>Ga0190275_10001967_pt1 | contig 14961 bp, 7 predicted proteins | sample Popmic550T_FD_133745 | JGI IMG/M metagenome (GOLD analysis project Ga0190275, IMG submission 133745) | Populus adjacent soil microbial communities from riparian zone of Yellowstone River, Montana, USA - 550 T | ecosystem: Environmental > Terrestrial > Soil > Riparian zone > Trees stand | place... | reverse complement strand
TCGACCCCGCCGCCACCGGCGCCAATCCGGCCACCAACGGCACCGGCAGCATCAAACTCACCGCCTACACGGTCCAGGACCAGACCGGCACCATCGACCCTCCGGCCACCGCCGAAGGCCTCATACAGTCGGTCTCACTCCCCACGCCGGGAAAGACCGCTCGCTTCTCCGTCGAAGTCAAAGCCGGCGACAAGTTTGCCCTTCGCACCTCCAACACCAACTTCACGGCGGGGTACACCATGAAATGGCTCAACCCGAGCGGCTCGTGGGTTCACTCCAACTCGTTTGGCGCCAAACAGAACTATCTCTGGGACACCAAAACGCTCTCGACCACCGGCACCTGGATGCTGCTGGTCGACCCCGAAGGGGAAGCAACCGGGTCGACCGACCTGACGATCTGGGAAACCCCCGACATCACCAGCCAGTCGATCACCCCGTCGACCGAAGGCGCTTCGGTGACCTCGACCATCAACATCCCCGGCCAGCGCGAGCTCGTCAGCTTCTCGGGGACCGCAGGCCAAAAAATCGCCTGGCAGACCTCCGAGAGCACGTTCGCAGGTGGCACGATCTCCATTCTCAAGCCCGACGGCTCAGAATTGTCGGGGAGCAGCGGCAGCTTCGTCTTCCATGAGCCGGTGACCCTGCCGACGACCGGCACCTACAAATTCGTGATCGACCCGGTGGCGACCGCGGGCGACCCGATCGCCGGCGGCCTCGGCAGCATCAAACTCACCGCCTACACCTTCGAAGACGCCACCGCCACCATCGACCCTCCGGCCACCGCCGAAGGCCTCAAACAGCCGGTCTCGCTCTCCACGCCGGGGCAGACTGCCCGCTTGTCGGTCGAAGCCAAAGCCGGCGACACGTTCTCGCTTCGTACCACCAATCCCAACTTCACCGGTCAGTTCTACGTCCGATGGCTGAACCCGAGTGGCTCGATCGTCCACAGCGCTCTCCTCGGCGCCAAACAGGACTATTTCTGGGACCCCAAAACCCTCTCGACCGCCGGCACTTGGACGCTGCTGGTCGACCCCTACGAAACCTCGACCGGCTCGGTCGACCTGCTGGTCTGGGAAACGCCCGACATCACCGGCCAGTCGATTACGCCCTCCACCGAAGGCGGCTCGGTCACCTCGACGATCAACGCTCCCGGACAGCGTGAGCTCATCACCTTCTCGGGGACCGCATCTCAGCCGATCACCCTGAAAGCCCAGGAATCGACGATTTCCAGCAGCTCGATGTGGCTCCTGAAGCCGGACGGCAATCAGCTCTCGGGGAGTGAAGTGAGCTTTTCCTCTGGTTCGAGCGGCAAAAAAGAACTCACGTTGCCGACCACGGGCACCTACAAGATCGTGGTCGATCCGGTTTCCAACGCAACGGGCAGTGCGAAAGTCATCGTCTACCTTGGGTCGCATGCCGCCTGGCCGGGGGTCCGCTCGAGCGAGCCGCGGCTCGCTCGTCTCTCGTCGCACGACCGGTGGGGCGGGGAGAACGCCTATTCGGACATTCCGGCGGGGAAGCGGGCTTCCTCTGCGTCCGACCCCAGTGATGCGAAGGTTGGACGCAAAGGGAGTGGACCTCAGAGCCGACGCCTCTCGCCTCGCAAGAAGCCGAGACTGTCTGCCTCGTCCCTTCGGAGGAGCTGGCAGCCGCCGCAGCGGGCCGGCTGGCTGCCCCCCAAGCCAGAGGAGGAACGCAACTGGCTGGTGGGACCCTCGTCGAGCCCATGGCTCGATCTCCCGTCGCTCGACGCGACCGGTGACACCACCGCGCTGGCCGGTCAGGTGCTGAGGGTCGACGGGCGGCCCCTCGGGGGATTGTCGGTCTTGATTGAGGGCGCAGACGTGCGCACTGAGACCGGCCGTGGAGGCAGGTTCCTCATGGAGGATCTCCCTGCGGGTCATCAGGTGCTCGTCGTGCATGGCGACTCGGGCGATCGTCGCTTTGGGACCTACGAGATTGGTGTCGACCTGAAGGCAGGGGAGACGACCGTGCTCGACTACACGATCTGGCTGACGCCGCTCGACTCTGCCGGAGACCTAGAGATCGCTTTGCCCACCAAGCACGAGGCCAGCCTCAGGACGCCACGGGTGCCTGGCTTGGAAGTGAAGATGCCAGCGGGCACCGAGATCGTCGGTGATGGGGGCCGCCCGGTCAAGGACCTCAACATCACCGCGATCCCGCTGGACCGGCCGCCATTTCCGCTGCCTCCCTTCGTCACGGTTCCCGTTTACTTCACGGTGCAGCCAGGCGGCGCAACCCTCACTAAGGGTGCCCGATTCGTCTATCCGAATTGGGGCGAGCTGGCGCCGGGGGAGCGGGTCGACTTCTGGAACTACGATCCAGAGGACCGGGGTTGGTACGTCTACGGGCGGGGAACCGTCACGCCTGGCGGAGACCAGGTCGTTCCGGATGCTGGTGTGCGTGTCTGGGAGTTCACCGGCGCGATGGCAGTGAGCGGTCCGACTCCGCCGACTGAAGAGCCGAAACCCGAACCGAAGAAGGGGGATCCGGTCGACCTATACACCGGTCTCTTCACCTACGACCACACCGACCTAGTTTTGCCGGACACGATCCCGATTGCGATCAACCGCACCTACAGGACGAAAGACTCCAACTCCTACAGCTTCGGCATAGGGATGACCAACGCCTACGACCTGCGTCTGTGGCCGGTCGTGGACTACAAAGAAGCGGACCTAATCCTCCCCGACGGAGCCAGGGTGCACTACGTCCGTACTTCTCCCGGTACGGGGTGGACCGGTGCGGTGTACGAGCCGACTGGCGAAGCTGGCGGGTTCGATGGCTCGACCCTTAGCTTCACCGAATCGTCTACGTGGGATCTGAAACTTCGCGATGGCTCCACCCTTACCTTCGGAGGTTTCTCTCCGCTGATCGCAATCAAGGATTCAGCTGGAAACACCCTGACAATCAAGCGGACCGGGGGGGCTTTCGGAAATATCAAGGAAGTGATCTCTCCGAACGGCCGCTGGGCAAAGTTCACCTACGACCCTTGGAACAAGATCACCGAAATCGTTGACAATGGCGGACGGAAACTCAAATACACCTACACCAACAGCCATTTAACGAAAGTAGAAGCCCCCGGTGGCCGGACGACCGAATACGAATACGACGGCTCTTGGCGGATGAAAGCCGTGATCAATCCCCGCGGCAACAAATTCCTTCAGAACGAATACGACGCCAACGGTCGGGTCAAAAAACAGGTCTCTGGCGACGGCGGGACCTTTGAATTCGCCTACGAACTCGACGAAGCAGGGAAAGTCAAAGCCACCACGACTACGGACCCGCTCGGCAACCAGGACAAAGTTGCCTTCAATAGCGAAGGTCTCTGGACGAGCGAGACCGAAGCGCCGGGCACCGAACTCGCGCAGACCACCAGCTTCGAACGCCAGGCCGGGACCGGCTTGCTCCTCTCCGAAACCGATCCGCTGGGTCGCAAAACCGCTTTCGAGTACGACAGCAACGGAAACGTCAAAGAAGTGACGCAGATGGCTGGAACCGCGGAGGCGGAGACGACCAAATTCGCCTATGAACCGGGGACCAGTTGGATTACCGAAGAAACCGATCCGCTGGGGCACACGAGTAAATATCAGTACGGCACGAAGGGGCAGCTGCTTAAACAGACTGACGCCCTCGGAAACGAAACGACCTTCGTATACAGCGCCGCAGGTCAGCCGACCGAAGTTACCAACGCCGAAGGCGAGACGACGAAATTCAGCTACGACGGTGGCGACCTAGTTGGCGTCACTAATCCCTTGGGTCATACCACGAGCCGATTCATCGACGCTCTGGGACGCCTCCGCGCGACCACCCTGCCTGGCGGCGAGCGCTACCTCTACGCATACAACGAAGCGGACAAGGTGACCAGCGTAACCACCCCGTTGGGAGCCAAAACGACGATCGAATACGACGCCGACGGCAATCCGACGGCAATCATCGATCCGCGCAGTGGGAAAACCACGATGACCTATGACTCCATGGACCGGCTCACTAAAGAAACCGATCCGGTGGAAAAAACGGCGGAATGGACCTACAGCAAAGCTGGGGACCTAGTCGAATCGATCGACCGACGCGGCAAAGTATCGAAACTGAGCTACGACGAACTCAGGCGTCTGACCGGCGCGAGCTTTGGGGTCTCAGGCGAAACGTCGGAGAGCTCGATTAGCTACCAGTATGACAACGCTGACCGCCTGACTGAAATCATCGACAGCGCAGCTGGCGAATACGCCCTCGGCTACGACAACTTTGACCGCCTCACCTCCGTGGAAGGGCCCAATGGCAACGTTGGCTACGAATACGACGACGCCGGGCGCCGCACGCTGATGGAAGTCCCGGGTGGGTCGGTCGAATACGAATACGACGACGCCAACCGGCTGACCGATCTGGCGAGTGGCGAACAGACGGTATCGCTCGACTACGACGAAGCCGGCAGGCTGGAGAGCCTGACGCTCCCCACTGGGATCGAACAGCTCTACGGCTACGACAATGCCGGCCATGTGACCTCGATCGACTACAAAGACGGCGAAAGCACCCTCGGTGAGATCGACTACGCCTACGACGTCAACGGCCGCACGGAAGCGATGTGGGGTAGTTATGCCCGGCTGAGTCTGCCAGAACCGCTGAAATCAACTAAATACAACGCCGCGAACCAGCTCATCGAACGCGAAGGCAAATCTCTCACCTACGACGCCGACGGCAACCTGACCAAAGACGGCTCCAACGAATACACCTGGAACGCCCGCGGCCAGCTGACGGGCATCAGCGGCGCCAATACCGCCAGCTTCGGCTATGACCCGTTCGGCCGCCGCTCCTCGAAGACGCTGGGAGGGACGACGACCAAACTCCTCTACGACGGAGCGAACGTGGTCCAGGAATCGGTCGGAGAATCGGTAACGGCCGACATGCTGACCGGCCTCGCCCCCGATCAGCTCTTCTCACGCACGACCGAAGCTGGCACCTCCAGCTACCTCACGGACCGTCTTGGCAGCGCGATCGCCCTCGCCAACGGCTCTGGCGAAGTCAAAACCAGCTACACCTATGACCCCTTCGGGAGCATGAGCAAAACGGGCGAAGCAACCGGCAACCCATATCAGTTCACTGGCCGCGAAAACGACGATACCGGGCTCATGTACTACCGGGCGCGTTACTACAGCCCGTTGATGGGACGCTTCATTAGCCAGGATCCCGCTGGTTTCGTGGATGGTGCAAACCTCTATGAATACGTCGACGGAGCGCCGCTGGATTTCACTGACCCCACGGGCGAAATGGCAGCTCAATCCGCTGGTTGTTGCCGCAACGCTTGGGATAAGGTGGTTAAGGTTCGGGACAAGGTGGCAGAGTGGCATAAAATCCTGGATGATTTAGGGAAAAGTAATAATCTGGATGATTTAGATGAGTGGATAGAGGAGAAGATTGGTGACTGGGCGGGTTGTGGGGACGAGGTGTCAAGTGGTGAGGACAACTGGAAGGACATCCTTAAGGGAGGGCTAAAGGGCGCTTGGAAGGGTCGCAGCCGTGGATTGCCCGGAGTCGTGACCGGCGGCGGCTGGGGGGCCTTGAAGGGGGACTTAAAGCGCCGGCTGAAGCGGTTCGTCGTTTGCGATCGTCTTGGCTGAGCGCCTGGAGTTGGCGCTGCTCCCGGGCGACATCAAGTTGGGCGTTGAGGGAGCAGGTCGCATTGGGGCCAAGTACGGCGGCAGATGGGGAGTCCCCTGGAGACCAGGCAATCTGCGATGACTCTGGGGTGAGCAGGGCAAAAAGGGCGGGCGTCCTGAACCCGGCTGCTCCGATTGCGTCATCGAATCCAACTATGACCGGCAAGCGCGAAGGGAAAGCGGGGAATGGGTTTACTCGACGAAGTGTTGTTGGCGGCGCCATGGCGCTTGGAATCGGCGTTGGCTTGGATCGTTTTCTTCTGGCTTCCGGCAGCGATGGAGAGAGCGTGGCATCGGAAGGTCGGGCGGTCCATTTCTATGGATCCCATCAAGCGGGAATCGACACTCCGCAGCCCGAGCATCTCGAATTCGCGACCTTCGATGTAGCTAGCGACTCCGTAGACGATTTGCGCTCGCTCCTACAGGAGTGGACGGCCGCAGCAGCCACTCTGACGGATGGCGGCGTGTATAAGCCGATTGCCGCTGAGGAGTCCAGTGTGGTGCCAGCAGATCCAGGCGAGGCGACCGGTACCGGACCGGCACAATTGACGATTACGATCGGCTTCGGGCTGGACCTGTTCGAAACCGCCGGGAAAGCACGCTTTGGCTTGGCATCGAGCCGGCCAAAGTCGCTTACGCCCCTGCCTCCGTTTAAGGGAGATAGCCTCGATCCCGATCGCTCTGGTGGCGATCTCTGCGTGCAGGCTTGCGCCGAAAATCCGCAGGTTGCTTTCCACGCGATCCACGTCTTCACGCGCATTGCAGAAGGCGTGGCGTCCCTGCGCTGGTCTCAGCAAGGCTTCGGGCGTACCTCTAGTACGAGCCGTGATCAGCCGACTCCCCGCAATCTCATGGGCTTCAAGGACGGCACCAACAACGTCCGCGCTGAGGAGCAGGACGAGATGGACGAGCATGTCTGGGTCCCACCAGGGGATGGCCCGGCTTGGATGGAGGGCGGGACCTACATGGTTGTCCGCCGCATCCAGATGCTTCTCGACGTCTGGGACGCGACGAGCCTCGAGGGGCAAGGGCGGGCGGTGGGTCGCAAGAAGGTGAGCGGCGCGCCGCTCGGACAGGAGAGCGAGTTCGACCCCGTTGACCTCGAGGCGAAAGAGAACAGCGAGCTGGTGATCCCGGCCGACGCCCACATCCGCCTCGCCAGCCCCGACCTCAATGGTGGGCAGCGAATTCTGCGCCGCGGCTTCTCCTACACCGAACCATCCCTCGCGGGCTCAGGCCAGCTCGACGCCGGCCTCTTCTTCATCTCCTTCCAGCGCGATCCCCAGCGCCAGTTCGTGCCGATCCAACAGCGCTTGGCCGCCAACGACGCCCTCAGCCGTCACCTGCTCCACACCGGCAGCGCCGTCTTCGCCTGCCCGCCGGGGGTGCAGCCCGGCGGCTTCATCGGCGAAGGACTGTTCGCGTAGGCTGGGCTCGGGGAGTCCTGAGGTCTCCATAAGAGGGGGTTATCGGGCGTTGGGGCTTTGCTTCTCCGGAGGCCTCGGTCAGCCCGCGCTAGCCCTTACTGCTCGGCGGATCTGCTTTGCCGGGGTAGGTCCGCTCTTCCTGGATGCGGCCGTTCTCCTTGTGGATTTTCACCGAGACGGGCTCGGGAGCCGCCTTGGCCTTGCCGGCGGTCGCCTTGACCGCTTCCTCCTTGCGGGGGGCGCGCGTGCCCGGAACGGCTTTCCCGTTGCTCTCGCCCCTCCACTCGTTGCCCTTCTTGACGATGTCGATTCGTTTCATGGCTCTCCTGGAGTAGATGTTCCGATGAGATAGCTAGCCGCGCGCCGCGTCTCCGGGGCCGTCCCCGGACCCACCGCCCGAGGTGGCATCGCCGCTTGAAGTCTGGTGTGGCCGGGGGTCCGCGGGTAGGCCAGACCAGGTGATGACGTCGATCAGCTCCGGCTGCTCCTCTGCTGGCAGCCTCCGCTCGAAGATCGCCAGCGTTTCGCCGACGCCGGTGGCCGCCGGAGCGAGAATGCCGTGCAGTTCGAGCTGGTGGGCCGCCTGCGCGACGCGATGGCAGGGGCCGTAGTCGTCGACGTCGCTCGTCATATCGAGAATTGAGAGGCCGACCTTCTCGCGGTTGGAGGCGTCGCGGAGGTCGAGGATGTTGGTGACCTCGACTTCGCAAGTCACGAGCCGGCGGGGTTCGACCAGCTCGGGCCGCATCCCGTCGGTGGGCTCAACGAGGTGGCGGTATGCCTCCACGATCACCGAGTCGGTGGGGCGGGCCAGGAAGAGCACCGGGTAGGTGTTTTCGGCGCCCCAGCGCCCGCCCGAAGCGCTGCCGCTCAGAGGCCGCTGCTTCGGTGAGGCGTGGCGCTGGAAGACGCCGCTGGCGGTCGTGGTGGTCGCGCTTGAGACGGCGACGGCGATCGAGCGGTCCATCTACATGGCCCCCGCGCTCAGGCGTTCGACAGCCGCCAGAGCTCCGCCGCCGCTGGAAAGCGAGGCGGAATAACCCGAAATCGCCGCTAATCCCCGCGCATCTAGGCGATTTCAGCCACTCGTGCCAATTGTGGAGCGCTTTTCAGGGGGCGGTTCGAGCGGTCCTGAAAAAGCGAACCCGCCGACGTGCAGGCACTTCAAGCGATGGAGCTAGGCGGATTCGAACCGCCGACCTCCTGGGTGCGATAAGGCCATTCTCCGCACGAGGCACTAAAAGACCGCCATTTGCAGGGCTATCGTGACCTACGCTCTGAACGGTCGATCTAGCTGGATGCGCGGGGATTAGCGGGGATATGCGGGGAGTCAGCCACTTCTGCCGAGAAGTGGCTGAAATGAGAACGGGCGGTTCGAGCGTTAAGTCGCCTGCCCCTTACGCAGACGCTCGGCGAACTGCTGATCCGTCAGCGGATCGCAGATGGACTCGTCGTCATAGACGCGCCACCCGCCCGGGGCCAGGTCATCCTGCTCCAGTCGATGGGCTGGACTAACCAGCAAGCAGTTCGGAAGGAAGATTCGGTGGACGAGAGGCTCCTGCTCGGCCTCTAGCGAGATATAGGAGGCCCCGGGCGTATCGGCTATATAGCGAGGAGGACCGCCGTGAGGCTCGAATACGTGCTCGATGATTCGCTGGAGTGCCAAAAGCGCGGCGAGGGCGGCCTCTCGTCCGGCCGCACTCAAGTCGGGATCGAAATGCACCGCTTGGTGGCGCCGTTGCTCGAGCTCACGGTAGGTCTGGGCCGCTTCCTCATCGAATATTCCCCAGCCTCGTAGGACTGTGATAAGCGAGCTCCACTCGTTGCCGAGGTTCCCGGCGCGCACCCGCTTGGTCGTGGAGGCATGGTTGACGAAGTCTTCTCGGAGAGCGAGCACCAATTGGTGCAGTAGGCGCTCTCCGAGTGCGCAGGCACTGACCAAGGCCGGATAAAAATCGCCGTGGGCGAAGCTGCTGCGCACTTGTTTCAGCAGTGCCGAGTGCTCGAAGACGACCGACCACGGCGCAGGACCCATCGCGCGATAGTTCTCTAGCTTGCGCTCGGCATCAGTGGAGCCGAACTCGGCGACGAGGTCCGCTCGCACTCTCGCCTTGTTCTCTTCCCATAGGGCCTTGACCTCGGGTGCCCACTCCTCTTGGATCTCCAGGTCGAGGATGAGGTTGCGGGTATCGAAGGTGACCTGGATGGGGCGGTAGCGTCGGCAGCCGTCGCTCGGCCCTCGGGGGCGACCGAGAGAACTCGAATATGCCTTGGCGGATCTTCGAGAGATCGACATTGGCTGAATCGGGCTCAGTTCGGGCTTGCCCGCAACAGATCGGGCAGGGCCTCAATCGCCACTGCTTCAAAGGCAAGGTCGTCGATGTGAGGGGCTATTACCTCACGAGTCGTAACGAAGAGTCCCCTCACCTCCCAGTCAGAGTTACAAGGACATTCGAGCAACTCGCCGGCGGCCTCACGGCGCTTGCGCAACCAAGCGACCCGTTCGCGATGCTTTGACGTGGTCGGCGCTCCAATACTGCTGAAGTGCTCACCCATTTCTCGGGCGATTTCGGCTGAGCTCATCCCGCCTAGCAACGCCTTGCACTCCACTGCCCAGAGCACTTTGCGGGAGGGATCGGCGGCAAGCACGTCGATATTGCCGAGTGACTCCCCATTCACACGCTGCAAGCGGTCTCCATTCAACTCTTCGATTCCTCGCCGCGCCTGCAAGCCAGCCTTGAGAAAGACTTCGAGCGTCTCCTGCTCAAAGGCCGCCCCTCGTGTCTTGGCCTGGCGTCCCAGCTCGCTGCGCAGCTCCTCCGTTTCGGCCAGGGCCTGGTAATGGCCAGCGTCGATTTGCCCGAAGAGAATGTGCATGCATGCGACCACCTGGCGTCGTCCCCAGAGCAGCTCCTCGCCGGCGCTGGTGTGCCGCAGGAGGAAGGGCCGCCGGTTGTAGGACCAACGGCGCGCATAGAGCCACGGAAAGGTGTCGGCATCCCTCCCGTTCGGTGGGGAAAGGAAGTTCTCGCGCGGCCTGAGCGAGAGGTAGTCGATCGGTGCCTGGACCAGCGCGGGATCCCAATCAAGCATCTCTGCGAGCGCCTCTTGCGCGGCCTCGCGCGGCAACACGACGACATCCTCTTCCCGTTCACGTGCGAGAAGGTTGGCGGCAACAAGCAGTTCGCCGAGCTCAATCAAGGTTACGCCCGCCTCTGTGGCCATCAGCTGGTTGATGCGCCCAAAGTCGAGCGTGGCCTCGTTGCTTGATTCCTCGAACATCTCCCTCCAACGACCACTCGCGCTTCGCTTCTGTCCCTCGACGTACTGGGAGAAGAAGGCGCCTCGGCCCTGGTCGTAACGGTCGGCCTCGAGCAGCCGCAGGCGGCCGTCGTCGCGGATCAGCAGTTCGACGTTGCTGAGGCCGCGTCGCACGGCATCTGAAAGGTCAGCCCACCCCAGCATCACCGCGACGCTTCCCATTGCTTCGTCGTGCCGGGTCGTGCTCCATGGCCCGTTGCCCGTCGGAGGGATAGCGGCTGCGTACTCGATCAGGAAGCGACAGCACAGCCCCGCCTGATTCCCATCGAGCATCTGCTCGCGCACCTTCTTTGCGGCAGCAGGATAGGTGGCAAGACGGGTGGGGAGGATGGTGCGGGCATGCTCAGAGGTGCTGATTAGGATCTCGTTCGCCTGCGCTAGTTCGTCAAGCAGACCCTCGGGGCAGACGCCGTCGAAAACCGAGATGGCCCGCTTGAAGAGAAAGTCGACCGCGTGATTGAGAACCTCGCTCCGCCGCTCCATGGGAACGATCTCATCCTGGTAGCCAAAGGTCTCGCGCAGCTCGCTCGCGAGAGCGATCTCGGCAGAGGTGCGGTCCTCCTCTCGGACAAGGCGTCGGCGGCCCTCGATCGGGTCCATCAAAGGGTTCGCTTCCAGGTCGATCATCAGCCAGTGCTTCTTCTCTCCGAGGGGCGCGACGGTGTCGACGATGTTTTCCACCTCGATGTCGCTGGTATCGATCTGGTGAGAGGCGGCGACCTCGAGCAAGGCTTTGAGCAGTCCCGCGACGATCAGGCGATCACCAGCGTTGTCGGGGCGATCTAGAAGACGGCGCACAGCGGGGCCGTACTCGACTTCTACGACACGCTGGCCCCGCTGAGAGATGGCAAACGTCGCCTCTCCCCCCGGATCCTCGTCATCCCCGAACCAGAATTCCCAGGGGTTGAAATCGACTTCGACAAGGAGGGTGTTTATCTGCTCGGCGAGTGCCGCCGTCAAGTGGGGTATCCCAGCCGCGAGCTCTCCGAGCCAGTAGGCGACAGTCTGCACACCGTGCCAGCAGCGCTGCACTTCGCGTTCGGGCCCTGCTAGCCAGAGCGCTAGTGGCGCGCCCTCGACGAAGAGGCTCAGCCTGTCTTCGTGGATGTTGGTTTCATGGAAAATCTTCGACTGCAGCGGGTCGTCCACCCTCTCGCGCTCAACCTCGCGGATCGTCCAGCTTGGGTGACGCTCGCCGTGACGATCGCGGCCGGCCTTCGCTCGCCGACGGTAGGACCCACCAATACCCGGCATGAGCCACGTTCCGGTTGCGTCACGGAGGGCTGAGAGGCTGCGCTCGCGGTCGCGGTAGGCGCCGTAGATGTCGAGCATCGAGCTGGCCAGCACCCGCGTTGCCCCCTGGAGCTCGGCGTCTGCCCGGCAGAACTTCCAGAGCGCTAGCGGATCGCCCGTCTCCAGCACGGCGATAGTGTCGAGGTCGGCCGCAGTCATTGCTGCGAACTCGACTCCTTGGGAGAGCGGGTTTGGGGCCAGGAGCAGGCTTTCGCGTCCCGCTGCCTGCATCAGGATCAGGCCAAGCAGGCATTGCCCCTCGCTCCCTTCGCTTGCCGCGGATATCTCTCCCAGGCGGCTGATCAGCTCCTCAATGCGCTCATGCCCTCCCCACATTGAGTAGGGGTTGTTGGGGTCAAGGTTGACGAAGTCGTCGCTGAGGATGAAGGCGACGATTTCCTTGTCGCTGTCACACCTGGCACGGATCTCGCTCCAGGGAGCTCCTTCGGTACGTGACCTGATCGGCTCGGGGTTCATCGACATCCGCAGGAGTGCGCCCCGCACCTCCTCGTCGACCGCCAGGCCGAAGAGTTCGGCTGCGTCCTCGCTGCCGATCACCTCGACGAGTCGAAGCGAGACGTGGTGGCGAAGTGCGTTCAGAATCTCGAAGGGTCGCTGGAGAATCAGCCACTCGCCGGCCCCGAGGAAAGGGTGGCGGGGACCGCAGCCTTCGAAGATCTCCCGCTCGCTGAAGCGGTGCTCGCCGGCGGCAGCGATCAGCGGCTGCAGCGCCCGCCGCTCGTTCTCGTTGAGCAGGGAGGAGACGGTGTGGCGGTCGAGCGCCGCTGCCTTCTGCAGCGCAATCATTCTTTCCGTGGCCGGGATCGTGACCTTCCCGTTTTGCTCTGGCGGTGAGATGTTTCGCTCAAGCCCAACGGTGCGCAAAACGGCGTCGCTTAGCTTCAGAGCCGCACGGCAGCAGGTAGTGAGTTCCGTGGCGAGTCCCTTGGGAACGCGGACGTCACCCAGCCCATGCAGCAGCGCCCTATTGATGAACGTCGCGGCCTCGTTCAGACCTCCACCAACAAGGAATGAGCCCCCGTGGAAGGCGAGCTCCTCGCAGAGCAGGTCATCGAGTGGGTCCTCCTGAGAGGAGGCCAGCGTCGCGAGCACGCCGCTGTTTAGGAGCTCGTCCAGCTTCGCGCGGGTTAGGTCCGTCTCGGAACCCTCCTTGCGCTTACGCTCCGAGGCGAGGGCGGCGAACAGTTCGAGTCGCCAGATCGAGTTTCCGTTGTCCGGCAATAGTTGTAGTCCGCCTGCCGCACAAGACAGCGCGAGAGGGTCAATATCGCCGAATGCCGCTCTGATCTGATCGAGGCTGTCCAATGCGGACCCTTGGCTATTAATTCAGCCGCGGAGCTCGTCGCTGTGGTCGATCGGATCGTCTCCGATCAGCCGGAACCCGTCGATCTCGGTGCCCTGCAGCTCAAAGAGTTGTTCCCCACGCTCGACCTTGACCACGCAGCTCTCCACCTCGACCTGCTCAAGCAGGACTACCACCTGCTGACCGCCAGTGAGGACGAGTTCAACTTCGATCTCACCGATTCCCTGGCGGATCTCGGCGAGCGCCTCACATATCCAAGCGGCGCCGTTCTGCGGCGGACATTGGTAGTAAGTGTTGTCCATGAAGGGGGTCATGATCTCTCTGTCTCGGAACACGGTCCGCGAGTCCCCGAGTCAAGTAAACATCCCATCGCCAGGATGCACGCGCTGGGGGGAGTAGCCAGTCGAGCTTAGGCGGCGGCGAGGATGGTTCGCCCGAACCCCGGTGCCGAATCGACATGGTTGGCGCTATCGCGCCCCTATTGAAATGACTCCGTCTCTGGACCTGTTGAATTCAGGGTGGAGCAAGCGGGCGAACTGACTCGCCGCCATGCGCTGGCGAATCTCCTGGCTGTGGCGGGCGTCGTCAAAGAGGTGCGTATAGACATCGAGCGTAATCGTGATGCTCGCGTGGCCGAGGATTCTGCTGACTTGGGCCACGTCGAGGCCGAGGTCGACGATCAGGTGGCTGGCAAAAGTGTGGCGCAGGTCGTGGAAGCGCAGCGGCATCCGTCCGTCGCTGTTAAGCCCAGCATCGTCAGCGGCCTTCTTCAGGATCCGCCTTGCGACGTTCCGCTCCCCGAACGGCGTGCCGCGTGAGGTCACGAAGACCCAGTCGGTTGGCGCCGCGAATGGAGTGGCGCGATGATGGGCAGCGAGGCGGTCGGAGAGCTGGGGGACCAACGGCACCTCCCGTATCGAAGCAGGCGTCTTGGGTGCGACGCGCCTGGCCGGTTCGTCGCGGTGAGGGCGGGAAAGTTGCGCCCGCACCCGGACCAGCCCTGCAGCGAAGTCGATGTCTGCCCAGGTAAGTCCGAGGAGCTCTGAGATGCGCAGGCCGCTGAAGAGAGCGGTCTCGACCAGGATGCGTCCTCGTGACGGGCAGGCATCCAGCAGCCGCTCGATCTCCGCCTGTCCCAGCACTCGACCTCGAGGGCGTCGCGGCGGGCGTGGTCGCTCTTCGGGCTCAAGCAGCTCAACCGGGTCGTTGAGGATCCAGCCGCGGCGGCGCGCGAAGCGCAGCACGCTCTGCAGCGTCCCGAGGGCATTGGCGGTCGTCTTCGCCGAGCGCCCCGCGGCGCGCAGGTCGGTAATCAGCTCCGCGACGTCTTCGACCCCGAGCGAGGCGATACGTCGAGAGCCCAGGCGCGGCAGCAGGTCGTGGTCGAGGTGGAAGCGGTGGGCCTCGTAGGTGCGCGGGTGACGTTCGCCGGCCGCCACCATCGCCTCGAAGCGCTCGCTCCATCGCGCCGCGACAGTGTCGAAGCGCAGTCGCGGTGAGGCCGGCACCTGGCCCACCTCCAGGGCCGCGATCAGTTTCTTGCGGGCGCGTCGCGCTCCGTCCAGGTCGGTGCCGACAGTACGGAAGTGAAGCCGCCCGGCGCGGCGGGCGCAGACCGCGAAGTTGCCGTTGGGCTGCCTGTAGATGCCGCGCTCGACGCGGGTCCGGCGCGGCTTCGTCCCGTCTGCCATCGGTGTCCTCCCGCCCGTTGCGGGTTGACCTACGGTTGACTTCCGCAATAGAGGCTGACGACAAGACGTTTCGCTGTCAAGCGGAAAGGCAAGCTTTGCAGGGAGACTTCAGTGGAGCTAGGCGGATTCGAACCGCCGACCTCCTGGGTGCGATCCAGGCGCTCTGCCAGCTGAGCTATAGCCCCGAGGGCGGGGATGGGAAGTTGATCCCATTGCCTCGCAAGCGCAAGGAT
>Ga0190275_10001966_pt1 | contig 14964 bp, 14 predicted proteins | sample Popmic550T_FD_133745 | JGI IMG/M metagenome (GOLD analysis project Ga0190275, IMG submission 133745) | Populus adjacent soil microbial communities from riparian zone of Yellowstone River, Montana, USA - 550 T | ecosystem: Environmental > Terrestrial > Soil > Riparian zone > Trees stand | place... | reverse complement strand
GCCCAGGCAGGGTTGCGCTCGTACATCCGCCGCACCTGGCCTGCCGTGAACCATTCCTCGATCCGGTGGTCGTATTCCTGCGCGTTCACCTGCCCGAGGCCGAGGACGGCGGCGCGCTGCTGGTCGCTCACGTCGCTGAACTCCGACGCGAAGCGCAGAAAGTCCTCGGCCAGATGCTCCGTCCGTAGCCAGCGCTCGATCGGGAACCGCCCGTCGTCCGTGTAGAGGTGGATGCGGCTGTCGGGGAACGAGCTCTCCGCGAGCTCCGCCGCGGGAGGGAAGGGAATCGGGTCGTAGTCGGGCCAGATGCCCTCCCGGGACACGTACTGCGCCCGGCTCAGCACCCAGAACGGAAGCCGGCGCAGGTTCATCGCGAGCAGCTTCCCGTCCAGCATCCGGCGGCGAGCTCGAAACGTTGCATGCTTCTCGTCGGTGTCGTCGGGATCGGCGAACACGACCAGCGCCGGGAACAGCCGGAACATGCGCTCCGTCGCCATGCCGCCCGTCTTGGGCAGGTGCGCCCAGGCGAAGCGCTCGCCGATCACCATTGTGCGGCGAGCGGTCCGGACTCCGACCCGGCGCGGCGGCGCTCGATCAGCTCTCCGTACAGGCGGGTGAGTGTCGCGACGTGCTCCTCGATCGGTCTCACGGGGGAGATGCCGTCGCGCAGCCGGTACCACAGGCGCGGGGTCATCGCGGCGCGCTCGATCGTCTCCGCGAGGGCCGCCGGGTCGCCGACCCGGAACTGCAGCCCATCCACGCCATGCCTGACATGCTCGGCCATGCCGCCGATGTCGCTGCAGATCACCGGCCGGCCGTGCTGAAACGCCTCCTGGATGACCAGCGGGGAGTTCTCCCACCACACGGACGGCACCAGCACCCAGTCGATCTCGCTCATCAGGCGCGCGAGGTCCCGGTCGTGGTCGTAGGGCCCGGCCCACGTGACCGTGGCCGACGTCGCCTCGAACAGGCGGTCGAGCGTCTCCTGCATGTCGGGCGGTTGCTCGCTGTAGTTGGCGCCGTGGACCGACACGTGGCCGTCGAAGCCGGGCCCGAGCCGCTCCATCGCACGCAGCAGCACGTCGATGCCCTTGAACGGAGTCATGACGCCGAAGAACGCAAACCGGTTGCGTGGATCGCGGCCCGGCGCCTCGACTCGCTCGGCGGGGGGAAAACCGTGGTGCTCGAGCAGGATGCGATCGCGCGGGATCCCCCAGTCCACGTAGCGCTCGAGCAGGAAGCGGCTGGGTGCGATGAACATGTCGACCTCGGAGAACTGCGACTGGATCAGCCGCTGCCTCAGGAAGAACGCCTGCGGCGGGATCTCGGGGTAGCACTGGTGGCAGCGCCGCGGCGAGGCCTCCAGGCACAGCTCGCCGCTGAAGGTTCGCACGAGCTGGCCGTAGTGGTTGCAGATCGGGAGGTACTCGTGCAGCGTGTGGACGATCGGAACCTCTGGCAGGAGGCGCCGCGCCAGGCCGAACAGCTCGGTGCCGACGAACAGGGTGTGCTGGACGTGGATCACGTCGGGGCGCTGAGCGCGCAGCACCTCGGCGAACCGCTCCGTGTAGACCCGCTTGTCCCGCGCCGTCATGAGGAACTTGTCGAACTCCTCGTCGTCGACCTGCACGATGGCCTGATTGGGGTCGCCATCGACCGTGCCCACGTGCCGGCCCCGGCGCAGGCCCAGCTCGGCGGCGGCCTCGGGGCCGGCCCGCGCGACCAGCATCGGCTCCCAGTCCGCAGATCGGCGCAACATCTCATAGATGTTCTTTGTGTAGGCCTCGGTCCCGCCCGGCTGGACCGCCGGATGGTTGTGCAATACGAACAGGACCCGCTTCGCTGCCACGCCAGGCCGAGGATATCTGGGGCTTCGCCCCTCCTAAAGTCCTGTGCTTCGCGCCTGCGGCGCTCGCCCCCCAATAGCCGCCGTGGTCGCGGCCTAGAATCACCGCTCATGCCGCGCTACCGGCCCGTGGACACCGATCAGAGCTTCCCCGCGCTGGAGGAGGAGGTGCTGGCGCGCTGGCGCGAGCACGACGTGTTCCACGAAACGCTGCGCCGCCGCGAGGGCGCGCCTCTGTACGTGTTCTACGAGGGCCCCCCGACGGCCAACGGAGCGCCCGGCGCGCACCACGTGCTGTCACGCGTCTTCAAGGACATCTTTCCCCGCTACAAGACGATGTGCGGGTTCCAGGTCCCCCGGAAGGCGGGATGGGACTGTCATGGCCTGCCGGTGGAGCTCGAGGTCGAGCGGCAGCTCGGCATTACCTCGAAGCACGAGATCGAGAAGTACGGCATCGCGGAGTTCAACCAGCGCTGCCGCGAATCGGTGTTCTCCTACGTCGAGGAGTGGAATCGCCTCACGGAGCGCATCGCGTTCTGGATCGACCTCGACGACGCCTATGTGACATTGGAGAACGAGTACATCGAGTCGGTGTGGTGGGCGCTGAAGCGGATCTGGGAGGACGATCTGCTCTACGAGGGCCACAAGGTCGTCCCGTACTGCCCCCGCTGCGGGACCGCCCTGTCCTCGCATGAGGTGGCGCTCGGCTACCACGATGTCGTCGATCCCTCCATCTACGTGCGGTTCCCGGTGCGCGAGCCGCGCGGCCCGCTCGATCCGGGGGACGCGCTGCTGATCTGGACCACCACGCCCTGGACCCTGGTGTCGAATGCCGCGGTGGCGATCGATCCCGACCTGGAGTACGTGCGGGCCCGGGTCGGCGAGGAGGTGCTGGTGGTTGCCGCCGCACGCGTCGAGCCGGTGCTCGGCGAGGACACCGAGGTGCTCGATCGGTTCAGCGGCAAGGAGATCGCCGGCACGGACTACGAGCCGCCGTTCGCGTTCATCTCCGCGGAGGAGTACGGGGCGCTGGGGCACACCGTGCTGGAGGCCGACTTCGTCAGCGCAGACGACGGCACCGGTCTGGTGCACACGGCGATCGCTTTTGGCGAGGACGACTTCCGGCTCGGCGAGCAGTACGGCCTGGAAGTGGTCAACCCGGTGCGGCCCGACGGCACGTACGACGAGCGGATCGGTCCCTACGCGGGGCGATACGTGAAGGACGCCGACCCGGACCTGATCGCCGACCTCGAGACCCGCGGCCTGGTGTTCCGGGCCGAGGAGTACGAGCACCCGTACCCGCACTGCTGGCGCTGCGACACGCCGCTGCTCTACTACGCGAAGGCGGAGTGGTACATCCGCACGACGGCCCGCAAGGACGACCTGCTGAAGGCCAACGAGTCGATCGAGTGGTACCCGTTCCACATCAAGCACGGGCGGTTCGGCAAGTGGCTCGAGAACAACGTCGACTGGGCCCTGTCGCGCGAGCGCTACTGGGGCACGCCGCTGCCGGTGTGGCGCTGCGACGCGGGGCACGACCGTTGCGTGGGCTCGATCGCCGAGCTGCGCGAGCTGGCGGGCAACGTCCCTGATGATTTGCACAAGCCCTACATCGACGACGTCGCGTTCGCATGCCCCGATTGCGGCGAGAAGATGCACCGGGTGCCCGAGGTGATCGACGCCTGGTTCGACTCGGGGGCCATGCCGTTCGCGCAGTTCCACCACCCGTTCGAAAACGAGGAGCCGTTCGAGCAGCGTTTCCCGGCCGACTTCATCTGCGAGGCGCTCGATCAGACCCGCGGCTGGTTCTACTCCCTGCTGGTCGAGTCGGTTCTTCTCTTCGGTCAGGCCAGCTACAAGAACGTCCTCTGCCTGGGCCTGATCCTGGACCCGGACGGCCAGAAGATGTCGAAGAGCCGCGGCAACGTGGTCGCGCCCTGGGACGTGATCGAGCGGCACGGCGCGGATGCCTTTCGGTGGTACTACTTCACCTCCCAGCAGCCATGGTCGGGATATCGCTTCTCGCTCGAGGCGGTGGGAGAGAGCGTGCGTAAGTTCCTGCTCACGCTGTGGAACACGTACAGCTTCTACGTCCTGTACGCGAACGTCGACGGATTCGACCACGAGACCCAGGACGTCTCGCCCGCGGACCGGCCGGCGCTCGACCGCTGGGCCCTGTCACGGTTGCAGAACACGATCGCGGCGGTGCGCGACGAGCTGGACGACTACGACACCACGTCGGCCGGCCGCTCGATCGCTGCCTTCGTCGACGACCTCTCCAACTGGTACGTGCGCCGATCTCGCAGACGTTTTTGGAGGAGCGGCGACGATAGCGAGACCGACAGCGTCGCCGCCTATCTGACCCTGCACGAATCCCTCGTGACGGTGTCCAAGCTGCTCGCACCGTTCACGCCCTTCGTGGCGGACGAGATCTACGGCAACCTCGAAGGCGGCGAGCTGTCCGTCCACCTGTGCGACTTCCCCGAGCCGGCCGAGGCGCTGATCGACCGCGAGCTCGAGACGGACATGGCGGTCGCGCGCCGCACCGTCGAGCTTGGCCGGGCCGCGCGCAGCCAGGCGAAGGTGAAGGTCCGCCAGCCGCTGCCCGAGGCGGTCGTCGTGGCCGACGAGCGTGAGCGCAGGGCGATCGAGCGGCTCGAAGGGCTGGTGCTGGAGGAGTTGAACGTCAAGACCATCAGGTACGTGAGCGAGGCCGAGGAGCTCGTCGACTACGAGGTGAAGCCGAATTTCCGGGTGCTCGGGCCACGCTTCGGGTCACTGATGCCCGAGGCGGCGAAGGCGATCGCCGAGCTGGACCCCGCCGAGGTCGCCGCTTGCCTGGACCGTGGCGAGAGCGTCACGATCCAGGTTGGCGGCAAGGAGGAGTCGCTGGGGCCCAAGGACCTGTCGCTCGTGATGCTGCCGCGCGGCGGGTACAACCTCGAGCGCCAGGCGAACTACGCGGTCGCGCTGAAGGTGGACCTCGATCAGGAGCTGCTGCGGGAGGGCGCAGCGCGCGAGGTCGTGCACGCTATCCAGATCGCGCGCAAGGGGGCGGGATTGCAGGTGGAGGATCGCATCGAGCTGACCCTGTTCGGCGACGACGCGCTGCTGGAGGCCGTGCGTGAGCACGCCGACTACGTCAGTGGCGAGACGCTTGCCGCCAGCCTGACATTCGATGGGACCCGGGCCGAGGGGCAGCACACGGAGACCGCCCGCATCGACGGCTCAGAGCTCGGAATCGCGCTGCGGCGCGCCCTCTAGACATCAGCCCCGGGGCACACCCACCTTCTGATCGGCCTGGTACCGCCCGTAGTACTTGGCTCACACACCCCCCCGGCCGCCGGGCAGCGCTAGCACCCTAGACCCGAGGCTTGAGCTCGACAGCCTCGGCCTCCACAGACGTGGCGGAAGGCCCCGTGGGCGCCGAGGGAGGCGACGCCTCTCGTGGTAACGGCTCCTCCGGGCCGGCAAGCTCGATGTCGACAGTCGCGCGGTTCTCGTGCGCGGCCTCGATCTCCCGCACGTAGATCTCATCGGTCAGGATCACGGCGGCCGAGATGATCGGCACCGCTACGAATAGCCCCACGATGCCGAACAGCTGCGCCACGCCCACGACGCCGATTGCGATCAGCGCCGGGTGCAGGTGCGTCGTCCGCGACATCACCACGGGGATGATGATGTTGCTCTCGATCTGCTGCACGAGGACGTAGACGGCGAGCACCGCGAGCGCCTTTTCGGGCGAGTCGGTGAGCGCGAACAGCACCGGGGGGATGCCGCCCACGAAGGCGCCGAAGTACGGCACGACCACGAGCAGCGCGGTCAGCACGGCGAACAGGATCGCGAAGTCGAGGTTGATGAGCGAGAGCCCGATGTACAGCAGGGTGCCGGAGATGAACATGTCGACCGCGACGCCCTGCATCCAGCCGATCCACGCCGCCCGCAGCCGGTCCATGACCGAGCGCGCGTGGCGGCGTCGTGAGGGCGGCACGAGCCGCAGCGCACCCTCTACCAGCGGCTGTGGGCGCACAGCCATGTAGTAGGCGGTGATCAGCATCACGAGCAGAGCTGCAAGCACTCCCGCCAACCCGAAGCCGATCGCCGTGATCGGCCCGATCAACCGCTCAGGGTCGTCGGTGTAGCCGCGCAGGAAGTCCTGGATGTCGTTGCCGACCTCGCTGGGCCGGTTGCCGGTTATGTCACCGATCGTCACTTCGAGTTCGTGGACGATGCCCGGCACCTCGTCCACGAACTCGTTCGTCTGGTCGATGAACGTGGGGATGATGAGTGCCAGGATCCCGGCGATGACCGCAAGGCCGCCCAGCAGAGTCAGCAGCGCCCCGATCGGGCGTGGAAGGCCGTGCCGCTCCAGACGCGTCGCGCCGGCCGACAGCGGGATCGCGATGATGATCGTCGTCAGCACCGCGAGCATCAGCGTCGCAAGCTGACGAAACAGCAGCCCGAGCACCAGCAGCGCGGCAGCGAGGAAAACTGCCTTGTAGACGACCGGTGCTCTATGTGTGTCAGGCATGCCTAAAGCATGCCCCGTTTACGCCAGCGCAGGCAATTCCAGCTCGGCCTCGATGCGCGCCTTCGGCTGAGCGCCGATCAGCTTCTTGACCACCTGCCCGTCCCTGAACAGGATCATGGTCGGGATCGAGAGCACCTCGAACCGCACGGCGGTCTGCTGGTTCTCGTCCACGTTGAGCTTTACGACCCGCAGCTCCTCGCGCTCGCCGTTGATCTCCTCGAGCACGGGCGAGACGATGCGGCACGGCCCGCACCAAGGGGCCCAAAAATCCACCAGGACGGCCGTATCGGCCTCGAGTACGTCCACGTCGAAGCTGCTGTCGGTCACGTCGTTGATCTGACCTGCCACGGTGCCCCTTTCCGGTCTCACGATCGGCAAAGCCGCTTGCGATTTGTCTGCTCCACAGTCTAGACACGACTCACTTCATTTCTTGAAGCATTGCCCTTGGACACGGGCTGTCTGCGCAGCGCGGGGATCATCCACATTGCTTCCAGGACGATCCTGCGCGACATCTTGCTCTGGCCCACGCGCCGGTCCGTGAAGACGATCGGGATCTCCTTGACCCCGAAGCCCAGCTGCAGAGCGCGGTAGGTGAGCTCGACCTGAAAGGCATATCCCTGAGAGCGGATCCGGCTCAGCTCGACCGCCTCCAGCACTTCCCGCCGGAAGCACTTGAAGCCGCCCGTGAGGTCGCGGATCGGCAGGCCGAGCACGGTGCGCGCGTACCAACAGCCGCCACGGCTCACCAAGCTGCGCAACCGGCCCCAGTTGCGGATGCCGCCCCCCGGCACGTAGCGCGAACCGAGCACCAGGTCGGCCTCAGCCGCGGCCTCGATCATCCGCGGCAGGTACGAGGGATCGTGAGAGAAATCGGCGTCCATCTCCAGGATCAACTCCGCGCCGGCGAGCAGCGCCTGCTCGAATCCGGCCAGGTAGGCCTGCCCGAGGCCCTCCTTGCGGGGGCGGTGCAGGACCTTCACATGCGGGTCGTCCTGCGCCAGCCGGTCGGCGAGCTCTCCGGTCCCGTCGGGCGACGAGTCGTCCACGACCAGGATCGTGTGGTCGGGCGCCGGGCCGGCCAGGGCGCACCGCACGGCGTGCACGAGCGGCTCGAGATTGTCTCGCTCGTCATACGTCGGCAGGACGACCCACACGGAGCCGGGATCGGCGCTCTCCAGCATCGCGGCAGTATGGCGCGTCTATGTTGTGCCGCATGACGAATGCGGAGATCGCGGCCGCGATGGACGAGCTTGGCGACCTCTACGAGCTGGACGGGGCCGTCATCTACAGGGTGGTCGCCTACCGCGAGGCCGCCAAGTCGATCCGCGACTCGCCCGTATCCGTGGCTCAGCTTGCCCGCGAGGGGCGCGCAACCGAGCTGCGCAACGTCGGGAAGACTCTCGAGGAGAAGATCCGCGCCCTGCTCGAGACGGGTGACATCCCCGCGGCCGTGAAGCTGCGCTCGAAGTTTCCGGGCGAACTGGTGCGGTTCACGCGCCTCCCGGGCCTGGGCGCCAAGACCGCCCGCAGGATCCACGCCGAGCTCGGCATATCCACCCTCGAGCAGCTGCGGCACGCCGCGGAGCAGGAGCGCCTGCGGTCGGTGCCGGGGATCGGGCCGAAGGCTGAGCAGAAGATCGCTCGCGCGCTGTCCCAGCTCGAGGAGGAGGGGCCGGCAGAGCGGCTGCTGCTGTCGGCCGTGCTCACGATCGGCGAGGAGATCGTCGAGCATTTGCGTGCCCACCCGGCGGCCGATCGCGTGGAGATCGCGGGCAGCGCGCGCCGCATGACGGATACGTGCAAGGACCTCGACATCGTCGCGACGGCGGACGACCCGGCTGCGCTCACGCAGGCCTTCACGGAGATGCAGCTCCTGGCATCGGTCGGTGGGAGCGGGGAGGCTGGGGCGCGGGGCCTCACCCACAATGGCCTCCGAATCGATTTTCGCGTGGTGGAGCCGGACCAGTACGGAAACGTGCTCCAGCACCTCACCGGCTCCAAGCAGCACAACGTGGAGCTGCGCGAGTACGCCGTCCGCCGGGGGATGCACGTGAGCGAGTACGGCGTCGAGGAGGACGGGTCGGGCACGGTGCACCGGTGCCCGACGGAGGAGGGCGTGTACGAGGTGCTCGGCCTGCCCTACATCGAGCCAGAGCTGCGCGAGGGTCGCGGCGAGCTTGAGGCCGCCCTGGCGGGCACGCTGCCGCAGCTCATGACCGAGGCGGACCTGCGAGGCGACCTGCACTGCCACACGACGCTCTCCGATGGGCGCAGCTCGCTGGAGGACATGGCCCGCGCGGCCGAGGCGCGAGGCTACGAGTACCTGGCGATCACCGACCACTCCGCCTCGCACGGGTTCGGCAACGACGTGCAGGCGGACGAGCTGCTGGGCCAGGTCGAGCTCATCCGCGCGCTGAACGAGCGGCTCGACACGTTGCGCGTGCTGGCCGGTTCGGAGGTGAACATCAACCCCGACGGCTCGCTCGACTACGAGGACGACGTGCTCGCCGAGCTCGACTGGGTGGTCGCATCGATGCACACTTCGTTCCGCATGGGGGAGCAGGCCATGACCGAGCGCATGATGGCTGCGATGGACCATCCCCTCGTGGACGCGATCGGCCACCCGACCGGGCGCCTGATCCTGCGCCGTGAGCCCTATGCGATCGACATCGAGCAGGTGGTGGAGCACGCCGCTCGGACCGGCACGATGCTCGAGATCAACGCCAACCCGAACCGGCGGGATCTCATGGACACGCACGCGCGCCTGGCGGCGGAGGCCGGAGCGATGATCGTGATCGACTCCGACGCCCACAGCGCCCGCACGCTGGCCGTGATCCGGTACGGCATCGCAACCGCACGGCGCGGATGGCTGACGAAGGAGAACGTCGCCAACACGCGCACGTGGAAGCAGCTGGCGAAGCTGCGCAAGCGCGCTAGGGCCGCCCGGCGCCGTTGACACTGGTCAGGCGGCGCAGCCCGGTGGTGCGCACCAGCTCGATCGCGCGAAAAGGCGAGCTCGGCACGACGTAAAAGCGCACGCCGTCGCGTTCCTCGATCGCCGTCACCGCCTTCTCCTGGTTGCGCCACGCGAGCGCGATCAGGATCGCACCGCCGGCGACCACGGCCGAGAGCTGGGGAAAGGGCCAGGAGAGGCCGGCTGCGACCACGGTGGACACCGCCACGAGCCAGAGCCGGTTGAGCATCACGGCGACCGGCCGGATCTCCGGCAGCGTGTTGGTGGACTGCGCCTGCGCGAGCAGCCGGCCGATTGCGCGCGTGGTCTCGTGGCGGCGACCGAGCCAGATGCCGATCAGGGCTGCGAGCGTCCACCAGGCCAGGGCGAAGATGATCGTGGTCGTGTCGCCCGCGGCGGCCGCCACGGTGACGGCCGCCAGTGCAGTTGCCTCGGCGGCCATCAGCATCACGGTTGACTTGAGGAAGTCGGTGTAGGGCAAGCGGAACGGGTTTCAGCTCGCCAGCTGGGCGAGCAGCTCGCGAAGCTCGTCGGGATCCTCCACGACGAGGTCCGCCTCTGTGGCGATCTCCGTGGGCCCTTCCGGTGACGCCACCCCGACGCATACGGCGAGCTCCAGCGCCCCCTCGGCCTGGAGCGCACGCAGCCGCCGGAAGGCGTCCAGATCCGTTGTGTCGTCGCCGGCGTAAAGCCCAGCACTGACCTGCGCGCCGGCAAGGGCGGCGCTGACGGCGGTTCCCTTGTCAACGGTTGCCGTGGGGCGGATCTCGAGCACCATGCGCCCCCAATGCGGGACGAGGCCGGCCTCCCGGGCCGCCGCGGCGACCTGTTCGAGCAGCGCGCGGGCGCGGTCGGGGTCGGTGGCGCCGCGCCAGTGGAAGGCCCAGATCGCGTCTTTGTCCTCGAGTCGCACGCCGGCGGCCCGCACCCGGTCATCGAAATGAGCGTAGGCAAACGCCCGCACACGGGCGGCGAGGGGTTTCACGCCGGGATCGACCTCGGGGTTCGTCGCTCCGGGCGCAAGACGCTCGAGCCCATGGTTGCCGATGTAGGTGAGCGCATCGATGCCGACCATCCGCCGCGCATCCTTGGCCTGGCGGCCCGAGATGCACGCGACGAGCCCGAACCGGTCGCTGAGGGCCTCGAGCACACGCCGGGTGGGAGTGGGGACGCTCGCCTCCTCCGGTAGGTCGACCACCGGGGCGAGCGTGCCGTCGATGTCGCACAGGATGGCCGTTCGCGCCGGTTGGTCGCGAAGCAGGGCCAGGATCCGCTCGCGCGGGAGCGTCTGAGGGACCGGAGACATGCGCCTCTAGTATCCCCGACCATGCCCGCCGGCCGACTCGTGAAGCTCTCCGCGATCGGCACGGCCGCGGGCCTGTTCAGCGGCCTCTTCGGCGTCGGCGGGGGGACGGTGATCGTGCCGCTGTTGATCCTGTGGTTCGCATACCGCGAACACGCAGCCACGGGCACCTCGCTCGCCGCGATCGGTGTGATCGCGGTGTTCGCCGTGGCCGCACATGGCGCCTACGGCAACGTCGACGTGGTCAAGGGACTGCTCGTCGGCCTGCCCGCCGTGGCGGGCGTGCTGGCCGGCACGTCGCTGCAGCAGCGCATCTCGGGCCGCACGATCTCGCTGATGTTCTCCGTCCTGCTGGTCGCCGTCGCGGTCGAGCTGCTCGTCGGGTGACCGAGGTCGGCGCGATCCTGCTGGGCTTCGCGGCCGGCACCGTCGGTGGCCTGCTCGGCGTCGGCGGAGGAATCCTGTTCGTACCGGCGCTGTCGCTGCTGCTCGGCCAGTCCCATCTGGACGCGGAGGCGACATCGCTGCTCGCGATCATCCCGGTGGCGGTCGTGGGCGCGTGGCGCCAGCACGGCTACGGCAACGTGCAGTGGCGGGACGGGCTCGCGATCGGGGTGCTGTCCGCGGGCGGCGCGGTGATCGGCGCGGTGATCGCCAACAGCATCCCCGAGCGAGGGCTGGAGATCGGGTTTGCCTGCCTCGTGCTGGTCGTGGCCGCGCAGCTTGCGTGGCGCGCGCTTCAGTCGCCGGGACCTTCCAGGACCTGACGAAACTCCTCCAGCGCGCGCTCGATCCCGGCTTCATCCACGTCGAGATGCGTCACGGCTCGCAACCGCTGCGCGTCCAGCGGCGTGAGCTGGACCCCGTGCTCCCAGAGACGGCCGCAGACCTCGTGCGCATCGGCGACCTCGCAAATCACGATGTTGGTCTCGACCCGGTCTGGATCGATGCGGACGCCGTCGATCTCGGCCAGCCCGGTGGCGAGGCGGCGCGCGTTGGCGTGGTCGGTGGCGAGCCGCTCGACGTGGTGGTCGAGCGCGTGCAGCGCTGCGGCCGCCAGCACGCCGGCCTGGCGCATCGCGCCGCCCAGCATCTGCTTGTAGCGCCACGCCTCGTCGATCAGCTCGCGGGACGCGGCCAGCACCGCGCCGACGGGCGCGCCGAGGCCCTTGGTGAAGTCGAGCCAGGCGGTGTCGAATCCGCGGGCGTGATCGGCCGCGGGCACGCCGCTCGCGACCACGGCGTTCATCAGACGGGCCCCATCGAGGTGGGATCGCAACCCGTGGCGTGAGGCGACTTCGACAACGGCGCGCAGGGCCTCCTGAGGCCACACCCGCCCGCCCCCGATGTTCGTCGTCTGCTCGACGGACACGAGCCGGGAGCGAGGCCCGTAGCGGTCGCCGGGCGGCCGCACTGCAGCCTCCACCTGCGCTCCGGTGAAGATGCCGCCGTCCCCGTCGAGAACGTGGAGCATCGCTCCGGACAGCGCCGCGGGCCCACCGGCCTCGTACTGCACCGGGTGAGACGTGCGGTCGAGGATCACCTCGTCGCCGCCGGGCCGGACGTGCAGCCTGAACCCGATCGCGTTGCACATCGTGCCCGACGGCAGCAGCAGCGCCGCCTCCTTGCCGAGCAGTGCCGCAACGCGCTCCTGCAACTCGTTCACGGTCGGGTCGTCGAAGCGCTGCTCGTCGCCGACCTCCGCCTCCGCCATCGCGCGCCGCATCGCCTCGGTCGGGCGTGTCTGGGTGTCGCTGAAGAGGTTGACCGTCATCGCCGCGCGGCCCCGGAGGCCCGGGCCAAGGTCTCGGTCACCACGGCCTGCACGCCCGCGCGCCTGATCTCCAGCGGAAAGCTCTGGAGCACGCGCTCGCGCGCCGCGGCCCGCTCGTGATCGTCTCGCTCGAGGGCCACGCTGATCGCCGCCGCGAGCTGCGCCGGGTCCTGCCCCTCCACCTGGATGCCGATGTCGCCGACGACTTCGGGCAGGGCGCCGGCGCGTGTCGTGACCGGGATGCAGCCGGCCAGCATTCCCTCCGCCACCGACAGGCCGAACCCCTCGTGCGCGGAGGCCTGCACGTACACCGACGCGCGCCGGTACCAGTCGTTCAGCACCTCTTCCTCCACCCAGCCGGTGAGTGTCACGTTCGGTGTCGCCGCCTCGCGCAGCTCGTCCGCGGCACCGTCGTCCCACCGTCCCGCCAGCACGAACTCGACGTCGGGCAGCAGGGCGGCCGCCCGCACGAACGTACCCAGTCCCTTGCGCAGCACGTTGCGGCGGTCGACGATCCCGACCGTCAGTGCCGTTCGCTCACGCCTCACGGGCGGCAACTCGCCGAACGGGTCGGGGACGCCGTGATGCACGACCGTGACGCGGCTCGGATCGACCCCGGCGTTCGCGGCTGCCTCCGCGCGGCTGTAGTTGGAGTTGGCCAGCAGCCGCGTCGCGCGCCGCATCACCCAGCGGGAGACGAGGCGCATCAGACCGCGACCCTGCACCCCGTAGGGGATCTCCGGCATGTTGGCGGTGTCGTATCCGCCGATCACGACGATCGACGGCTTGCGCATCAGCCACGCCAGCGTCACGGGCCAGAACGTGTGCCACGAGGCGAACCACCCGAACACCACGTCGCTTTGTGCAACGGCGCGCACCAGCGCGGGCAGGTTCACCACCGGACTCTGCTGGCGCCAGTCGTGCACCACCCACCGCTCGGACAGGACCGACCTGTCGATGGCGACGAAGCTCGACTCGCGGCCGTAGACGAACAGGACCTTCGCCGCCGGGGTGCTCATCCGGCGGCGACCTTACCAGCGCCGCATTGCCGTCCCGTTGCGGTGACGTCAATCGCCGCGCGCATATGTAGACTCACGCCCTTCATGCTGGCTCGGTCGATGAAAAATAGGTCGTTCGCAAGGAAGGCGGTCGCGCTGTTCGCGCTGCTGTCCGTGCTCGCGCTGGCGGGGGGTTGCGGCGGCGACGACGGAGGCGACGGCGGGCTGAGCGGCGACGACAAGCTCCAGGTCCTCCAAGCCCGAGCGGACATCGCCGAGTACTGCTCGGTGCAGGCAGGCGGCACGAGTAGCCTCACCGACCGCAGCCTCGGAATCATGCTCGACGGCGTCAGGACACTGGCCCGCGTCCACCGGGAGAAACCGGATGCGAAGATCGAGATCCAGGTCGTGAGGAAGTCGCTCACGATGGAGCAGCTGATGCAAGAGCAGATTCGCGCGCTCCGGCGCTGTGGCCGCGACGGCCGTCAGCAGGCCGGCGTCCTGGAAGCCGCTCTGCAGCAACAGCAGAGCTAGGCGCGGGCTCAGCCTTCGATCTGCTCGCGTGCGCGCTCGCGCAGCCGCTTGCGGATCTCCGCGTGGCGCGCATCGGTGCGGTCCTGCTGAATCCGCTGCGCGTCGCGTGCCCCCTTTTTCGTGAGCGGCGCGCGCTGGGCTGCGGCCCACTGCTTGGGCGGCCATGCTCCGAGGAGGAAGGTCTGGCGGTCGTTGTTGCCCTCCTCGTCCAGTGCGTCGACGATCACGGTGTAGTAACCCGGGCGTGGGAACGAATGGGTGGGGTTCTGCTCCTTGCTCGTGGTTCCGTCGTCGAAGCGCCAGCGGTAGCTCACGTCCCCGTTCGCGTTCTTGGACTTCGCGGTGAACCGAGCGATGAGCGGCGTGGGGCCGGCAAACTGGTCCGCGTTGCCGCTGACGTCGAAGGTACCGCCGCCACTCTTGTCCTCACCGCCGCATGCGGTCACGAAGAGAGCCGCCGCGAATGCGGCGGCCACCACGAAGCAGAGCTTGAACAGATGGGCTCGATTCACTGCGACATCCTCTCGAGATGACTGTAGGCGGGCTTCCTTAAGAACGGATTAGACCCCGGTCGTGGTGGCCAAAATAGCGAAAGGCCGGGAGCGTTGCTCCCGGCCTTTGCCGTTGCCTGATTGCTCAGGCCACTGATCGAGGGCTAAGGAATGAAGATTCCCTGGACCTCGAAGAGCGTGTTCGGATCGGTCGCTGCGACACCGTCGGTGCCGCCGTCGAAGACCTGCAGCTGGCCGATCTCGACGATCGCCCGCTTCGTGTCCTTGACTGCGCCCGGCACCACCGCGTTCGCCGTGGTGGTGATTGCACAGGTGCTGCCGATTCCTGCGGAGGCAGTCGACGTGCAGCCCGTGACCACGGGGAACGGAATGTCGATCACCGTCGCCGCGTCAGGGCCGCCGCCCGGAGCCACGGCGTTCCAGTGGTCCGAGATGCGGATCTGGGCAGTGCCCTCGAGCTCACCGGTGTAGTCCGGGCCGTCGGCCGTGTTG
>Ga0190275_10001965_pt1 | contig 14975 bp, 7 predicted proteins | sample Popmic550T_FD_133745 | JGI IMG/M metagenome (GOLD analysis project Ga0190275, IMG submission 133745) | Populus adjacent soil microbial communities from riparian zone of Yellowstone River, Montana, USA - 550 T | ecosystem: Environmental > Terrestrial > Soil > Riparian zone > Trees stand | place... | reverse complement strand
TCGAGAAGGTGATCTGCTCGATCGCCGCCTCATATTGGGCCTGGGTGCCGGTGCCGGTCAGGATCAGATTGGTGGCGGTGCTGCTCGGATCGACGGTGATCGTGCCGGGCAGGGCTCCGACGACGGTGAGCACGTCGCCGGCGACGGCGTTGGTGATCGTGATCGTCGCGCCTTCGACATTGTCGCCCACGTCGGCATCGGTGATCGAGACGTCGGTGTCCGAGATCGCGGCCGCCGCGCCGCCTTCCGTATAGGAAGCGGCGAAGCCGGTGCCGGCGCCGCTCGCGTCGAGATCGAGCACCGGCGCGATATCGGCCGGGGCAACGTTCAGGGTGAAGGTGTTCGGCGACTGGTCGTATTCGACGCCGCCATTCAGATTGCCGCCATCGTCCTGCACCTGGAAGGTGAAGGTCTGCGCGGTGTTGGCCGCCGCGGCGGGGGCTTCGTAGGTGAAGTCGCCGGCGGTGAGCTGGGCCAGAGTGATCGTGTCGCCCGCGCTGATCGCGACTCCGTTGAGCTTGAGGGTGCCGACGGCCGGCAGGGTGGTGATCCTGACCCCGGCGAAGCTGTCGCCGTCGATCGGGTCCGAGAAACCGTCGCTGAAATCGGTCGGCAGGAACTCGTAGGGGACGGTCGCGACGACGCTGGCGTCGTCGTCGGTGCCGGCCGGCTCGTCGTTCACCGAATTGACGGTGACGGCGATCGAGTCGGAATCGTTGGTTGCCGCGCCGGTCCCGGTCGCGACGATTCCGCCGAACGTGTCGGTCACCTGCAGCTGGATCTGCGCCGGGCCGTTGTAATCGGCGGACGGCGTATATTTGGCGGTGGCGAGCGCCGTGTTGATGTCGGCGAGCGTCCCGTGGAACGTCATCGTCGAGTCGCCGGTGCCGTCGCCGGTGGTGAAGGTGAGGCCGGTGAGGGTCGTCAGGGTCAGCGTCCCCTGGGTCGACGAAAGCGTCACGTCGTACACGCCGGAGGGCGCGAGGGTGGCGTCGACGTCGGCGATCGACATTCCGGTAATCGCGACGTCGACCCCGTCCTCGTTGACCGAGGCCGTCGCAGGCACGGTGCCGGTGACCGGATCGTTGACGGCGGTGACCGTGACGTTGACCGTCGCCGTGTCGGTATTCCCGTTGCCGTCGTCGATCGTGTAGGTGAACGTGTCGGTCCCGTTATAATTGCCGGTCGGCGTATAGGTGAGCACTCCGGCGACGACGCTGGTCGTCCCGTGGGTGCCCTGGGTCGCCGAGGTGATCGTCCTTGTATCGCTCTCCGGATCGGTGTCGTTGGAGAGCAGCTGGGCGGTCAGGTCGTTCGCGCCCGAATCCTCGGCAACGCTGACGCTGTCGTCGTTCGCGACCGGCGGCTGGTTCGCGTAGAATCCGAAATCCAGGGTGTTGTTGGTGTCCTCGCCGGTGACGCCGGGGCCGGGTGTGAAGCTCGGGCCTTCGTTGTTGTAGGAAAGCGTGATCGTCTGGCTCGCGACCGCGCCGCCCGTCGCGGCGACGCCGTTATTGTCGTTGTCGACATTGTTGTCGGGATCGGCGGCCACGCCCGAGACGATCAGGAGGTTCTCGAGCGCCCCGCCGCTGGCGAAGTTCGCCGCCGTGATGACGACGATATAATCGCCCGGAGCGAGGCCGACGAAGCTGTAGGCGCCGTTCGCCAGGGTCGTGGCGCCGCCGAGGAGGGCGTCGCCCGCATCCCAGCCGCCGCTGTCGTTGGTGTCGGCATAGATTTCGAGCGCGACTCCGGACCGGCCCTCGCCGGCGTCGTACAGGCCGTTGAGGTTGGCGTCGACGTAGACGGTGCTGCCGAGCGTCAGGCCGTCGAGCGAGAGCGTCTCCTGAATGTCCGCCAGGGTGAAGTTGGTGCCGGTGATCGTCGCGGTGTTGACCAGATTGACGATGAAATTGTCGGTCTGCGCGTTGATCGTCGATTTGATCAGGACGTCGACCGTCTTGCCGGCCGGAATGGTGCCGATGTTGACGGGGGTGATCGCGTAAGACGTCGACCCGACCGAGCCGGGCGTGCCACCGGCCGCTTCGCCCGCGGCCGGAAGCCGGCGCTCGCCGGCATTGACGTAGCCGTACATGAGCTCGCTCGAGCTGGACCCGGCATATTCGTCGCCGAGGCCGATCTGGTGGCCGAGCTCGTGCATCAGCACCGTCAGGAGATCGATCTTGCCCTCGGCCGCGCCGCCCGCGTCGGCGGTGAGGCGGGTTCCGGATCCGTCGAACTCGCTGTCCTCGCCCGGGGTGGAATCGACGAACCAGCCGCGGCTGGCCGCGTCGTTGTCGATGTTGATGACGCCCTGCGTCGAGGAGCCGACGAAGATTCCGGCCATGTCGACGATTCCGAACTGGACGGCGCGCATCGCCTCGACCTGGGCGGCGGTCGCTCCGGCGTCGATCCAGCGCTGGATGGCGGCGTCGATCAGCAGGTTGAGCTCGGCGGGCGTAAGCACGCCGTCGTCGCCGGCCGGCGCCGGCGGAGTGCCTGCCCCGGCTTCGCCGACGGGCCCGCCCGAAGTGCCGCCGCTGCCGGCCTTGCCGCCCGCGCCCATGTCGCCGCCGGCGCTCTCGCCCGGCGCATCCGGAACGATCGCCGGCTCCGGATCGCGCGGAGGCGCGGTGACGGGGCTGATCGCCAGGTCTTCCCAGCCCGCGGCCTCCTCCTGCTGCAGGAGCATCATCGGCACGGCCAGGCTGAAGGCGGCATTGGTGATTCCGAAGACGTTGCCGGCCATGACCTTGCCCGGCTGATCGGGGAAGGCGCCGTTGACCAGCGTCGGATTGGTGGCGCTCCAGAAAGTCGAGAGGGCCGAGCTCGCCGTGCCGGCGCTGCGGTTCTCGCCGCGCGCGGCGGTTCCGGCGGGGTTGTAGCCGGGGATGTTGTAATGCGCGACGCTGTTGGTGAAGATCTGGTCGAGGTAGATCGCGTTGCTGCCGCTGTTGCCGCCCGCGCGGAACGTATTGCCGGTGAGGTTGAGGCCCATGACCGACGGATCGGTCGCGCCCTGGCCGCCGACGATCGCGTAGAAGCCCGCGAGCGCGTCCGAGCCGGCGACGTCGCCGTTGATATTGTCCTTGACCGTCGCCTCGAGCCGGCTCGAGCCGCCGCCGCCGGCGCTGTTGGCGACCAGCCGGATCGCGCCGAGGCCCGCCTTGATGTCGTAAATGTCGTTGCTTTCGATCCGAACCGCGAAGTTGATCGAGCCGGCGCCGCTGGACTTGGCGAAGCCGAGGTCGATTCCGGCCCCGCCGAGCGAACCGGTGGCGGCGCCGGAGTCGAGCACGCCGTTGTTGGTGCCGATCTGGTTGTTGAAGAGGACGCCGTTGATGGTGGCCGCGGCGCCGGTGTAGATGGCGTCGATCGCGTTGCCGTTGGCGCCCCTGATCGTGTTGTTGCTGACATTGAAGGTGATGTTCGCGTTCGAGCCGACCGCCGTGCTTCCGCCGAGCAGGTCGAGCCCGCCGCCGCCCGAGACGATGTTGCCGTGGCCGTTCAGGAACTGGTTGTTGGTGATGGTGATGTTCTGGGTGGTGACTCCGATCGCGATCGTCTGAAGCTGGTCGCCGCGGGCGCCGTTGAAGGCGACTCCGTCGACGGTGAGGGTCAGGTTGCTGCCGGTGCCGCCCGATTCGACGTGGAGGCTGTCGTCGCCGAGCAAATTGCTGTTGAGGCCGAACACCGCCTGCGTCGTGGCGCTGTCCTTCACCGTCATGTTCAGGGTGTCGGTGCCGTAGACGAAGGCGGAGAGGTTGTTCTCGAAGCCGCCGGCGATGTTGTTGCCCTCGAACAGGGCGGTGCCCTTGAGGCCGGTGCTGATGTTCTCTGAGCCGAAGCGGATCACGCCTTCGTCCAGCCCCTCGTTCGTCCCGAAGGTGCCGGTGAGGGTCGAATCGCGAAGCGTGAAATTGTTCACGCCCTCGCCGCGGATGCCGAAATTGCTGAAGGTGCCCGAGAAGGTCATGTTCGTCAGCGAGACGTTGGAGACGTTCTCCAGGTAGATGCCGGTGCCGCCGGTCGCGGCGGCGCCGATGCTTCCCATGTCGCCGCCGCCGATATTGGCGATGGTGCCGCCCGAGCCGTCCACGGTGCCATTGCCGGTGACGACGAACTGGCCGCCCGAGCCGGTATTCTTGAGGAAGACGCCGGTGGTGCTGCCGCCGCCGGAGACTCCGACCTGCTCGAGGGTGACGTTCGCCGTGACTCCGTCGATGTTGATCGCCCGGCCGGTGGTCGAGTTGATGAAATTGTCGCCCCCGCTGATCGTCAGCGAGCCGGCGCCGACCGTCGAATTGGTGGCGTTGATGCCGGTTCCGGACGTCGTGTCGATGTCGAGCGTCCCTTCCGAGAAGGTGACGTTGGCGCCGGTGGCGCCGGTGTTGGTGAAGGTGACGGCGTTGAGCGACCCCGTGTTCAGGGTCGTATTGCCGGTGAAGTCGATATTGCCGCCGCTGTTGTTGACCAGGCGAATGCCGCCGCCGCCGACCGCGGCCGTGATCGCGCCCGAGAAGGTGATCGCGCCGCCGCTGTGGGTCGAAACGTCGACGACGTTGTTGCCGCCGGAGGATTGGGAAATGCTCGCGGCGACGGTGACCGCGCCGGTGCCGCCGGTGACGTTCACGCCATCGAGGGTCGAATCGTTGGTCGAGCCGATGGCGCCGCCGTTGACGTTCACCGCATTGGTCGCGCCGGCGATGTTGACGCCATGGCCCGCGACTCCGTCGATATTGACGGTGGTGAAGGTGACCGCGCCCTGGGTCTGCGCCTGGCCGTTGATCTCGATTCCGTCGCCGGCCGTGTTGTCGATGGTCGCGCTTGCGAAGCTGAAGGTCGAGTTGGAGGAGGTGATGTTGATTCCGTCGGCGCCGGCGCCGGCGGTGCTGCCGATGGTGACCGCGCCGCCGCTGAACGTGCCGGCGCCCGCCGCGTCGAGATTGTTGATGTTGATCGCGTTGCCGTTCGCGGCCCCGACGGCGCCGCTGGTCAGGGTCTGGAAGGCGATTCCGCTCGTCCCCATCGTGCCGTTCTGGAGGTTGAGGACCTGGCCGCTGGTGGTGGTGACCGAATTGGCGGCGCCGGTGATATTGAGCGTTCCGCCGCCGGTGAAGGTCAGGCCGCTGCCCCCCGCGGTGGTGATGTCGAGGCCGGTGCCGGTGGCGTTGAAGTTGATCGTGCCCGTGTTGTTGGTGAGCGTAACGCCGTTGCCGGCGCCGCCGCCGGCGCTGACGAAGGTCTGGCCGTCGAAGTTGATCGTTCCGGCGCTTCCGTCGATCAGAATTCCGGTCTGGCCGGCCGCGAGATTGCCCTCGGTGAGGATGCCGTTGAAGTCGACGGTGCCGCCGGTGCGGTCCTGGATCTCGACGAGCGAGCCGCCGGGGCTGGAGATGTCGCCGCCATAGGTGAAGTTGACGTCGCCGCCCGAGCTCGCGGTGCCGCCGCCCGCGGCGCCGATCAGCACTCCGCTTCCGGTCGAGGTCTGGATGGTTCCGGTGGCTGCCGTGAAGGTGCCGGTGACGCCCTGGAGGTGGACGCCCTCGCTGGTCGAGCTGGCCGAGCTCAGCTGGTCGAGGTCGACGTTGAGGGTGCCGCCCTGGTCGATGTCGACCGCCTTGCCGAGGCCGGTGATGCTGGTTTCGTCGACGGTGAGCGTTCCGACATTGTTGCCGCCGTCGTCGATGGCGATGGCGCCGTTGGCGGTGCCGTTCAGAGTGAAGCCCATGATCGTGTTGTTGGACGACAGGGTCACCGCGGTGCCGGCATGGCCGAGAGTCGTGTTAGCGCCGTTGGCGCCGATGTTGAGAGCGTTCACCGAGAAGGCATGGCCGTCGCCGAACAGCTTCTGGCCGGTCTCGAGCGTGATGCTGGCATTGGCGTAGGTGCCGGCATTGTAGACGAAGATGGTGTCGTCGGCATTGTCGAGGGCGTCGGCCGAGCCGCCGGTGTTGAGCGGCGCCAGGGTCGCGAAGGGCTTGGCCCAGCTGCCGTCGCCGGTGATGTCGCTTCCCGTCGCGTTGTTCACGTACCAGACGGGGTCGGTGACGTTGAACGAGACGATTCCGGTGGAGACGCTGGCGAGCCCGTCCTCGTCGGTGATCGTATATTGGAAGGAGGCGGTGCCGACATAGCCGGTGGTCGGCGTGAAGGTGAAGGTGCCGTCGCCGTTATTGACGATGGCGCCGTTGGTCGCGCCGCTGACTCCGGTGATGGCGATGTTGATCTCGGCGCCGTCGGGATCGACGTCGTTGCCGAGCAGCTGCGCCGCGGTGAAGGTCATCGGCGTGTTGCCGGTGATCGACGGCAGGAAGTCGTCGAAGGCGATCGGGGTGACCTGGACGGCTTCCGGATCCATGGGATCGACCGTCAGCCCGTTCGTCGTCGCATTGACCGTGACGCCCAAAGCGTCGTCGCCGGGGCCGACGGTGATGCGGATTCGGGTGGTGATGACATCGCCGGGATCGAACTGCCCGTCGCCGTCCTGGTCAGTGAACAGGGACGACGTACGCGCGGCGGTGATATTGACAGCCATGTTATTATTCCCCCGAGGGCAAAACCCAGCCTCACACGCGCACGTGTGAGTCCTCCAATTGCGTTGATGGCATACAATGGGGCCACCGCCTAGAGCGATTAACCCGCATCAAGTTGAAAAAATGGTAAGAAAACAACAGTCCAAGGCGAAATACGGATATTACTCGCGAAATGCGGTTTCGCTGAGCTTGGTGATGGGGCTCAGGATGTAATTGAGGATGGTCCGCTTGTCACCGAGCAGGCTGACGTCGGCGACCATTCCGGTGCCGATGGGCATCCTCCGTCCGTTTTTTTCGAGGGCGTTCTTCGTCGTCCGCACCTGCACCGTGTAGAAGCTTTCGCCGGTCTTCTCGTTGAGGGTGGCGTCGGGAGAGATGGCGGTGACCAGGCCGTCGAGCGAGCCGTAGATGGACGGATCGTAGGCGGTGATGCTCACCTTCGCCTTCTGGCCCATTCGGACCCAGGCGATGTCCTGCGGACGGACCATGGTCTCGACCAGCAGGGTTTCCTCCGAAGGCACGATCTCGACCAGCGGCGCGCCCGGCGAGACCGCGGCACCGATCGTGGTGACGAGGACCCGGTTGACCCGGCCCGGCAAGGGCGCGCGCACCAATGTCCGCTCGGAGCGCTCGGCGAGCGCCGGAAGGGTCGCCCGGCGGGCCGAATATTCGGCCTGGGCGGTAGCGAGCTCGTTGGCCGCGACCGAGCGCCAGTCCTGGCGCTGCTGGTTCAGGGAAGACTGGGCCTCGACCACCGCCGAGCGGGCGCGCGAGATGGCCGCGGCCGCGGCCGCCGCCTCGCTCGCCGCCACCGAATAGGCGCTCTCCGCCTGCATCAGCGACAGGCGCGGCTCGATCCCGCGCTCGACCATCGGCCGGATCAGGTTCAGCTCCTGGCGGCGGGCGTCGCGTGCCGTCACCCGCGCATCATAAGCGGCCTGCGCCTCCTGGACGGCGCGGCTGGCCTGGGCGACCCGCGCCTGCCCGGCATTCGCCAGGCTGCCCAGCTCCTGCATCCGCGAGGCGTGGAGCGACCGCTCGATCATCATCTGGCTGGCCGCGGCCTGGTCGGCCGGCGCCGGATAGGCGGGCTCGCGCCCGGCGACTTCGGCCGAGAGGCGCGCGATCTTCATTCCGAGCGCATTGGCCGAGGCCTCGCCGCTGCCAAGCTCGGCGCCGGTGGCGGTGCGGTCGAGCCGGATCAGCTCCTGGCCCGCCTTCACCTGCTGCCCGGTCCTGACGTTGATCGCCTCGACCACCCCGCCCTCGAGGTTGGAGACGACCTGGAGCTGCGAGGTGGCGATCACCCGGCCCTGGCCGCGAACGGTGCGGTCGAGCTCGGTCAACGCCGCCCAGATGATGAAGATGACGAAGAAGCCGATCACCACCCAGAGCAGCACGTTCGACGCCATCCGGGGTTTGATCCGGTCGGTCAAATCCTCGATATGGCTGTGCTCGTTCATGGCTCAGGCTGCCTTGGTGGGCGGCGTCTGCTGCCGCGTGATCTGCTTGAGCACCTCGTCGCGAGGCCCGTCCATCGCGACCTTGCCGCGCTCGATCAGCATGATCCGGCTGACCAGAGCGAGCAAGGGCGGCCGGTGGGTGATGAGGACGAGCGTACGATCCTTCATCTCCTCGCGAAGCCGATGAATCAGCGCGGTCTCGGTCTGCGCGTCCATGGCGCTGGTCGGCTCGTCGAAGACCAGGACCGGCGGCCGCCCGGCGAGGGCTCGGGCGAGCGCGATCGACTGGCGCTGGCCGCCCGAAAGCCCCTCGCCGCGGTCGGCGAGCCTGAGATCGTAGCCGTTGGCGATCGATCCCATGAACTGGTGGGTGCCGGAAAGCTCGGAGGCGCGAAGCAGCTCCTGGTCGTCGACATGGCCGCGCCCGAGGCCGATATTCTCGCGCACCGAGCCGGTCAGGAGCACGCTCTCCTGAAGCGCGGCGCCGATGTAGCGGCGCATCTCGAGCGGGTCGAGCTGGCGGATGTCGGTGCCGTCGATCATCACCAGCCCCTCTTCGGGCGGATAAAGGCCCAGGATCAGCCGGGCGATGGTCGATTTGCCCGAGCCGACCCGGCCGAGCAGAGCGACATGCTCGCCGGGCTGGATGGTGAAGTTGAGGTCCTCCAGGGTCTTCTCGGCCGCCCCCGGATATTTGAAGCTGACGTTGCGGAATTCGATCCGGCCCTTGACCCCGGCCAGCTTCAGGCCTTCGCCCTCGGGCCCCTCGGGCGGCAGGTTCATCATCTCGTTGAGCTGCCGGTAGGCGGTCCGGGTCGAGGTCATCCGCGAGAGCAGCTGCGAGATCTGGGCCAGCGGCGCGACCGCCCGGCCGGCAAGGATCGAACAGGCGATCAGGCCGCCCATGGTAAGGTCCTGGGTGGCGATCATTCCGACCCCGACGATGACGACGCCGGCATAAGAAATCGTGCCGGCGGAGGTCGCGGTGGTAATCCCGATGCTGGCGATGAGCCTCTGCCGCAGCGAGCTGTCGGAGTGATTCTCCATCGCCTTGTCCCAGCGGCGGGCGAGGAGCGGGCCGGCGCCCGCGGCCTTGACCGTCTCAAGCCCGCCGATCGTCTCGACCAGGACCGATTGCTTGGCCATGCCCTCGCCCATCGCCTTCGCGGACAGTCGGTCCATCGCCGGCTGGGTGAGCGCTCCGACGATGATCACGAGCGGCACCATCAGGGCCGGAACCGCCACCACCCAGCCGCCGATGACCCAGATCACGAAGAGGGTCAGGATGATGAAGGGCAGGTCGACGACCGCCGTCAGGGTCGCCGAGGTGAAGAAGTCGCGCAAAGCCTCGAGCTCGCGCATCAGCCCGGTGAGGGATCCGGTCGAGCCCTTCTTGAGGTCGAGGCGCAGCTTTAACAGGCGTTCGAACAGAGTCTCCCCGACCTCGCGGTCGATCGACGCTCCGGCAATGTCGACGAAATAGGCGCGCAGCATCTTCAGGATGAAGTCGAAGACGACGACGATGGCGAGGCCGATGGACAGCGCCACCAGCGACGAGGTCGCGTTGTTCGGGACCACCCGGTCGTAGACGATCATCGTGAACAGCGAGGTCATCAGGCCGAAGATGTTGATGACCACCGCCGCCAGCGCGACCTTCATGAAGATCGCCCGGTTGCGGCGCATCGGCTCCATCAGCCACGCCGCGAAGCGCGGCTGCGAGGCCGGCCTGATTTCGTGCTCGCTACTCATCCTGGCCTCCGACTCGGGCGGGATCGATGCCCAGCGAATCGAGCAGATTGCCGGTCCGCGACAGCAGCACGTAGCGGGCCGCGTCGAGTTCGCTCAAGGTCCGGATGAAGGCGGTCGCGGTTTCGAAATAAGCGTCCTCGGCTGCGACCACGTCGAACAGATTGCCCCGCGAGTTGATGAAGCGCTCGATCAGCACGTCGCGCGACTGGCGGCTGGCGAGATAGCTGGCCTCGAGCGCGCGCAGCTGCTCCTCGAGCGCCCTGACGTCGGACCAGGCGATGGCGGCGTCGCGCGACGCCTCGTCGCGGACCCGCGCCGCCCGGGCGTCGGCGGAGACGGCCCGCGCCCTGGCCTGTGCGACCCGCGCCTCGGTCCCGCCGAACAGGCGCTGGCGCAAGGTGACCCGGCCGCGAATGTCGTAATCGCGGTCGTTCTCGAACACGCCGTAGCGCCCGGCATCGATCCCGGCGCTGATCTGCGGCAGGCGGTCGGACTTGGTCGCCCGCGCCTCGCGCCGGGCCGAGTCGGCCATCGCCTGGGCGGAGCGCGCCGCCGGAGTGCTCATCCCCGCCAGGGCGGCGGCGTCGCGGGTCAGGGCGGGCGTCTGGGGGATCGGGGCGCGTTCGAGATAGGCGGGCGGCGGCGTTCCGGTCAGCTCGGTATAGCGGGCCTCGGCATTGGCAAGCAGCCGGCGGAAGCCGGCGAGCCGGGTTTGAGCGGAGGCCAGATAGGAATCGACCCGAGCCGTGTCGCCCGGCGCCGAGACGCCCTGGGCGACCCTCTCCTCGACGGCCTCGCGAAGCTCCCGCTGGTTGGCGACGAACGATTCGCTCAGCGCGACCAGCGCCCGGTAGGCGAAGACGTCGTACCAGGAGGCGACGGTGTTGAGCGCGATCCGGTCGGCGCTCGCTTCGGCCTCGGCGGCGGCGGCGCGCAGCCGCGCTCCCGCCGCGAGCACCCGGTCGGCGCTCGCCCCGAAATCGAAGACGTTCTGGTTGACGTTGAGGATCGCGTCAGTGCGCGCCGACGGACGCGAGCGCTCGATGATGTTCTGCGGATCGTCGGAGAAATCGCGCGAGATCACCCGATAGGAGGAGACGCTGAGGTCGATCGACGGAAGCCGCCTTTCGCGCGCCTCGTCGACGACCGCTCCGGCTTCATCGCTGGTCGCCCGCGCCTCCTGGGTCGCGGGATGGCGCTCGACGGCGGTCGCGACGACCGACCGGAACATCTCGGGCGAAGCCTGGCTTCGGGCGAGCTGCAGGATCGGATCCTTGCCCGGATCGATGTTGAGCGGATCGTGGGTCGGACCGGGCAGGATCGGAGCGTTCGTCCGGGGGAGCGTCGACGCCGGGGCCACGGCCGGGCCCTGCCGAAGGCTTGAAGGGGGCCCCGGGACCGGCGACGAAGGGGTCGGTGCGATATGCGACGGCAGCGGCGCGGGCGTCGGCTCCGGGAGGGGCGGCGGAGTCGGGGTCGGCGGCGGCGGGGTGCTCGTCCCCGGCGAGCTCGTCGAAGGCACCTGGGCGAGCGCCGCCGCGCCCGCGACGAGCGACAGCGCGCAGACCAGCGCTCCCTTCTTCAACCCCTGCATTGTCTGTTCAAGAACCTCTTGCCGGCGGGTGCTTATCGCCGTTCCTCGCTTGAGACTAGGAAAACCTGCACCCTCAAGGGATTGGGCGCCGCACTGCAGAGGGGCTGGCACCGCTTCAGGCGCGGTCGGGCGGGAAGCGGGCGAGGCAGGCGAAATTGGGCGCTTCCTCCCCGCCGATCACCGTCTCGCCGTCGACATCGACCCAGACGTGGGCCGCGAGCCCGTCGCCGTCGCGCCGGGCACCGTAAAGGAGCACCGACGGGATGCCGCGCCTGCGCAGCATCCAGTGAAGAGCGAGCCCCTTCTGGAAGCAGACCGCCCGCCAGGGCACCCGACGGGCCCAGCCGGTCACCGCCGAACGGGCGCGTCGGACGGTCTCGGAATCGGTCCGCGGCGGCCTCTGCCCGGACGGCGAGGCGAAAGCGGCGACCCGCCGGAAGGGCAGCAGAGCGATAGCCAGCGAAGCCAGAGCCAGAGCCGCCAGGGCCTCGGCCAGCATCGGCCCGTCGGCGAGGCGCGGCCGGGCGCGGCGCGGTCTGGTGACGGGGGCTGGCATGGCGCGGGCGTTACAGGATGCGCCGCGAGCGTGGCAACTCTTGTTGAGGCGAGGCGTGATCGCCCAGGGTCCGTACTCAATACCTTTCCGCCCCGCCGCTTCGCGGTCGCCATTGCGGGTATTGAGTACGGACCCTAGGACCCGGGCGTGCACCTGCCCCGCGAATTCGAGCTCGTCGCCGCCTGCTGCCGCTGGCCGCCCTCGCCGGCGCGCGACTTGGCCGTTCTCGCCGCCGCGGAGCGGTCGGACTGGACGCTGACGGCGCGGATCGCCGAGCGCAACCGGGTCGAGGGACTGGTGTGGAACGCGCTCAAGCAAGCGGGCGCGTCCGTCCCGGCCGAAATCGGCGAGCGGCTCCAGGCCGCCGCCGCCCGGATCACGCGTCAGAATCTGCTCCTGACGGCGGAATCGCTTCGGCTGAGCGCCTCGCTCGACGGGGCGCGGGTCCGCCATTTGTTCGTCAAGGGCATCAGCCTGGGAGCGCTCGCTTACGGCTCGATCGGCCCGAAGATGGGCTGGGACATCGACCTGCTGGTCCCGCTCGACGCGCTCGACCCCGCGGCCGCCGCGCTCGAGGCGGCGGGCTATCGGCTGATCCTCCCCAGCGGACCCAAGGCGCGTGAACGGCTCGGCCTTTGGCACCGCCACTGGAAGGAATCGGTATGGGCGAGGGACGGCGGCGAGCTGATCGTCGAGCTCCACTCCAGGCTCAACGACAATCCCCTGCTCCTTCCGGACGTCGGCCCCGATTCGCCAAGCCAGCGGGTCGAGGTCTCGAAGGGACGGTTCCTCACCACCCTGCGCACCGACGAGCTCTTCGCCTATCTGTGCGTCCATGGCGCCTCGAGCGCCTGGTTCCGGCTCAAATGGATCGCCGACGTCGGCGCCCTGATCGGCGACCGCCCGCCGCGGGAGATCGAGCGTCTCTATCGCCGCTCGCAGGACATGGGGACGGGACGGGCCGCCGCCCAGGCCCTGCTGCTGTGCGAACGCCTGCTCGCCACCCCCTTGCCGCCCGAGCTCGCCGCCGAGCTTCGCTCCGACCGGATGAACCGCTGGCTCGTCGCCATCGCCTTGCGCAAGCTCGCCGGCCGCACCCTGACCGCCGAGCTCGACGAGAAGCTTCTCGGCACCGGCACCATCCACCTCATGCAATTCGCCCTGCTGCCGGGGCTCGGGTTCAAATATGCCGAGCTTCGCCGCCAGCTGGTCAACCCCGCCGACCGCATCGCCTTCCCGCTGCCGAAAGCGCTCGCCTTCCTTTATCCCCTGGTGGCGCTGGCGAGGCGCCTGACGCCCCGACCCCGGCGAGGCGCGCGATGAACTTCGAGGCGATGCAGAGGGACTTCATCGCCCGGCGCAAGGGGGTGCCTTCGCTCCCGATCGCCGGATGCATCGCTTATTCGGCCGCGGCCCTGGCCAGCCTCGTCGTCCCCGCCGCCCGCGCCAATCTCACGCTCTTCCTCTGCTTCTGGGCGATCATGCCCATCGCGGCCCTGATCGGGAAGCTTCGCGGCGAGGACGTCCGGGGCAATGTGGAAAACCCGCTGTTCCGGCTGGCGATGCTGGCCCGGTACATGGTGCTCGCGACCTGGGCCATCCACGTGCCGGTGTGGATCTACGCTCCGGACCTGTTCCCGCTGACGGTCGGAATCGCCTTCGGGCTCCACTGGACGATCTTTTCCTGGAGTATCGGCCATCCGGTTGGGTTCATCCACACCGGACTTCGAACGCTCCTGGTCCTGGCCGCCTGGTTCCTGGTCCCGTCCAACCGGATGGGCGCGGTCTCGCTGGCGGTCGCTTTCTGCTATTTTCTCTCGGTATGGCAGCTTGGCCGGATCGACTGGGAGCATCGCGACAAAAAGGCTTGAACCCGGCGCCGCCTTCCGGTGCACTCCGGGCCGAAATGGCGCTTCCGGGAGGCTGGCATGTGGCTGCTCGATAAGATGCTGGCCGGTTATGTAAGCCGGGGCGAGCTCACCGTCATCGACCATAAGGGCCGGACCTACCGCTACGGCCGGCCCGACCCGGAATTCGCCCCGGTGACCGTGCGCCTCGCCGATTCGAAGGTGGTCCGCGACATCGCTCGCGATCCCGGCCTGGGCGCCGCCGAGACCGCCGGCGCCGCGACGACCCCGTCGGCGGGCGACCCGGTGCGACGTGACTCGGATCGATGCAGACGCGCTCGCGGCCCCTGCAAAAAGCGGGCGGCCTCAGCGGCGGCCAAGGGTAGAAAGCCGTCTTTCCGCGGCACCTCCCAAGCAACGACTTTTAGCCTTTAGCTGACCGACCGCTGCGGGCTGCTTTCGACCCGATGCGGACGTTCGAGGCTGCGAGATAACGCTGATTGGCCTTGGACCGAACCTTCTGCTGGTCTTGGCTTTGCCGGCGGGCCGGAATGGGATCGACCGATGGGGTACCAGACAGACGGGGTTTGGTACCGGCTCTTAAAGCACTACGTTGGCCGACATGAGGATGGAAGTGATCGACGAGAGCACGCGGGCAGCAATCCGGCGCCTGACTATAGCCGAGCGGGAATGCCTCAAGCGCTGTCTGAGCCATCAGACTGCTAAGCAAATGGCCCTCGATCTTGGTATCTCTCCTCACGCTGTGGAGAAGCGGTTAAAGATGGCCCGCGCCAAGCTGGGCCTGTCCTCATCCCTTGAAGCTGCGAAGCTGGTGGAGTCGTTAGAGCGGTCCGGTCGGCTGGGACCCCACTCGTCGGACCTTCCTTCGGGCAATGCTGGGCCCGATGAAGCTGGCTCCGTTGCCGCCCCGCGAAACGAGACCGCGCGGATTACGCGGCGGCACCAAGTTTATGTGGTCTCAGGAGCAATGCTAATGAGCTTTTTTGCCGCGGCAGCCCTGATAATTTGGGTTCAGTCATCTGGCGCCGTCCAGGGGCAGACAACCCCGTCGGCAATGGTCCCGTCTGCACCGCCAGCCGCAACGATCTCCGTGCCGACTGCCGGCACCGAGGCTGCCTTGCGGAGCCTTGTCGCCGGGCTGGCGAGCGGCTCGCCCGACTACGACAAGCTCTCTCCGCGGTTCGCCGAAGTCGTCCGCCGGGACCTGCC
>Ga0190275_10001964_pt1 | contig 14975 bp, 13 predicted proteins | sample Popmic550T_FD_133745 | JGI IMG/M metagenome (GOLD analysis project Ga0190275, IMG submission 133745) | Populus adjacent soil microbial communities from riparian zone of Yellowstone River, Montana, USA - 550 T | ecosystem: Environmental > Terrestrial > Soil > Riparian zone > Trees stand | place... | reverse complement strand
TACGACCACTGGCGCGATCCCTACCTCGGCATCGTCCTGGTGTGCGTGGTGCTGGAGGCGGTGGCACTGTTCCTGCCGCTGCGGTCGTTCCATCGCCAGATGGAGAGAGAGCGCACCCGACTGCTGGACGAGGCGGACGAGGCGGCTCGACGGGTCGAGCAGCTCGACGTGAAGCAGTGGTCGACCACCGACGCGGAGGAGGCTGCGCGGCTCGGCGCCGAGCGTGAGCGGGCTCTCGCCCGCTGGCAGGCGATCGACTCCATGCCCACCTGGCCAGTCGACCTGCAGATCCGTAAGCGGTTCGCTTGGAGCAATCTCGCCATGCTGGTGCCGGTCGCGCTGCAGGTCATCAACGCCCCGCAGATCCTGCAGCAGATCTCCTCGGCGCTCAGCGGTCTGTAGCCCTGCAGTCGGCTCGCGTTCATAGGGCGCGCCACTCTGCACTCGCCAGGCCGGCGAATGCCCGCACGAAGCCTTGGGAAAGGATCCTCATGAAGCTGGTCGAGGCGCTGAACGAGATGCACGAGCACTACGGAGGTGCCGGCTGGCCCCGCGACTGGTACAGCATGGAGATGGACCTCGGCTGGGCGTTCGTCTCACCCAGCAGGCCGGGAACGATCGTGGTGGTGGCGAACAACCACCGGGTGGACGACCTCCGCTACACCGACTCCAAGGGCGGCGCGACCGATGCCGCAGCGAAGCTCCTGAAGACGCTGCAGCAGTAGGAGTCGCAGTGGCGGCAATCCTGTCGCCCTAGAACGACCGCGCGCCTTTGACCAACCGGTCGAAGACGGCGTCCAGCTCGGCGTCCACCTGCTGCGCGTCAGGGTGGGCGTCGAACCAGGCGATCTGCTCGCGGGCGCCCTCGTCGTAGGTGATCGTCGTCCGGAAGTCCGGCACCAACGCCGACACCTTGCTGCAGTCGAACACCATCGAGTGCGCCTTGTCGCCGACCAGCCCCGGACCCTGGTCCGGTGCGACCATCGCGATGGTCTCGCTGGCGACATGCACGAGCTCGGGCTCGACCCCGGCGGCCTGGCCGAGCCAGGTGTAGATCTGGTTCCAGGTCGGCGCGTGGGTGCCGGTGATGGTGAAGTCGTCCCCGACCGCCGCCGGGTGGCCGAGCAGCCCGACGAAGGCGACCGCGAAGTCGTCGGCGTGCGTGAGGGTCCACTGGGTGGTGCCGTCTCCGTGCACCACGACCGGCTTGCCGGCGCGCATCCGCGCGACGTCGGTCCAGTGCCCCATGGTCGGCAGCAGCGTCTCGTCGTAGGTGTGCGACGGTCGCACGATCGTGGCCGGGAACCCTGACTCGCGGTAGGCGGCGACCAGCAGGTCCTCGCACGTGATCTTGTCTCGTGAGTACTGCCAGAACGGGTTGCGCAGCGGTGTCGACTCCGTCACCGGTAACCGAGAGGGTGGCTTCTGGTACGCCGACGCCGAGCTGATGAAGACGTACTGCCCGACCCGACCGGAGAAGAGGTCGATGTCGGCGGCGACATGGTCAGGGGAGAAGGCCCGGAACTGGGCGACGCTGTCGAACTCCCGGTCGCCGAGGGCCGCCGACACGGCGGCATGGTCTCCGGCGTCGGCCACCAGGGTCTCGACCTGCTCGGGCAGGCTGCGGGCGCTGGACTTGCCTCGGTTCAGCACGGTGACCCGATGACCTTTCGCTACCGCCAGCCGAACGCTGGAGGTGCTGATCACGCCACTGCCGCCGATGAAGAGGACTCGATGGGAAGTCATGGCGGCATCCTCGCATCCGGCCTCAACCGGCCGGTGGGCAGGAGAATCGACCGTACGAGTTGTCCGTCCAGGTGGCGACCGGTGCGCCGTCTCGGGTGAGCGTGTAGCGGCTGTAGCCGGTCTGCTTGCTGACCCGCAGCACATACCCGGCCTGCTGGGCCGCGCCCTGCCACGCCTTCTCGGTGCGGCCCGCGTCGTAGACGCCTCTGGCCTGGTCGCAGCGGTCGTCCTCGAGCGCCCAGGAGCGAATCGTGAACGTGCCGATCACCAGGATGGCTGCGATCACCAGGTAGACCGCCCGGACCATCCCCGGCGGGGAGTCGCCCAAGCGGCTGGACCCGCGGTAGGCACCGTCGGAGTCGCGTCGGATCACCTGGAAGTTCTTGAACCACTCCGGCTTCGCCGCCACCAGCAGGCAGTAGGCCGCCAGCCCGAGTCCTACCACCAACACCACGGTCGCCATCGGTCCACCTCCGTCCCAGTTCCGTCACTGCAAGGTCTGCATTTTGACCCGGAGCAAGGGCTACCCGGCGACGCGACGGGTCGCCGCACTGAGGAACTGCCACAAGAAGTTGCCGCGCCGCTTAGCCCGAGCGGGGACGAGAAATCTCGAGGCAGAGTTTCAGTGGTCGACGAACCGACTACAAGGTCACCGATGAACCGGCTACAACGTCACCCGCACGATCTTGTCGTCGTTCCTGCCGGGATCGATCCGGCCGTCGGTGTTGGACGTGGTGATCCACAACGAGCCGTCCGGAGCGACGACGGCGTTGCGGATCCGGCCGTACTCGTTGGCGAAGTACGCCTGAGGCTCGCCGGCTTTCGTGTCGTCCAGCGGCACGGCGAACAGGCACTGGCCCTGCAGGGCGCCGATGAAGGCGGTGGACCGGGTGATCGCGAGCCCGGCCGGGGAGCAGCTGCTGGTCGGCTCCCAGACCGTCTTCGGCGTGACGAAGTCGTTGTCGCTCGACGTCCCTTCCACGTCCGGCCAGCCGTAGTTCTTGCCCTTGCTGATCAGGTTGAGCTCGTCGGCCTCCTTCTCGCCGAACTCGGTCGCCCACAGCCGGCCGTCGGCGTCGAAGGCGAGGCCCTCGACGTTGCGATGGCCGTACGTCCAGGTGCGGTTGTCGAACGGGTTGCCGGGAGCGGCCCGGCCGTCGGGCCGGATCCGCAGGATCTTGCCGGCCAACGAGTCCTTGTCCTGCGCGTTCGAGGACTGCTCGGCGTCGCCGGTCGAGACCAGCAACATGCCGTCGGCGTCGAACAGCAGCCGGCCGCCGTGGTGGTGGGTGCTGGTCGGGATGTCGGTCAGCACCGCCTTCGGCTTGCCGACCTTGCCGCCGGCCAGGCTGACCCGGGCCACCCTGTTGTCGGAGTCGCTCGTGTAGTAGACGAACAGGGTCTCCTCGTCGTCCGGCGCGGCGGCGATGCCGAGCAGCCCGCCCTCGCCGATACCGGTCGGCGGCGTCACCCCGGACACCTCGCCCAGGGTGGTCTTCTTGCCCTTCGGTGAGACGCGGATGATCTTGGCGCTGTTGCGTTCGGAGACCAGCGCGTCGCCTCCTCCCAAGAAGATCAGCCCCCAGGGGACGTCGAAGTCGTCGGCGATCGTGTCGGCCACCTCCGGCTTCGGCGAACCGGTCGGGGTGGGGGTGGCCGTCGAGGTGGGGGTTGGCGTCGCGGTCGGCGTCGGAGACGCGCTGCTGGGGCTGGGAGTCGCGCTGCTCGGCGACGGGGTCGATGAGCTCGCCGACGGAGGCGTCTCTGGCGCGCTGCACCCGACCAACGCTCCCAGTGTGAGGCCGGAGGAGGCGGACAGGATCTGTCGTCGGGTCAGCACCCCCCGATTCTCTCTGCCGGATCTGTGCACCGGCTGTCAGACGGTACGCCCGCGGCGGAATCCGTCGAGGACCTACCGGCAGAATCACGCCGTGGCCACCGACGAGTCGACCGCGCAGCCGGACCCGCGCCGGTGGCGGATCCTCGGCGTCACCCTGCTGGTCGGCTTCATGGCGCTGCTGGACGTGACCGTGGTCAACGTCGCCATCCCGTCGATGCAGGCCGGTCTGCAGACGGACACACCGACGATCCAGTGGGTGGTCTCCGGGTACGCGCTGGCGTTCGGGCTGACCCTCGTCGCGGGCGGTCGACTCGGCGACGTGTACGGCCGACGCACCCTGATGATGGTCGGGCTGACCGGCTTCATCCTGGGTAGCGCAGCCTCCGGGTTGGCCTCGAGCGTGGAGCTGGTGATCGTCGCCCGACTCGTCCAGGGCGCCTCGGCCGGGCTCTTGACCCCGCAGAGCAGCGGCCTGATCCAGCAGCTGTTCGCCGGCCGAGAGCGCGGCATTGCCTTCGGCTACTTCGGCACCACGGTTGGAGTGGCCAGCGCGATCGGCCCGATCCTGGGTGGCGCGCTGATCGCGCTGTTCGGCGAGGTCGACGGCTGGCGCTACATCTTCGGCATCAACGTGCCGATCGGCCTGGTCGCGATGATCTTCATCTGGCGACTGGTGCCGGGCCGGATCGGCGCGCTCAGCGGCACCAAGGCGCAGCGGCACATCGACGTGGTCGGGGCAGTGCTGCTCGGCGCGACCGTATTCGCGCTGCTGCTGCCGGTGGTCGAGTCCGAGGACGGAGCAGGCCCGATCCTGTGGCTGCTGCTGGCGGTGCCGATGCTCGCGGTCGCGTTCGTGCAGTGGGAGCGTCGGGAGGAGGCTCGCGGGGTGGCGCCACTGCTGGACCTCGGGCTGCTGCGCGGCACTCCCGGCTACACCTCGGGGGTGCTGATCGGCACGCTCTACTTCACCGGGTTCACCGGGGTCCTGCTGGTCATCTCGATCTTCCTGCAGACAGGTGCGGGGTTCACGCCGCTACAGGCCGGCCTGGTGGTGACCCCGTTCGCGGTGGGGACGGCGGTGATGTCGCCGATCGCCGGTCGGCTGGTGTCGCACTTGGGGCGCAAGATCACGGTGATCGCCATCGGCGTGATGATGTCCGGGTTGGTCGTTGTGCTGCTGGCCCTACCCGACTCTGTGGCCGAGTTCCGCTGGCCGATGGTGGCGTTGCCGCTGCTGCTGGCCGGGTTGGGCGGCGGCGCGGTCATCTCGCCCAACCAGGCGCTGTCGCTGAGCGACGTGCCGCCGCGGATGGGCGGGGCGGCCGGGGCGGCGCTGCAGACCGGCCAGCGGATCGGCAGCGCGCTCGGGGCCGCGATCATGGTGACGGCGTACGAGGTCGGGCTGGGTCGCGGTGGTGACCCGGTGGCGGGCGTGACGACCAGTCTGGTGTGCTCACTCGCGATCTTGGTGATCGCCCTGTCCGCGGCGGTCTGGGACTGGCGCCGGCACTGAGAGTCTCGTACGCGACGTCGGCCGCCTCGCTCGACTGCCGGGTGTCGGGGGTACGGCATAGGGTGCGTTGCGTGGGTGAGGGCACGACGTGGACCGAGACGGCTGGGGCCGGGGGCTCGGACGCGCCCGACGATGGCGACGCGGTGCCCGATCTGCCCGAGTTCAGCCAGGAGGAGGCGCTGTTCGCGGGCGCCGACGGCCTCGACCCGACCGATGCGCGCGGCCCTTCGGGGACCCCGCGGGGCGCTTCCTCCGGCGCTGGTGATGTCCCGCAGGCCGCGCCGCTCGCCCTGTATCGGCGCTATCGACCGGACACCTTCGTCGATGTGATCGGTCAGGAGCACGTCACCGAGCCGCTGCAGCGGGCACTGGCCAACAACCGGGTGAACCATGCCTATCTGTTCTCCGGGCCGCGCGGTTGCGGCAAGACGACGTCGGCTCGGATCCTCGCTCGTGCGCTGAACTGCGAGCTGGGCCCGCGGCCCGAGCCGTGTGGCGAGTGCCAGTCCTGTCGCGACCTGGCCCGCGGCGGACCCGGCAGCATCGACGTGATCGAGATCGATGCCGCCAGCCACGGCGGTGTCGACGACGCCCGTGACCTCCGCGAGCGGGCATTCTTTGCGCCGGTCGCCAGCCGCTACAAGATCTACATCGTCGACGAGGCCCACATGGTCACCACGCAGGGCTTCAACGCCCTGCTCAAGCTGGTCGAGGAGCCGCCGCCGCACGTCAAGTTCGTGTTCGCCACCACCGAGCCCGACAAGGTGATCGGCACCATCCGCTCGCGGACCCATCACTACCCGTTCCGGCTGGTGCCGCCGAAGGTGCTGGGCGACTATCTGGCCCAGCTGTGCGAGGCCGAGGGGATCAGGGTCGAGCCGGCGGTGCTCCCGCTGGTCGTCCGAGCCGGGGCCGGGTCCGTACGGGACTCGCTCTCGGTGCTCGACCAACTGCTCGGCGGCGCCGACGAGCACGGCGTCGGCTACCGGCAGGCGACCGCCCTGCTGGGTTACACACCGGACTCGCTGCTGGACGAGTTCGTCGACGCGTTCGCGGCCGGCGATGCAGGTGGGGTGTTCGCCTGCGTGGACAAGGTGATCGAGGTCGGTCAGGATCCCAAACGGTTCGCGGAGGACCTGCTCCGCCGGCTCCGGGACCTGGTGATCGTCGCCGCCGTGCCGGACGCTCTCACCTCGGGACTCGTCGACGTCGCCGCCGATCAAGCGGAGCGACTGTCCTCCCAGGCTGCGGCGCTGGGCTCGGGTGAGCTGACCCGAGCGGCCGAGGTGATCGCCCGGGGCTTGACCGAGATGCGCGGGACGACCGCGCCGCGACTGCACCTGGAGCTGATGTGCGCTCGGGTGCTTTTGCCGGGGGCCGATGTCGACGACCGCGGGGTGCATGCTCGACTGGACCGGATCGAACGTCGACTGGACATGACCGGGGCGGGTGGGGGAGCAGCGCAGAATGCCGGGGTTGCGCCTGCACCCAGCCCTGCGCCGTACGCACCCAGCCCTGCGCCGTCGACGCCCACCGCGGCGCCCACTATCCCGGCGGCGTCAGCTCCGCACGATCAGATCTCGAGGACCGGGCCACCCCAGCAGGCCGACACGGCCCACGGGCCGGCCGGCGGAGAGTCCGATGACACCGCCCTGGGTCCGAGACGGGAGGCGCCGACAACTGCGGCTGAGCAGCCGCGGCAACGACTGACCGTCACCGACGTCAGACGGCTGTGGCCCGAGGTGCTGGAAGAGGTCAAGGGTCGGCGTCGCTTCGCCTGGATCCTGCTCAGCCAGAACGCGCACGTCGCCGACGTACGCGACGGTGTGCTGGTGCTGGCCCTGGCCGGGATCGGCCCTCGGGACAGCTTCGCCAAGGGCGGCAACGAGGACATCCTCCGCGAGGCCCTCAACGAGGTCCTCGGGGTGGACTTCCGGATCGAGGCGATCGTCGATCCGAGCGTGTCGACGAGCGGTGCCGGCCGGGGCGGATCGGGTGGTGGCGTCGGCGTCGACGTCGTCGGTGCGGGGAAGCCCGATGAGCCGCCTGGCACCGAGAGGGACCCGGGACTCGAACGTCCGATTCCGTCGAGTACGGCGGAGTCGAGGACGGCTCCCGACCGGGCTGCGCGATCAGTCGACAGCGGAGGTCCTCCAGTGAGGGAACCCGCCTCCGCGGCCCCGGCGGCCCAGGACGCCTTTGCTGTCCCGATCTCAGCCCCGCCCGCCGACTCCCGATGGCGTGAACAGGCCCGGCAGGGCATCCGGCCCACCCGACAGGGCGGCTCCGATCCGGGAACCACCGAGCAGCAGGACCTCAGGGACGAGGGCGTCTCCCTGCACGACTCCGACGTCGAGGAGCACGAGGAGTCCGACACCGACCTGCTGGCTCGCCAGCTCGGGGCGGAGATCATCGGCGAAGAGCAGCACGGCGGCTGACGGAACCTACCGTACGGTTTGGTATGTTCCGCGCGTGACAACTGCTCGAGATCGCTGGCTGGACGAGGGGCTACGCACGCTGGCCACCGAGGGCGCGGCCGGCGTGCGCATCGATCGGATCGCCGCCCGGCTCGGCCTGTCCAAGGGCTCGTTCCATCACCACTTCGCCGGCGCCGAGGGCTACAAGCGGGATCTGCTCGCTCGTTACGAGGCTCTGTCTGTCGACGCGGTGGAGTCGGCAGTCGCCGCGGCCGGTGTCGACGCCTCCACGCGTGACGTGCTCCAGGTGCTGACGGCTCGAGTCGGTGCCGACCATGCGGCTCTCTTCCGACCAGAGCTGGATGTGGCCGTCCGGGCTTGGTCGGCCACGGACGGCGAGGTTCGCGCCGTGCAGCAGCGCATCGACACCGCTCGCATCGACGCCCTCACGCGGGTCTGGCAACGCGTCGTTCCCGACCCGGTGGAGGCGCGGCGCGCGGCCACACTGCCGTATCTGGTTGCCGTCGGCGCCGCGATGGTCGTGCCGCCGACGGACGCGAACGAGCTCCGAGCGCTGTACGAGCTGCTGCTCGGGTTGGTGCCGGGGTCGAGCTGACCGCGGGTGTCGAGCGTCGCCGTTCCCGGAATGCAAACCATACGGTATGGTATGTTCCGAGGTGATGATAGTGCTCCCCGATCCGATCTGGCCGGTCCTGGTGCTGGCTCTCATCCAGGTGGCCGATGGGCTGATGTGCCTGAAACCTGTCGACTTCGTAGCCAGCTGCCTGACGAACGTACGATTCCCCCGGCGTTTCTGGGTGGTACTGAGCCCGCTCAAGTTCGCCGCGGCGCTGGGCCTGGTGGGCGGCATCTGGATCCCAGGGCTCGGGCTGGTGACCAGCGTTGCGCTGGTGCTCTACTTCGTGGTGGCGGTGAGCATGCACATCAGAGCCCGCGATCTGGGCCGGGACCTGTTCGTGAACGCCCTCGGCATGCTGGCGATCTGTGTCGCCACGCTGGTGGTCTGCTTTGCGCTCTGAGACCGGTGAGTTTGTGCTCTGCTACCGGTGGGGGCACATAGGCTGGGCAGGCGGTCATCCCCAGTCCGCCCTGATCACCACGAGAGAGCGGTGCCTCCATGCTTCCGTCCGATGGCGATATGTCCGGCTTCCTGGCCCAGGCTCAGGCGATGCAGCAGCAGCTGCTGCAGGCGCAGCAGGAGCTGGCCGAGACCGAGATGACGGGATCCGCGGGCGGTGACCTGGTGACGGCGACGGTCAAGGGGACCGGCGAGCTGGTCGGTCTGGTGATCAAGCCCGAGGCCGTCGATCCCACGGACACCGAGACCCTGGCCGACCTGGTGCTGGCCGCCGTGCGCGACGCCAACACCAAGGTGCAGGCGGTGACGGCGGCCAAGCTCGGGCCGCTCGCCGGAGGGCTGGGTGGCGGCGGACTGCCGTTCTGACGTACACGGCACGGCGAGCGAGGAAGAGCACCTAGGTGTACGAAGGGCCGGTCCAGGACCTGATCGACGAGCTCGGGCGACTGCCCGGGATCGGTCCGAAGAGCGCCCAGCGGCTGGCGTTCCACATCCTCGCCGCTGATGCCGACGACGTGCTCCGGCTGGCCGACACGCTGCGACTGGTCAAGGACACGGTCAAGTTCTGCGAGATCTGCTTCAACGTCTCCGAGGAGGACCAGTGCCGGGTCTGCCGTGATCCGCGACGAGATCCAGCCCTGATCTGCGTGGTGGAGGAGTCCAAGGACGTCGTCGCCGTCGAGCGCACCCGGGAGTTCCGCGGCCGCTACCACGTGCTGGGCGGAGCGATCAGCCCCATCGACGGCATCGGTCCCGCTGACCTGAAGATCCGCGAGCTCTGCCAGCGGCTGGCCGACGGCGTGGTCACCGAGGTCATCCTGGCCACCGACCCCAATCTGGAAGGCGAGGCGACGGCGACCTACCTGAGCCGGTTGCTGCTTCCGATGGGCGTGAAGGTCAGCCGGCTCGCCAGCGGTCTCCCGGTGGGCGGCGACCTGGAGTACGCCGACGAGGTCACCCTCGGTCGCGCCTTCGAAGGCCGCCGCTACGTGGACGCCTGATCCACCTGCCCCGGCCCCCAGGCGGTCACACCTCGACCGAGTCGTCCTCCTGGTGAAACACGCCCAGCCGTTCCGCCGCGTCGTTGAGAGTGCGCTGCACGGCCAGCGTGTCGGCGAGCGGCATCACCGACGACTCCGTGCGGCCGGCGCGGACGCACTCGGCGACCTCGACCAGCTCATGGCAGTAGCCCGCGCCCTGCGGTGGCCGGACCAGCTCCTCCGGCTCGGCCCCGGGGCGGTGCAGCACGATCCGATCGGGATGGTGGAAGCGCGGCGGGATCTCGATCCAGCCCTTGGTGCCGAAGATGCGGCACGCTCCCGGCGTGTGGTGCCGCAGCGATCCCAGCAGGGTTGCCGTCCGGCCGTCCGCGTAGCCGAGCAACAGCCCGACCTCCCACTCCACACCGGTCGGGGCGAGCGATCCGGTGACCTCGAGCCGGTCGGGGACGCCCAGGAAGTAGTGCGCGATCGACACCACGTAGACCCCGAGGTCCAGCAGGGCGCCGCCGCCCTGGGCCGGGTCGAACAGTCGGTCGGTCTCGTCGTACGGGCGGTCCACCCCGAGGTCGGCCTGCAGCTGGCGCACCTCGCCGATGGCGCCGTCCTCGATCAGCGCGCGGGCCGCGACCACCGCGGGTTGGAAGCGGGTCCACATCGCCTCCATGGCGAACACGCCGTTGCCCTGCGCGGTGGTGACGATCTGCTCGGCGCCGGTCACGGTGGCGGCGAAGGTCTTCTCGACCAGCACGGCCTTGCCGGCCTGCAGGGCGGCGACGGCGATCTTCTTGTGCTGCGGGTGCGGGGTCGCGATGTAGAGGACGTCGATGTCCGGCGCCGCGATGATCTCGGCGTAGGAGCCGTAGGCCCGCTCCAACCCGTGCGCGTCGCCGAACGCTCGGGCACGATCGAGTGACCGGGAGGCGGCCGCCACGGCGACCGAGCCGGGCGCGTACGTGAAGTCCTCGACCACCTTGGCCGCGATCCGCCCAGGCCCGACGATGCCCCACCTGACGTCTGCATCCGGCTCCATGCGCCTCACCCTAGGGCCCGCCGATTTCGAACTCCGCGGTGGTTTGAACCCCCGCGGAGTTGACATGGGTGTCCGCCGGCGCACTCCGTCCGGGCTGCAGCACACGCGGAGTCGAGGTCAGCGGGTGGCGGAGGTCCAGCCAACCGCCTGGATCGAGTCCGAGCCGGTCGGGCGCTCCGTGTCGACCAGCACCCGACGGCCGTCGCGGACGAGGATGCCGTCCAGGTAGATCCCGCGGCCGGACAAGGCGGCGTCCTGGGTGTAGGTCCAGCGCACCGCGGTGCTACCAGCCGGGATCGTCGCCGAGGCCGACTGCCAGCGCCGGAGACCGGAGACCGCGTACGGACCGGTCACCATCTCGGCGCCCAGCCGGTACGGCAGGGTCGACCAGGTCTGGCCCCCATCGGCAGAGCTCTGCAGCAGCAGCGGGTCGGTCGACTCGGCGTCCACGAACTGCCGCCACGACATGCGGCCGACCCGGGACGTCACCGGCATCGGCACCGTCAGGGTCGCCGTCCGGGCGTTCGCGGTGCCGGAGAACCAGGCTGTCCGAGCCACTTGCGGTCGTACCGCCAACGCCTCGGCCATGTCCTGGGCGGCAGCCACCCGAGCCGGGTTCACGCTGCCCCAGCTGCGGCTGGGATGCACGCGGTTGGTCAGCAATATCGCGAAGGACCGGGACGCCAAGTCGATCACCAGCGAGGTGCCGGTGTAGCCGGTGTGGCCGGCGGTGCGGGCCGAGGCCAGAGCGCCCATGTACCACCGCTGGTCGAGCTCGAAGCCCAGGCCGTGGGCGTCGTCGGGGAACTCGGGCGTCTCGTTGCTGATCATCTGCTGCACCGTTGCCGGTTCCAGGATCCGCCGGCCTTCGTAGGCGCCGCCGTTGATCATGGTCTGGGCCAGGATCGACAGATCCTGGGCACTGGAGAAGATCCCGGCATGACCCGCGACACCGCCGAACGACCAGGCGTTCTCGTCGTGCACCTCGCCCCACACCAGACCGCGGTCGGGAACGGCCTGGTACTCCGTCGCCGCAACCCGCTCGCGCACCCGCAGCGACGGGTTGTAGCCGGTGTCACGCATCCGCAGCGGCTCGGTGATCCGCTCGGCGACCAAGCGATCGAGCGTCTGACCGCTCACCCGCGAGGCCAGCTCACCCAGAGCGATCAGGTTCAGGTCGCTGTAGAGATAGCGGGTCCCGGCCGCGGCTGTCAGGTCGGCGGTGATCGCCGCCCGCAGGCGGGCGGCCGGATCGGGATGGTCCCGCCACAACGGCAGAAAGGCGGGGAACCCGGAGGTGTGAGTGAGCAGCTGGCGTACGGTGACTCCGCGCTTCTCGTACGGCGACGCCGTGCTGTGCTGGGCGAACTCCGGCAGGTAGCGCGCCACCGGCGCGTCCAGGTCCACCCGTCCGGCTTCGACCTGCTGCATCACCACGATGGAGGTGAACAGCTTCGAGACCGACGCGAGGTCGTAGATGGTGTCGGTGCGGGTCTCGATCCGCTCGCTCGCCGGCAGCTCGACGCCATTGCCGTCGGCGTCGACCGCAGCGTAGAGCCGCGACCAGCCGGTGGCCCGGTTGAGTACGACCCGGCCGGCGTGGCCGTAGGTCAGCACGGCGCCGGGATAGAGGGGATGCCCGCCGGCCTGCGGTCGCGTGTAGCCCTCGATCGTCCGCCAGGCAGCGTCCAGCGGGGCCGGGTCGAGGCCGGCGCGGCGTGGGCTGGAGTCGCGCAGCCGGGTGCGCGGCGAGGCGAACCCGTCCTGTGGTCGGTCGAAGCGTCCCAGCGAGCCACCTCGGTCGTGATGATCACCAGAGGCGTCCCGGTCTGCCCTGACGGTCGTCGGTGCCGCGAGCAGCAGGATGGTCGCCAGCCCGGCGGTCAACCACCGCCGTCCCGGCATCAGCGGCTGCGCCGGTAGAGCAGGTACGGCCGCCGGCGCCGCTCGAACTCGGCCAGCTCGGTCTTCCATCCGGCCATGATCTCCGTCGCGGAGGCGCCGCCGTCGAACTGGGTACGGAAACGGCTCGAACCGGTCAGCAGGTCGATCCACCGGCCGGGCGGGTTGTCACCGGCTCGCCAGGCGAAGTCGTCGTAGCGGTCCCGCAGCGTGGTGAGCATGTGGGTTGCCACCCTGATCGCATCGAGTTTCGACGGCTCGAGCACATGCACCTGAACGCCGCCGCAGACCACCCCGACGTGTTTGGAGAAGGTCGGGGTGAAGTACGCCTCCCGGAACCGCACCCCCGGCAGGTCGAGATCGTTGAGATCGGCCGCCCAGCGGTGGTCGACGTAGGGTCCACCGATCAGCTCGAACGGCTTGGTGGTGCCGCGACCCTCGGACAGGTTGGTCGCCTCGAACAGACAGGTGCCCGGGTAGAGCAGTGCGGTAGTGGGAGTGGGCATGTTGGGTGACGGCAGGATCCAGGGGAGTCCGGTCTCGGCGAACAGCTCGTCGGCCCGCCAGCCCTCGACCTGGATCACGTCGAGGTCGCCCACGGGAGCCCTGCCGGCGGCCGGCAGCAGCACGCCGTTGACGTAGCGGGCCATCTCGCCGGCGGTCATCCCGTGCTGCTGGACGATCTTGTCCTTGCCGACCCCGGAGGTGAACCCGTCGGCCAACAACGGTCCGCGCGCGCGGCCGCCGACCGGGTTCGGTCGGTCCAAGATCACGAACCGGAGCCCGCGCTCTGCGGCGGCGATCATGGCGTCGTACATGGTCCAGATGTAGGTGTAGAACCGGGCACCGACGTCCTGGATGTCGAAGATCACGGTCTCGACTCGGGCGTCGGCGAAGAACTCGGCGAACTTGGCTGAGGTGGCTCCGTTCGCGTCGTAGACCGTCACCCCGGTGCGCTCGTCGACGTAGGTCTCCTCCGACTGCCCGGCCTGGGCAGCGCCACGGAAACCGTGCTCGGGCCCGAAGACACCGCCCACCGACATCCCGGCCGCCACCATGGCGTCGACGATGCTGGTCAGCGACTCGGTGATCACCCCCGTCGGGTTGGTGATCACTCCGACCTTCTGTCCGCGGAAGTCCCGCCAGCGGCGGGCGACGGCCACGTCGGCACCGGTGCCGAGCAGGCCGCGGTCGGAATCGCGGGCGGCGGCGACGCCGCCGAGCAGCGGCGTGGCGGCCAACGCCCCGCTCCCGATCAACAGGCCTCGCCGACCGATGGTCACGTCCATGATCATCGCCTCACTTCTTCCGTCCGGTGCCGAGGGGGTAGATCACGGTGTTCGGATGGTCCGGGTCGGTGATGTCGACCGGCAACCTGCCGCGGGCCTTGTTCTCTCCGGTGATCACCCGCAGCGCGGACTCCACCGCGACCGTGGTCGAGGAGTAGGTGGCGACGTAGCTCTGCACTCCGTCCAGGTGGGCGATGTCGTACGCGTCCCGCAGGGCGACGACCAGTACCGGCTTGCCGGTGGCCACCAGGGCCGCGACCAGATCCCGTTGACCTGCGTCGTTCCAGGCCGCCGAGGTGGTGATCACGATCTGCGAGGCGCCTGCCGAGGCGGCCACCGTCTGGGTGATCGTGGCGGCGGTGGGTTTGGATCCGGTGACCGTCGATGTCGTCGACCAGCCACGCTCGGTCAGTCCGGCGGCGAGGTGCGCGACCTGGGTGCTGCCCCAGCCGGTCACGAACGTCTTTCCGGCCGGCAGCGGCACCAGCCCGGCGTCGTCGGTGACCAGCGTGGTGGTGCGGTCGGTGATCTCCTGAGCCGAGGACTTGTGCGCCGGCGTGCCGACGATCGAACCGACCTCAGCGACATCGACAAGTGGGTCATCCAACACCCCGCGGTTCTGCTTCATGATCAGGATCCGCCGGACGCTCTCGTCGATCCGCTCCTCGGTCAGCCGGCCGGAGCGGACGGCGTCGAGAACGGCCTGGATCTGCTGGGCGGGCAGCTCGGGATCGAGCAGCACATCCGCACCCGCCTCGATCGCCCGCACCGGGATCTCGGCGTCGCTGTACATCTTCCGGACCCCGGCCATCCGCAGCGAGTCAGTGGCGATCACGCCCTGGAACTCCAGCTCCTCGCGGAGCACGCCGGTCAGCACCCGGTGACTCAGGGTCGCCGGGTCCCCGGACGGCTCGAGGGCGCGGAACGAGATGTGCGCGGTCATGATCGCGTCGACGCCGACCTTGATCGCGGCCCGGAACGGCGGCGCGTCGATCCGCTCCCACTGCTCGCGGGCGTGGGTGATCGTCGGCAGGGCGTAGTGGGAGTCCTCGCCGGTGTCACCGTGACCGGGGAAGTGCTTGGCGGTGGCCGTGACCTGCTCATCCTGCAGCCCGCTGACCGCGGCGGACACGTTCTT
>Ga0190275_10001963_pt1 | contig 14984 bp, 21 predicted proteins | sample Popmic550T_FD_133745 | JGI IMG/M metagenome (GOLD analysis project Ga0190275, IMG submission 133745) | Populus adjacent soil microbial communities from riparian zone of Yellowstone River, Montana, USA - 550 T | ecosystem: Environmental > Terrestrial > Soil > Riparian zone > Trees stand | place... | reverse complement strand
GCGCGATGTGTGCGTCCATAGACTGCCCGGCCGATGACCAACACTTATGAAGTCCCTCAAGAGTCCCGTGACCTGCGCGACATGGTGCGCCAGCTGGCGCAGGAGAAGATCGCCCCACGCGCGGGCGAGATCGACCGCGAAGGCAAGTACCCCTGGGACGTGCGCAAGCTCCTGGCGGAGCACGACATCCTCGGCCTGCCCTTCTCCGAGCGCTACGGCGGCACCGGCACCGGCACCCTGGTCCTGCAGATGGCGGTCGAGGAGATCGCCAAGGCCTGCGCCTCCTCGGCCCTGATCCTGATGATCCAGGAGCTCGGCACCCTGCCGATTCAGCTCTTCGGCTCCGACGAGCTGAAGGAGCGCTTCCTGCCCAACTGCGCCAGCGGCGAGTGGTCGCCCGCCTTCGCCCTCTCGGAGCCCGAGGCCGGCAGCGACCCCGCCTCGATGCGGACGACCGCCGTCCGCGACGGCGACGAGTGGGTGATCAACGGCCAGAAGAACTGGATCACCAACGCTTCGGTCGCCGACTTCTACGTCGTCTTCGCCGTCACCGACCGCGAGAACAAGCGGATGAGCGCCTTCGTGGTCGAGAAGGAGCGCGAGGGCTTCGACCCCGGCCAGCTCGAGCACAAGCTCGGGATCAAGGGATCCCCGACCGGCTCGCCGTCCTTCACCGACGTCCGCGTCCCGCACGAGAACCTGATCGGGGTCGAGGGTAAGGGCATGAGCGTCGCCCTCGGCACGCTCGAGCGCACCCGCCTCGGCGCCGCCGCCCAGGCCGTCGGCATCGCCCAGGGGGCGACCGACTACGCCAACGAGTACGCGAAGGAGCGGATCGCCTTCGGCAAGCCGATCAACGCCCTGCAGGGGATCCAGTTCAAGCTCGCCGACATGGAGACCGGCACCGCCGCCGCCCGCGAGCTGCTCTACAAAGCCTGCTCGATGGCGGACCTGAGCGAGCGCCCGGCCGATCTCGGCAAGTGGACCTCGATGGCGAAGCTGTTCGCCTCCGACAACGCGATGAAGGTGACGGTCGAGGCGATCCAGGTGCTCGGCGGCTACGGCTACGTCAACGAGTACCCGGTCGAGCGCATGCTGCGCGACGCCAAGATCACCCAGATCTACGAGGGCACGAACGAGATCCAGCGGGTCGTCATCGCCCGCAGCATGGGCGCATAGGGCCGAGCCGCTAGGCGGTGATCTCCCGCAGGCGGTGCGTGTCGACGTCGTAGACGAAGCCGCGCACCGCTTCGCGGTGGGGGACGAAGGGCGAGTTGCGCACGCGCAGGATCGAGCGCCGCACCGCCTCCTCGACGTCGTCGAAGGACTCGATCGCGAAGTCCGGCGCGGTGCCGGCCGCCTCCTCCAGCTCGGCCCGGAAGCCGTCGTCGGTGAGCTTTTCCATGCCGCAATCGGTGTGGTGGATAAGCATCACCTCGCGCGTCCCCAGCCGCCGCTGCGAGATCGCCAGCGAGCGGATCGTGTCGTCGGTGACGATGCCGCCGGCGTTGCGCAGCACGTGCGCCTCGCCGTCGCCGAGGCCGAGCGCGGCGAAGACGTCGAGGCGGGAGTCCATGCAGGTGACGATCGCCAGGCGCCGGCTCGGTTCGACGTCGAGGTGCCGATCGGCCAGCGGCTCGGCGAAGGCGCGGTTGTTGGCGACCAGCTCGTCGATCGTCTCCATGGCGCGGCAGCCTAGAGGGACGGCACACTCTGAGGGCTCGCGACGGCGGTTTCCGTCGCCGACCGCCGGGGTACCGGCCCGCCATGAGCGAGAAGCAGCGCCCCGACGACCCGCATAACGCCGACAGCGGCTTTCCGGAGCCGCCCGGGAAGGACCCCGGCGACATCTCCGGCGATCCCTCGCCGTACCGCTCCCTCAGCAATCCGGCGCGGGACCCCGACCCCACCGAGTGGCCGGATCCGTACGACAAGCGCGACGATCCGCGCGATCCCCCCGACCCCGATGGTGAGCCGTTCGGCGAAGAGCCGCACCCGCACACCGGTGCCACCAGCACCAGCGAACCGCACCCCTCCCAGGACCCGGAGGCGGAGGATCGCTGGGAGGGCCCCAAGCGCGACAAGCTCGGCCAGTAGTCGGGATTGGCGCCCCTGCCTGCGGGTAGGGGAGGGGGGCACCCCGACAAATCAACACAGAGGAGTGAGGGACGATGGAGGCGAGCAGTCCCAGCAAGGGAATCTTCGATGGCGCCAGTTCCGGCACGCGGGACGACGTGATCGAGCTCTTGACCAAGGCCTACTGGATGGAGATCGAGACGGTGATGAGCTACATCGCCGCTTCGGTGAACCTCGACGGTGTGCGGGCGATGGAGATCAAGGAGTCCCTGGATAAGGAGATCGAAGACGAGCTCGGCCACGCGCGCCAGTTCGCCGACCGGATCAAGGAGCTCTACGGCGTTGTCCCGGGGTCGGAGGACTTCAAGCCAGAGCAGTCTTTCCTGCAGCCGCCCGAGCACCAGACCGACACCGTCCACGTGATCCGCGGCGTGATCAAAGCCGAGACCGGGGCGATCGAGCACTACACCCGGATCGTCGAGGAGACCGACCAGGTCGACCCGGTCACCCAGGACATGGTGATCGCGATCCTGCGCGACGAGCAGGGTCACCGCCGTCTCTTCGAGGGGTTCCTGCGCGAGTACGAGTTCGAGGGCATCGCCTGAGCCGATCGCAGGGATGGCTGGTGGGCGAGGGGCCTGGTTGCCCTCCATTCGAATTCAGTCGCGCCCGCTGAAGCGGGCGGCTCCGCAACATGCTGCCCGCCTATGGCGGGCAAGGAATCAGATTGCATATCGCGCGCTTCGCGCACATTCGAATGGAGGGCAACCAGGCCCCTCCAGCAACACAGGTCACCGGGACGGCCCAGGGTGCGGAAGCTCTAAGCCAAGCCGAGCGGGATAGCTGAGTACTCCTCGCAGCTAAGCCGCTAGCTGGATGCGTGACGTGAAGGGGTGCCGATGCCCCTCCCCGTGAATGTCGCGCAGCGGCGATATGCAATCTGTCTTCTGCGCGACCTTTAGGTCGCGCTCCAACCCCCGGAGCGACGCCCCCATAGGGGGCGGAGCGACAAATTCACGGGGAGGGGCATCGGCACCCCTTTCGCCAGCGACCGCTCCCTTACCCACCGCCTCGAGCTCGACGCCATGCGCCACCTCGCCGAGCGCGCTACTCGTCGCGAGGGGTGATGCGGAAGATCGAGACGACCTCGGCCTGGTGCGCCTCGGGGTGGGCGACGTAGGCGCTGGGGCCGCCGCCGAACCAGCCGGCGGCCTCATTGTCGCCGACGAAGACCCCGGGGTGATGGTTGCCGTCGGCGTCCTGGACCCAGACCTTGTCGCCCTCCTTGAAGCCTTCGATCGCCTCGCTCATCTGCCTAGTCCTCCTTCGGCAGGGCCTGTACGGCCCAGCCGTTGCCGTCGGGGTCGCTGAAGAAGACGAAGGAGCCCCAGGGGAAGTCCTGGATCTCGCTGACCTCGATGCCGCGCTCGACCAGCGCGGCGCGGGCGGCGGCGATGTCGGCGACCACCAGCTGCAGGCCCTCGAGCGAGCCCGGCGCCATCTCGGTCAGGCCGGTGCCGATCGCGATCGAGGTCGGCGAGCCGGGCGGGGTCAGCTGCACGAAGCGGAGCTCGCCGGTCACCTGATGGTCGTGTTCGGCGACGAAGCCGGCCCGCTCGTAGAAGGCCTTGGCGGCGTCGACGTCGGAGACCGGAACCTGCAGCAGCTCGAGGCGAAAGTCCATCGCCCGAGTTTACCCGCCGCTAGCAGGGCCCCATCCGCGCCAGGCGCTGGCGATAGACCCGCATCGAGGCGTGCCTCCAGTCGCCGTGGGTCTGGTTGCGCAGGCTCGGGACCAGCTCGTGGTGGAAGGGCGAGCCGAGGCTCTCGTTGTGGCCGATCACGTTCGCCAGCTCGATCCCGAAGCGGCAGCGCAGGTACTGGGTGAGCCAGAGCGAGGCGCGGCGCTGGCTGGGATTGCCGAGCACGTCGCCATCGCCGTAGCCAGCGTGCTCGATCCCGATCGCGGTCCAGTTGAGGCCGACCGTGTGGCGGCAGCGCGTGCGCAGGTTGACCAGCCGGTAGATGCGGCCCGAGACGCCGACGACGAAGTGGGAGCAGACGTTGGGCAGCTCGCCCAGCTCGACGTCGGGCACGTCGGGGGCAAAGGTGTTGAAGACGGCGGCCGCGGTGGCGGTCTGGGCCATGTGCTCGACGATCACCCGCGGCTTCCGCAGCCGCCACCGGCCCTCTCCGTAGTGGCGCTCGGAGTAGGCGGCCATCTCGCGCTTGCGTTTGGGGCCGAAGGGGATCGGGCGGCTGACGATCGGCGGCTTGGAGACGCTCGCGGTCGCCTTCGCGCCCCCGCCCTCTGCCGCTCCGGCCGGGCCGATCGCCATCGCCAGCAGGCAGGCGAGCAGCGCCGCGCCACCGGCGAGCGCGACTTTGGCGGCGACCCCCATCGGCCTGATGCTAGGCCCATGCCGCTGCCGTGGGCGCTGCGGCCGGCCGTTTGTCGCCATGCGGGGCCGGGTATCCCGAGCAAGGACAAGGACACAGCCCGCCGTCCGATTCCCAGCGGCTTTTACCGGGCCTTGCACCGGTTCCCGCTCGGGTGAGAAGACCAACCGTCCCCCGACGGAGAGGCGATCGGCCGGCGGGCATCTGCCGGCGACAGAAGCGAGACAGGAGCCCTCTTGACCGAGATCGGTTACACCCTGTCGAGTGAGGAGACCGACGCTCGGACCCTGGTGGCCCTGGCGGCCAGGGCGGAGCAGGCGGGCTTCTCCTTCGCCTCGATCTCCGACCACTTCCACCCCTGGATCGACCGACAGGGCCAGAGCCCGTTCGTCTGGGGAGTGCTCGGGGCGATCTCGCAGCGGACCGAGCGCCTGCGACTGATCACCGGAGTCACCTGCCCGACCACTCGCATCCACCCCGCGATCGTCGCCCACGCAGCGGCCACCGCGGCCGCCCTGCTGCCGGGCCGCTTCTCCCTCGGCCTCGGCAGCGGCGAGAACCTCAACGAGCACATCCTCGGCGACCGCTGGCCGCCGGTCCCGCAACGGCAGGAGCGCCTGGAGGAGGCGATCGAAGTGATCCGGCTGCTTTGGCAGGGCGGCCTGCAGACCCACCGCGGGCGCCACTACACGGTCGAGAACGCGCGCCTCTACTCGCTGCCGGAGCAGCCACCGCCGATCCTCCTGGCGGTGGCGGGGATGGACTCGGCCGAGCTGGCAGCGCGGGTGGCCGACGGCGTCGTCGGCACCGCACCCGTGGCCGAGACGATCGAGCGCTTCCGCGCCGGCGCCGGCGCCGGCAAGCCCGCCTATGGCCAGATCGACGTCTGCTGGGCCGCCGACGAGGCGAGCGCCCGGCGCACCGCGCTGGAATGGTGGCCGAACGGCGCCCTCGGCGGCAGCCACTTCCTCGAGCTGCCGCTGCCTTCCCACTTCGAAGAGGCGGCTGAGGCGATCGACGAGGAGGACGTCGCCGAGAGCATCGTCTGTGGGCCCGACCCGCAGCGCCACCTTGATGCGATTGCCGAGTACGTCGAGGCCGGTTACGACCATGTCTACCTGCATCAGGTCGGTCCCGAGCAGGCCGGCTTCTTCGAGTTCTACGAACGCCAGATCCTGCCCGAGCTCGGCTACTAGGAGGGGCTGGCCCCCGAGCGGCCGGCCTCGAAGCTGGCGAAGCCGACGATCACCGGGATCTCGTCGTCCTCGGTCCGGCGGTCGGCGCTGCGGGCGTGGACGCCCATCACCAGTCGCAGCGCCTTGTCCATGATCTCGGCGAGTTCGCGCCAGCCGGCTTCGTCGACGTTGATCGGCATCCAGTTGAGGGTGGTGTCGTCGCGGGCGTCGATCGTCCCGGCGTCGAGCGCCTCGGCGGCCTTGTCGAAGAAGGTGCCGACGGCGGCGTCGGTGACGCCGGCCCGGACCGAGCGGGGGGCGCGACGCCAGTCCTGATGGCCGATGAACGAGCGCGGGGTGGCCCGGAAGAAGTGCTCGAGAGCGCCGCGCCTCGGCTCGGTGCGGACCATCTCCAGGCAGCCGCAGCCGACCAGGATGTTGGCGTGGTAGGAGACCACGCCGATGCTGTGGCCGGTCTCCTTGCAGAGGTCGCTCGGGCTCGCCGTCCGGTTCTGCAGCTCTTCGAGGATGTAGATCCGGATCGGGTGCGCGAGGGCCCTCACCAGCGCTTGGTCGATCCGCCCCGCCGCTTTGCTCTCGGTCACGCTGAGCCCTCCATTTCGATGACGCCATTCGATGAACGCTGTGCAATCTCCCCGAGTTCCGGCCGCTCGCCAACCTCAATTTTTGAGCTTGACCTGCACACCGCTGGGAGCGCTCACCGCAAAAAACGCTCCACCAGCCCTTGCTCGTGGCGCAGGGCGGCGACGGACTCGACCACCTCGACCGCGCCCGCCTCGCGCAGCTCCGCTGCCGAGAAGCCGCCGGTGAGGACGGCGAGCGTCGGCACCCCAGCCGCGTCGGCCGCCTTCACGTCCCAGGTCGAATCGCCGATCATCAGCGCCGGCCCGTCCCCGGCCCGCGCCAGCGCCGCCTGCACCAGGTCGGCCGCCGGCTTGGTCTGCTCGACGTCGGCCGCCGTGGTCCAGCCTGCGACCAGCTGCCGGGCGTCGAGCAGGTTCAGGTAGTGATCGACCTCCGCCTGCTTGGCGGAGCTGGCGAGGATCACCGTCGCACCGCCGTCGCGCAGCTGCCCAATCAGCTCGCGCGCACCCGCCATCGGCTCGACTTCGCCGATCAGCTCGGCGTAGGCATCTGCCTCCGCCCTGCGGATGCCCTGCCCGTCCGCCCGCTCCCCCTCGTCCCCGATCAGCGCGGCGACGATCTTGTCTCCGCCCATGCCGATGTGGCGGTGGATCCGCCAGACGGCCACCTGGTGGCCATGTGAGCGCAGCGCCCGGTGCCAGGCGATCGCGTGGTGATAGTTGGTGTCGACCAGAGTTCCATCGACATCGAGAATCGCGGTGACCGACATGCTTCCGCCTCTCCGATCGGGTGTGGGCTCCGCGTACCCGGGTAGCCGGCAGACATGTCGCCAATCAAGAAAGCCCTTGCGCGCAAGGCGGTCAAGTCGACCGCGAAGCACACCGCTCGCGGCACCGCCGCGAAGCTGAAGCGGGAACCGCTGCGGGCCGGCACGCTGCTCGCTCTCGGCTGCCTGCTCGGCGCTGCCGCTGGCTGGGGCCTGGCTCGCGTTTCAGGCACCGAGCCGGGGGGTAGCCAGCCGGCATGACCGCTCCCGAGGAAGAGCACGACGACGAGGAGATCCTCGCCGCCAAGAAGCTGGTCGACGAAGAGGCCGAAGCCGCCGCGGCCGAAGCGGCGCGCGTGGGCGGGTGGGCGCCGATCGAGAGCGACGACCCCGCCCAGCAGCCCCTGATCGAGTCCGGCCAGGGCGAGTCGGAGGGGTTCGAGTTGGCCGAGAAGAGGCTGCAGGACATCGCCAGCCACGGCAACGAGCGCGGCTTTCCGGACCGCGACGTCCCGAGCCCGGAGGAGCGCGGTGGCGTGGAGTACGGCGAGGCCGATCAGGCCATCCCCGCGGACGGGAGCGAGTGAGCATGGCCGGGCCGCACCGACTGCTGGCGATCGTCACCGACACCCTCGAGGGCTCGGAGCCGCTGCAGGAGTTCAGCCGTCACGGCAACGGCGCCGGCGTCGAGGTCCGGGTGATCGTGCCGGCGGTCGAGGCGAGCGCGTTTCGCCACACCCTGGGCGACGTCGACGAGCCCCGGGAGCAGGCCGAAGAGCGGCTGGCGGCGGTGCTGGAGGTCCTCCGCCGCGACGGCATCGAGGCCGCCGGCGGAGTGGGCGACCCGGACCCGGTCCAGGCGGCCCAGGACGCGCTGCTGGAAGCGCCGGCCGACGAGATCCTGATCTTCGAGCACGAGGAGCAGCAGGCACGGTGGTTCGAAGAGGGCATGTTCGACCGCGCCCAGGCTTCGCTGGAGCCGCCGCTGCGGATGGTCGTCGTCCACAGCGGCGACGCCGACGGCGACCACGTGGTCGCCGTCGAGGAGTCCGGCCCCGGGACGTCGCTCACCGACGAGGACGAGGTCGAGATCTCCCGCAACCTGCCGCGCCTCTCGCGCAAGGACCTGATCGGCATCTTCATCGGGGTCTTCGGCACGATCGTCGTCATCGTCTTGGCCGCGGCCACCGCCTCGGGGTCGGGCCCGGAGTCCGGGTGGAAAGCCGTCGCGATCGGGGTCGCGATCGCCACCGCCCTGATCAACATGGCCCACGTCGTCGGCCTGACCCTGTTCGAGAGCGTCCGCTATCGCGGCGGCTTCGCCACGTTCTTCGACACCCTCTCCCTGGTCGGAACGCCGCTGGCGGCGCTGGTCAACCTCGCGATCCTGCTCTTCGCCTAGTCCCTCCTAAGCCTCGTCCGGCACCCGCTGCGGCGTGCGCAGCGCCTCTAGCGGGTCGGCACGGTGATCGCTCGCAGCAGCCGCTCCTCGATCCGCTGCGGACTGGCGTCGGTGTCGAAGCGGGCGCGGACGTCGACCTTGTCGGGCTCGCGCAGGGGGACGACGACGAGGTTGATGAGGACGCTGTTGGGGACGAGCAGGCGATCAGCGCCCTGCACGAGCGTGGCGTAGAAGAGGCCGAGGGAGCTGACGGTGCCCTCGATCGAGCCGGCAAGGGCACCGCCGACCAGGCGCACGCGTTCGCCGACCTTGAACGGGCGGGTGCTCTGCAGGGCGATGCCGGCGAAGAGGCCGCCAATGGTCTGCTGGGCGGCGAGGCCGAGAACGATCGCGGTGAAGGCGCCGCCGACGGCGAGCGTGGCGGCGTTGACGCCGGCGATCCGCAGCGCCAGGATCACCACCACCGCCATCGCCAGCAGCCGGATCAGGAAGCCGAGCGTGCCGGCCGTCGCCGGGTCCAGGCGCCGGTAGAGACGGGGGGAGAGGCCCTGCACGAGCCAGTGCGTGGCCACCGAGCCGACGATGATGAGGATCGCGACGGTCCCCAGCCGGGCCCAGCTGCCGTATCCCGGCAGCAGGCTCTGGCGGTTGTAGTAGACGACCAGGGTCCCCGCCAGCACCAGCAATGCGACCAGCAGGCCACCCAGGGCCTTCCTCGATCCCCGCGGCGCCAGCTCGTCGCCGAGGCCGAGCGAGTGCCAGGTGTGGCTCCGGGTCTCGAACAGCTCCCGGGGCAGTTTCGGCCGGCGCGAAGTGGGCATCGAGAACCTCTACCCGGGCACTGCCCCGCTAAGCGTGGGAGGGGTCAGCCGCGCAAGGCGGCGAGCGCGTCCTCGCGGGCACTGTGAATCGGGATCGAGAGCTCGAGGCCGGTGATCTCGAGCACGCGGCGAACCTGTTCGTTGTCGCTGCAGATGACGACGCGACCGCTGCCGTCGCCGTCGGCCGCCCGGTCGAGCCGCTGCCAGGCCCTGACGATCAGCGCGATGCCGGTCGAGTCGATGAACTCGCAGGCGGAGAGATCGATCAGGACCGAGGCGTCGCCGGAGGCGATCGCCTCCTCGAGCGGCGCCTCGAGGTCGGTCGCCGTGCCGAGGTCGAGCTCGCCACGGACCGCGACTATGCGAACGCCGTCCTCGAGCTCGGCGGCGGTTGCCTCGAATGGCGCCGGATTCACGCGCCGATGCTAGCGCAGGGATCGGGCTGTCGGCGGCGGCGGTTTGCCCCCTTCGGGCAGGGGTAGGAACTGAGCGGCGGCGCGGAAAGCTATTCTCGCCGCGATACCGACGAGGACTTCCAGCGCTTGGGGACTGGCTTTATCGTGAATACGACTACCGAGGATCGATCTGGGCTCCAGATGTCCCTCCCCGCAAGGGCCGAGAACGTCGCCGTCGTCAGGCACGCCCTGGCCGGGCTGGCCGACCGGATCGGGATGGACGAAGCGGGGATCGCCGACCTCAAGACGGTGGTCACCGAGGCCTGCATGAACGTGGTGGTGCACGCCTATCCCGCCGGTGAGCCGGGGCTGCTCGAGGTCGGGGCGACCCCGGAGGTGGAGGGGCTGACGGTCGTCGTTCGCGACTTCGGCACGGGCATCCGCCCCCGCCCCGACGTCGACCGGCCGAGCCTGCGGATCGGCCTCACCCTGATCGCCGCGCTCTCCAGCAGCTTCGAGATCAAGGGTGGCGCCAATCGCGGTACCGAGATCCGCATGCACCTGCCCCTGCGGGCGCGTGAGGAAAGCGCGGACGACGGGCGCGGCCCGGCCCCTGCACAGGCGATCTCCGAGGACACCGAGCTGAGGGTCGGCCACCCCGACCTCGTTGCACCCGTGCTCGGCCGCGCCCTCGGCGCCTTCGCCGCTCGCCGCGAGATCACGGTCGATCGCCTCTCCGACGCGATGCTGCTCAGCGACGCGATCTCCGCCCGCGCCCCGCAGGGGTTCGAGGACGGCCAGGTCTCGCTCAGCATCGCCGACGGCGACGCGGGGGTGGAGCTCCGCGTCGGCCCGATGAAGGGTGGCGGCGCCGAGCGGCTCCGCGCCAGCCTCGACCTGCCCGAGCTGGGCGGTTCGCTGGAGACGCTGGCGGACGAGCTGCGGGTCGAGCAGGGCGACGACGGCGAGTTCCTGGTCGTCGGCATCGCCGCGCTCTCGGCCTAGGGCCTTAAGACGAGTCCTCAGGCGCGCTCTCGTCCGTGCCGGTCCCTTCGGCGACCTCGGCCCGGATCCGCTCCAGGGTGCGGCGCAGGATCCGCGAGACGTGCATCTGCGAGTGGCCGATTTGCTCGGCTATCTGCGACTGGGTCATGTCCTCGACGAAGCGCAGCTGCAGCACCAGCCGCTCGCGCTCGTCGAGCTGCGGCAGGGCGCCTTCCAGTGCCAGCTTGTCCTCGACCAGCTCGAACCCCGCGTCCTCGTCGCCGACCCACTCGGAGGCCGGCGATTCGTCCTCGTCGCCGCCGACCGGACGGTCGAGGGAGAGCGGCCGCCGGTTGTGGTTGGCCTCCAGCACCTCCAGCACCTCGCCGGGGTCGACTTCGAGCTTGGCGGCGATCTCGCCGACCGAGGGCGAGCGCTGCAGGTCGACCGTCAGCCCCGAGATCGCTTTGTCGACTTCGGCCATGCGGTCGTGGAGGCCGCGGGGCACCCGCACGGTCCAGACCCGGTCGCGGAAGTGGCGCTTCAGCTCACCGAGGATCGTCGGCGAGGCGAAGGCGGTGAAGGGGGTGCCGCGACCGGGCTCGAAGCGGTCGATCGCGTTGACCAGGCCGAGGCTGGCGACCTGGAGCAGGTCGTCGAAGGACTCGCTGGCGCCTCTGTAGCGCAGCGCCAGGTTCTTGGCGAACGGCAGGTAGCGGCGAACCAGCTCCTCGCGGATCGCCGGATCCCGGCTCTCGGAGAACCGGGCCCAGAGCTCGCGCTCGCTCGCCAGCCCGTCCCCGGGCCCGGGCGAAGAAGAGTCGTGCTTGGCTGGTCGCGTGTCGTCCCTTTTCGCTGCCATCGATGCCTCGCGCCGGATAGTTGCACCGGCGCCGCCCTGAGGGCATTACGAAGCCGTGCAGCGCCTGGGGGCCATCTGGCCGCCGGCAACAACGATAGCGATGGGAAGCGGCGGCGCCGCTCAGGGGGCCTGAGCGGCGCCGGGCCAGGCGACGGCTGTGACTAGGAGCCCTTCGGATCCGCCTTGTCCGCGGCGGCAGCTGCCTCCGCCTTGGGGCTGGGCGACTTGAAGTGCAGCATCTCCACTTTGGCGAGGATGCCGGTCTCATCGCCCTTGGCGATCCGCGCCGAGGCATCGGCCTGGATCGCCAGCAGGCTGTCGAGCGTCTCCCGCAGCAAGGTCGCCGTTTCGTCCCAGCCCTGCTGGTCGACGACCATCGGGGTGCGGCTGAGGTGACGGTCGTCGATCTCGTCGAGGGTGCCGCTGCTCATCGCCTCCTCGATGTCGTCGAAGACGGATTTGAGCATCGCTCCGGAAAGCCCGGGCCGCAGGCTCTCCGGCATCCGCGCCCATTCGCTGTCGCTGAGGAACTGCCGTCTGGTCGCGCGGTAGAAGTGCTCGGTGGCACCGCGCCGCTGCTTCGTGTCGACGAGCTCGATGCAGTCGTATTTCTCCAGGACGCGCACGTGGTACGCGACGAGGTTGAGGCTCTGATTGAGCTCCTGTGAGAGCAGGTTGGGGCTGGCGACCCGCTCGTTGAGAATGATCAGGATCTGTACGCGCAGGGGGTGTGCGAATGCTTTGGCGACGATTTGTTCGACGCCGTCTTTCTTCTTGGTTTTCGGCAAAGCAGCTTCCTTAAGTTGTTTTCCGGGGGTGGCGGCCGATCAAGATCACTTTAGAGATCGAAGCTCAAGAATTCCACAGCGCTTCCGCAATTTTCGTTTATTTCCCGTTCCTTCCTGCTTTGTCTTGCCGCTTTGCTATTGATTAATAGAAACTTTTGAAGTATTACTTCGGTCTGCACGGATACCGCATGGGGAGCGGTTGGGAGCGAGGGGAGCGCGAGGGGAGGTGGGTTGAGCGTGAAGATCGGAACGATGCAGGAGCGGGTTACTCCGGCAGCGATCACCAAGGGCTCCTAGAGCCGGGCGGGGGACGGCGAGCGCGCCGTGGCAGGCTTGGGTGGTGGCACCATGGAAACTGCCTCTGGTAGTGGTCGCGATCGCCGTCCCGGTCGCCTTGACCTTCTATGCCGGGGGCCCCGGGCTCGGGGTCGCGGTGGGAGCGCTGATGGCGGTGGCGATCGTGGTCGTCGCGGCTCGGCAGCGCCCCCGTAACGCGATCGGCGATCCGGTTGCCGATTCCGCGCGCCGGCGCCTGCTGCTGGTGGTCAGCCGGCCACTGGACGATCCGGACACGATCCGCGAGATCGCCGCTGAGGCGAGGAAGGACAACCCCGCCGCCGGGCCGCCGGCTGAGGTTCTCGTGCTCTCGCCGGCACGGATCGGCTTCCTCGATCGCTGGGCCTCGGATCTCGAGGGGGCGCGGCACCAAGCCCAGCAGCGGCTGGTGATCACGGTCGCGTCCCTGGCCAAGGCGGGCGTCGCCGCCGAGGCAAGGGTCGGCGACGAGGACCTGGTGCAGGCGATAGAGGACCAGTTGCAGACCTTCGCCGCCACCGCGGTGGTCTTGGTCAGCGGCAGCGCCGAGCAGGACCCGGCGGCGGAGGTTGCGGCGGCGGAGCTGGAGCGTCGCCTGCGGGCCGAGTTCCGCTGGCTGCCGGCGGAGGGCTAGCGATTCAGCAGCTCGCTACAGCGAAGCGCGGCCCGAGTGGGGGTCACGAATGCGTCGCGGTCGTGCACCAGGCCGGCGCCGGCGAGATCGCGGACGGCGCGTTCGATCGCATCGCGCTCGCGGAAGCTCGGCGCTTCGCCGCCCATCTCGCGGATCAGCTCGGCGACCGTCAGCTGGGCCGGATGGAGGGCGAGCAGCTGCTGCAGGACGGCGGACTCGGTGGCCGCGTCCTCGGCCGGGGGCGTGCGGCTGTCGTCGGTCTCGTCCATGGCGCCTGCCGCTAAGTCGCGGGCTTGCTCGGACTCTCCCCCGCGGGGCCTTCTCCCTCCTCGTCCAAGCCCAGCACCTGGCGTGCCCAGGGCGCCTCGATCGAGTTGCGGTAGAAGTGCTGCATCGAGCCCCGCACCGGCTTTGTGCTGACCAGGGAGACCGCGGCGCACTCGGCGAGGACGCGGACGTGGTAGCTGACGTTGCTGAGCGGCTGGCTCAAGGCGGTGGCGACCTCGCGCGGGCTGATCGCCTTCTTGCCGGCCATCGCGCGCAGGATGTCGCGGCGCAGGGGGTGGCCGAGGGCCACCAGCAGGTCGTTGTCGTCAGAACGGTTGAGATTCGTCATCTCGCCCTGGCAATATAGAGCAAACGAAACGTTCTGTCTGTAGAGCTTCTGTCTGCGGAAAGATTGTTACGCAGAACCGGCTAGACGTCCTTGCGGACGCCGCCCATTTCGCTGAAGACCGCGGTGACGCCACCGTCTTCGCGCTGCTCGTCGGCGATCACGTGGGAGACCGCGTTGATCAGCGCCAGGTGGGTGAAGGCCTGGGGGAAGTTGCCGAGGTGGCGCCCGGAGTCCGCCTCCAGCTCCTCGGCGAAGAGGTCGAGCCAGCCGGCGGCCTCCAGCAGCCGCTCGCAGAGCTCCCGTGCCCGCTCGCACTCGCCGATCTCCGAGAGGGCCGAGACCAGCCAGAACGAGCAGATCAGGAAGGTCCCCTCCCTGCCGCTGAGGCCGTCGTCGGTCTCCTGGACCTTGTAGCGCAGGACCAGGCCGTGCTCGGTCAGCTCCGCGGCGATGGCGTTGACCGTGGCGGCGACGCGGGGGTCGTCGGGTGGCAGGAAGCGCAGCAGCGGGATCAGCAGCAGCGAGGCGTCGAGGGCGTCGGTGTCGTAGTGCTGGCGGAAGACCCCGTCGCGGACGCCGCGCTCGAGGATCTCGCCCCGGATCGCGTCCGCGGTCCGCTCCCACTCGTCGGCGAGCTCGCCGAAGCCGTTGCCGCGGGCGAGGCGGACGCCGCGGTCGACCGCGACCCAGATCATCAGCTTCGAGGAGACGTAGTGCCGGGGCTCGCCGCGCGCCTCCCAGATCCCCTGGTCGGGCTTGGGCCAGGCCTCGATCGCCGCTTCGACCTGGTAGCGGATCAGCTGGCGGTCGGTCTGCGTGCCGTGCCCTTTGAGCGCCTTTTCGTGCAGGTAGACCGAGTCGAGCAGGGCCCCCCAGACGTCGTTCTGGCGCTGGTCGAAGGCGCCGTTGCCAATCCGCACCGGCTGGGCGCCGCCGTAGCCGCTGAGATGGTCCAGGGTGCGCTCGGTCAGGTCCGTCTCGCCGCCGACCCCGTACATGATCTGCAGGTCGGGGCGGTCGCGGCAGACCTGGACGATGAAGCGCATGAAGTCCCGCGCCTCCTGGTCGAAGCCGAGCGTGTGCAGGGCCCAGAGGCTGAAGGTCGAGTCGCGGATCCAGCAGTAGCGGTAGTCCCAGTTGCGTT
>Ga0190275_10001962_pt1 | contig 14990 bp, 15 predicted proteins | sample Popmic550T_FD_133745 | JGI IMG/M metagenome (GOLD analysis project Ga0190275, IMG submission 133745) | Populus adjacent soil microbial communities from riparian zone of Yellowstone River, Montana, USA - 550 T | ecosystem: Environmental > Terrestrial > Soil > Riparian zone > Trees stand | place... | reverse complement strand
GAGTTCTCGAACCTCCCGCGCAAGTACAAGATCTCGATCTCGGGTTGCGAGCACCAGTGTGCACAGCACGAGATCAACGACGTCGGCCTGGTTGGGACGAGGCATCCGGACGGCGAGATCGGATTCGACGTTTGGGTAGGCGGAGGTCTCAGCACATCGCCGATGTTCGCCAAGCGTCTGAACGCCTTCGTCCGACCGGACGAGGTTGTACCGGTCGTGCTCGGCATCACCACGGTGTTCCGCGATTGGGGATATCGAAGGGCTCGAAACAGAGCTCGCCTCAAATTCCTCGTGCAGGACTGGGGGCCGATGAAGTTCCGCGAGGTGCTCGAGAAGGAGATCGGCTTCGCACTCGAGGATCTCGATCCGCCTCCGATGCCGAACGGACTCGTTCACCGCGAACACGTCGGGATCGGCCGGCAGAAAGACGGCAAGAGCTATGTGGGCTTCGCGCCCAAGGCGGGACGGATCGCGGGCCACCAGCTCCGCTCCATCGCGCGTTTGGCGCGCCGCTTCGGAGATGGACGTGTTCGCACAACGACACAACAAAAGATGGTCATCCTCGACGTCGAAGCGAAACAGGTCGACGCGCTGGTGGAAGAGCTCGATGCGTTGGACCTGCCGGTTCACTCCAGCAACTGGCGCCGTGGAGCGATGGCATGCACCGGCATTGAGTTCTGCAAGCTCGCGATCGTCGAGACGAAGGGCCGGGCCGTCGAGCTCTACCGGTATCTCGAGAAGGCGCTTCCCGGCTACGACGACGAGGTCCGTATCAACGTCAACGGCTGCCCGAACTCGTGCGCCCGCTATCAAACCGCCGACATCGGCCTCATGGGCTGCATCGTCACGGAGAAGACCTGGATCCCCGATCACGATGGGAACCAGGTCGAGGAGCGTCGCAAGGTCGAGGCCTTCCTCGTGCACCTGGGCGGCCACCTGGGCAAGGACCGCTCCTTCGGGCGCAAGGTGAAGGGGGTAAAGGTGCTCGCATCAGAGACCGGCCCCTACGTCGAAACCTTGATCCGTCGGTACCGGAGCCAGCGGAACGCCGACGAAACCTTCGCCACTTTCATAGGTCGGTTGTCCGACCAGGAATTCCTGGCGTTCTCCCGCAAGCCCGAGTTCGCGAACCTTCCACCCGCGCCGACGATCGTGGCCGAACCGAGGGCGTCATGACGATCGATCCGCAGGAGCTCGTAAACGGTTTCGTATCGCCGGACATCCATTACGCAGAGATCGATGTCGACGATCCCCGCACGATCCTCAAGTGGGCAGGAACCACGATCGACCGTCTGGCGATAGCGACATCGTTCCAATCGTCTGGGCTGGTCCTGTTGGACATGCTTAGTGAGATCGGTGCCGATCTTCCGGTGTTGTTCCTGAACACCGGATTTCACTTCCCCGAGACACTCGCATTCCGAGACCAGTGCATCGAGCGTTGGAACTTGAACCTCGTCGACATCAGAGGCGAGCACGGCACGCCCGAACGTCAGGCCGAGATATACGGTCCCGAGCTCTACAAACGCGATCCGAACCAGTGCTGTGCCATCAACAAGGTCGAACCGCTCCAGAGAGCGCTCGGGGATTACGACGGGTGGATCTCGGGGTTGCGACGAGATCAGTCCCCGATGCGCGAGGACACGCCGGTCGTCGAAGCCCAACTCTTGCCGTCGGGCAACGAGGTTATGAAGGTCCACCCGTTAGCCCACTGGACGAGACCCCAGGTGGACGCATACATCGCCGAGCACCAGATCCCGACCCACCCATTGCTCGAGCGCGGGTTCGCTTCGATCGGATGCTGGCCCTGCACCCGGGCGATCAGGCCGGGGGAAGACGAGCGCGCCGGGAGATGGGACGGCAACAGCAAGACGGAGTGCGGGATCCATCTCTTCGGCAAGGCCGGGGGTCCGAAGGAACTGGAAGCCGAAGAGTGAGCATGCGGGCGGTTCCGTTCTACTGCCCCTACTGCGCCGAGCAGGAGCTGGAGCCGATCGGCGAGAAAGGCGGCTACTACTGCGCTTCCTGCGACCGCCGCTTCGAGCTGAGGTTCCTCGGGTTAGGCGAGCCGGACTTATCCTGAGTAGATGCGGCGCAACACACTCTTAGCTCTTGGATTCTTACTAGTGGCGATCACCATCGCCGGCGGGCTCGGCGCGTGGCGCATGTGGCAGGTCGGCTTCTAGCGAGCTAGAAAAACACCCCGCGGCGTGCGTTGAGGTTGCGGTAGATCATCTGCTGCACCGTGTCGCGGACCCTGTCGGCAAGGTCGAAGACCAACATGGCATCCTCGGACGCGTCCTCCGGATAGTCGTCCATCGGGATCGGGTCGCCGAACTCGATCCGCCACTTCGATGGGAACGGGATCAGCCCCAGCGGTCCCAGCAGCGGGAACGTGGGCGTGATCGGGAAGTAAGGGAAACCCAGGGCCTTCGCGAGGACCTTCGCGTTGGCGATCATCGGGTAGGCCTCTTCGGCCCCCACGATCGCGACCGGGATGATCGGTACTCGGGTCCGCAAGGCAACCTCCATGAACCCGCCACGGCCGAACCGCTGCAGCTTGTAGCGCTCGCGCCACCCTTTACCGACACCCTTGTAGCCCTCCGGGAACACACCGACGAGTTCGCCGCGCTTCAGCAAGCCGTACGCGTCCTCGTCGTGGGCGACCGCGTTCCCGGTCTTACGGGCGAATGGGCCGACGAAGGGAAGACGGAAGACCAGATCCGCGGCAACGTTGCGAACGGCTCGCTTCTTGGGATGCTCGGTCGCCACTGCGTACTGCATCATCACCGCGTCGATGGCGACGGTGCCCGAATGGTTACCCACCAACAGCGCAGGCCCCTCGTTGGGGATGCGGTCGACTCCGAGCGCCTTGACCCGGAAATAGTTGTCGTACAACGGCTTCGCCAACTGCAACAGCAGCCCCCGGGCAAGCTCGGGGTCGTAACCGAAGTCGTCGACGAAATAGTCGCCCGCCAGCCGACGCCTGATCCATTCCTGGAAGCCCAGCTCCGAGACGTCTTCCTGTGCCTGCTCGATCAGTTCGGTGTTCCGCTCACGTCCTCGCCGCGAGGAAGGGTGACTTTGCCGCGACTCGTCGTTCGTCGCGTGGGTCTTGCAGTAGTCGCTTCCCCGTCCGGCGTAATTGCGGCAGGGACGGCCACTCGAGGTTGTCGCCCGGCACCGGATCCGGGAGGCAGGGCTCTGGTCACGATCCGTCGCTCGCGAGTGGGCGTCGATCGGGATGATCTCGGCTTCAGCCATCAACAGTCTCCTTTGGAGCTTCAGTTCGTTGCTTGAGATATTCGAATAGCTCCCGTTCCCAACTAGGGCGGGACTTTCCCGACGGCTCGTCTTCAGCACGGCGGTGGTCGCGGAAATCGAGCAAGGCATCTTCAGTCGTCCATTTGGGAGAGAACCCGAAGGCTTCCTTCGCCCGGCTCGCATCTACGACTCGGCCGTAGACCATCAGCTTCAGCTGGTCGGTTGGGAAATCGACGAGCCCGAGGCTGCGTAGCGCCTCGGCGGCGAGTTGAGCGGCCGGAAGGATCAGTGGGATCGGCACCCGGCCCAGCAGACGGATCGCCTTGGACAGATAGACGATGCCATCGCCAGCCACGTTGAAGATGCCATTGCAATCCACGGTCATGGCTTGGTAGAGAGCTTCGACCGCGTCCTCCTCATGGAGGAACTGCAGACGGGGGTCGTAGCCCAGTGCGGTCGGGATGGCGGGAAGGGAGAAGTAGGAAGCGAGATTGCTGTGGATCGTGGGTCCCAGCAGGTTCTGGGTCCTCAGGATCGCGAGTTTCACGTCGGGGCGGCGACGCCCAAAGTCACGTGCGTACTGCTCGCCCTCCGCGCAGTCCTTGCTATAGCCGCTGAGATCCACCTGCTTCAATGCATGGTCCTCAGGCAAGATCGACGGTTCTCCGGGGGCAGACCCGTAGATCGCGGTCGAAGACTTCATCACGACCTTTTTGATGCGCTCCGACCGTTGTGTCGCAGCAAGCAGCTGCATCGTCCCGATGACGTTGTTCTCCTTCATGGAGGAGCGGCCGCCCAAGCGTCCGGGGGTCGAAGAGATGTTCGTATGAACGAGGGTGTCGACCTTCGTGGCCTCGAGGACTCGGGCGATCAGCGGATTGCGGATGTCGACCCGCACGAACTCGAGGCCCTTGATCTCGACCGGTGGCTCCTCGAGGTCGACACCGACGATGTGTTCGATGGAGTCGTCATTCTCCAGGCGCTTGGCCAGCCTGAGTCCGAGGAAGCGCGACACGCCGGTGATGAGTACCCGTCTCTTTTCAGCCATCACCTGCACCCTACGGCAGCTAGAAGGGGGTGCCAGCTAGGCGAGCTGAGGGCCGACGATGGCCGTCGAACCAGCTGCGGCGCGCAGCTTGGCCGCTGCATCCCCTTTATTGATCGCGAGCGATAGGTAGTGGTACGAGTCCTCGACGAGAACGAACTCACCCGCCTTCACGTCGGCGAAAGTGAGCGCGTACGGAACCTTCAGCCGGTGACCTTCGAGCCTTATCTCGAGGCGAGCCCCAGGCTCGATCGAAAGTTCACTCAGCCGGGCGGGGGCGAAGTTGAGTTGCAGATTGCCGAAGCGATCGACCTGCAGGATCTCGGCGTGCAGATGATCGTCGTGCACCCAGGCTTCGGGGATCTCGAGAGTGACCAGATCAGTGGCTTCGATGGAGGGGCCTAGGTCGGAGGGGTCGGCCCCGTTCGCGATGTGAGCCGCAGCCGGAGCGAACACATCCCGCCCCTGGAACGTCCGTGAGACGGGTCGCACCTGGAATCGCTCGTCGACGAGCTCGAACGCCTTCCTTATGCCACCGGCCGTCAGTGCGGCCGGGATGAGCAAGCCGTTGTCGGGCCCGACGAATACCTCGCCCCAACCCGTCTCTACGGCAACCGCACGTCTTTCCGAGCCCACGCTCGGGTCGACGACGGCAAGGTGCACAGAATCAGGGAGGAATGGGACGGATTGTTTGAGGACGACGGCCCCGTGCCGGATGTCCTGCCGCAGGATGTTGTGATGGACGTCGATGATCTTCAGATCGGGTGCGATCTTGAGCATGATGCCGTGACAGACCCCGACGAACTCGTCCTCCAAGCCGTAATCCGACAAGAAGGTGACGATCTTGGACCGTTTCACGCGCAGCATCCTAGTGGGGTAGATGGCCGTCGATAAGCGTTTGCCTATTGACTCGCCTGCAACCCGTTCCTAAACTCCGTGAGTCTTAACTTCCCTAGAATTGGAGACGGCATGGCGTCCAACGAGGAATGGCAGGACCGTGCGGAGTGCCGTCTAGTCCCGGTCGAGATCTTCTTTCCTCCCGCCGAGCAAGAAGCCGACGAAGCCAAAGCGATCTGCGCGATGTGTGAAGTGCGACAGGTTTGTCTCGAATTCGCGATCGCAGCCGGCGAAAGATTCGGTATCTGGGGAGGGTTGAACACTCAGGAACGACGCTCGCTCGTAGCGCGTCGTCGGAGCCGAGCCCGTCAGGCGAAGGCCGACGAAGTCGTATCTCTTATCTCTGAGTAACTACTTCCCCTGCTGACGCCGCTGCCAGCGCGTCTTCTTGAGCATCTTGCGATGCTTCTTCTTGCGCATCTTCTTGCGGCGCTTCTTTACTAACGAAGGCATCTATTTTCCTTCCCGCCGACGGCCGAGCCCGTCGGCGTTCGACGAACTGATTCCTCTGGTTCTATTCCGTGCCGAAGAGGTCTCTGAGACTGACCGGACCTCTCGCGCGGCCCCCGGGATCGATCCTGACCGAACCGAGGCGGAGGCCTTTCACGCCCTCGGTCACCGGGGACACCATACGCAGTATGTCCTCTTCGGGGTCGTGCTCGAGCACGCCGATCCCCGAACACGCTCCTTTTCCGTCCTCCATCCCCACCACCAAGTGATCCAGAAGGTGAAGATCGAACTCGGGTGGGAGCGTGGGCATGAACACCGTCGGCTTCACACGCCACCTGGAAGTCCCCTTGAAGTAAGAGGCGAACTGGGTCTCCCTGAAGGTCACCTTCTCTTCGGCCGAGCGTCCCTCGCCAGCGAACGCGCCTGCCTCTAGAACCTCTGCCGAGGTGAATCGCTGGGCGATACCCACCAGCGGCTCGAGCTCGCCGCCGCGCTCCAGCGCAACAACGAAGTCGGGAGCCGCTGCGTCCATCAGATGGTAATTAAGTGTCTGACCGTAAACACCCGACACGAAGCTCGTCGTGTCGACCACGATCAGACTGCTACCCGCCTCGCGGGCACGCTGGATCAACTTGGCTGTGCCGGCCACGAGAGGCAACAGATGCTCCCGCGGGGTTAGGGACCCGACGAAAGCGAGTGCATCCGCCTCGCGCAGGGTGTCGTAATCGATCTGTTGAAGACCCTGGCAGAACTTGAGCCCCACCGTGGTGGGGGGGCCGACAGTCGACTGGTCGATGTTCGCATCGACCATTGCCCCCGAAACGCCGGCGGCAGAGGCTCGCTTGAGCAACTCCATGCCGAAGGAGGTCTTACCGGTGTCTATGTCGCCCAGCAAGAAAACAGTGCCGGGACTTCCGATCAGTCGTTCGAAAATCGGATCGAGCGCCACGTCCATCTGAGGAACACCCCATTAAATAAAAAAAGCCCGTCCCAAGGACGGTCGCTGCTCGATCCCCAGAGAGGCTATCTAGCCCGCATCCATGTACCGCTGCTCGAGGTACTTGTGCATGTCCACGTCACGGATCCGGTAACCACGACCGATCCGGACTGCCGATAGCTGCCCTGATTTCACGAGACGGTAGACCGTCATGTTCGAAACTCTCAGGTGACGCGCGACCTCGCCGACCGTCAGGAACGTTCCTCCCAATGGGTTGGCGTCGCCGGTTGGTTCGATTCGCGCGTTCATCCGAAGACGAAGTATATCAAGCCTCGGCTTCCGACCACAGCCCCCTAAATAGGGCGAATGTCTCTAGATAAGCATCCTGCCCTGGGTAAGGAGTGCTTCCGAGTCCACCGTGAGGGTGGGCTTCAGAACGATGCCATCTTGATGGGAGGAGACCCTGATCACGCCCCCGAAGGAATGGTTATCGCCGAAAGCGACGTGGATGGTCCCCAGGATCTTCTCATCCTCCAACACGTTGCCCGTTAGCTGAGCCTTTTCATTGGTTCCGATCCCCAGCTCGGCAACAGCGAACGCATCATCGCCGTATTCCCCCAGCATCGTCTTGAATCTCTCGGCCTCGGGCCCCGAGAAACCGCGTGCGTAGCCATCCTCGATGTCGATGATCAGCGGTTCGTTCAGGACTCCGACCGGCCAGATGGATCCATCGAAGACGATGCGACCGTTCGTCTTGCCCTCGACCGGGGCGATGAACCCCTCGCCGGCCGGAAGGTTGCCGAACGACCCTGCCTCCCGTAGACGCCCGTCGTCGACGATCCCTTGTCTCCCCTCGATCGACAGGGTGACATCGGTTCCGATCTCGGTCGTGATGTGAACCACGTTGCCCTTTGTCAGTAGCTCGGCGACGCTGGCCGATCGTTTGACGAGGGCGGGCCAGTCGATGTCCATCGTCCGGATCATCATGTCTTCCGTGATGTCCGGCATCGTCGCCGCGCGGGCACCCTTCTCGCAGGCAAGACGGCGAGCCTCGGTATGCGACAGCGACTTGGTTGTCGGCGCGATGAAAACGTCGGCGCCAAGCATCGCTGCGGCTATCTGAGGTGGGGGCTCGGTGCCGTTAGTGGCTCGTTCACTCATCTCCGCCAACACGGCCTCGGCCCCCATCGCACGTGCTCCCTCCAGGATGGCCCGCGCGATCGCGCTCTTGTTCGGATCGGTGACGATTAGGACGTTCTCGCCCGATCGAACGTTCAGGCACTCGGTCAAGACCGCCTCGACCGCCCGATCCATCGCGTCACTCATCCAGCTCACCAGAGATGATGCGCTCGACCAACGTCCACGCCGGCTCGTAAAGGCGGGGCGGCCGGTTGTCGTCCATCGGGATGATCGTAATAGCGCGATGCTCTGCTGCAGCGACCGCCAACGCGTGGTCGTTGATGTCGACGACCGCCACGACGGGTATCTCGCGCGCGAGCGCTGCGCCGGCGAACCCGTGATCGCCCAGCACGAGGTCGGGCCATGGATCCTCTTGAAGCAATGCCTCCATCGCTGCCGGGCTGTGCGTGTGTCGCAACGAACCCCAGTCGGCCACGCAGCCGACCCCACCGACGTAACGCACCTCTCGCGTCTGACCTCGGTTTCCGATCGGTAACTGCTCCCCTTCTCTGAGCCTCACTTGTTTGCCGCCCGCGCGGACGAACGCGTCCATCACCCGCACGTAGAACTCGAGCATGCCCGTCGGGTGTCCGGTTACTGCAAGCAGTGAGCCACCGCGGCGGGCTTCGTCCCGGAGCCGCCGAGCGGCGCCAAGCAGGCCCGCGATCGTCTTTTCCGGGTCGATGAAGTCATCGCAAGTGCTATCGGCGATGTCGCTGGAGCACCCGGTTAGCTCGGCCATGAAACCCAGGATCTCGGCGGCCGAGTACTTCTCCAACCCCGGGAGGCCGAAGGTCGCCTCCGGCTCGAGTCCTTCCAGCAGCGAGTGGATCTTGCTCAGGCTCCCCGACCGACTGTGGGACTGATGAGGGCCGGTGATTCCGGCCGCGATCAGGGCCTTCCTGACCTCGGACGTGTCTGCCTTCAACATGGCAGCATCCTAAGCAGGCGTAACCACCGAAAGAGGAACGAGATGCCAGACGAGAGAGCCGAGTCATATGTAAAGGGAGACAAGTCATGGCCTGTCTCCTACAAGGAATGGGAGACCCGGGCCGAAGAAGTTCTGCGGCAACGAGCGTTCGATTACGTGGCTGGGGGGGCCGGTGACGAATCGACCGTGCACGATAACCGTGCCGCCTTCTCGCGTTGGCGGTTACGCCCGCGGATGCTCACGGGCAACACTCAGCGGGACTTGTCGGTAGAGATCCTGGGGCTCAGTTCGCCGGCTCCTCTTTTCCTTGCACCGGTAGGCGTGCAGGGGATCCTGCATCCCGACGCCGAGCTGCCGTCGGCGCGTGCGGCGGCGGCGGTTGGTTTGCCGTTCATCACATCCAGCTGCGCGTCGTTGCCGATGGAGGAGATCGCGGAGGCAACACAGGATGCGCCTCGCTGGTATCAGCTCTACTGGGTAAGCGATAAGGAAGTCGCCGCCAGCTTCGTTAAACGAGCCGAGGCATCCGGATACGGCGCGATCGTCCTGACCCTGGACACGCTGACGCTTGGGTGGCGACACCGCGACCTTCGCAATGCCTACCTTCCGTTTGCAGAAGGGATCGGGATCGGACAATTCACGAGCGACCCCGTGTTCTGCGCCAAGCTGGAGAAAACACCCGAGGAGGATCCGCGCGCGGCGGGCACGGCGATGCTCGAGATGTTCCAGAACCTCGAGCTGACATGGGACGACATCGCATGGCTGCGCGATCAGACATCTCTGCCGATACTCCTAAAGGGCATCTTGCGCGGCGACGACGCAAAGCGCGGCTTGGACGTCGGAGCGGACGGGATCATCGTGTCCAACCACGGAGGGCGGCAGGTCGGTGGCGCGATCGCCTCGTTGGACGCGCTGGTGGACGTCCGCGACACGATCGGTGACAACACGCCCGTCCTCGTCGACGGTGGCATCCGTGAGGGTTCCGACATCCTGAAAGCCCTCGCTCTGGGAGCGAACGCCGTGATGATCGGTCGTCCCTATGTCTATGCGTTGGCCGTTGCCGGTCAGGCGGGTGTCGAACAGTTCCTGCGCTCTCTTCTCATGGATCTCGATGCCACCGCCGCTCTCTCAGGCGTGGCGGGGTGGGCCGACCTGAACAGAGATCTGGTAACGAAGGTCTAGATACGGCCTTCTTTCATCGCCTGCTCCACCCACGGGATCACTTCGTCGAGCATCTCGTCTAGACCCGTCTTGGCTTCGAAGCCCAGGATCTTCTTGGCTTTCTCGACGTCGGGCACGCGTTTCTGAACGTCGTGCTCGAAGGGGTCGTCCGATACGTAGTTGAACGGGACGTCGGGTCCTTTGATCTTCTTCCAGATCAACTCGGCCAGATCCAGCACGGTCGTCGACTCGGCGGTAGCGAGGTTGAAGTCTTCGTTGAGTGCGTCTGGATGCTCCATCGCGATCACGATCCCTTGAGCAAGGTCGCCGCCGTATGTGTAGTGGCGAACCTGGCGACCGTCGCCCAGGATGTGCAACGGATCCTGACCCTTGAGGATCTTCTGCACCAGATCGGGAACGACGTGGCTCATCGCGAGCTCGACGTTGCCCGACAGGATGGGAACGTCGCCTCGGGCCCGGCCTTCGCCGACGCCTACACAGTTGAACGGACGAACGATCGTGTAGGGCACTCCGTACTGCTCAAAGGCAGCCCGTGCGAAGTACTCGACCGCCAGCTTCTGAAAACCGTATGAGGAGCGGGGCGGCGGCACTTGCTTCTCCTGCCCCTCGAAGGAGGGCCACGAGTCGGCGCTCTCGAACACCATGGAGGAACTCATGTAGAGGACCTTCTTCAGCGTTCCACTGGAGTGCGCTGCGATGGCCGCATCCGTGGTTGCTGCCATGATCCGCTCGTTCGTAGCGAGCAGGTCGTATGCGTAGGTGTGGAAGTAGGAGATCCCGCCGATCATGGCTGCACCCGCGATCAGATACGTGCACCCTTCGAGGCTCTTCTTCATCAAGTCGACGTCGGTCGCGTCTCCCTCGATCAAGCGGTAACGAGGATGATCGTCGTAGGACTTCGACACCCGCCCGTACTTGGAGTGGTTATCGATCCCGACGACCTCGTAGTCCTTATCGAGCAATTCCTGAACCACGTAGCCACCGATGAAACCGGCCGACCCGGTGACCAAAACGCGTTCGGTCACGAGCGGCGTCCCGCTTTCTTGCGGAGTTCGTCAAGGGTCAGCTGAGGGCCGAAGGCGAAGCGATACCAGAAAAGATAGTTCGGGATCCAGGCCGCGACCTTGAAGTTCGACATCCCGGTCTGTCGTTCGAGCCAAATGGTCGCGAGCTCGGCAACAGGGAGTCGCAGGCGCCTTGCCTTGGCGGTCAACTCGAGGCCGATCTCGAAGCCACTCGTGCTGTGCACCCCCACGTCTTTGATGAAGTCCGACGAGTAGGCCTTGAAGGAGTTCGTCGCATCCCGGGTTCCAACTCTTGCGATCCAATGAAGCGTGAGGCCGGCGGTTCGAGAAAGCGTCCGCTTGAGCAGAGGTGCACCCACCTGTTGCCCACCCGGGGAATAACGGGACGCACTGGCCACTGCGACACCGCGCTCGACCAGCCGACACAAGTCGTCGATCTGGCGCGGGTCGTCACTGCCATCGGCCATGGTCACGACGATCACCTCGGCGTTGGCATGATCCATCCCGAAGCGGATGGCATTCGCCGGTCCTCGGCCGTACGTGTTCAGAGTCGGTAGTACTCGATCGTCGGCCTGCGCGTATTTCTCGAGCATCGGGATCGTGGTGTCTTCAGGTGTGTCGAAGACACACAGGATCTCGCAAGGGAGCTCGACCGCCTCCAGGATGCGATCCAGACACGCCGTGATCGCATCGCCCTCGTTGTAGACGGGGATGACGACCGAAAGCCGCGGCTTCACGCCCGCGTCCCCCGACCGAGCAGATTCCATATGTCGATCACTTCCTGTTGGGGGTCAAGCCCCGCATACTCACTGTGAGGGGCGCCGATGATCAATAAATCCGCCTCCGCCAGGACCGTTTCCAGTACCACGAGCTCCGGATCGTCTTTGACGAACGGGTCGCTGCACAAGACCTTTTGGGCCTTGAACTGCAGGATCCTCTTCAACTTATAGCTGAGGCTCTCGCGCCGGTCGTCGGAGCCGGCTTTGAAAGCCATACCCAGGATCCCCACGGTCAACGATGACAGATCGAACCTGTCCTCCAACTTCGCAACCACGTAGAGGGGCAATCCCTCGTTGACGAGCATGGCCGAATGCCCCAAGGCGAAGTCGTTGTTGTTGAACGCGGCGAGCTGCATCGTGTCCTTGAAGAGGCATGGCCCGGCAGCGAAGCCCGCCGCAGGCAGATCGGCGGCGCGCGGATAGTCCAAGACGATCGCGCGTCGGATGTTCTCGAAGTCGAGACCGAAGTCATTCGAGACCATGTAGAAAGAGTTGGCGATCGCGAACTTGATGTAGCGCCAGCTGTTCGTGAACAGTTTCGCCAGCTCGGCCTCCTCGGGTTTCACATGGATGATCTTGTCCGTGAGCTTGCGGAACAGTTGCTCTGCCCGTTGCCCGACCTCATGCGTGGACGCGCCGATTATCTGAGGCAAGTCGTAAAGCTCGGTCAGGGCTTTGCCTTCTGCGATTCGTTCGGGACAGAACGCAACATCCATCTTGCGACCCAGATCGTCGAGCAGTCGCTCGACCATCGCGGTGACACCTGGATAGATCGTGCTTCGCAGGATCACTATCTGTCCGTCGCGCAGGTGCTCGGCGCAAAGGCTTAGTGCCCGCGGGATGGATCGTGGATCGGGATTCAGATGCTCGTCGACCGGAGTGCCGAGCACGACGACCACGTACCGCGCGTCGGCGATCACTGCAGGATCCGTCGACGCCAGCAGTGTGCCTTCGTCGATGACTTTCTTCAGTACCTCCGGGGCCCCGGGCTCGTCGAAAGGCATGACCCCGGAATTGACCTTCGCAACACTCGCTTCATTGACGTCGTAGAGGACGGTTTCGACCCCACTACTTGCCAGTGCGATACCCAACGGAAGACCAACCCGGCCACAACCACCGAGGATGACGGTTGCAAAGTCGTCAGAGGATCCGGTCATCGAAGCATCCTTATGTCGAGCGCCATCGCTTTGGAGCACCTACGAGCACTGCAGGAAGCAGCATCAGGGGGATCGCCAGGATCCTGAACAATTCCTTCGCATACAGGAGCTGCCACCACGAAAGTATGGAAAATACCCCCACGAAACCCAAGAAGATGGGATCGATGGGGGTACGGAACCTGAGGGCATGACCGATTCCGAACAGGAACGCAAGCCCGATCATGAGCACGAAGGCGAGCTGCGGGATCGCGATCTGACTGACATCGATGCCGTCACCCGCCATCTGGGCCGATCTCATCATCGTGTCGAGATATCCCATCACGGGCTTCTCCACCAACCATGACTGGGCAAAGGGCCATTCGCCCAGCCTGACGCTCAGGTAACTCCACCAAACGGCCAACGGAACCAAAGCAGCGGCCAGTGAGAACAGGTGGCCCTTTCGCTGCCGCCACGCGTCCTTGCCTCGGCTCGCGAACTCCCAGACCATCAATCCCAGTGGCACCGCGATGAAGGGCTCCTTGATGAGGCACAAAAAAGCCATCAGACCAACGGCAACCCACCGATCCTCGCGGAACCAAGCGAGCAAGGCGAGAACCAACAACCCCGCGCTGAAGCCCTCGCTTGTATCGAGGGTGATGCCTATCAAGAAGCCCGGATTCAACGCGACCGCGATTCCCGAAGCAGCGGGCCAGCCAAATAGGACCGCCAACCTGCTGGCCCCGAAACCCGCGACCGCGAGGCCGACGAGGTTCAGCAGCACGAGCACCGTGGGGATCAACGCCGGCTTACCGAAACAGAAAAGGCGAGCCATCCAGCCGTAGCCCGCGCGTCCGTATCGATAGGCCGGATAGTCGATCTTGTTGTGGAAGCTCCCGCGAGCGAACGGGTCGAGAGCGATCGTGTACGCGTACACGCCGTCGTAATGACCGTCTTTGACGAAAGCGAAGGACGGATCGAAGCTGGTTGCATCGACCGCCATGCTGTCCGCAGGATCCATCCTGACCAGCGCCGAGAGGTTGCCGTTGTAAGGAGCCGTGGCGAACATCACCATGATCAGTCCCGCGGCGAAGGCCGCGAACCCACAGAGAAGGGCGAAGCGGAAGTTCTCTTTCGTCACCGAACCAGCATAGGAGCGCACTCGATCAGTGGGTGCAGGACCCGGTGTCGGTGGGGGCCGTGCGACCGGCACCGTTCTCGACCTCGTCCATCACTTCCGTACCGGTGAGTGCATACCCCGTGTCTCCGTCAGATGTGGATGCGGCGAAGACGACTCCTGCCACCTCGCCACTCGGTAGAACGAACGGGCCACCCGAGTCCCCCTGTCTAACGGGAGAACGAAGCTCGTAGATCTCACGAGTGACCGTCGAACGACCGTAGATGTCCCGACCCACGGCCTCGTAACTGTCCTGCACGGCAGCGCGATGAGGCACGAGCGACCCGCGGCCCCCGGGATACCCGAGCGTCGCACCGGGAGTCCCGCGCGGAAGTTCTCTCGTTTCGAGCGCGAGCGGTTCTCCCCCCGTGCCCTCGACGTGGATGACGGCGATATCCGTCTTGGGGTCGTAGAGAACGACCTCGCCGGAGTGCTCGCCGACCTGATCGATCACGGTTATGGAATCCCCACCGGCAACGACATGCGCATTCGTGACGACGGTGGCTTCCGCCGCGACCCAGCCGCTGCCGAGTTGAGTCCCCCCACATGCCGGAACCACGATCTGTACGGTGGATTCCTCGGCCTTCTCGACTGCACGCCTGGCGACTTCGTCCCTGGGCAGACGCACGGGTGGCCCAACCGGTCGAGGGAAGCCTGCGAAGACCTGAGGGAAGCCGGAAGTGCTCAAGTAGTCACGGAGATATGCGAACACGTTGGGGGGCCGCGGAAGGAGCGAACTCACATTTTTCAGCAGTTTCGAATGTTGCACCGCGCGCGCTATCGGCTTCGAGGGGCCGTCGACGAGCATCGAGGCGATCAACCAGGCAGAAACGAGTGTTAGGGCGATCCCGAGGACAGAACCGAGTACGGAGTTGAGCGAGCCGAGACGGGCCCGGAGAGCCATCGTGGCGAACTTGTGTCCGGCCACGTAGCCGAGAGCTTGGCCTATGGACAACGCGATGAGCAGAACCGCGAGCGAGATGAGTGCCCCTTC
>Ga0190275_10001961_pt1 | contig 14996 bp, 15 predicted proteins | sample Popmic550T_FD_133745 | JGI IMG/M metagenome (GOLD analysis project Ga0190275, IMG submission 133745) | Populus adjacent soil microbial communities from riparian zone of Yellowstone River, Montana, USA - 550 T | ecosystem: Environmental > Terrestrial > Soil > Riparian zone > Trees stand | place... | reverse complement strand
GCACGCTGGCCGCGGCGGAGGGCCCCTCGGCGCCGGGTGAGACCATCTTCCTGCTGTACGGCAACGGCACCAGCGCCGGCTACGACGCCGGGATCACCCTGCAGGCGGGCCAGGCGCTCACCGGCCAGGGCGTGCCGTCGGACGTGACGGCGGTGGTGAACGGCCAGAGCATCGTGCTGCTGGAGGCCGGGAGCGCGCCGACGGTGACGAATGCGGCCGCCGGGACGACGATCCGCCTGGGCACCAGCAACACGGTGCAGGGCGTGAACGTCCTCTCGACGGCGGGCGCCGGCATCGGCGGCAGCGGCTTCGGCACCCTCACGGCGGGCTCGACGAACGTGGCGGCGATCGGCGGCCCCTCGCTCGACCTGCAGAACGGGACCGTGGCGGCGACCTTCGCCTCGCTCTCGTCGGCGAACAGCGCGGGCGCCGGGCTGCGGCTGGTGAACGTGGGCGGCACCCTCGCCGCTCCGGGCGGCGTGGTGAGCAACGCGGCGGGCGCCGGCGTGCAGGTGTCGGGCGGCGACGCGGACGTGACCTACGGCGGGTCGATCAGCGGCAGCGGCACGCACGCGGCGTCGATCACCGGGCGCACGGGCGGCACGCTGGTGCTGTCGGGCGACATCGCCGACGCGGGCGGCGGCATCCTGGCGCAGAACAACAGCGGCGGGAGCATCGCCTTCAACGGCGGCTCCAAGGTGCTGGCCACCGGCGCCAACGACGGCGTGACGCTGGCGAACAACGCCGGCGCGACCGTGAGCTTCGGCGGCGGCGGGCTGGTGATCACCACCACCACGGGCACGGGCTTCGGCGCGACCGGCGGGGGCACGGTGAACGTGACCGGCGCCGGCAACACGATCGCGTCGAGCGGCGCCACGGCGCTGAGCGTGGTGAACACCACCATCGGCGCGAGCGGGCTGTCGTTCCAGAGCATCTCGGCCGCCGGCGCGGTGAACGGGATCGTGCTGAGCAACACCGGCGCGGTCAACGGCGTGCAGGTGACCGGTGACGGCTCGCAGACCCGGAACGGCTCGGGCGGGAGCATCAGCGGGACGAGCGGCGCGGCGGTGCTCGCCTCGGGCGTGACCAACCTGGTGCTCCGCTCGATGAACCTGCACGGGATGACCGGCCACGCCGTGGACGTGTCGGCCTCGTCGGGGGTGGAGCTGGTGGCGGTGCACGTCTACCAGCCGGGCGCGGGCGGCGTGATCGCGACGAACCTCACGGGGAGCAACTCGATCGAGAAGTCGCTGGTGGACTATACGGGCGGGCCGCTTTCGGGTGCGTTCGCCGTGCGCCTGGCCAACAGCGGGTCGAGCGGCGCGCTGACGCTGGACGGCACCACGGTCCAGAACAAGCTCGACGCGACGGCGGCCGTGTCGGTGTCCGCCACGGGGAGCGCGACCGTCGCGTTCACGGTCCGTGACAGCGACACGGGCGACCTCTTCGAGAGCAAGTTCACCAACCTTTTCGGCAGCGCGATCAGCGTGGCTTCGGGTGACGCGCCGGGCTCCACGGCGAACGTGACCACGCGCGTCTCCGACACCCGGTTCGTGAACGCGGCGCCGAACGGGATCAACAACCTGGAGATGACCGTCGCGCAGAGCGCGGTGCTCGGCTACGTCATCCGCGACAACGTGTTCGACGCGGTGGCGAAGGCGAGTGCCATCGCGGGGGTGATCAACGTCAGCGCGGTGGACGGCGGCCGTTTCGGCTCGGCCACGGCCGACTCGATCGTGGGCAACACCATCCGCAACATCGGGACGGGGTCGCTGGTCGCGCAGCTCGGCTACGTGGGCATGCGCATCGCCCTGGACAACTCGGTCGCGGGCGTGAACCACCGGGCCGTGATCTCCGGGAATACCTTCGCGAACCTCTGGCGCCAGGGGATCCTGGTCTCGGCGCGGAACAACGCGACCGACGTGAACGTGCGCATCGAGAACAACACGGTGGGCACGGCCGCCGCGCCGGTGGGGCTGTCCAACCGCCGGGGCGTCGAGCTCGAGACGCAGAGCGCCGCGGTGCTGAAGGTGGAGGTGCTGAACAACCCCAGCATCGTCAACAGCTCCACCAGCGGCAACAACTCGGCGCTGGCGATCCGCTCCACCGGCGCGACCTCGCAGGTGAGCGCCACCGTGCTCAACAACACCATCAGGAACGTGAACGGCGGAATCGTGGCCGGGCGCTTCCGAGCCGAGACGCTGGGGGGCACCGCGGCCAGCATGTGCCTGGACCTGCGCAACAACTCGCTGGAGGACGCGTCGCGCCTCTACGAGCTCCTGGCGTCGAGCGCGGGGCCGTTCACGGTGGAGGGCCCGGGCGCCGCGGTGGTGACCGGCGCCGACATCACCGCGCTGAACACCGTGGGCTCGGGCAGCGTGACCGGCGCTCCCACCTTCAGCAACGGGGCGAACTGCACGACCCCGACGCTCTGATCCACTCCATCCCGGGAGCCGCACCCGCGGCTCCCGGCTGCCGGTGAAACGAAACCGGGGCGCCCAGCAGTGGGCGCCCCGGTTTCGTTTTCGTTTCGGCCGACGCAGCGTCAGGTGAAGACGGCCTCGTAGCGCATGCCTTGGGCGTCGGGGCCGATGGGGACCAGAAAGCAGTCGAACGGCTCCAGCACCTCGCTCTCGATGCGATAGATCTGCTGCTGAATCTGCGCTTCGGGGCGGGCGTGGAAGGTGAGCGAGAACGGGATGCGCGGGCGGCTCGCGGCCTCCTCGTGGCCCCAGGGGCTCACTTCGCTGAGCAGCGTGATCATCTCGTGCGTGTCGTCCACGATGACGCGGAACGGCTTGCCCACGTGGGGCTTGAAGGTATCGACGGTGAAGGTCTCGAGCATCGGCGCGGCTGGTGGAGAGGGCGGGGCGGGGAAGGAGCGGCGCGGGTGCGGCCGGAGGGAGCCGCCGTGCCTGCGTCGCGGGGAAACTCGGCGCGGCGGGCGGCGCGCGCAAGTGTCGGAGCCTCATCGAGCGGGTGCGTTCGAGGCGCGGCGAACCGGGGCCAGCTCGATCGCGCACCTGCGGCACGGCCACCATCCGTCGCTGGCGTGGTCAGCCTCATGCGGTTGCGGGGTCGACGGTGCCGCCATCGAACCCGACGCCGCAGCATCCAAGTAGATCCTCGCATCAGCTTCTACGTAGTACCTGCGCTGGTCCGCCTTCTGCATCGACACGCCCGGAGTGAACGGCCGTCGCCAGCCAGCCTCCGGAGCCCATGTCCAGAGCAGTCCACCCGCACGCGCCCAGCCTTCGCGGGAGCGCGCGCGCATGAAGATCGTGGTGTTCGGGCTCACGGTGAGCTCGTCGTGGGGGAACGGGCACGCGACCCTCTGGCGCGGGCTGGCGCGCGCGCTGATCCGGCGCGGGCACCGCTTCGTCTTCTTCGAGAAGGACGTGCCCTACTACGCCGGCACGCGCGACCTGTGGGAGATCCCCGGCGGCGAGCTGGTGCTGTACCCGGGCTGGGAAGACGTCCTCCCCTACGCCAGGAGCCACCTGGCCGACGCCGACGTGGCGATGGTCACCAGCTACTGCGCCGACGCGGTGGCCGCCACGCGCCTGGTGCTCGACTCGCCCGCGCGGCTCCGCACCTTCTACGACATGGACACGCCCGTCACCCTCGACGGGCTCCGCGCCGGCGCCGACATCGCCTATCTCCCGCCCCAGGGCCTGGCCGGCTTCGACCTGGTGCTCAGCTACACCGGCGGGCCCGCGCTGGCCGAGCTGCGCACGCGCCTGGGCGCCCGCCGCACCGCGCCGCTCTACGGCCACGTCGATCCCGACGTCCATCGCCCGGTCCCTCCGCTCCCCGGCGAGCACGCGGACGTCAGCTACCTGGGCACCTACGCGGCCGACCGGCAGGCGGCGCTCGAGGCGCTGTTCATCGAGCCGGCGCGGCGGATGCCCGATCGCCGCTTCCTGGTCGCCGGCGCGCAGTATCCGCACGACTTCCCGTGGACCGGCAACGTCTACTTCCGCCGCCACCTGCCGCCGCCCGAGCACCCGGCGTTCTTCTGCTCGTCCGGCCTCACGGTCAACGTCACGCGGCGGGCGATGGCGGAGATGGGGTGGTGCCCCAGCGGCCGGCTGTTCGAGGCGGCGGCGTGCGGGGTCCCCATCCTCAGCGACCGCTGGGACGGGCTTGACGCCTTCTTCACCCCCGGCGAGGAAATACTGACCGCGGTCAGCACCGACGAGGCGATCGACGCCATCTCCCTGCCACGCAGCGAGTTGGCGCGCATCGGCGCCGCGGCGCGCGAGCGGGTGCTGGCCGAGCACACCAGCGACGCCCGCGCGGCCGAGCTGGAGGCGCTGCTGGACGCGACGGTGCGCGGCGAGGGATGGCCGTCGCCGGAGGATGCGGATACGGGCGGTGTGATGGCGAAGGAAACGCTGGCGATGGAGGCGCGGGCATGACGTGGGGGATCGTGCCGGCGGCGGGCGCGGGAACGCGGATCCAGCCGCTGGCGTTCAGCAAGGAGCTGCTCCCCGTGGGCAGCCGCGAGGACGAGGACGGCGTCGAGCGGCCGCGCGCCGTGAGCGAGTACCTGGTGGAGCGGATGATCCGCGGCGGCGCCGACCACGTCTGCTTCGTGATCTCGCCGGGGAAGAGCGACATCCTGGGCTACTACGGCGGCTCCATCGGCGGGGCGGACGTGTGCTACGTGGTGCAGCCGAAGCCGTCCGGCCTCTGCGACTCCGTCTTCCGCGCGCTCCCGTTCCTCCCGCCGGGCGACGACGTCCTCGTGGGCCTGCCCGACACCCTCTGGTTTCCGGAAGACGGCTTCGCGGCGCTGCCCGACGGCGAGTTCTCCTTCCTCCTCTTCCCGGTGGACCGCCCCGAGTTCTTCGACGCGGTGGTGCACGACGAGGATGGGTCGATCAGCGAGATCCAGGTGAAACAGCCCGGCGCGGCCACGCACTGGGTGTGGGGCGCCTTCAAGCTCCCCGCGCGCACCCTGGCCGAGCTGCACGCGCTCTGGCAGGAGCGCGGGCGAAAGGACGAGTACGTCGGCACGCTGGTGAACGCCTGGCTGGCGCGCGGCGGCCGCGCCCGCGCCGTGCGCGCCGGCGAGGCCTACGTGGACGTGGGCACGCTGCACGGCTACCGCGAGGCCATCCACGTTCTGGAAGACCGCCCGCCGTACGCCGAGCGCGGCGCCGTCGCGGTAGATCCGCGCTCGTGGCGCCCCGGCGGCGTGGCGCTGACCTGAGCCGTCCATGGGCTGCGCCGGCCGACGGGGCTGGGTCGGACGCCGGGGCGTGCACCCGTCGATGGACGCGAGCCCGGCGCGAATTTGCGACTGAAGTCGCGGCTACAACGGCACACAGTCCGCCTTCGCGGACTTCAACGGCAAGGGCCGGCGCGGGGGTGGGGTATCGGGCCGATGGCCGCCCCGGAGCCTCGCGCAGTTTGCGAGGCTTCTCGTAGTCGTTGCTGCGGCTTCAGCCGCCGGTGAGCGGAGTCGGCCTCATCCGGATGACAACGGTGGGTCCGGGTGAGGAATGCACGGTCATTGCGATAACAGCCCGAGCCGTCCATCGGCTGCGCCCGGCCGGGAGGGCGGTGAGGGCCCCAGGAGAGATCCAATTCAGCCGACCGGAGACCGAACACGATGAGCGTGACCGCCGACGCGGAGACCCTGACCCCCGACCGCCTGGAAGCGCGCGTGCGCGAGCTGGGCCCCTGGTTCCACAACCTCGACCTGAAGGGGGTGAAGACGGCGCCCGACCACTTCCTGGGCGACTACCCCAACTTCAAGTTCCGCAACTTCGCGCACGTGATCCCGCGCGACCTCACGGGGAAGACGGTGCTCGACATCGGCTGCAACGCCGGCTTCTACAGCATGGAGATGAAGCGCCGCGGCGCGTCGCGCGTGGTGGGCGTGGACAGCGAGGACCTGTACCTCGAGCAGGCGCGCTTCGCGGCACGGGTGGAGGGGCTCGACATCGAGTACCGCAAGCTCAGCGTGTACGACGTGGCCCAGCTCGGCGAAACGTTCGACTTCGTCATCTTCATGGGCGTCCTCTACCACCTGCGCCACCCGCTCCTCGCGCTCGACCTGCTGCGCGAGCACGTGGTGGGCGACCTGCTCCTCTTCCAGAGCATGCAGCGCGGCTCGGAGGATTCGCACGACGTGGGCGCCGACCACGAGTTCTGGGAGACCGAGCTCTTCGACGTCCCCGCGTACCCCAGGCTGCACTTCATCGAGCACCGCTACGCCGGCGACCCCACCAACTGGTGGGTCCCCAACGCCGCCTGCGCCGAGGCGATGCTGCGCAGCGCCGGCTTCCAGGTGGTGGAGCACCCCGAGCAGGAGGTCTACCTCTGCCGCGTGGCCGGTTTCACCGACGACGAGCCCCGCGCCGTGTACCCCGCGCGCGGCGGGAGCGGCCGGTGATCGAGGCGGTGATGCTCTGGAACGAGCCGAACAACATGTCCCACTGGGACTTCGGTATCGACCCGGGGTGGCGGATCTACGCGGAGATGGTGAAGCGCGCCGGCGCCGCGGTGCGCGCCGAGAACCCGGCGCTGACGCGCGTGCTGGGCGGGATGAGCCCGATCGACCCCGGCTTCATCCGCACCCTGCAGGCGCGGGGGGCGCTGGACGAGGTCGACGTCGTGGCCGTCCACGGCTTTCCGCTCGACTGGAACCTGTGGTCGGTGGATGACTGGCCGAAGAAGCTCGCCTGCGTCCGCGCGGTCACCGACCGCCCGGTGTGGGTGACGGAGGTCGGCGTCTCCACCTACGCGAACGAAGAGGTGCAGCGGCTGGGGCTGGTGCGCACCGCCGAGCTGCTGCGCGGCCAGGCCGACCGCGTCCACTGGTACTCGCTCTTCGACCTCCCCCGCGCCTGGGGCGCCACCACGCGCCACAAGGAGCGCGAGGGATCCAGCTACTTCCGCCACTTCCACATGGGCCTGGTGCGCCCCGACGGCACGCCCAAGAAGGCGGCGGAGACGTTCGCGCGGTACGCGCCGGACCTGGGCCTCTGCCAGTGGTTCCACTACCAGGACCCGCGCCTGGACGACGCCGTGCGCTGGTTCCGCAGGCTGGGGGTGAAGAAGGTGCGCACCGGCCTGGCCTGGAGCGACGACGTGGACCGTGACGACGCGCAGGCCTGGTTCGACCGCCAGATGCGCGCGCTGGACGAGTTCGACGTGACCGTCACCTTCTGCTTCACCCCCGAGTGCCGCGGCGTCGTCCCGCACCACACCAGCCCGCCGCGCGACGTGGAGGAGTTCGCCGACTTCTGCGCGCGGATGGTGCGGCGGTACGCGGCAGGGTAGGGGACTGCAGGGGAAGGGGATAGGGGACAGCAGGACGAGCGGGGCCGGAGATGATCCGGCCCCGCGTCGCTTTTGATCCGCGTGCCGTCGCCCTCCGGCCTTCGCGTCGTCCGCGAAGTGCGGAAAGTGGGGCGCGGATGTCCCAATCCAACCCTCGCGGGAGGGGCGGCAGGTGCTCGGGCGATCGAGGTGGACGGCTCCGGCCGGCGGAAGTTGGACGCGGTCGCGCGCCGTCTCGATGGCGTGCGAGGCGGCGTGTCCCACGATGGCCTAGCAACGCATCTTGTTGTTGTGTCTTGACTTACAAAACATCAATTCTGAAAAACCTCTCGCGTGGGACGTGGATTCCTCAGGCGGCGGAAGGGGCTTAATGTCCGGTTAAGAATCCAAATAAAACCTTTTCGATGTTTCTCTCGTCTTATCCTGCAAGCAGCACGCAGTACCCGAACCTGGAAACCCGAGCCTACCGAGAGGCCCCCAATGACCAAGAGCATCGCCAACACCGTCCGCGCCGCCTTCGCCCTCTTCCTCCTGGGCCTGGGGATGTACGCGAGCATCGACACCCTGGTCGCCGGCGAGCTGGCCAGCCGGGGCCTGAGCACCTGCGGCAGCGCCGAGAACCCCTGCGCGCTCGCCCCGCTCACCGTGACCGCCGACGCGGTCGGCCGCATGGTGAGCGGCACCGCCGCCAACGCGGCAGCGCTGAACGCCCTGGGCGCCGCGCCCCGCGCGCCCCAAGTCGCAACCGCCGAGAGCTGAGCTCGCTCCGCCCGACTCGGCCTCGCTTTCCAGATAGATGCCCCGGCGCCGCAGCGATGCGGCGCCGGGGCCGTTTCATCCCCCGACTCCACCAGCCGCGCCGATGCGTCAGGCCGCCGCCGGCCTCTCGCGCTCGCGGCTCTCCGGCCGCGTGAACGCGGCCACCGACCGCATGAGGGCCAGCTTCTCGTCGCGGAAGGTCCACTGCTGCGACAGCATCGCCTCGTACGGCTCGTCGTTGGCCGTCCAGGTGCCGGTCTCGCGCGCCATCACCATCACCGTGTCGCCCTGCGCGGCCAGCGCGAGCGGCGTGGGGCGCTGGTCGCGCAGCGTGGCGAAGTTGTGCCGCACGGCCGCGATCACCTCGTCGACCCCGGCGGCGTGGCGGACCCACGGCACCGAGGGCGGCACGGTGATCTCCAGCGTCACGTCCGGGCACAGGAGCTCGCGCAACTCGTCGTACTCACCCGCCGCGATCGCGCCGACGATCTCGCCCATCACTCCCAGGTGCCGCCGCTCCCGCGTCCGTCCCGCCGCGAGCGGGTCTCCCGCCTCGAACGCCGGCCCCAGCGCCCCGGGGACCTCGGCGAGCGAAACCTCTGTCATCGCCCAACCTCCCGCGTGAGTTGCCGCCTCCGCCGCACCACCCAGCGCGGCCGAAACACCATACGTCGTGCGGAGGGATTCGGGGAAGGACTTTGTTCGCGGACGCGGCTCACCGGGGCCGTCTGTCAATTCCGGCGCCGCTCGCGCGTTGCAAGAGAGTCCTTCCGCACCGTCCGCCGCTCCCGGAGCCTCAGCATGCTTTCCCCACGCCAATTCTCCTCCGCCCTCCTCGTCCTCGCCGCGACGTTCGCGGGATGCGACCCCATCGCCGGCGGGGACGACGATGACGACGGGCCGCGCTTCACCACACCGCTCGAGCTGCCGGTGCTGGGGCTGGGCCCGGTGCAGGAGCGCGTCACCTCGGAGCTCACGGTGAGCGGGACCTGGGCGTACACGGGGACGCACCGCGACGCGCGCGGGCCCGGCAACGTCATCAAGGTGTGGAACGTGGCCGGCGCCCAGCCGGTGCTGGTCGACTCGGTGATGGTCCCCGGCCCGCCGGAGCCGAATTCCGGGATCCGCTTCCACGAGGGCCATGGTGAGGAGGGCGACGGGCACGAGCACGGCGACGCCACGGGCCCCGACCGCATCGGCGACGTACAGGTCTCCGACAACGGCGAGCTGCTGGTGGTGGCGACGGAGGGCGGGCCTGGGTCGATCCTGATCTACTCCCGCGCCAACCCCGCCAAGCCGGTTCTGCTCGCGCGCTTCGCCAACGACGACATCGAGCCGGGCGTGCACACGGCCGAGGTGGCGCGGGTGAACGGGCGGCTGTACGCGTTCCTGTCGGTGGATCCGCGCGCGGCCACCGCCACGCCGTCGCGGCTGGTGATCGTGAGCCTGGAGAACCCCGCGCAGCCGACGATGGTGATGTCGCGTGTGATGGGGCGCCCCTTCCAGCACGACGTGTTCGTGCGCGACGGGATCCTGTTCACCGCGCTGTGGCACGACGGGGTGGGGATCTGGGACATCGGCGGCGGCGGCCGCGGCGGGAGCGTGGCGAACCCGGTGCTGATCTCGCGGCTGGACATCGCCCCCGGCTTCATTCACAACGTCCTGTGGCTGCGCGACCCGCGGAACGGGAGCAAGCGCTGGCTGTTCGTGGGCGAGGAGCGGCCCACGCCGGACGGCTACCGCGGCGACGTGCACGTGATCGACGCGGCCGACCTCGCCAACCCCCGCGAGGTGGCGTTCTTCCGCGTGGAGGGCGCGGGTGCGCACAACTTCTCGGTCGACGAGCAGAACGGGATCCTGTACTCCGCCTTCTACAACGCCGGCGTGCGCGCGCTGGACGTGCGCGGCGACCTGTCGGAGTGCGAGGCCGCCGCCCGCGCGCCCGACGGCCGCTGCGACCTGGGCCTCATGCGGCGCGAGGCCGCGCGTGGGCTCAACGCCACCGGCCGCGATCTGCTGGTGTGGGGCGTGGAGTACGAGGACGGCATCCTCTACGCCTCCGACATGCTCGGCGGCCTCTGGAAGATGGACGCCTCCGCCGTCCGCTAGCACAGGATATCGGGCGCGTCCGGCGCTCGACGGGCGATACGCGGAAGGAGCAGAGCGGGAGGATCCGCCCTGCTCCTTCGTTCGTTGGACCCCTTGAAAGCGACATCCCCCGGCCGTCGAGCCTCGCGCAGTTTGCGAGGCTTTTCGTCGTTGTTGCTGCGGCTTCAGCCGCCGGTCAGGGCCTCGGGCGAGACTACGCCGGCACCGCCTCCGGCTGCGCCAAGGCGTCTTCCAGGTCGCTCCAGTCCGGGTCCGGCAGCTCGGCGAAGACGGGATTGGAGAGGTAGCGCTCGCCGAAGTCGCAGATGATGGAGACGATCAGCTTCCCCGCGTTCTCCGGCCGCGCGGCGAGCTGCAGCGCCGCCCAGGTGATGGAGCCGCTGGAGATGCCGGCGAAGATCGCCTCCTCGCGCGCCAGCCGCCGCGCGGTGGCGATCGCGTCGTCGTTGGTCACCTTGACCACCTCGTCGTACACGCCGCGGTCCAGGTTGCCGGGGATGAAGCCGGCGCCGATCCCCGCCTGCTTGTGCGGCGACGGCTCGCCGCCCGAGAGCACCGGGCTCTCCGCCGGCTCCACGGCGACCACGCGGATGCCGGGGTTGCGCTCCTTGAGGTAGCGCCCCGCGCCGGTGATCGTCCCGCCCGTGCCCACGCCGGAGACGAAGACGTCCACCTTGCCCTCCGTATCCTCCCAGATCTCCGGCCCCGTGGTGCGGTAGTGGATGTCGGGGTTCGCGGGATTGTCGAACTGCCGCGGCATCCAGCCGCGGTCGCCCAGCCGCGCCAGGATCTCCTCGGCGCGGGCGATGGCGGCCTTCATCCCCTTCGGGCCCTCGGTGAGCACCACGCGGGCGCCCAGCGCGCGCAGCATGTTGCGGCGCTCCACCGTCATCGTCTCGGGCATGGTGAAGATGCAGCGGTACCCGCGCGCCGCCGCCGCGTACGCCAGGCCGATCCCCGTGTTGCCGCTGGTGGGCTCCACGATCACGGTCCCCGGCCGAAGGCGCCCGCTCTGGACCGCGTCGTCCAGCATGGCGGCGCCGATGCGGTCCTTGACCGAGTTGAACGGGTTGAATCCCTCGTGCTTCACCACCACCCGCCCGGGAAGACCGGCGCCCAGGCGGTTGAGCTGGATCAGCGGCGTGTCGCCGAAGGTCTCGGTGACGTCGTGGTAGATGCGCTTACGCGGCATGGGCGTGCTCCGGTGGCTGGGGACCAGGAGGCAGAAAGGCGTGCGGCTCCGGTTCTGATACTCGACTCCCCGGCCGCGTTGCGCAACCACGGCCGGCGTGCGGCGTGTCAGCCGTGCGCCGCCTTCTTCAGCAGCGACATCTGCGCGGTGTGCGCCACGTTGTGTTGCACGATGCCGTGCAGAAGCACGTAGAAGCTGACGCCGGACCCCAGCGGGCGGTCGCGCGCGTCGCCGAGCACCGCGTCCAGCCGCCCGTCGGCGAAGCCCTCGACGGCCGCGATCAGCGCGCGGAACGACGCCTCGAGCATCTCGGTGGCCCAGCGCCAGTTCTCGTCGCTGGCCTCGGGCTGCGGCGGCCAGTCGCCGTCCGCCGGCTCGCGCGACACGCCGGAGGCGAGGCGGCGCAGCACCTCGCGGTTCCACGACGTCATGTGCAGCACGATCTCCCAGATCGTGTGCGCCTGCGGGAGGGGGCGGTGCGCCGCCTGCGCGGGCGTGACGCCTGCCAGCACGTCGCTCACGTTCGATCCGTACCACGGGTCGCCGTCCCACAGCCGGCGAAGCTGGTCGGCGATTCGTTCGATCTCGGTCACGCGCGCCTCGGTCGGTTTCGCGGGGGTGGATGGACGATCAGCCGGGCGTGAGGCTGGTGAGCAGGACCATGGCGACGAACAGCGCCATGTTGAGCACCGCGACGAACTTCTGGTACGAAGGACGGCCGATGGCGGCGCCGCTGACCTGGACCAGGAAGAACACGCCCTCGAACACGCGGTCCATGTTGATCGGGGGATCGCCCGAGATCACCACCGAGCGCACGGCGTTGAGCAGGGGCACCGCCGCCACGAAGCCGAAGAACCAGCGGTGGTTGGCCAGGAAGTGCGCCTGCAGGTCGATCTCCCCGTCGCCCTCGAAGGTGGGGAGGAGCACCACGGCGCTCAGGTACAGCGCGATCGGCGTGAGCAGGAAGAAGAGGAAGGCGAAGAAGTTCGCCGACACCGCCCGGCCGACGCTGAACGTGCCCCACCAGAACTGCACCTGCGCGAGGAACACCATCAGCACGGCCAGCCCCCACACCCACCAGAAGCGCACGCGCAGCCGGTCCACCAGCAGGTTGCCGACGCCGGCCAGCACGTGCGAGATCCCCAGCCCCACCACGATGGAGACGAGGACCGAGAGGTATTCCGCGGTGCTCACGGCGCCCCGTGCGCGGAGACCTCGCGCGTGCGTCGACTCGGGCTGCGGCGTGTGGGAACGAGCATCGACTCGGGGCGGGGGAAGGGAAGACGTCCGGCGAGCGCATCAATTCATCGCCCCGACCCGCCGCCGTCAAGCGCCGGCACTCGACGGCGACGCGAGATCCCGCCGGCTGTCCCCTGTCCCCTATCACCCGTCCCCTCTCCGGCCCGATCCAGAAAACCTTTCCTCCCGCACGGCATCCGTCCTAGATTCAACCGACACGCCCAGGCACCCCGAGCCCCGATCCTTCCGCCATGCCCGTCAGCGTCGGCGTTCCGAAAGAAACCGCGCCCCTCGAGCGGCGCGTCGCGCTCGTCCCCGAGACGGTGCAGAAGCTGGTGAAAGCCGGGATCGAGGTGGTGGTGGAGCGCGGCGCCGGCGAGGCGGCGTTCGTCAGCGACGCCGAGTTCGAGCAGGCCGGCGCGCGCATCGGCGGGCGCACGGAGGTGTACGGCGCGCGCGTGATCGCCCGCGTGCAGCCGCCCCCCGCCGACGAGATGGAGATGCTGGCGGCCGAGCACGTGCTGATCGGCTTCCTGCGCCCGCTGGACGACGCGCCCGGCGCGGCGCGGCTGGCCGAGACCGGCGTCACCGCGCTGGCGATGGAGCTGGTGCCGCGCACCACACGCGCGCAGAAGATGGACGCGCTCTCGGCGATGGCCACCATCTCCGGCTACAAGGCCGTGCTGCTGGCCGCCGACTCGCTCCCCAAGTTCTTCCCCCTCCTCACCACCGCCGCGGGCACCGTACGCCCGGCCAAGGTGCTGGTGCTGGGCGCCGGCGTGGCCGGGCTGCAGGCGATCGCCACCGCGCGCCGCCTGGGCGCCGTGGTGAGCGCCTACGACGTGCGCGCCGCCGCCGCCGAGCAGGTGGAGTCGGTGGGCGCGAAGTTCGTGAAGCTGGAGCTGGACACCACCGGCGCGGAGGGCACGGGCGGGTACGCCGCCGCGCTCGACGAGGAACGCCAGCGCCGCCAGGTGGAGCTGCTGGTGCCGCACGTGGGCGACAGCGACGTGGTGATCTGCACCGCGCTGGTCCCCGGCATGCCCGCGCCGCTGCTGGTGAGCGAAGACGCCGTGCGCGCGATGAAGCCCGGCTCGGTGATCGTGGACCTGGCCGCGCCCAACGGGGGCAACTGCGCGCTCACCCGCCGCGGCGGCACGGCCGAGGAGGGCGGCGTGCGCATCTTCGGGCCGCTGAACCTGGCCGCCGAGATGCCGGTGCACGCCAGCCAGATGTACTCGCGCACCGTGGCGGCGATGATCACCGAGTTCGTGAAGGACGGCGCCTTCGTCACCGACTTCGGCGACGAGATCTTCAAGGGCGCCTGCGTCACCCACGCCGGCGAGATCCGCAACGACCGCGTCCGCGCGATGCTGGAGAAGCCGGCGGCGGTGTAGCGTGGAGCAATCGCCCGAAGCGAAGACGTGGCCGACCGTCTACGTGAAGACGTCGGTTTTCAGCTACCTCGCGGCGAATCCCAGCCGAGATGTGGTCACGCGTGGACACCAGGAGGCGACGCGTCGCTGGTGGGCCAACCGCGCGCGCTGGGACCTTCTCATCTCTTCTGCCGTGCTGATCGAGGTGATGAAGGGGGATCACGCTATGGCAATCAGACGTATGGAGCTTCTGGAGGGTGTCACCGCGGTTCCGGTGAACACTCCGGCGAGAGTACTCGCGGGGCGACTGCTCGGGAAGGGACCGCTCCCGCCCCAGGCCCGGGTCGATGCGGAGCACATCGCGGTTGCCGCGGTGAACGAGGCGGACTTTCTCGTGACGTGGAACCTGAAGCACATCGCGAACCCGGCCATGCGCAAGCGGATCGATGCGATCTGCCGCGTAGCGGGGTATGAGCCTCCGGTGATCTGTACGCCCGACGAGCTGATGGAGAGTTGACGATGCACCACGACCCGATCGTAGAGGAGGTCCACCGCATCCGGCAGGAGCTGCTGGAGGAATTCGGCGGGGACGTCGATGCGCTGATGGACGAGGCGAACCGGCGGCTGCTCAGCGGTGAGTTCGGGGAGTTCAAGGTCGTCCCGCGCGCCCCGAAGGCGGCACGGGGGGGCCTGGACCGCGAGCGCGAGTAGGAGCCGCGGCGAAGGATGGAGTTTTCCGAGATTGAACGCGCCGCGCTCCAGCTCGCGCCGGACCAGCGCTCGCGCCTCATCGAGCGGCTGATGGATTCTCTGGATGGCGAGGAGGACGGCGGGCGGTGGATCGACGTGCGCGCCGAGCAGGCGTGGATGGTGGAAGTACAGCGCAGACACGACGCGATCGTACGAGGCGACGTGAAACTGATCGATCACGACGACGTCGTGCGGCGCCTCACCGCCCGATTCGGCGATCCGGCCGGCGAGGAAGAATGACCGACGACATCAACCTGGTGGAGAAGGCGGCGCTG
>Ga0190275_10001959_pt1 | contig 14997 bp, 8 predicted proteins | sample Popmic550T_FD_133745 | JGI IMG/M metagenome (GOLD analysis project Ga0190275, IMG submission 133745) | Populus adjacent soil microbial communities from riparian zone of Yellowstone River, Montana, USA - 550 T | ecosystem: Environmental > Terrestrial > Soil > Riparian zone > Trees stand | place... | reverse complement strand
CAGTCCCCCGGTTGGTGCGGGACTCTGGTGGCACCCCGGTAGCACGAGCTCCCGTTTCTACCCCGGGAGGGCGCCGTGCAGAGTGCCGGTGTCGATGAGCTCTTGGGCGACGTCGCGGAGCTTGATGTTGCTGGTTTGGGAAGCGCGGGCCAACACGGCGAAAGCCCGGTCCTCGGTGATCTTGTAGCGTTCCATCAGGATGCCTTTGGCCTGATCGATCACCGCCCGGGACTTCATCGCGATGTGCATGTTTCTCAGCTCGTCGCTGGTCCTCGCCGCAGCGTCGGCGTTGCCGACCGCCAACGCGATCCAGGTGGCGACCTCCTGGCCGAGTACTAGGTCGTCTTGGCCGAAGGCGTGCGGTCGGGTGGAGTAGGTGTTGAGGGCGCCGATCGTGGCGGTCTGGAACGGCAACGGCACCGATAAGGAGCTGCCGACCCCGTGGGCGGCGGCGTTGCGGGCGTAGTCGGGCCAGCGTTCCTCGGTCGTCATGTCGTCGATCACCATCGTTTGCCCAGACAGGCCGGCATCGATGCAGGGTCCATAGCCCCGCTCGTACTGCAGCTCGTCGGCGTCGAGCGCCATCTGACCGTCGTAGGCGGCGGTGAACGCCTTCTCTCCCCGGATCAGGGTGATGGATGCCGCCTCAACCGCCGGCATCGCTTTCCGCGCAACGCTGGTGATGTCACTCAGCACCTCTGACAGGTCCCGGCCGACCAGGACCACCCGCGCCAGATCCTGATGTAAACCCTTCGAGTCCGACATCACCCTCCACCCCGTTCGTAGCCATCAGAGGGCTAGCCACCGTTGCCCGAAACCGACCACACTCACTCTCACACAACCAGCACCGACAAGCGACCACGAAGACGAGCCCACCAGCCACCCCGCTAACTGCGGCCACCGCACCGACCCTGTACGGGGGCCCGCCCCATGCCGACTGCACGACCAGGAAGCGAGCCGACGGCCGCCCGGGGCCCGCGACGTCCCTCGCAGGAGTTCTCCATACAAGCTGAGTCCGAAACCGCCTGCCAGCACGGCGGTGGTCAACCCGTGTTCGCAAGCCGTCCGCCCTGGCATGCGACCCCGATCGGCTGACCCGCAGCCGAGCACTCACGGCCTCACATCTTCGCACGCCCGCCCTATGGAGAGGCCCGGAACACGGGGGTCAACTGCAGAGGCGGCTGGGTGGTCGTGCGGCTGGTTCTCGCGCAGATCCTCGCGGTCAACGTCCTGCGAGTGCCGTCGGACTGCGTGCACACCTGCGGCCAGATCATGCGCCCCAAGCCAACCGACTCAGCGAATGGTCGATTGACTACGGATCGAGGGTGCGATCGCTTTCTGCTCCGTGGTTGGCGGCACATGCAGGATCTGCACGCGAGGACATCCGGCCACTGATCCAGGAACAGCACCGAGCTGCGGCGAAGCGGGTCATCCTCCGGCACGGGCGTGTGAGCAGAGGCCGTACGCGCTACGCCCCAGCAGGTAAGCGCGTCACGCTCGGGTCTGCCCGATGAGCGGCGCCATGCTGATCGTCGACATCCCAGACACGGGGCCCGACGGCAGACGATCAGGACGTCGGCAGCCAGATCCGCATCGCCCCACTGCCGCGGTTCCCCCAGGCGAAGTAGGGGATCGCGGTCAGCTCGATCTGCTCCGCAACGACTGCCGGTTGCGTTGCCGACGCGTCGGCGTACGGCCACCAGGACGACGCGACGCGCGGCCGCCGCGACGCCGGCAGGCGCAGGGCGACGATTTCGCTGGGCAGGCCGTCGGCAGTGCGCTCGCTGATCGAGGCGGCGCCCGCCGGCGCCATGATCATCTCGTCCAGCCGCTGCCCAGGCTGGTCGGCGGACTCGACGCAGTAAACGAGTGGGCCGCGCTCGACCGCCACGCAGCCGCGGGCGGCGTCGACCCGTGGATCGGCCGTGGTCAACCGGGGCACCACGGGCAGGGTGAGAGTCACCCGGTCACCGAGCTGCCAGCGACGGGTGTGGCGCCACCAGCCGTCCTCGGGCGTCTCGTCGACGGGCACGCCGTCGACGGCCAAGGTGGCACCGGCCGCCCAGTGCGGAACGCGGACCGTCAGGGTCCACTCAGGCTCCACGGTCTCCGCGACGGTGACCTCGACCTCACCCCGCCACGGGTGGTCGGTGGCCACCCGGACGCCGACCCGCCCCGCCGCCAGCTCGGCGGCGTAACCGCCGGTGACGTACTGGTGCAGTACCAGCTCAGTCGGGCCGCTCAGCGCGACGTAGTGCTCCAACGAGGCGATCAGGCGCATCACGTTCGGGGGGCAGCAGGCGCACCGGAACCACGGCACCCGGGCATAGTCCTGGTCGCCGCCCGCGGCCAGATGATCATCACGGACCTGCAGCGGGTTGGCGTAGATGTAGCGCTCACCGTCCAGCGAGATGCCGGCCAGGAACCCGTTGTAGAGCGTGCGCTCCAGCAGGTCGGCGTACTCGGCCCCACCGGTCATGATCAACATCCGCCAGCTGAACATGATCGAGGCGATGGCCGCACAGGTCTCGCAGTAGCTGCGCTCGTTGGGCAGCTCGTACGGATCGCCGTACGCCTCGTCGCGGTGGTGGGCGCCGACCCCGCCGGTCAGGTAGGTCTGGGTGGCCGTGCCCTCGGCCCACAGCCGCGCCGCCGTCTCGGCCAGAGCCACTTCGCCGGTCTCGACAGCCAGGTCGGCCACGCCGGCGAGCAGGTAGAGCTGGCGGACGGAGTGCCCCGCCACCGCCTGGGCGTCCCGGACCGGAACATGATCTTGGAAGTACTGCGGACCGAACGGGTGGTGGCCGAGCAGGCCGTGGCCACGCCGGTCGATGAAGTACTGCGCGGTGCCGAGGTAACGCTGGTCGCCGGTCTCGCGGTGCAGCTCGACCAAGGCGGTCTCGATCTCGGGGTGACCGCACACCCCGTCCACCTGACCGTGATCGGTGCCGAAAGACGTCACGATCAGGTCGGCGAACCGACGGGCCACCGCCAGCAGTCGCTCGTCCTCGGTGCTTCTGTGCGCCGCCACGGCGGCCTGGATCAGGTGTCCGGCGCAGTAGAGCTCGTGACCGTGCGCGAGCTGGACGAACCTCTCACCGGGGAAGCGGACCTGGAAGTGGGAGTCCAGGTAGCCGTCGTCGGCCTGGACCCGGTTCAGCAGGTCGGTCGCCGCGCTGAGGCGGTCGCGCAGCTCGGCCGCGGTTCTCTCGGCCAGCTCCGGATCGGCCAGCGTCCAGCCGATCGCCTCCAGCCACTTGTAGAGGTCGCTGTCGAGAAACGGGAGGTCGTTGACGTACTCGCCGGCTCCACCATCGGCGGCGAGCTCGAGGTTGGCGATGTTGCCGGCCGCCTGCAACCGGTCCCAGGCACTGGGCACGCTGACCTCGCGGTTGATCCGTCGGCGTTCGGCCCAGATCCCGCCGAGGATCCGCGCTGTGGGCAGGGGACTGAGGGCGGCCTGCGCGGAGTCGGGCAGCCGGATGGGTCCGCGGGCGGTGGAGCGGGCGGGTGGCACGGATCCTCCTGGACGAAATGCTGATGTGAACGTTGCAACTTTGGCAGAGGGCTCCCGTGGATCACCAGAGACCGTCACAATTCTGGTCTGGAGTCCGCGTCGCCCCGAACGGACCTGCCACCGTCCTTTCGACCAGGAGGCCCGGGTGCCCGCTCTTGCGCACCGACTCGTCACGCCGTTCGTCGCCGTGGCCGTCCTGTCCGGACTGCTCGTCGCCGCGGAGCCGGCGCGCGCCGACGGCGAGGCCACCGATCGCTACATCGTGACCACCACCAGCGACCAGGTGACACCGACGGCGGTGGACAACGCGGAGGAGGCCGGCGGTGAGGTCGTCCACGAGTACGCCGAGGTGCTGAGCGGTTTCAGTGCCGAGCTGACCCCCGCCGAGGTGGCCGAGGTGCGTGCCGATCCTCGGGTCGAGCAGGTGGTGAAGGACGGACGGGTACGAGCCAGCGCCAATCAGGTCCACGCCCCCTGGGGCTTGGACCGACTGGACCAGCGGTCGCTACCGCTGGACCGCGCGTACGGCTACGCCCAGACCGGGGCGGGCGTGACCGCGTTCGTCATCGACAGCGGGATCCGGGCTGGGCACACCCAGTTCGGGGGCCGCGTCGGTGTGGGGATCCGCTTCGCCAACGGTCCCGTCGACACCAACACCAGCGACTGTGCGGGACACGGGACCCATGTGGCCGGCATCATCGGGGCCTCGACGTACGGGGTGGCCAAGGGAGTCCGTGAGGTCCCGGTCCGGGTGCTCGACTGCCGTGGCAGCGGTTGGAACAGCGACGTCATCGCCGGTCTCGACTGGGTGGTCGCCCACCAGCCGGCCGGTCGATCGGTGGTCAACCTGAGCCTCGGTGGGGATGTCTCGAACGAGGTCGACGCGGCCGTGGCGCGGACGGTGGCCGCGGGGATCCCGGTGGTGGTTGCAGCCGGCAACAACGGCTGGAACGCGTGCCGGAACAGTCCGGCGCGGGCGACGTCGGCGATCACGGTGGCCGCCTCCGACTCTCGTGACCGCCGGGCGTCCTTCTCCGACTACGGCAGCTGTGTCGACCTCTTCGCCCCCGGCGTCTCGATCCTCTCGACCTCGGCCGCGAGCGACACCGCGACGCTGACCCAGTCGGGTACATCGATGGCGGCTCCGCACGTGACCGGGCTGGTGGCCAGGCTGCTGCAGACCGAGCCGAGCCTCACCCCCGCGCAGATCAGCGCGCGACTGACGTCGACCGCGACCACGGGCAAGATCACCGATTCGGCCGGTTCGCCGAACCGGCTGGCGTACGCGGCCGGTCCGGCTCGCCGCGTCCCGGCGGCGCCGACCAAGATCACCGTACGGCGGTCGGACAGGACGGCCTCGGCCACCGTCGGCTGGACGGTGCCTGCGGACTGGGGCACGTCGCCGATCACCGGATACAAGATCACCCGGGACGGCACCGACAACAACCTCCGCGGAGCGGCCACGGTCACCGTGTCGGCGTCGCGGCGCTCGGCCACGCTGACCAACCTGCGCGGCAACCGGACTTACCACCTGACCATCCGGGCGGTGAACGGGGTGGGCGCCGGAGCGGTCGCGAAGGTCGCCTTGAGCACCGGCACTGTGCCCCTGAGCACGCCGACCAAGATGCGGGTGAGCACGAAGAGCTACCGCAAGCGCACGGCCAAGGTCAGCTGGTCGGTGCCCACGGACAGCGGCGGCAAGAAGATCACCGGCTACCGCGTCTACCGCAGCGGCAAGAACACCAGCGGCAAGGGCCCGTACGCGAAGACCGTCTCCGCGAAGAAGCGGAGCTTTACCTTCACCAAGCTCAAGCGGAACACGACCTACACGCTGCAGGTGCGGGCCAGGACCGGGACGACCTACGGTCCGAAGAAGGCGATCAAGGTCAGGCTGACCCGCTGAAGCCGATCACCGCAGCAACGATCACCGCAACAACGATCACTGCAGCGACGAGGTGAGCCGCATCAGGTTGTCGAACACCTTCTCTGTGCCCGGCCGCTTCAGCCAGTCCTCGAGGTGGACTTGCTTGCTGGCCGCCCGGTAGGAGTCCTCGATCTCGCGCATCCGGTCGCAGAACTCTTTACTGTGCACCAACATCATCATCTCCATGTGCAAGGTGAGCGAACGGATGTCCATGTTCGACGAGCCGATCACCGACACGTCCTCGTCGATGGAGAGATGCTTGGCGTGCAGGATGGTCGGCGCCGCGTACGCGTAGATCTTGACCCCGGCCCGCAGCAGCTCCTCGTAGTAGGAACGCTGGGCGTGGTAGACCATGAACTGGTCGCTGACCTCAGAGACGAACAGCTCGACGTCGAGGCCGCGGGCGCCGGCGGTGACCAGTGCCATCTGCAGGCTCTCGTCGGGCACGTAGTAGGGGCTGGTCACGCTGATCCGGCGGCGGGCGTTCTGGATCAGCGCGGCGAACATCTTGAGGTTGTTGTCGTTCTCGAAGCTCGGCCCGCTCGGCACCATCTGACAGTCGAGCTTGTCGTGCACGATCTCTCCGAGATGCACGTTGCGCTCCGCTGGGAGCAACAGCTCGTCGCTCTCGCTGTACCAGTCGGTGACGAAGATCGCCTCGACCTCGCGGACCACCGGTCCCTCCACCTGGCAGACCAGCTCCTTCCAGTGCAGGCCCTTCTCGATGTTGGCCTTTTGGTGGTAGTGATCCGCGATCAGGTTCTGGGAGCCGATGTAGCCCAAGGTGCCGTCGATCACCACGAGCTTGCGGTGGTTGCGCAGGTCGGGGCGCCGGTAGTGCTTCTTGAACGGCTGGATGGGCAGCATCGGCAAGTACTCGGCGCCCATCGACCGGAGCCGCTCGACCGTCCCTTTGCGGTTCGGGTACGAGAACTGGGCGATGTGATCCGACAAGACCTTGACCTTGACGCCACGGGTGCAGGCCCGCCCGATCGCGTCGATGATCGGCTTGGTCGTCTCGTCGTCGACCAGGATGAAGTACTCGATGTAGACGTAGGACTGCGCCGTGTCGATGCCGTCGGCGATGGCCTGGATCGCGCCGCGGTAGTCGGGCAGCAACTCGGCGGTGTTGTTGCCGACCATCGGCAGCGCGCCGAGATTCCGGTTGAGCGTCACGATCGTCGGCAGCCAGTCCGGCCAGTCGTCCGGGTGACTGGCCAGGTGCAGCCCCTCGGTCCGCTCCAGGAAGATCGCGGAGACATGATCCTGCTTGTCCCGACGGTGCCTGTTCAACCGCCAATTGCCGATCAGCAGGAAGAACACGATGCCGATCACCGGGATGAAGATGATCGCCATGATCCAGGCGATCGCCGAGGACGGCTTGCGGTTCGAGGCGATGTACACCCCGGCCACGATGATGATCAGTACCCACACCACGTACACCGCGATGGTGAGCCAGGTCCCGTTCTGCATGCGTCCTCCTCGGCGGACGGCCCGCCACCGCCCGTGGGGATTGTGTCAGCCCTGATCGATCAGTGCGGCACCCCACACAGGCGGCCGGTCAGATCGGTGTGACGGCCAGCCGTGCGAAGCCGGTGGCGATGTCGACGCGCGGAGACCAGTCGAGCAGCTCTCGAGTCTGCCGCTGGTCGAACCAGTGTGCCGTGCTGAGCTGCTCGGCCAGGGAGCGCGTCATCGGCGGGTCCTCGGCCGGCAGGCCGAGCGCCCGTCGCAGCCCCCAGATCGCCTCGACGGCGGTTCCCGCCAAGATCCCAGCCGCCACCGGGAGGTGCCGATGCGGCGGTGCTGCACCACCGGAGGTCGCCAGGCCGCCGAGCAGCTCGGCGATCGGTCGGGGCTCACCGTTGGTCACCACCAGCGCGCGGCCGTGCACCTGATCGACCCGGTCGACGGCGGCGACCAGGGCGTCGACGGCGTTGTCCACGTACGTCGAGTCCAGCAAGGCGGCGCCGGAGCCCAGGATCGGCAGCGTGCCCCGCCGCGCCCGTTCCACGATCCGAGCGACGAGCTGCGTGTCCCCGGGGCCCCAGACCAGGTGCGGACGGATGGCCAGGACCCGGAGGTCGGCTTGGTCGGCGGCCAGGGCGATCTGCTCGGCCATGGCCTTGCTCCGGGCGTAGTGGCTCCGGACGTGCGCCGGATCGGCCGGTCCCGCCCCCACACCGACCAGGGCGGAGCCGACGTGGGCGACCGAGGGTGACGACACGTGCACCAGCCGCGGCACCCCGAGATCGCGGCAGGCGGTGACGACCACCCCGGTGCCGGTGACGTTGGTCCGCAGGAACTCCGGCCAGGTGCCACCGAAGCCGACCTTGGCGGCGAGGTGGACCACGGCGTCCTGACCCGCGACGGCACGCCGTACGGCCTCGCGATCGCTGATGTCGGCCAGCACCTCGGGCAGGCCGAGCGTCGCGGGACGCCGCTGGAGGACCGTGACCCGGTCGCCCCGGGCCGCGAGCTGTCGGGCGACCGCGGCGCCGAGCATGCTGCGACCCCCGGTGAGCAGGACCTTCACGGCCGACGCCGACCTGCCGTACGGCCGCCGGCCAGGAGGCGGTCCGCCCAGCGGGCGACACGGGCCCGGTCGATCTTCGACGCGTGCCGGATGTCGACCGGCAGCCGGTCGGTGACCAGCACCGCGGCCAGCGGGGTGCCGGCGGCCGTACGGACGTCGGAGCTGAGGTCGGCCGGGGCGAGGGGCCCGCGGGTCGACGAGTCGACCGGCACGACCACGGCGATGCTCTGCTGGGTGCCCGGGGGTCCGATCCCGACCAGCGCGGCCATCGACACCGAAGCGAGCATCTCGACCCGCTGCTCGACCCCCACCGGGGTGACCGGTCCGTCGGAACCGCTGACCACGTGCACGAGCCGACCTTCGACCCAGAGCCGACCCTGGTCGTCGAGGTGGCCGACGTCGCCGGTCCGGTGCCAGCCCGGCGGCGACGCGCTGCGCCGCTGGGTGGCCCAGAGCCGGTCGTAGTGGTCCTTGATGTGCTCAGCGGCCAGGCAGATCTCGCCGGTCACGCCCGGGTGGTCGACGAGCTGTCCGACGGGATCGGCGGTGGGCGCTGCGAGGGGGTCGATCCGGATGCTCACGCCGGGCAGCGGCCGGCCGACGCAGACGCCGTTCGCGTGCGGTCCGGCGTCGGCGAGGGCCTGCTCGATCTCGGGCAGGGTGACGTCGGTGGCGGGCAGGGCCTCGGTCATCCCGTATGGGGTGTGCAGCTCGGCGTGCGGCAGCAGCGCCTGGATCTGCTGCAGAAGAGGCAAGGGGACGGGCGCGCCGGCGGACAACAGGGTCCGAACGCTGGTGAGCCGGCGAACAAGGCCCGGGGTGAGGTCGGCGGCCGTGGCGGCGACGTTGCGCAGCGCGGCGGGGGAGGCGAAGACGACGGTGGCGTCGACTGCGGCGACGGCCTCCGCCAGTGCGGTCGCGGTGAGGGTTCCGGGCCTCGTCACGTCCATGTCGGGTACGGCCGCGGCAGCACCGAGAGCGGGACCGTAGAGCGCGAACGGGGCGAAGGCGGCGACGAGGCGGGCCCCGGGTTGCAGCTCGCAGACCCGGCTGACCAGGTCCAGCTGGGCACGGAGCTGGCGATGCCGGTAAACCACCCCCTTGGCCGGGCCGGTGGCGCCGGAGGTGAACAGCACCGCGGCCTCGGCCTCGGCGTCGAGCTCGAAATCGAGCTCGAAATCGAGCTCAGGTGCGGGCTGCCGCGGCGGGACGGTGTCGGCGGCCTGATGACTCGCGCGGCTGAGACGACCGGATCGCTGCAGCTCGGTCAGCGACTGGGCGACGCGGAGTCGGCGGCGGAGCACGAGCGGCAGGTCACCGGCCAGGATGCGCCGGCCGGGCACGCGGAGAGCGTGGGCGGCGACGAGGCCCGGGGGGATGGCGATCAGGTGGTCGGGGTCAGCACTGCGCAGGGCGCGGCCGAGGTTGCGCAGCCCCAGCCCGGCGTCGGCGATGACGATGGAGGCCCCGGCCCGCCAGCAGGCGTACACCGCCGCGGTCAGGTCGATCCCGGGACGGATCAGCAGGGCGACTCGCTGGCCGGGGCGGATCCCGGCCTCGGTCAGGCCGAGCGCGAGGTCGGCGACCCGTCGCTCCAGGTCGGCGAAGCTGATCGGGCCGGCCGCGCCCGGACCGAGCTCGGCGATGGCGGTGGCGGGGTCGTTGGCGCGCTCCAGCAGACCCGCCCAGAGCGGGCGGCCCGGGTCGCGCGATCCCGTGGTCGGCGGCGGCGTCCGTCGGCGGACGGCTTCCGTACTCTCGATGGGCTCTGCCGGCGGCGTTGTCCGTCGACTGACGGATTCCGCCCAGGCCCAGATGTCCTCGACGACTTCTGGGGCGTCCTCCACTACCAGGTGCGACGCTCGCGGATACAGCTGCACGTCAGCCTGGGGAAGCCGTCGACGCAGGTCGTGCAGGTAGCGGATCGAGAACACGGGATCGCGTGGTCCCCAGGCCAGCAGCGCCGGGACGTCGGCCAGCGCGTCGAGCCCGTCGACCACCCCCGCCAGGGCATCGCGGCTCCGGTGCTCGGGCTCCAGCGGGATGTCGGTCACGAAGTCGCGGACAGCTCTGCGCCGGCTGGGCAGGACGTACGGGCTGGCGTACGCGTCGCGGATCTCCCGCGGCAGGGGCGGCCGGGAGAAGGCGGTGGCACCACGGACGAACGCCGCGGTCCGCACGCACACCGTCTCCAGCAGTGGCGCCGAACGGGCCAGCCGGATCAGGGCCGGCGGGGCCACTCCGGTCGGCACGGCCACGCCGGTGTTGGTCAGCACGATCCCGGCCAGCAGGTCGCGGTGCTGCTCGGCCCAGCCGAGCAGGATCGGGCCGCCCCAGTCGTGGGCGACGGCGACCACCGGGCCGGTGACCTCCAGGGCGTCGGTCAGCCGACCGAGGTCGTCGATCCGCTCAGCCAGGGTGCGGGGCAGCTCTCCTCGCTCCGACCAGCCCATCCCGAGCTGGTCCGGGGCGATCACTCGCCAGCCGGGTGGGGCGGCCGCCAGGAACCGGCGCCAGAGGTAGGACCAGGTCGGGTTGCCGTGCAGGCACAACATCGTGCCCGCGGGCGACTCCGGGCTCGCCGGTCGTTCGAGCAGGTGCCAGGTGCGGGGGATCCCGTCGGCGTCAGGTACGTCGAGGCGGCGTGACCAGGTCGGGTCCACACCGGGCAGGTCCAGGGCGAACGGCGGCGCAGCGCGCCGACTCACCAGGCGATCTCGGCGAACGAGGTGTTCAGCCCCGAGCCGATGCCGAGGAGCAGGACCCGCTCGCCGGAGCGCATCCGATCCGCCGTCTTGGCCAGCGTGAAGGGGACCGCGGCCGGTCCGATGTTCCCGTACAACTCGACGGTGGTCGGGAACCGCTGCGGATCGACCCCCAGCTCGGCGGCCATCGCGCGCAGGTGCACCGTGGAGGTCTGGTGGGCGACGAACCAGTCGATCGTGCCCTCCCAGCCGAACTCGCCGGCGGCGCCGCGCCAGGTGTCCAGGGCCAACGCGATCCCGTACTCGAACAGCTTCTTGCTGTCGGTGCGCATCTTGGTCAGATCACCGACGCACAGGTCGTGGTGCTCGGTCCCGGCTCGGCTGACGCCTCCCACCACGCGATGGCCTTCCGGGTGGTGGTCGGCCCGCCCCAGCACCATCGCGGCCGCACCGGATCCGAGGGTCAAGGTCGCGAACTGCGACTTGAAGTCGGCCGCCGTGGCGTCCGGCGACGACAGCCGATCCAGGGTCACCTCCTGGGTGTGGCGGGATCCTTCGGCGTCGACGATCAGCGCGTAGTCGACCTGGCCGGCGTCGATCATCGTGCCGGCCAGCTGGATCGCGTTGACGAAGCCCAGGCAGGCGTTGGCCAGATCGAAGTTCAGGCAGCTGGTCGGCAGCCCGAGCTGGTGGTGGACGGCCACGGCGGTGGACGGCTCGAGATGCTCGCGGGAGACCGAGGAGTTGATCATCACCCCGACCTGCTCGGGTCGGATCCCGGCCTCGGCCAGGGCCTTGGCGCCGGCCATCGCCGCGGCGTCGGCGAAGGTGACGTCGGTCGGCCACCATCGGCGCTCGCGGACGCCGGCGAGCTTGACCAGCATGCCGGGCAGCATGCCGACGCGCTCGTACGTCGTGGCGAGGCGCTCGTCGAAGGCGGACGACGGCACCACGATGGGTGCCTCGACCGCGCCTACCGACAACACGGTGGTGTTGCCCAGTCGAAAGCTTGCGTTCCCGTTCATCTGGTCCTCTCCCGGGGACGACGATCCCGGGTTGTCGTGCGGTGCGTGCCGGTCCATCGTGACACGAACGTTCCAATCCAGCCCTTGCGCCCGAAAACCTGTACGGAGAATGCTGCACCCCATGGCCAGCAGCAAGGCGATCAGCCACCAGCACGCGAGTCCCTCCCACCGGGCCCGCTCGGTGCCGATCGGCGACTACGGGTTCCTCTCCGACGGAGAGGTGAACGCGCTGCTGGCTCCGAGCGGCTCGGTGGACTGGATGTGCATCCCGCGGTTCGACTCGCCGAGCATCTTCGGCCGGATGCTGGGCCGGCACGCCGGTGCCTTCCGGATCTCCCCGGTCGACGTCGAGGTGCCGGCCGACGTCCGCTACATCCCCGGCACCTTGATCATCGAGACCAGCTGGGGCACCTCGACGGGGTGGATCGTCGTCCGCGACTGTCTGCTGATGGGTCCGTGGCGGCACGAGCAGAGCAGGTCGAAGACCCACCGCCGCACCCCGAACGACTACGACGCCGAGCATGTGCTGCTGCGTACCGTCCGCTGCGTCTCGGGCGAGGTGCAGGTGGCGATGGACTGCGAGCCGGTGTTCGACTACGGCCGCCGGACGGCGCGCTGGGACTACACCGAGCACGGCTACCACCAGGGTCGGGCCACGGCCGAGGGGGTGGACTTCACGCTGACCCTGACCACCGACCTGCGGCTCGGCTTCGAAGGCGGACAAGCCAGCGCTCGCACGCTGCTCAAGGAGGGCGACACCCGCTACATCGCGCTGTCCTGGGGCAGCAAGGAGCCGCCGATGACGTACACCGAGGCCTACTCCCGCCAGGTCTGGACCGCCCACCACTGGCAGCACTGGCTGGCCCGAGGCCGCTTCCCGGACCATCCGTGGCGGACGTACCTGCAGCGCAGCGCGCTCACGCTGAAGGGCCTGACGTACGCGCCGACCGGGGCGATCGCGGCCGCCGGCACCACCTCGCTGCCGGAGACGCCGGGAGGCAACCGCAACTACGACTACCGCTTCACCTGGATCCGCGACGCCACCTTCGCGCTGTGGGGGCTCTACTCGATCGGCTTCGACTGGGAGGCGCTGGACTTCTTCTCCTTCATCGCCGACGTGGCCGAGCGGGACGACCAGATCCAGATCATGTACGGCATCGCCGGCGAGCGGGACCTGACCGAGTACGAGCTCGATCATCTGCCCGGCTACGCCAACTCCCGACCGGTCCGGATCGGCAACGCCGCGTACGCGCAGCAGCAGCACGACGTCTGGGGCGCCCTGCTCGACTCGGTGTACCTGCACGCCAAGGCCGCCGACCACGTGGACGGCCGGATCTGGGGGATCCTGGACAAGCAGGTCAACGAGGCGCTCAAGCACTGGCGCGAGCCGGACGCCGGCATCTGGGAGGTACGCGGCGACCTGCAGCACTTCACCTCGTCCAAGATCATGTGCTGGGTGGCTGTCGACCGAGGCGCGAAGCTGGCCCGGCTGAGCGGCGAGCTCGACAAGGCGCACGAGTGGGAGCTGGCGGCCGAGGAGATCAAGGAGGACATCCTCGCGCACGGGGTCGACGAGCGCGGGGTCTTCACCCAGCACTACGACACCAAGGCGTTGGATGCGTCGCTGCTGCTGGTGCCTCTGGTCCGGTTCCTGCCGCGCGACGACGAGCGCGTCCGAGCCACCGTGCTGGCGATCGCCGATGAGCTGACCGTGCACGGGCTGGTGCTGCGCTACAAGGTCGAGGAGACCGACGACGGCTTCGAGGGCGAGGAGGGCTCGTTCACGATCTGCTCGTTCTGGCTGGTGTCGGCGCTGTGTGAGATCGGGGAGTACCACAAGGCTCGCAAGCTGTGCGCCAAGCTGCTGTCCTTCGCCGGTCCGCTCAACCTGTACGGCGAGGAGATCGACGCCCACACCGGGCAGCACCTGGGCAACTTCCCCCAGGCCTTCACCCACCTGGCGCTGATCAACGCCGTGCTGCACGTGATCCGGTTGGAGTCCGAGCACCATCATGGTCATCACGCCAACGCCGAGGACGTCGGCGATGTCGACCGCTGAACGATGAGCCACGGCACTCCGCGGTGGTTGCCGCTACCGCGGAGTTCAACGGGCAGCCAGCCTGCCGACGCGAGGTGGTTGCAGCTACCGCGGAGTTCCGCGGGCAGCGACGGCTGGTGGACACGCTTGATTTGTCCTAACATCACGACCTGTGACCGAGTCGTCGGGTGATGTCGCCCGCCCCGGAGTGGGGCTGATCAGTGTCGGTTGGATGGGCAAGCTGCACACCAAGGCCTACCAGGCGGTGCCGCTGACCTATCCCGAGCTGAACCTCCGACCCCGCTTGGTGGTGGCCGCCGACACCGAGCCGAGCCGGGCGCAGTACGCGGTCGACGTGCTGGGCTATCAGACCGGGGTCACCGACTACCGCGAGGTGCTGGCCGATCCCGAGGTCGACATCGTCTCCATCTGCGCGCCGAACTTCCTGCACGCCGAGATGGGCGTGGCGGCCGCACGGGCCGGCAAGCACTTCTGGATCGAGAAGCCGGTCGGTCGCGGCTACGACGAAGCGCTCGCCGTGCAGCGTGCCGCCGACGAGGCGGGCGTGGTCACCACGGTCGGGTTCAACTACCGGCACGCCCCGGCGGTCGAGCACATCAAGGAGCTGGTGGCGGACGGCCGGCTGGGCCGGATCACCAACGTCCGCTGCGTCTTCTTCGCCGGCTACTCCGCCGATCCGCGCGGAGCACTGTCCTGGCGGTTCCAGCGCGAGTACGCCGGCAGCGGCATCCTCGGCGACCTGGGCAGCCACGCCATCGACCTATGCACGTACCTGGTCGGCCCGGTCACCGACGTCACCGCCCTGACCTCGACCGTGCACACCCGGCGGCCGATCCTGCCGATGGGATCCGGCACGCACTTCGCCGTTCTCGAGGGCGGTGAGCAGGGCGACGTGGAGAACGAGGACTACGTCGGCGCCCTGCTCCGGTTCGGTGGCAGCGGTCCCGGCGCCGGCGCGGTCGGCACGCTCGAGTCGTCGCGGGTGGCCGTCGGTCCCGACTGCCGCTACGGGATCGAGGTCTACGGCACCGAGGGGTCGGTGTCCTGGGACTTCGAGCGGCTCAACGAGCTCCGGGTGTTCAGCGGCCGCGGCGCCGCCGAACTGGGCTACGTCACCGTCAACGCCAACCCGACGTACGGCGACTTCGCCCGCTTCCAGCCCGGCGCGGGCTGCTCGATGGGCTTCGACGACCTGAAGACCATCGAGGCCAAGAAGTTCCTGGCCGCGGTG
>Ga0190275_10001958_pt1 | contig 15015 bp, 13 predicted proteins | sample Popmic550T_FD_133745 | JGI IMG/M metagenome (GOLD analysis project Ga0190275, IMG submission 133745) | Populus adjacent soil microbial communities from riparian zone of Yellowstone River, Montana, USA - 550 T | ecosystem: Environmental > Terrestrial > Soil > Riparian zone > Trees stand | place... | reverse complement strand
TCAAGAGCATCGATTCGAGCGCCGCGAAGGGCATGCCCGGCGTGGTCGCGGTTCTGACCGGCAAGGAACTCGCCGACGACAAGATCGGCAATCTCATTTGCGGCTGGGCCATCATCTCGAAGGATGGCACGCCGATGAAGATGTCGGCGCATCCGGCGATCGCGGCCGACAAGGCAAACCACGTGGGTGACGCGGTCGCGGTGGTGATCGCCGAGACGCTCGGGCAGGCCAAGGACGCGGCCGAAAACGTCAAGGTCGACTATGAGGTGCTGCCGGCGGTGGCCGATCCCGCCAAGGCGCAGGCGGCTGGCGCGCCGCTGATCCACGACGTCGCCCCGAACAACACGATCTACCAGTGGCACCTTGGCGACAAGGGCGCGACGGAGGCCGCGTTCAAGTCCGCGAACCACGTCACCAAGCTCGACATCATCAACAACCGGCTGGTGCCGAACGCGATCGAGCCGCGCGCGGCGATCGGCGATTACGACACCGGCAGCGACAGCTTCACGCTTTGGAATACATCGCAGAACCCGCACGTCGCGCGGCTTGTGATCGCAGCGTTCGTCGGCATGGCGCCGGAGCACAAGCTGCGCGTCATCGCGCCGGATGTCGGTGGCGGCTTCGGCTCGAAGATCTTCATCTACCCCGAAGAGGTCGTGTGTCTGTGGGCCTCGAAGAAGGTCAGCCGCCCGGTGAAATGGGTGTCGGATCGCTCCGAGGCGTTTCTCACCGACGCGCACGGCCGCGATCACGTCACGCATGCCGAGATGGCCTTCGACGTGGAGGGCAAGATCACGGCATTGCGCGCCAAGACGATCGCCAACCTCGGCGCCTACATGTCGACGTTCTCGTCCTCGGTGCCGACCTATCTCTATGCGACGCTCTTGTCGGGCCAGTACGGCATCGCGAACATCTATTGCGAGGTCGACGCGGTCTACACCAACACGGTGCCGGTTGATGCGTACCGCGGGGCGGGGCGGCCCGAGGCGACCTACGTGGTCGAGCGGCTCATCGAGGTCGGGGCGCGTGAACTCAGCATCGACCCGGCGGACCTGCGCAAGCGCAACTTCATCAAGACTTTCCCGCACCAGACGCCGGTGATCATGGCCTATGACGCGGGTGATTATTACGCGTCGCTGAAGAAGGCGCAGGACCTCGCCGACGTCAAAGGCTTCGGCAAGCGCAAGCGCGACTCGGCGCGGAACGGCAAGCTGCGCGGACTCGGCTACTCGACCTACATCGAGGCCTGCGGCATCGCGCCGTCACAGGCGGTCGGCTCGCTCGGCGCCGGTGTCGGGCTCTGGGAGTCCGCTGAAGTTCGTGTGAACCCGACCGGCTCGGTCGAAGTGCTCACCGGCTCGCACGCGCACGGGCAGGGCCACGAAACGACGTTCGCCCAGCTTGTCTCGGAGCGTCTCGGTATCCCGATCGAGAACATCTCGATCGTGCACGGCGACACCGACAAGGTGCAGTTCGGCATGGGTACTTACGGCTCGCGCTCCGGTGCGGTCGGCATGACGGCGATCGTCAAGGCGCTCGACAAGGTCGAAGCGAAGGCCAAGAAGGTCGCAGCCTTCATGCTCGAAGCCGCCGAAGGCGACATCGAGTTCAAGGACGGCAAATTCACCGTCGCGGGCACCGACAAATCGGCCGCCTGGGGCGATGTCTCGCTGAACGCCTACGTCGCGCACAAGTTCACCGGCGCCGAGCTCGAGCCCGGCTTGAAAGAAGGCGCGTTCTACGACCCGACCAACTTCACTTTCCCGGCCGGCTGCCACATCTGCGAAGTCGAAATCGACCAGGAGACCGGCAATACTGAGATCATGGCGTGGACCGCGGTCGACGACTTCGGCACTATCATCAATCCGATGATCGTCGAGGGGCAGGTGCACGGCGGCATCGCGCAGGGCGTCGGACAGGCGCTCTACGAAGGCACGGTCTACGACAGTGAAGGCCAGCTCGTGACCGGCTCGTACATGGACTATGCCATGCCGCGCGCCGACTACTTGCCGTCGTTCAAGGTCGACACCACCGAGACGAAGTGCCCGTCGAACCCGCTCGGCATCAAGGGCTGCGGCGAGGCGGGCGCGATCGCGGCCCCCGCCGCCGTGATGAACGCCATCACCGACGCGGTCGGCACCGAGAACATCGCCATGCCGGCGACACCCGCAACGGTGTGGGCCGCCTTGCAGAAGACACAGCCGCGCCAGGCGGCGGAATGAATTAGGAGAGCACCATGTACAACTTTGAATTCCATCGCCCGACCGGCCTGCGTCAAGCCTCCAACATGCTCGGCAAGCTCGAGGAGGCGAAGATCCTCGCGGGCGGCCAGACGCTGATCCCGACGATGAAGCTGCGGCTTGCGTCGCCGAACAATCTGATCGACCTCAACGCGATCGCCGGGGAGTTGTCCGGCATCGAGTTGCGCGGCCGCTCGATCGTGATCGGCGCGATGACGCGGCATGCCGAGGTCGCCGACTCGCAGGTCGTCAAGGACAACATCCCGGCGCTCGCCTATCTGGCCGGCCTGATCGGCGATCCGGCCGTGCGCCATCGCGGCACGCTCGGCGGCTCGATCGCCAACAACGACCCAAACTCGGACTATCCGGCGGCCTGCGTTGGCCTCGGTGCGACCATCCACACCACCAAGGGCAAGCACGAGGCGGATGCCTTCTTCAAAGGCCTGTTCGAGACTGTGCTCGCGCCTGACGAGATCGTCACCAAGGTGAGCTTTCCGCTGGCGAAGAAGGCGGGCTACGAGAAATTCCGCAACCAGGCCTCGCGCTTTGCGCTGGTCGGAGTCTTCGCCTCAAAGCGCGGCTCGGAAATCCGCGTCGCGGTGACCGGCGCGGGCTCGAACGGAGTGTTCCGTGTGCCGAGCTTCGAGGAGGCGCTGAAGAAGCGCTTCTCGCCGAAGTCGCTCGATGGCCTGACCATCCCGGCGGACGGCATGAACGCGGACATCCACGGGAGCGCCGAATACCGCGCGCATCTCGTCGGCGTGATGGCGCGGCGTGCGGTCGCGCGGGCGAACGATTTCTCGGCCGGCGAGGCTGACGAGCCAACTGCGGGAGTGACGTTCGGCCCATAACCTCTGTGGCCTCGCGCAACGGCGCCAAAGGCATTACATAGCTCGCTATGAAAAAAGAGCCTGCGGGCGCCCGCGCCGTTCCGGCCTCGATCGACGACACCCTGAAACTGCTCGGCGAGGCCGACTATCTCGCCGACCGCTCGCTTGCGACCGTGCTGTTCCTTGCGCTGCGCATGGGCCGGCCGCTGTTCCTCGAAGGCGAGGCGGGCGTCGGCAAGACCGAGATTGCCAAGGTGCTGTCGCAGACGCTTGGGCGGCGGCTGATCCGGCTGCAGTGCTACGAGGGCCTCGACGTTTCGGCGGCGGTCTATGAGTGGAATTACGCCGAGCAGATGATCGCGATCCGGCTTGCCGAAGCCGAAGGCAATGTCGACCGCGAGCGGCTCTCGCATGACGTCTTCTCCGAGCGCTTCCTGATCAAGCGGCCGCTGCTGCAAGCCTTGGAACCCGACGTCAACGGCGCGCCGGTGCTCTTGATCGATGAGCTCGACCGCACGGACGAAGCCTTCGAGGCGTTCCTGCTCGAGGTGCTCGCCGACAATCAGGTGACCATCCCGGAGATGGGCACCGTGAAGGCCGAGCATCCGCCGATCACTATCATCACCTCGAACCGCACGCGCGAGATTCACGACGCGCTGAAGCGCCGCTGCCTCTATCACTGGGTCGGGTATCCGACCGCGGAGCGCGAGCTTGCGATCGTGCGTGCTAAGGTGCCGGGCGTTTCCAAGAAGCTTTCAGCCGAGGTCGTGCACTTCGTGCAGGCGCTGCGCGAGCAGGATCTGTTCAAGTCGCCGGGCGTCGCGGAGTCGCTCGATTGGGCGGCGGCGCTCGCCGAGCTCGATGTGGTGGCGCTCGATCCCGCGACCGTCTCGGACACACTCGGCGTTCTGCTCAAGTATCAGGACGACATCGCGCGCATCGAAGGCACCAAGGCGAAGGAATTGCTCGACCAGGTGCACGCGCAGCTGAGGGCGGCGGAGTAGCACCATGTCATTCCGGAAGCCGAGCGGAGCGAGGCTGTCCGGAATCCATAACCACGATCCTCGTGATCATGAACCTTTCGTGGTTATGGATTCCGGGCTCACGCCTTCGGCGTGCCCCGGAATGACGAGCGGGGCGGCGGAGTAGCAAGTGGCCGACGCCGCACCGCAGGGAAGACTCGCTACCAACATCGTCTACTTCGCGCGCGCGCTGCGCGCCGCGGGCCTACCGGTCGGCCCGGGCGCGGTGCTTGATGCGCTGTCGGCCGTACAGGCCGCCGGCGTCGGCACGCGCGAGGACTTCTACTGGACGCTTCACGCGGTGTTCGTGAAACGGCACGAGCATTCGCTGCTGTTCGATCAGGCGTTCCGAATGTTCTTTAGGAAGCGCGCCTATCTCGACAAGCTGCTCGCGATGCTCTCGCCGCAGGCGCCATCCGCCGCGCCGGAAGCGCCGGAGGCCGGCGCGAGCCGTGTGCAGGAGGCGCTCTTTGCTGGCATGAACGACAAGAAGCCGCCGGAGGAGCGCGAGATCGAGCTCGATATGCGCCTCACGGTGTCCGATCGCGAGGTCCTGCAGAAGAAGGACTTCGCGCAAATGAGCGCGGCCGAGATCGCGCGGGCGAAGGATGCGATCAAGCGTCTGGTGCTCTCGCTTGATGAGGTGAAGACGCGGCGCCTTGCGCCGCACCGGCGTGGCCACATCATCGACATGCGCCGCACGCTGCGCTCCAGCATGAAGGCAGGCGGCGCGTTGATCGACCTGAAGTATCTCGGACCGCGCACGCGCCAGCCACCGATCGTGGCGCTGCTCGACATCTCCGGCTCGATGAGCCAGTACACGCGGCTGTTCCTGCATTTCCTTCACGCCGTCACCGACGCGCGCAAGCGTGTGCACTCGTTCCTGTTTGGCACGCGGCTCACCAACGTTTCGCGCGCACTGAAATCGCGCGACCCCGACGAGGCGCTGGCGCAGTGCTCGGCGAGCGTCGTCGACTGGTCGGGCGGCACGCGCATTGCCACTTCGCTCGCCGAATTCAACAAGCGCTGGGCACGCCGCGTGCTCACCCAGGGCGCAATCGTGCTCTTGATCACCGACGGGCTGGAGCGCGACCCGGACGATCGATTGGAGTTCGAGATCGACCGGCTGCACCGCTCCTCGCGGCGGCTGATCTGGCTCAACCCGCTGCTCCGCTTCGAAGGCTTCGAGGCGAAGGCGCGCGGGGTGCGCACGATCCTGCCCTATGTGGATGAATTCCGTCCGATCCATAATCTCGATTCGATCGCGGAGCTTTGTCGCGCGCTCTCGGCCGAGGGCGGGCGGTCCGGCGATCCGAAGGAGTGGTTGAAGCGGGCGGCATAACTATATGGTGGTCATTCCGGCCGAGCGGAGCGAGAGCCGGGATCCATAGCCACGAGTCTCAATATTTCGCTCCGCCTGTGGTTATGGGTCCCGGCTCGCGCGATGCCCTGCATCGCTTGGCCGGGATGACAGATGAGGACAAGCATGGACTCACTCGCAACCGACACCGACATCCTCAAAGCCGCCGAAGACTGGAAGGCGGCCGGGCGCGGCGTGGCGCTCGCAACCGTGGTTGAGACCTGGGGTTCGGCGCCGCGGCCGGTCGGCTCGAACCTGGTGATCGACGATCAGGGGAATTTCCTCGGCTCCGTGTCGGGCGGCTGCGTGGAGGGCGCGGTGGTGACCGAGGCGCTCGACGTGATCGAGAGCGGCAAGCCGAAGACGCTGGAATTCGGCGTCGCCGACGAGACCGCCTGGAAGGTCGGGCTCTCCTGCGGCGGCACCATCCGGGTGTTCGTGGAGAAGGTGGAGTGATGCGCTCGGTCTCTCCGTTCCCCTCCCCCTTGCGGGGAGGGGTTAGGGGTGGGGGTCATGCGATTGGCATGGCATGTACCCCACGCGCGACACCCCTCCCTAGCCCTCCTCCGCAAGGGGGGAGGGAACACGCCGCGTCTGCGGCGAGGCATTCGTGAGACTCGACATCCTCAAAGCCCTCAACACCGAACGCGCCGCACGGCGCGCAACGGTCGTCGTCACTAATCAGGAGAGCGGCGCGCAGCGCCTCGTCTCGCAGGACAAGATCGCGGCCGATCCCTTAAAGGGCGTGCTGGAAGCACATCTGCGCTCGGGCAAGAGCGGCATCGAGGAGACTAATGAAGGCAAGGTCTTTCTCACCGTGCACGTGCCGCCGACGCGGCTCGTCATCACCGGCGCGGTGCACATAAGCCAGGCGCTCGCCCCGATCGCCTCGCTGCTCGGTTATGACGTGACCATCGTCGATCCGCGCACCGCATTTGCGAGCGTCGAGCGCTTCCCCGATGTGAAAGTGATCGCCGAGTGGCCCGACAAGGCACTGCCGCCGCTCGGCATCGACCGCTACACGGCGTTCGTCGCGCTGACCCACGATCCGAAGATCGACGACCCGGCGCTGCTGCACGCGCTCGAGCGTGACTGCTTCTATATCGGCGCGCTCGGCTCCAAGAAGACGCACATGCGGCGCGTCGAGCGGCTGAAGGGGCGGGGCGTCAGCGACGCGCAGCTTGCGCGCGTCCATGCGCCGATCGGGCTTCCCATCGGAGCGATCTCGCCGCCGGAGATTGCGGTCGCGATCATGGGCGAGATCACCTCGCGGCTGCGGCTTAGTGCGGAGGGCAAGCGATGAAGTTCGGGGCGCTGCCGCCACGCGAAGCAGAAGGCGCGATCGCGGTTCATTCGATCCGCAAGGGCGGCATGGTGCTCAAGAAGGGCACGCTGATCGGCAAGGCCGAGGTCGCGGCGCTGGAGGCCGCGAAGGTATCCGAGATCGTGGTGGCGCGCCTGGAACCGGGCGATGTGTCGGAGGATATCGCGGCGGCGGAGATCGCGGCGGCGGTGGCCGGCGAGGGCGTGCATGTGGACCGCGCGTTCACGGGCCGCGCCAACCTGTTCGCCGAACAGGCCGGTGTGCTGGTCGTCGACAAGGAGCGGATCGACGCGCTCAACGATGTCGATCCGTCGATCACGTTTGCAACGCTCGATGCCTATGCGCCGGTCGTCGCCGGCAAGATGATCGCGACGGTGAAAATCATTCCATTCGCGGTCGCGGGTGCGGCGCGCGACAAGGCGCTCACGGTGGCGCGCGGCGCGAAGCCGATCGTGCGCGTCGCACCGTTCAAGGTGCGCAAGGTCGGGATTATCTCGACGTTGCTGCCGGGCCTCGCCGACAAGGTGATCGAGAAGACCCTGAAGGTGACGCAGGAGCGGCTAGCGCCCGCAGGCGCGTTGATCGTCGCCGAGCGGCGCGTGCCGCACGAAACCAAGGCGCTCGCCAGGGCGCTCGACGAGGTGCTGAAGGCAGGCGCCGAGATGGTCGTCGTGTTCGGTGCCTCGGCAATCGCGGACACGCGCGACGTGATTCCGGCGGCCGTCGAGCAAGTCGGCGGGCGCATAGAACACTTCGGCATGCCGGTCGATCCCGGCAACCTGATGCTCGTCGCGGAAGCGGGTGGTCGCCCGATCCTGGGCGCGCCGGGCTGCGCGCGCTCGCCGAAGGAGAACGGCTTCGACTGGATCCTGATGCGCCTGCTTGCCGGGCTGCCGATCAAGCGCTCCGACATCACGGGGCTCGGCGTCGGCGGTCTGCTGATGGAGATCGTGACGCGGCCGCAGCCACGTGCCGAGCCCGCACCGGAGAAGGGCCATCAGATCGCAGGCTTGGTGCTTGCGGCGGGACGTTCCACCCGCATGGGCGGGCCGAACAAGCTGCTCGAAGAGATCAACGGCAAAGCGCTGGTTCGGATCGCAGCCGAGCATGTGCTCGCCTCGCGCGCGCGGCCGGTGATCGTCGTGACCGGTCACCAGAAGGAGCGCGCCGAACGCGCACTTTCGGGGCTGCCGGTTACGTTCGTGCACAATCCGGATTTTGCCGAGGGGCTCTCGACCTCCCTCAAGACCGGCATTGCGGCGGTGCCGGCGGAGGCCGATGGCGCGGTCGTGTGCCTTGGCGATATGCCGCAGGTCAGTGCTGCGCTGATCGACCGGTTGATTGCGGCGTTCGAGCCGGGGTGCGGCGCGCTGGTCGCGATCCCGACCATTGAGGGCAAGCGCTGCAATCCGGTGCTCTGGTCGCGGCGCTTCTTCCCGGATCTGATGGTGGTGGAAGGCGACATCGGCGCCCGCCACCTGATCGGCGGCTATGCCGAGGCGGTCGTCGAGGTGCCGGTCGACGATGCGGCGGCGCTGACCGATGTGGACACCCCCGAGGCGCTCACCGCCGTGCGCGCGGCGATGTCCGTTTAGCTCCGCTTAAATTTTTGCCCCTAGGCTCCTCACGGGGTTACGGCTGAGGGGCTTCTGTTCATGCGTACCACTTGCTTCGCGGCATGCTTTGCCGCGCTCGCTATCTTTGTATCTGCGGTAGAGACCTATGCGGCCGGCGCACTCGCGACCGGGCGCTGCGGGGCCTACGGCTATTCCTACGACGACGTGTCTGCGGAGGCGGCGGCCCAGCGCGCCCACGCGCAGTGCAAGGGCAAGGACTGCAAGGTGGTCACGCGCTTTGCCAAGACCTGCGCGGCCTTTGCCATCGACGCGAAGAACACCTGCGGGCCGAGCGGCTGGGCCAAGGCCGTCACGCTCGCGCAGGCACAGAACGTTGCGGCCGAGCAATGCCACCGCTTCGGCGGCAAGACCTGCGTGATCCGCGCCTGGGTCTGCGATTCGCGCGGGTAGGGAGATTCGCAGGGCTCTTCTTCCCGGGAAGCAGAGCGGGAACTCTGAATATTTCCAGCTAATTAGCGACGCGTCTTTCCCGTCGGTGCTTTCGGCGAGGAACCTCCCGCGAGGCCCGTGCGTTTTCGCGGCAGCATAACCAACCGTTGGAGGGTTCGATGTCGATGTTGGACCATGACCCCAATCGCGATTTGGGGCGCGACCCGTATGTGAACCGGTATTCCGAGATGAGCGAGGGCTCCGGCTATGCCCCGCTAATCGCCCTGTTCGCGATCGCAGTGATCGTCGGCGGGTTGTTCTTCTTCTCGCCGGGCGGCGACCAGACCAAGGTGGCGGGGAATAACCCAGCCACCCAATCGGCCCCTGCACCGACGCCGCCCACACCGGCTCCGCCGGCCAAGGCTCCCGTTCAGCAGTAACGTAAAGCGCGTATCGATCTGGAGGCGGCCTCGCTGCGGCGGGGCCGCTTTTTGCGTCAGCTTAAGGGCTCGGGGCTCCAGCATCTGCGCCACGACGCGATCGCACTCGCGCTGGTGCGTTGTTCGCGATGACGACCGCGTAACGCCGGTTTGGAAGGATGCTCGACAAGGCCGCCACGACCCACTGCTCGGGGCGGCTCGACCCTTGATCTGGGTGCGATGTATGACGCGGCGCGTCGCGTTATCGAACGGATCGCGGTGGATCGAGGCGCTGGTGCTCAAGCAAGGTCAACGAGGGGAAGCGACGCGTGTTCAGAACGGCACCGGCTTGTCGTACTGCGACGCTCCGCCATACGGCCGATAGAGCACGCCGAGACGGCCATAGGTGCCGCTTCGCCCGTCATTGTCGGTCGCCCAGCCGGCGCCGAGCGAGAATTCGTAGGATGACAGCCGAAAACTGGTGACGTGTGCGCCGACGCGAAGCTGGCGGTAGCGGTCGTCACCGCAGGCGAGAAACTCCGGCCCGAGCCAGATCATGTCGCCGAACCGCCAGCCTGCCGCAGCCCGGGTCCAGTAGCTCGAACCGATTGTGGATAGCGAGGCGGACGCGGTGAGCATTCCGTCGCGCAGCGGCTCGTACCAGAGATCGATGCCGCCACGGACGCCGACGTGGGTCCCGCGCAGCCGGTTGCCGCGATCCTCGGGAAGAAAGCGGTGATCCTGCACGTCGAGGCCGGCGAACACCGTGACCTCGAGTCCGGGCCAGTGCCAGCGCCAGCCGGGGAGGACGGCCCCCATGGTCTGGAAGCCGGCAATCTGCTTGCGTCCTGAGTGATAGCGATAAAGCCCGGCGTTCAGGAGCAACTTGAGGACCGGCCCGTCGGCGTTCAGGCCGCGGTAGGCCCAGAATATCCCGCTGTGACTGAAAAGGCCGTTGCGCCAGATGTCGGCGCCGCTGAAGAACAGCACATGTTCGGCCACCATGTCGGGATCGAGGCGACCCGCAGCCGGATCCATCCACATCTGCTGGGCGCTGCTTTCATCGCGCGGCTTGCTCTGGGTACTGTCCTCGCTCTCCTCGTCGTCATGCTCGCTGTCCTCAACCATCGCCGGTTCGAGATCGATATTGGCAATGGAGGGCCGTGGCCCGCCGACCGCGAGCCCTGCAGCAACAGCCGCCACAACACATACCCCGACGCAACGCATGAGGGTGCCCCCGTACGCACTCCGGCAGCTTTTCCCCGGCTGTGCAACCTACGGTGACGGGAGAGCTTCGCGTTCCACTACCCTGATTTGCAAAAAACGAAATGGGAGAAGCCGGATTGCCGCGCTATAGGTGACGCCGCACAGCACCGGATTCCTATGACAGTTCAGAACGAAACAGCCCGCCGCCGCTCGATCGGCTTTCTCAACTGGGCGCATTTCCTCGATCACTACGTCATCCTGATCTTCCCGACCGTCGTGATCGGGCTCGAAGCCGTGTACGGGCGCTCCTACGGCGACCTGCTGGTGCTCTCGACCGCCGCTTTCACGGCCTTCGGGCTGTTCGCGCTCCCCGCCGGCTGGCTCGCCGACAAATGGAGCTGGCGCAACATGATCGCGCTCTATTTCTTCGGCACCGGCATTTGCTGCGTGCTGGTCGGCGCGTCGGAGAGCTTCGAGACGCTGGCGATCGCGCTGTTCGGGGTCGGCGTGTTTGCGGCGATCTACCATCCGGTCGGGACGCCGATGGTCGTCGATGCAGCGGTGGTGCGCGGACGCACCATGGCGTTCAACGGCATCTGCGGGAACATTGGCGTGTCGATCGCGAGCGGCTGCACCGCGATCATTGCGGCCTGGCTCGGCTGGCGCTTTTCTTTCTTCATCCCGGCTGCTGTCTTCATCATCTCCGGGTTCGCCTATCTGGCGTTCGTGCCGGACGACCGCGGCAAACGTGTCGTACAGGCTCCGGATCAGGATGTGGCGCTGAGCAGGGGGCTGACCATTGCGGTCGTCGTCATGTTCCTGCTGCTGGCGTTCTGGGTGGGTCTCGTTTTCAACGCGATCACCATCATGCTGCCCAAGCTGGTGCAGCAGCGCGCCGCGTCCGGTTTTTCTCTCTCGCAGGTCGGCGTCCTGGCGACCGCAGTGTTCCTGTGCGGCGGTGTCGCGCAATTCTCGATGGGACGCGCCGTGGAGCGGTTCACGCCGCATCTGGTGATGTCCTACATCGCCGGCATTCAGGTGATCGGCATCCTGCTTGCGATGTACACCTCGGGCTGGTGGCTTTTCCCGAGCCTCGCACTCGCGGTCGCGGCAATCTACGGGCAGGTGACCGTGAATGACTTCGTGCTCGCGCGCTATACGCCGCCGGTGTGGCGCGGACGCATCTATGCGATCCGCTTCTTCCTGATCTTCACGATGGCGGGACCGGCGGCCTGGGGAATTGGCCGCCTGTACGAGCAGGGCGGTTTCAACACCGTGCTCGGCGTCGGCGTGGTGATTGCCGTGCTCGGCGCGTTGAACACCTTCGCCATCAGCGCGCTGGTCACCGGGGCGGAGCATCGGCGCGCAAGCGAACGCGCGCAGGCCGTCGTTCAGCCGGCCGAGTGAACTCGCGGCTTGCGTTTGCCGGCGAGGCCCAATACTCCCTTCGCTCTTCATCCACGCATCGGAGCCCGTATGCGCCGCCTTGTTGTGTTGCTATCCGCTGTTGTTCTCGCAGGCGCGATCGGTGCGGCCGATGCGCAAACCGCGCAACCGGCCAAACCCGCGAGCGCGCGTCAGAAAGCAGCACAAAAGCCCGCGAGCCCGCCGCCCGACACGCGCCCACGTTACAAGCGCGACGATGCGCCGGCACCGGTGGTGGCCGCGCCGGCGAAACCGCCTGCCGCGGCCAGGAAGCGCGCCGTGCGCAAGCCGGCGGACGCCGGCCAGCCGGCCGCCCCGCAGGCTGCGCGCGCGACACCGCGCGATGTCGCCACGTGTGCCCAGAACAAGGACAACGATGCCGCGATCGCCGGCTGCACGCGCGTCATCGACGACAGCAAGGTCAAGCTGAAGGGACGCGCAGACGCCTATTACAATCGCGGCAATGCGCACTCTGCGAAGGGCGATTTCGCAGCCGCGATCGCAGACTACGATGAAGCGATCAAGCTCGACCCGAAGAACGCCAGCGCGTTGACCAACCGCGGCACCGCGCACAGCGAGAAGGGCGATGCCGACGCGGCGGTCGCGGATTTCGACGAGGCCATCAAGCGCAATCCGCGATTTGCTACGGCTTATTTCAATCGCGCCAATGCCTACGCGGCGAGGGCGGACGCGGATCGCGCGATCGCGGATTACACATCGTCGATTCGATACGACCGGCGCAACGTGAATGCCTTCATTGCGCGTGGCGCGCTCTATCTCGCGGGCGGCGCTATTCCGAAGGCGCGCGCCGACATGGCGCTCGCCGCGCGGCTGGATCGCAAGAACGCCTATGCGCTGCTGTGGCGGGACATTGCGGAGCGCCGGGCGAAACAGAAGGGCGTTCTCCCACGCGGCGCCAAGGGGCTCGACATGAAAGCCTGGCCGGCGCCGGTGATCCGGCTGTTCGTCGGCGAGATCAAGCAGGATGCCGTGCTCTCCGCCGCGGACGATGCCAATCCGACGGTCAAGCAGGCGCATACCTGCGAGGCGAATTTCTATGGCGCGCAATACGCGCTGATCGAGGGACAGCGCGACGACGCCGTCAAGCTGTTCGAGGCTGCCGCGAAATATTGTCCGCACGGATTTCTCGAAGGCATCGCGGCGACGGCCGAACTCAAGGGGATGGGCCAGAAGGTCGGAGCGAACTAGAACAGCGGCGCCGCGAGATGCTCCACCTCGACGCCCGTCCGCTCGCAGATCAGCTCCGCGATCCGCTTGCGATGGCAATGCGCAACGTCGCGCTCATAGCACAGCAGGCACACTGGCCGGCCTGACGTCACGATCGCGGTGAGCCCATCGAGCTGTTCGCGCGCGTCCGGCGTCGCGAGATGGCGCTCGTAGATGTCGAACAGTTTCGTGAGGTTGCCGGAGCGGGCCGCGTCACGGCCTTCCTTCGGCGTGCCGAGCTTCTGTAGGTGAAGGTAGCCGATGCCGCCTTCGTCGACGCCGGCGGCGAGCTGACGCTTGGAGAATCCCGGCCGGCGCGACGCCGCGACGGCGCGCGTGTCGACCACGAGGCCAACGCCCGCCCGCTGTAGTTCGCTGATTACGGCATCCGACTTCGCCTGCTCGTAACCGATGGTGAAGAGCCGCTTCACTTCACCCGCTCGATCAATTCCATGGCGGCGGCCGGCGCGCGCACCTTTCCCTCGTGGATCACGTAGGCGAAGACATCGCGCGGCATCGCCTTCGGCTTGGACTTGGGATCGACCAGCTCAAGGTCCTTCGGCGCGCCGCCCTTTGCGAACGTCTTCAGCCGCTCGGCCCAGGCATCAAGCTCCTTTGGGGGATAGCCGGTCTTGATCGTGTCCTTGCCCTTCTGCAGGCGCAGATAGACGAAGTCGGACGTGACGTCCGGGATGCCCGGATAGGTCTCGTGCTCGGCGCACACCACGGCAGCGTTGAACTCGCGCAACAGCGCGACGAAAGCCGGCACGCGGAAGCTGTCGTGGCGGACCTCGATGACGTGCCGCAGCTTGCGTCCTTCATGCTTCTCGGGAAGCAGCGAAAGGAAGGCGCGGAAGTCGGCTTCATCGAACGTCTTGAACGGCGCGAACTGCCAGAGCAGGGGACCGAGCCGGTCGCCCAGCTCGGTGACGCCGGTCTTGAGGAAATACTGGACCGACTCGCCGGCTTCCGCGAGCACCCGGCGATTGGTGGTGAAACGCGGGCCCTTGACAGAAAAGACGAAGCCGTCCGGCGCCTCGCGTGCCCACTTGCGGAAAGTCTCCGGCTTCTGCGAGCCGTAAAAGGTCGAGTTGATCTCGATCGAGGTGAGATGGCTCGCCGCGTAGGAGAGTTCCTTCGCCTGTGCCAGGCCCTTCGGATAGAACACGCCGCGCCAGGGCGGAAAATTCCAGCCGCCGACGCCTAGATAAACTTTGCCGGAACTTTTCATGGCGTTAACACTTGATGAACCATTCTGGACCTACCATATAGGTTCAGACGGCGGTGTAGAGCCGAAAGGCTCCGTTGCCTGGACGACCACGCTGAGACGGTGACGCCGGATGTAAGCGCACCCCTCAACCGTGGTCGTTAGCATTTGGGCCGGCGGTCCGACATACCGCTGTCATCCAGACCGTTTACAGGTTCGGGTAGGCGTCGCGAGACGCCTTGATCGGCCACGACGAGGCGACGCCGGATGAACGCGCGCTTTAGTCGTCGGCCGGTTTCGTTTTGCCTCAGGCGCCCGGCACGCTGCCCGGTGGCAGGAAGTCCACCTCGTGGGCGGCCGAGCGGCGCACCACTTCCTCCGGATCGCCGAGATTGTGCAGCTGATCGAACAGCGCGCGCAACTTACGCGCTGGCGTCACCCAGAACAATGCGCGCGCCTGCACGCTGCCGCCATTGTAGTAGCCATGCGGGATGCCGCGCGGCATGCGCACGAGATCGCCGGGGCCGGCCTTGGTCCACGAGCCGTCGAGGTAGAGATCGAACGCGCCCTCCAGCATGTAGATGAACTCGTCCTGCGTCGGATGGATGTGCGGCGGCACGAAGGTCCCGGGCGGGTCGAGCGTCTCGAACGCAAAGCAGTCGTCGCTCTGCGCCTTGAGCCAGTAGGTGTGACCGAGGATGCTCCAGGTCACGTCGGTTGACGGAGCGGCCTTGCCGGTGCCGGCCGGC
>Ga0190275_10001957_pt1 | contig 15016 bp, 10 predicted proteins | sample Popmic550T_FD_133745 | JGI IMG/M metagenome (GOLD analysis project Ga0190275, IMG submission 133745) | Populus adjacent soil microbial communities from riparian zone of Yellowstone River, Montana, USA - 550 T | ecosystem: Environmental > Terrestrial > Soil > Riparian zone > Trees stand | place... | reverse complement strand
TTGACGAAGAAGACCGCCTCCCACCCGAGCGCCTGGGTGAGCACGCCGCCGAGCAGCACGCCGATGACCAGGCCGGCCGCGCCGGCACCGCCCCAGACTGCAACGGCGCGGTTGCGCTCCCGCCCTTCGGCGAACGTGGTGTTGACGAGCGAGAGGGTGGCCGGGAAGACGAGCGCCCCGCCGAGGCCCTGCACCGCGCGCGCGACGAGCAGGAGCTCGGGATCGGAAGCGAGCCCGCCGCCGAGCGAGGCGCCGGTGTACAGCGCGAGGCCGGCGATGAAGACCCGCCGGCGGCCGAGCAGGTCGGCGGCGCGGCCGCCGAGCAGCAGAAAGCCCGCGGACGCCACGGCGTAGGCGCTGATCACGGACTGCAGCGTCTGCGCCGAATAGCCCAGGTCCCGCCCGATCTCCGGCAAGGCCACGACGACGATGTACTGATCGAGCGAGACGATCAGCATCGCGAACGCCAACAGCGCCAGCGTCGCCGTCCGGCGGTCGTCGAGTGGGGAAGGGGGTTCGGTGAGGGACACGGGGCACTCCTGACAAACCGTGGATTATCAATCCGATACGAACCATAACGTATTGCGCAAGCCATTCAGCCCCAGAAACAACGAAACCGCGCCGTGGCGCGGTTCCTGAGACATGGGCGCGGCGGGTTTCGAACCTGCGACCTCTCGCGTGTGAAGCAACGCGGCGCCACGAGGGGGTCGCCTAATGGCCTGCAAAACGCGGCAATCGTCCGCTCCACGACTCAGCAGAATGCCCGCTTGACCGGGCACGGTTGGGCCACGTTTGGTCCCACGAATGACCCCACGGCGTCTTCGCCGGATCAAGGCCCACAACCGCTGCTGCTGGCCGACCGCGGCCGGATCAGCCGAGCATCGTTATCGCGCCACTGGGACAGCATGACCCACTATCTGCCGAGTCCTGTAGAGCGCCCGAGAGGATTCGAACCTCTGACCTTCGGTTCCGTAGACCGACGCCCAACGAGGCATCCGGCCCAGTCGTCGAGCGACACGTCGTCAGTGAATTTGCGGGGACTTCGCATCTGACGATCAGTTGCCGGGTTCGTGGCTCGGAAGCTCGTGAGCTGCGGCGGGGATCCGGGCGCACCAGCGAATTCCCGGACGAGACGGAGCGGACCGAGGCCCGCCTGTCGGGTCGCTGCCCTAGGTCACACTGAAAAAAGGTAGGTATCCGACCGATTGTGCTCGGCCGTGGCGGTCAGGTAACCCTCTCGGGACCCCGTCCACTTTCTGAGGGGTTAGGGGAGAGAGCTCCGGATGAGCGAGTCGTGACGGAAGATGCCAAGCCCAAGGCTCCGGGCAACGCTGCCGTCTGCGTTACTCGCTCCGGCAAGTCCGACCGAGGACGCGATGCCGTGAGGTGGGCCGTTCCGCTGATCCTCCTCGCGTGTCTCGCACTGCCGTCGCAACGGGCGGCGGCTCAGGAGCGCACGCCGACGCCGACCGCCAAGGAGCTGTGGGAGGCATATCCCCTGCATCCAAGCCCGACGCCGAGCGCGGCACCTGCCGCCGCCTCGCCGCGCCCAAGCTCCGGCGCGCGGCGGCTCCCGGAGCGCTCCGAAGGCGGGGCGCCGATCGTGCTGCTCGCCCTGCTCGCGTTCGTCGCCACGGCCGGTGTCGTGGCGCTCGGGGCATTCGTCCTGCACCGCCGGGCGCATTCGCGGCCTGCAGCTGGGCCGACGGCCGGGGACCGGAACGGATCACCGTCTCCGCACGGGCTCGCGGATCAGAGCCGGAACGGCGACGCGCGCCCGGGGGCCGTCGTGCCGCCCGACCTCGACCGCGCATGGGTCGCGGCGCTCGAATGGCGCCACGCTGACGCCGAGGCCCGGTTCTGCGTGGTCGCGCGGCGTGAAGAGGGCGAGCCCGGGACCGTCCTCGCGGATTCAGGTCCCCTGGACTGGCCGCCCGCGGGGCCCGCCTCGGTGCAGGCGCTCACCGACGCAGCCGAAACGCTCGAGGGGGCGCTTCTGGCCGGCGGCTGGAGGTCCCTCCCGCGCGGGCGCGAGTGGTACGCGAAGCGGTTCGCTTGGGAGCCGAAGGTCGAGCAGCCGCGAGAGTCCTCAGGGGAGCAGACACGGGCCGGGCTCTTTCGTCTCGCGGCCGCGGGCGGCGCTGTCGTGGCAGGAGGCGCGCTGATCGGCGGCCGCGGCGGCGGCAGGCTCTTGGCCGCGCCGTCGGCGGACACGGACGCGAAGATCCTCAACTACTTCCTGCTGCTCGAGTACGTCCAGGAGGCGTTCTACCGCGAGGCGCTCCGCAAAGCGGGGCTGACGGCCGAGCTCGAGGCGCTCGCGCGCGCCGTCGGCGCCCAGGAGAGCGAGCACGTGGCCTTCCTGACTGAACGGCTGGCGGGGCGCGCTCGAGCGCGGCCGCGGACGGACTTCGGGGACGCCCCGAGCACGCCGGAGCGTTTCCGCGCCACGGCGATCGATCTCGAGGAGACGGCGATCGGCGCCTACATCGGCCAGGGCGCGAACCTCACGCGGGGGAGCGTCCGGGCCGTCGGGACCCTTCTGTCCGTCGAGGCTCGCCAGGCGGCGTGGCTGCTCAACCTCGCGGGTGACTCGCCCGCGCCGCGTGCGGCCGACCCCGCGCGCAAGCCGGACCAGGTCCTCGCGCACCTCCGCGGCCAGGGCTTCATCGCATGACCCGGCTCACCCTGGAGGCGATCGACCGCGACGAGGCGCTCCTCGAGGCCGTCGCGGAGCTCCACGGCACGACGCGCGCCGGCTTCCTGCGCACCGCGGCACTGGGAAGCGCCGCCATGCTGTCGACGCTCATGGCGCCGCCCGCTGCGACGGCGAAGGTCACCGACGTGGCGATCCTCAACTTCGGGCTCCGCTTCGAGCGCCTCCAGGCCACGTTCTACACCCAGGCCGACGAGCTGGGGACGATCGCGCGCATGTCCGACGCGAAGCAGCAGTGGGCGCGCACGCTTGGCGCGCACGAGCGGGCGCACGTCAGGATCATCAAGCAGGTTCTCGGCCCGAAGGCGGGGCGGCGCCCGTCGTTCGACTTCGGTGAGGACAACGCGACAGATGCCGCCTTCACCCGCACCGCGGTGGCGATGGAGGACCTCACCGTCGCCCTGCTCACCGGCATCGTGCCGGAGGTACAGGACCGCCGGCTCACCGCGGCGTTGCTGGGGCTGCTGACGGTCGAGGCGCGCCACGCCGCCTGGGCCCGGCATATCGTCGGGTCCACGCCCGCGCCGGCGGCGTTCGACGAGCCGATGACGCTGGCCGCCGTGCGCGGCGCGGTGGCGCGGACGCGATTCATCGTGCGGCAGCCGAAGATGACCGCGCATCGCCGACCGAGGTTCACCGGGTGATGCGACCGGTGGCGGCGCTCGGCCTGACACTCCTCGGCGCGGTTGCAGCCGTGACGGCCGCTGCGGCCACGGTGGACTCCACCGGCACGGTGGCGCCAGTGGCCGTCGGCGCTCTGCCGCTGCCGCCGACACCCGCCTTCACGCCGGGCACGCCGCGGCCGCTCGGCTCGGTTCGGCACCTCTCGCACTGGGCGCCCGTGCGGCGAGCGACGATCGCGCGGTCCGCCCCGGACGACGCCGCCCCCGCGGTGGCGGCGTTGGCGACGACCACGCCGGAGGGCACGCGCAACGCCGTCGCGGTCCTCGCGGTGCGGCAGGACGGCCACGGGGCAACGTGGCTGCACGTTCGCCTCCCGGTGCTCCCGAACGGCGCCACAGGATGGGTCCGGCGGCGCGCGCTCGGCGGTCTGGAGACGGTCGACACCCGGCTCGAGGTGGACCTCGCCCGGCTCCGGCTGACGCTGTATCGCGAGGGGCGGGCCGTCCTTCGCGCGCCGGTCGGCGTCGGGCGTGACAGCCGGCCGACCCCCCGAGGCGAGTTCTACATCCGCAACCAGCTCACCCGCTACCGCAGCGCCGCGTACGGGCCGGTGGCCTTCGGCACCAGCGCGCGCTCATCGACTGCGACCGGCTGGCCGGCCGGCGGCTTCGTCGGCATCCACGGCACCGACCGCTCGGATCTCGTGCCGGGTCGGGTCTCGCACGGATGCATCCGCATGCGCAACCCCGACGTCGTCGAGCTCGCGAAGCGCCTGCCGGTCGGCACTCCACTGACCATCCACTGACGGCAAGACTCACGCGAAAGGATCACCGATGGAAACACAGCGTCCGATCTTCGAGCTGGCACGCTTCGCATGGGGAGCGCCCGACCGGCTGGAGCTGAGCGGCATGTTCGTCGGGGTGCCCGACGTGCCGGCGGATACCCCGACGCTCGTCATCAGCGGCGTCAACGGGGTGCACCGCCTGCCGGTCGTGCCCGAGAGCGTCTCGGGGCCGCCGGAGGACGGGCGGCGTTGGGAAGCGGTGTTCGCGTGGCAGGAGCCGCCGGTCGCCTTCGAGGTGGCGGAGCTCCAGTTCGGCGACGACATGGTCGTCGAGCTGCCTGAGCCCGGCGAGAGGCGGACGCGCTCGCGTCGCAAGACGCTCAGCGTGAGCAACGAGCGCGCGCGACCGCGCTCGCGCCGCAAGACGCTCAGCCTCCCCAGCGAGCCCGAGCGACACGACGAGATGCTCAGCCTCCCGAGCGAGCCCGAGCGACACGACGACGGCCCCGACGCGGACGTCGCGATCGAGGGGGACGGCGTTCAGCTGCTCCACGTGCAGGCTGAGCTGCTCGGCGCGCAGGAGGCGCTCCGTGACGCCCAGGCCGCGCACGAGCGCACCAACGAGGAGCTCAGACGCGTGCAGCACGACCTCGCGACGGAGCGCGAGCTGCACAGCAGCGATGCCGAGCGGTTCCACCACGCCCTCGCAACCATGAGCGAGACGGCGGAGCAGGCGCTGACCGCCGAGCAACGCGCCGCGCATCAGCTCGGCGCCGAGACTCGGACGATGCTCGAGGAGCAGAGCGCGGCGTTGAAGCGGCTTGAAGCGGAGGCGGCCACGCACGCCTCTGCCGAGTCGGAGGCACGCGCCGAGATCGAGACACTGCGCGTCCGCGTCGCCGAGCTCGAGCCGGTGGCCGCGGAAGCGGAGGAGCTTCGCGCGGCGTTGAAGCGGCTCGAAGCGGAGGCGGCCACGCACGCCTCTGCCGAGTCGGAGGCACGCGCCGAGATCGAGACACTGCGCGTCCGCGTCGCCGACCTCGAGCCGGCGGCCGGGGAAGCGGAGGAGCTTCGCGCGGCGCTCCAGACCACGAAGACGCAGGCCGGCGAGGCTCGGAACCTCGTGACCGCGGCGCGGAGCGACGCGGAGCGCCTGCTCGCGACGTTGAACGGCGCCCGCGATCCGGCTGGAGACGCCGGTTAGGGGCGGCCGCCCGAGCCGCGCAGGACGCCGGGGTGCTCGCCGCTGCCGTGCGGCTGCAGGATCTCCTCGCGGTACGCCACCGCGATCGCCTCGGCGCGGCTGCGCACGCCCAGCTTGCGGAGGATGTGCTCGACGTGGGTGGCCACGGTCTTGGGGCTGATGAACAGCCGGCGGGCGATGTCTTCGTGCCGAAGCCCTTCGCCCAGCAGATCGAGCACCTCGAGCTCGCGCTTGGTCAACCGTCGTGCCTCGCCCAGCGCATGCGTCCGCGAGCGGCGGATCAGGTTCGTCAGCCGCGCGATCAGCTCGCCCTCGGCGTAGGGCTTGACCAGGTAGTCGTCGGCGCCGAGCAGGAGGCCGGCGACGCGGTCGTAGGACTCGGTCCGGATCCCCGAGAGGAACATGATCGGCAGCTCGGTGCCGAACTCGCTCCGCAGGGTGTGGCAGACCTCGTAGCCCGACAGGGTCGCCAGCGGGACCTCGAGGATCACTGCCTCGGGCGTGCCGGACCGCGCGAGCGCAAGGGCCTGGTCTCCGGCCTCGGCCTGGAGCACCCGAAAGCCCGCCTTCGTGAGCAGGCGGGCCAAGGTGTCTCGCTGTACCTGATCGGCGTCAGCGATGAGCACGCGAGCGAGATCATCCATGCGGCTTCCCTCCTTCCCGCCGCCCGCATCTGTCGGGGCGGTGCCCAAGCGACGCCCGAACGCCTCTCGACAGTTCGCCCTAGGCGCCACAGAAAAAAGGTGGTTGCTCATTCTGACAACTCAAGGCGGCGGGGTACCCACCCGTTAGCGCAGTTGTTGCGGACGTGGCTCTAGGGAGGAATGTCATGGCCTACGGGTCGGTGGAGGCGGCCGTAGCGCCCGCACCGGAGCGCGGTGGGGCTGCTGTGACTGAGGCCGCGGCGGCCCGTGCTGGCGCCAGATCCGCCTGCCTTGAGTAGGCGGCCAATCTTCGGTGTGTACGCGCGTTCCGACGTGGTGTGGGATGCACTTCTGCCAGCAGTGAAAGCGGCTCGACAACAATCAAGCGCGTAATCGGGCGCTGTTCGCGCTCGTTGCCCTTGGGTCGGGCCGCTTTGGGCGGGTGCTCGGCCAGGAAGCCCGGTCTGACGGGTAGGAGCTAGGGATGGGCACGCAATCGCAGCCGGCTGAGAAGCCGATACCGGCGCGTCTCAGCCCTCCATCGGACAAGCGAGCGTCCGCGTCGGCGTCGGGCCCGCGGCGAGCGTCCGCGTCGGCGTCGGGGCCGCGCCCGCTCGGGACGACGAGCGAGCGTCCGCCCTCGCGCCCTGATCACGACTGCTTTCGAGCAGACGCCGTAACGTGGATCGGCCTCGGGTGACATGAGAAAACGCCCCGGGGGCAGCGGGTTCGCGCGAGTGGGCGATCCAGGACTCGAACCTGGGACCTCTTCCTTATCAGGGCAGCCCAGGATTTGCGGCTGTTTGCGGCTCATATCGTCCTCCTCTTAGCCACCGCTCTCTGCCGTCGGACGGGTGCCTCAGGTCTGTTGCGGCTTTCTCCGGGTCGTCCGTTGCCCAGGGCGTGGCTTCGAATCCCCGTAGGCGGAGGCGGCCTCCTCGGCCGCGGCGCGACACTGCGAGATCCCTGTCTCGGCGCCCGGCAGCGCCCGGGAAGCGTGGTAGGTGTGCAGCCTGGCACTCGGTGCTCAGGGTCCTGCAGTATCCGTACCTGCGCTTTGACAGCACGTGAGCACCCAACTTCCACCTTTGGATCCCGACCATGGTCCGCTCCATGCGGTGGACTCAGCTAAGACTCGAGTCCGCACCAACACGATTGGCGCGGCGCGCCTCTCCGAGGTACATTTGAGGTCACGGAAGTGGAATCTCGAAAACCTCGACGAGGCCGCGGTGGATGCCGGCCGGCCCGTAGTTCAGGCCTAGCGCTGCTCGTCGGCGTGGCCCTGTTCCTGGTCGCCCCAATGCCGTCAAGAGCCGATGAGCCGCCGAGCCCGGTGGAACAGTGGCGAGCCTATCCGCTGCCTCCGAACGCCCACGACGCCGTCTCGGGCACCACCGCGGGAGGCCGCGTCTCACCTTCCGTGGGGACGGGCGGGCCCGACGTGATCCACCTGGATCGCGGCCCCGACACCGCTGCCGATAGCCGCTTTCAGGTCGGCACCCTGATCGCCCTCCTGTGCGTCGCGATCCTGTATATGTATATCCGGCTCGCCACGACCCGCGATGTGCGCGCCGTCCGCGCCGGGCGGGGCCTCAGGTACGCCCTGCGACGCCTGCGCGCTTCATGGGCCACGATCGTTGCAAGCCAGGGCCCCGTAGCGCGGGCGCGCTCGGTGGCCCAGCGGGCCAGCTTCACGCCCGCCACCGCGAGTTCGGTGTGGACATGCGAGATCGCGTGGAAGCCCGGCCACGTGCGGTCCCGGTTCCAGGCAGTGATGACCTCGCCCGGCGACCGCACGCGACGGGTCGTCGCGGAGACCAAGGGCGTGCGGTGGCCACCAAGGGACGTCCGCGAGCCGCCGACGCGCGAGCTCGAGGCCGCCCTGGGGGCGCTGGTCGCGTCGGTCGTTGCCGCCGGTTGGAAGCCGGTGGAGTCCGGTGGCCCGTGGTCAGAGCGTCGGTTCGTCTGGCGACGGGAGGGCGAGCCGCCTATCAAGCTCGAGCTGAGTAGGAGCAGACCGTCGCCGAGCCCGGCGCGATCGCAGCGGAGCTGGGGGTCCCGTGGTCCAAGGGCCGCCAAGCCGCCTCGCCGGCGTGCATCGCGTGGCGCCAATCGGGAGGCTGTCCTGCGCGTCGTCGCTGAGCGGCCGGGCGTGACGACGCGCGAGCTGGCGGCCGCTTCGGGTGTGAAGGGCGGCACGCTCTCCGCGCTGCTGCGGACGCTCACGCAGCGAGGCGAGCTGGAGAAGCGCGCGCTGCCGGGTGGGCGGACCGGCTACGCGCTGGCGGCGAGCGCCGCGTCCGGCGAGCAGCCGCCCGCCGAACCGGGTGCGAGCACCCTCAGCAACCCCGCCGGGAAACGGTCACTATGGTTCGGCACTCCGGGCCCTCCCCGAGACGTGTGAGCTCGACACCCACACCGCTCTCGGCAAACCGGGAGCGATTTCACCGCGTTCGAAGGCCTCCGGGCGCGTCGTCTAGGGTGGTTGATGCCGAGGAATCGATCGGCGTCGCGATGTGTGCATGCATCGGCGGCCGACGCGCTGCTCGAACAGCCCGACGAGGTCGTCCCATGTGGGCGACCGCGTGGGCGGGGTCATCGGCACACTCATCCAGCGGCAGCGCAGCGGCAGCGGCAGCGCAGCGGCAGCGGCAGCGGCAGACAGTCCACGTCCGTCTCGCGGCGGCGCTGGGGGTCACGTCAACGACGGACCGCACAATGCCCGAAGCGGCGTGCCGCGTTTCACCCCTCCTCTCTCAGGGGCTCCACAGTTCGGCGCCGGCGGGATGCGTTACGGAGTCCTGCCCGCACGCGATGTGCACGCGGCGATCGCGCAGTAGCGTCGCGATGTGGTTTTCGCGTGGGTTGACCCACGCGGGGCGGTCGCCGCGCAACAAGGGCCTTCGTTACCCGGCCGATCCGCCGAAGGTTGAGGATCGTCGCCGTGATGTGCGCAGCCGGCGACGGCCCACACGGGCAGCGCCTGCGAGGACTCGTCGTGATCCTCTGGTGGGCGGGCCTACGGATCTAAGGAGCGCTCTCGCTGGGCGAAGCCGACCTTGACCAGCGGCGTGGCTCGTTGCTCGTCCACCACGGCAAGGGCGGACGGCGCCGCGAAGTCGGTATGGACGCATGGCGCTGGCAACAACTCCAGCCGTGGCTCGACACACGCCTCGAGCTCCCTGTTGGACCGCTGTTCTGCATCGTCACCGGAGTCACGCGCGGACGACACTGGGCCAACGCGGCCGCGCGAGCCGATCTGCGCCGGGAATGAACCGTGCGACCGCTATGGCCTCCTCACGACGCCCGGCCCGCATCAGCCGCAGCAGGAGCGCCGTGCACAGCGAGAGCGCCGCGCTCGCGATGACCAGGAACCACTGCAGCGCCGACACGCTGGTGATCGTGACACGTCGGTTGCGAGGGACCGCTCAGTCGGGGCCTGCACCCGCCCCAATGATCGGGCAAGCCCGGCCCGCGGACGCGTGGTGCGACGTTCGCCATCAGCGACCACCGCCGGCCGGACTCACCCGGAACGGGGCTCATGCAGCCCCCGACCGACACCGCACCCGGAAGACCGCACCGGGACGATGACGCTCTGTACGGGCGGACACATGAACCCGTCCAACGTCCGCAACCGGCTGCTGAACGGCACGCCAGCGCGCGGCACGAGACGGCCGACCAAGGGCGTCGTGCAGCGGGTGAACGAGAAGCGCGCCGCGGAGGGCCGGATGCTGCTCCCCGCCCGGGTCACGCCGCACACGCTGCGTCGGACGTTCGCGAGCCTGTGCTTCTTTGGCGGGCGCGACCTGCGCTGGGTGATGGGACAGCTGGGACACGACGACCCCCGGATGACCCTGGGTGTGTACGCGCAGTGCATGAAGCGCAGCAGGTCGACGAGGCGGTGGTGTGGGAGCTCATGCGCTTCCCCGACGAGGCCGAGAAGCGCGGTCGCGAGCCGACGTTTGGTCCCACGAATGGTCCTATGAGGAATTCGAGGCAGGCCCGCGGGGCCTGAATACTGCATGGGCGCGGCGGGTTTCGAACCTGCGACCTCTCGCGTGTGAAGCGAGCGCTCTCCCACTGAGCTACGCGCCCGGAGAGGTGGGCAGTCTAGCCGCGCGGGGGGCCCTGGGCGAGCAGCGCGTCCGCGACCTCGAGGATGCCCGCGAGGTAGTTCTCGGGGCCGAAGCGCTCGCGCGCGACCGTCTTCGCCGCGCTGCGCATCCGCGCCACCTCGTCGTCGTTCGCGGGGTCGAGGGCCCACTCGAGTGCGGAGCGCATGGCGGCCGGGTCGTGCGGGGGGACGATCAGCCCTGTCTGCGCGTGATCGACGTAGTCGCGAACCCCGAGGACCTCGGTGACGACCGCCACCTTCCCCATCGCCATCGCGTTGAGGTAGGTCGCCTGGCCCGCGCTCCGGTCCTCGCGCGGTATCAGCGGCACCGCGACGACGCGCGCGGCGTGCATCAGCTCCATGAAGCGCTCGTGGCTCACCGTCTGCGCGGTCACGTTCGGCGGCAGGGCCGCGCGCTGCTCCTCCGACAGCCGGCGCGCGGCGATGCTCACCGGGACCGCGAGCGTACGACAGGCTTCGAGCAGGACGTCGTAGTCCCGGAATGAGTCGCCGCCCGAGAAGATCCCGGCGCCGTCCCGGTCGGGGAGCGCGAGCTCGGCGTCGGACAGGTAGTGGGTCCACGGCAGGAACACGACCTGCTCCGGGCGGACGCGCCAGGTGTGCGGGAAGCGATCGCGCTCCGCCGTCGAGCCGACGCAGTAGCGGACGTGCGGCCCGTTCAGCGCCCGGAGGGCGAGTCGTGTCGCGGTGCGGTCGAGCCAGCGATCGCCGAGGGCCCAGGTGCTCTCGGTGACGATCACCCACGGCGGCCGCCGCCGGCGCGCGATCGCGATCGCCGCGAGGAGATCCTCGGTCGCGTGGCCGTCGAGCACCACGGCGCCGCAGGCGCGCGATTCGGCGACCAGCCGCCGGATGACCCGCGCGCGCGACATCGACGACCGGTCGAGCGTGTCGACGCGGCCGCTCCACGTGGACCGCCGCGGGTAGTGGAGCGTGGAGACGATCCGGTCGCTGGTCACGAGGCGGAGTATCATCCCCGCCCGGACCGTGCTAGGCGGGGAGGTAGCGGTGCCCTGCACCCGCAATCCGCTCTAGCGGGGCTGAATTCCCTCCTGAGGGGTCTAGGCCCTCGAGTCAGCGCGCCGATCGGAGCGTCGATGGCCGGGTCCCGCACGATGTCGGCCCGTGAACCAGGTCAGGTCCGGAAGGAAGCAGCCTTAAGCGGTCACCGGCAGGCGTAGCGGGGGTGCCCGACCGGAGCTACCGGCCGACGGGCGCTCGGGACGCTGAAGCTTCGAGGGAGGGTGCACGGTCCGCTCAACTTCGGCGCGCGAGCGCCTTGCCGGCGAGGCGCGCGTCGCGAGCAGCGAGCGCGCCCCGCCCGCGCCGGCTGAGCGGCACGAGGACGCGCTCGAGCCCGCGGTCGTGATCGGCGAACCGCCCCTTGTACGGCTCGTCGCCGAGCAGGAAGCGCCACTCGCGCATGCCGTCCTCGAGGGCCTCGCGGATCGAGTGGCAGAGGAGGACGAACCCGACGGAGCTGTCGGAGAAGCCGGGGTCGCGCCCCGTCTGGTAGTTGGACTCCACGCCGCCGAAGCGGAACCCGTAGCTCGCCGCGACGGGCCGGTCGTCGAGCTCGAGGATGCGCAGGCGCAGCCAGCCGCGCTCGAGCGCCTGGCGCGCGAAGTCGTGGTGGAACGCTCGCCGCGGACCCGCGAAGGCCCGCGAGGCGCCTTCCCAGCGCGCGTCGTGCAGGCGCATCAGGAGCTCCATGTCCGCCTCGAGACGGCCGGGCTCCTCCGTGAGGAGGTAGCGCACGTTGTGGTCGCGCAGCAGCGCGCGCTCGCGCTTGCGTACCTGACGGCGGAAGTTCCAGCTCTTGCGCGCCAGCAGCTCCTCCCAGCCCTCGTCGATGAGGCGGACCGCGGGGCTGGCATCGCGATCCAGCAGCGTCGCGTCGAGCCATCCGCGCCAGCCCTCCTGCTCGGGCATCCCGTCCCCGACGAAGAGATCGATGCCGTCGTCGAGCAGCGCCGCGCGCAGGGCGCCGGCCACGCGCGCGCGGTCGCCCGGACGGCAGGCGAAGCCGAGCTGGTCGCCGGGCCCGTGACCGGCGAGCCGGGCGACTCGCAGGCCCCAGAGACGCGTGACGGACAGGGCGGCGACGGCGAGCAGGCGCCCGTCCGGTCCCCGGCAGGTGAGGCACTCCGGCCGTCCCTCGGCAAGGTGGCGCCACCAGGTCTCGATCCACTCGGGCGTCAGGAAGACGTTGTCGGCCTGCAGCGCGAGCTCGCGCCACTCGTCGCGCTCGGGCGGCAGCGCGCCGAGGCGCTCGACGCGCAGCGGCGGAGCGGGCGCGCGCCGGGAGTGGCCGAGCGCGCCGACGATCCGCTCGAGGTCGGCCTGCCGCAGACCCTGGTGCACCGGCAGCCCGAGCGCGTCAGGCAGCGCGAGGCGCGGCGCCGCGATGCCCGCGCTGGCCAGCTGCTCCTGCGCCCCCGGGCCGGCGGCGAACGGGAACACGAGCGGGGCCGCGCCCTCCGGCAGTGCCGCGAACGGTGGCGGCACGTGATCGCCGAGCGCCTCGAGGAGGACTTCGAAGTGGGCCCGGCGGATCGCACCCGCGCCCGGGTCGGCGGCTCGCGGGAGCGCGTCGCGCGCCGCAGGCGACACGGTCGAGTCGCCGTCCCCCCGCTGCCACAGCCGCGACCAGTGGAGCCGCGCTCGATCGAGGGGACGCGAGCCGGCTGCCGTCTCCAGCGCCTCGCCGGCCTCCTCGCGCCAGGTCAGGAGCCCGCCGATCGGGAGGCCGAACGTCGCCTCTGGCGAGAAGAGCGCAATGTCGCCGTGGGAGCCGACCGTGCCGTCCTCGTCCCAGGCGAGCCACGCCTGGGAGGCGTCCTCGATCAGCTTCAGCTCGTGACGGTCGCAGTACGCGCGCCACTGCGCCGCTGCCTGGGGAAAGCCGAGCCAGTGGACGAGGTAGAGCGCCCGCACCCGCTCGCCCGGTTCGTCCTCCGGCGGAGCGAAGCCGGCGTAGTGGCGGGCGGCGAACCCGGCGCGACGCAGCGCCTCGCGCTCGTGCTGACCTAGGGCGGCCGGCGCGAGGACTTCCGCGCCGGGCTCCAGATCCAGACCCCCAAGCCCGTGCGCGAGCGCCTGCCACCGCCGCGGGAAGAGGCGATGTTGCGGGACGGAGAGGGGGAAGGGCAGCTGCGCCTCGGCTGAGCGCAGCCAGATGCTCGGGGGAAGCCCGGGCCGAGGCCCAAGCGGACGGGTCATGGGCTAGCCTTGGCCCTCGCTGTGAGCTTCCTCAAGGGCACGAAGCTTAGTCACGGCTCCCGATGAACGACACCCTCGTGCTCTGCTACCACGCGGTGAGCCGCAGCTGGGATTGCGACCTCGCCGTGACACCGGAGGCCCTCGAGGGCCAGCTCACGCACCTCCTCTCGCGCGGCTTCACGGGCTACACCTTCAGCGAAGCGGTGCTGAGCCCGCACGAGGGGCGCAAGCTCGCCGTGACGTTCGACGACGGGTTCCGGTCGGTCGTCGAGCTGGCGCTGCCGATCATGGCGCGCCTCGGGCTGCCCGGCACGCTGTTCGTCCCGAGCGCGCTGGTCGGGCGCGAGCAGCCGATGTCGTGGCCGGGGGTCGACCACTGGCTCGCCACGCGGCACCGCGACGAGCTCGTGGGCGTGAGTTGGGACGAGCTGCAACGCCTCCAGGATGCGGGCTGGGAGATCGGCTCCCACACGCGCACGCACGCGCGACTCACGGACCTGACCGATCGCGACCTCGCGCAGGAGCTGCGGGGCTCGCGCCATGAGCTCGAGGCGCGCCTGCAAACGCCCTGCCGCTCGATCGCCTACCCCTACGGAGCGGCCGACGACCGCGTCGCGGCCGCCGCGGCGGCCGCGGGCTACGAGACCGCGTGCACCCTCCCGCAGGGCTTCCCCCCGCGGCCGTCGGACCTGCTGTACCCGCGCGTCGGCGTCTACAGCTACGACACGGCGGCGAGCTTCCGCCGGCACACGTCGGCGACCGTGAGGCGCCTGCGGGCGTCAGTCCTCTGGAAGGCCATCTCGATCGGGCTGCCGCCGATCCGGCGCCTGCAGCGGCGCGTGCTGCCGAAGTACAAGCCAGGCGGCGCGAGCCCCGCGCTGCGCTTCATCGCAGAGCAGGGAACGCTCATCCAGCGCCGCCCCGCCGTGCTCGCGGGCGGCCTGCTGGGCCGGGTCGGCCGGTTCGACGCGCTCACGATCTGGCCCGACGCCCAGGGCCCCGTGTTCGTCGTGCACGCCGACCACTCCCAGGCCGCGGCCTGGCTGCTGCGCACGTTCGCGCCGCGCACCCGCCGCGTGGCTCAGCTCGACGCGGCCGCGTGGAACGCGCTGCGGGCGCGCTCGCTGTTGTCCCACCCGCGCGGGTTCCCGGTCCTCCGCGCCGCCGCCGCGGGCCTCGGACGCGAGCTCGACAGGCCCCGCGTGGCCGCCTACTCGCCGACGGGATCGCCGCTGGCCAAGGTCACCTGCTTCGTCTTCGAACGCGACGCGGCCGACCCCACGGTCGTCGTGAAGGCGATGCCCCAGGTCGCCCACGCGCCGCGCCTCGAGGCCGAGGTCGCGTTCGTCGAAGCGATGCGTGAGCGCCTGGCCGGCGCGCCGGCCGTCGCCGCGGCGCTCCCGCTCGCACCGCTGTCGGTCGAGCGGCACGGCGGCGAGCCGCTCGTCGTGCAGCCCGTCGACCAGCTGGCTGCGTCCACCGGCCTGGCGAGCCGCGAGGAGATCACGGGCTGGCTCGCCCGCTTCCAGGAGAGCACGACCGACGCGCAGGCCGCCTGGGAGGAGCAGGAGACCGTCGCGGCCCTCGAGATGGTCAGCTTCGCCTGGGACGTCGTCCGGCCACAGACCCGCGAGCGTGTGCTTGCGCGCGTGTCGATCGCGCTCCGCGAGCTCGACGGCGTGTCGGC
>Ga0190275_10001956_pt1 | contig 15018 bp, 9 predicted proteins | sample Popmic550T_FD_133745 | JGI IMG/M metagenome (GOLD analysis project Ga0190275, IMG submission 133745) | Populus adjacent soil microbial communities from riparian zone of Yellowstone River, Montana, USA - 550 T | ecosystem: Environmental > Terrestrial > Soil > Riparian zone > Trees stand | place... | reverse complement strand
TCAGCTGGGGGGCGGGGCCGCGGGCCAGCCAATATCTCATTCTCGCGGCGAAAGCGCGGGCTGTTTTGCACGGGCGATATTACGTAAGCAGCGAGGACATTCGCGCGCTCGCGGCCCCCGTCCTGCGCCACCGCATCGTGACAAATTTCAATGCCGAGGCGGAGGGCATCAAGCCGGACGACATCGTTGCGCACTTGGCCGAGACGATTCCACTGGTTGAGGGCGAGCACGCCGCCTAGTTTTACGCCGACGCGGCAACTTGCAAATCGCAAAAGTGACGTCCTGACATCGTATGCCCGATACCGCTAACACAAAGTCATTCCTCGACCCGAGCACGCTCGCGGCGCTGCAAGGTTTGGAACTGCGTGCCGCACGAATTGTTGAGGGCTATGTCGCGGGACTCCACCGCAGCCCTTACCGCGGGTTTTCCAACGAGTTTGCCGAACATCGTGAGTATGTGCCGGGCGATGACCTGCGCTACGTTGATTGGAAAGTGTACGGCAAAAGCGACAGGTTCTATCTCAAACAGTTTGAGGAAGAGACCAACCTGATTTGTTATCTGCTGCTCGACACAAGCGAAAGCATGCAATATCAGGGGCCGGGTTCGCCAATGTCGAAGCTGGCTTATGCTCAATGCGCGGCCGCAGCCCTGGCCCATCTTGTATTGCACCAGCGCGACAGTGCGGGCCTGGTGACTTTCGACGATGAAGTGCGGGACCTCATTCGGCCCTCGAGCAGCCCCACACAATTGAAACAGCTACTGCGTGTGATGGAACAATCCGCGACAAGGCGCAAGACGCGGACCGGGCCGATCTTTCACGATCTGGCCGAGCGCCTCGGCCGCCGCGGCATTGTCGTTGTGATTAGCGATTTATTCGATGACGTCGGCCCGCTGCTCGCCGGGCTGAAGCATCTTCGCCACCGTCGGCATGACGTGATCGTGCTCCACGTGCTCGATCCAGCCGAGCTCGACTTTCCGTTTCAGCAAGTGACGATGTTCAAAGGACTCGAAGGGCTGGGCGACGTCGTGACCGAACCTCGCAGCCTGCGTGCCGCTTATCAGAAAGAGGTGCAGGCCTTCGTGCGAGAGATTCGCACTGGTTGCCGCACGCAGCAAATCGACTACCAATTGATCCGCACCGATCGACCGCTGGACGCCGTGCTGAGGACGTTTTTATCGGCGCGAAAGGAAAGGGTGAAGTAAATGCGGACTTCCGCCGCATTCCGCATCCGAAGATTGTCCATGAACGGGCCTAGTCTCACACTGCTGTTGGCATTCGGTCTCGGCAACCTCGCGATGCTAGGTTGGCTGGCGGCCGCTGCTGCGCCGTTGCTGATTCATTTGTGGAGCCGCCGTAAGTATCGCGAAGTGCCTTGGGCGGCCGTCACTTTTCTACTGGCAGCGATGCGACGAACCTCACGGCGGATTCAGCTTCAACAGTGGCTGCTGCTGGCCGTGCGGACGCTCATCATATTGCTCGTGGTCCTTGCGCTGGCCGAGCCGTATGGCGTGGGAACCTTGGCGGGCGGCTTCGGCGGCGGGCCGGCTCACAAAGTGCTTGTCATCGATGGCTCGTATTCCATGGCCTACCGCGCGAGCGAGACGACGCTCTTCCAGAGTGCGAAGCAATTGGCGTCGCAGCTGGTTCGCGAAAGCGGCGCGGCCGACACCTTCACAATCATTCTCATGGGCGAGCCATCAACAACGATTTTGCGGCGCGAAGTCCTCGATCATTCGGCCGTCATTGCCGAAATTAAATCGCTCAGGCAGGCCCACGCCGGCGCCGATCTGCCCGGTGCTTTGACGTTGGTGGCGGAATCTCTCGACGATCGTAGCGAGGCCGGCCGCCGACCCGAGCGCCAAGAAGTGTATTTCTTTACCGATTTGCAACGAAAGACTTGGGGCGCGCCGAATTCTCGACCAGCAGATGCCGAAGTCTCAATTGAAGATCGATTGGTCGCACTAGCGAAAAAGGCGGCGCTCGTCGCGGTCGATCTAGCTTCGCCGTCGGCACAAAATATGGCCGTGACCCAACTTTCATCGATCCAGACTTTTGTAACGACCGCCGGAGAGACCGCGATCGAGGCCACGCTTCATCAATTTGGCAGTGATTCGAAGCAGAATTTGTCCGTTGAGCTCCTCATCGACGACGAACCTATCGCCGAGCAAACAATCAATATCGCCAGCGATAATGACGCGGCCCTGCGATTCACGCATCGCTTCCGTACGGCGGGCGATCACACTGTCGCGGTGCGGGCGGTCGGCGATTTGCTAGCGATCGACAACGCGCGGTGGCTGGTCGTGCCGGCGCGCGACGAAGTGCGCGTGCTTTGCGTGGCCGGCAAAACGGGCGCAGCGAAATATGTTGCCGGCGCCCTCGACCCCGATCCCACGGACGCCTCGCCCGTGCGGCCAACCATCGTTTCTGAAGGCGATCTGGCCGAACTCGATCTGGCGACGTTTGATTGCGTGTTTTTGTGCAATGTTGGCCAGTTTGCTGCCGGGGAAGTCGATCGGCTCGTCCGCTACGCGTCCGCCGGTGGCGGCGTCGTGATATTTTTGGGCGACCGGATTCAGGTCGGTGCCTATAACGAGCAAGCGAGCAATTTGATACCCGCGCGGATTGGCGAGCTTGTCTCGGCGCAGCGGTTTGGCGTCGATCCGCTCGAGTATCACCATCCGATTATCGCACCATTTCGCGGACGTGAAGGAGCCGGCCTGTTGACTACGCCCGTCACGAGTTATTTTCGACTCATTGTGTTGCCGAATAACTCTGGTGCGGCAATCGTCGCGGCGTTGCCAGGAGCGGATCCATGGATCATCACCGCGCCTTTGGGACTTGGGCGAACCGTCCTCGTGGCGACCGATGGTTCGTTATCCTCTGTCGATGCAGAAACGGGCGAGCCCTGGACCGCCTGGCCCACATGGCCGAGTTTTCTGCCTATCGTGCGCGAAATGCTGGCGTACGCCGTGGGTGGTCAGCAATCGGTGTGGGAACAGCGGGTCGGATCCGCGCTCGCACAGCGAGATCGCCGTCCGCTGCGCGTGGGCCAAGTCGTCGACATCACCCGGCCGGACGGCACGACCGCATCAACGCGCGTCGAGAACGGCCCCGATGGCGGCATCTGGAACTACGACGCGACCGACCTGAGTGGAATTTACACCGTTCGCTCGGCGCGCGAGGCCGAACCGCAGCACTTTGCGATCAATATCGACGCGGCCGAGAGCGATCTTTCAAGAGTCGATCCAGCGGAATTGCCGGCAGAATTGCTGATCCGCCAGACGCCGCGCGTGGGTGGAGATACCGCGGTTGACGACCTAGTGCTCCGATCTGGCTGGCAGCAGTCGTTTCTCATGGCGGCGTTTGGACTGCTGCTTTTCGAGTCACTCCTCGCGTGGCGTTTCGGGCGAGGCGTGCTATGAGCGGAAGCTTGCCAGGCTGGCTTGCCGATTGGTTACAGCTGCCGCCCGGAGGCGACGGCGCCACATGGCAGCTCGATTCCGCATGGACCTGGGCTCCGTGGGCGACCGTGCTGCTCACAGCGATTGCGATCGTGTGGACGGCAATGCTGTACAAGCGCGAGCAATCGCCGGCCGGCCGTGTTTATCGCGCCGGGCTCGTCTCCCTGCGACTAATCGTGATGGCAACGTTGCTCGTGATGATTGCGCAATGGGCGTTGGCGATTCGATTGACGGGACCGCCGGCGATTGTTGTCGTCATCGATCGCTCGGCGAGCATGGAGATTGTCGATCGCTACGAGGATGCCAATTTCACAGATAAAATTCCAAACGCACTGGCCGATAGCAAACTGGGACCAGCGACGCGACTTAATTTGGCGAAGTGGCTGCTCGCAAAAGACGACGGTCGCCTTTTGAACGAACTCGCGAAACGCTATCGTGTGGACGTTTACCTCGTCGCTGAAGGCGTCGAGCGTTTGCCACGTGCAACCGACGTTGCCGAAGCATTAGAACGCGTGCGCGACCTGTCGGCCGAAGGCCCGGGCCGGCAGACGACGCGATTGGGTGACGCCATTCGCCGGGTGCTCGATGACTATCGCGGCAATCCGCCCGCCGCCATTTTGCTGCTGACGGACGGCGTGTCGACCGCCGGCCTCCCGCTGGCGGATGCCGCACAGGAATCGCGTCGCAAAGGAGTGCCGCTGGTGTCCGTTGGGGTGGGTAGCGAGCAGTCGCCGCGCGACATCGAGCTTGTCGACGTGTTGGTCGACGACGCTGTCTTCAAAGGAGACCTGGTCAGTTTTCAAATTCGTCTCAAGTCGAGCGGGTTGGAGGCTCAGCCCGCGAAAGTAACGTTGCGAAGGGGCGAGGGCGGCGAGCCAGATTCACAGATTGAAGAAACGATTACGTTGCCTCCAACGGGCCAGATGCTGACGCTGCAACTCGTTGATCGACCAAAAGTCGCCGGCGAATTGGCGTATTCAATCGAAGTCACGCCGCGCGATGATGAAACAGACCTCGAAAACAACAAACAGCAGCGGACGGTCGCGGTGCGCGACGAAAAAATCCGCGTCCTCCTGGTGCAAGGGTATCCAAACTACGAGTTCCGATTTTTGAAGTCGCTCCTCGAACGCGACGCGTCGATTGAATTGGCCACCTATTTGCAAGACGCCGACCCCGATTTTTCCGAGCAGGACAAGACGGCCTTGCGTTCGTTTCCAGTGACACGTGATGAAATCTTCAGCTACGACGTGCTTCTGATTGGTGACCTCGATCCGCGGCTGTTGCCGCCAAGCGTTTGGCAACACGTGCGGGCATTCGTCGTTGAAAAAGGCGGGGGCGCGGCGTTTGTGGCGGGTCCGCGCTATTTGCCGCGGCTCTATCAATCGATTGGCGATGTGCGGGCACTCTTACCAGCAGAACTTGGCGGATTGGCTCGGATAGAAGGCGATTATCAAGCGACGGCCCAAGTTGGTGAGTTCATGGTCCGGCCGACTGCGCTCGGCGCGCAGAGTCCGCCGATGCAATTGGGAAACCATTCTGCGGAAACAGAAGCGATATGGCAATCGCTTGCGCCGCAGTTTTGGCTGGTCCAGTTCGGCGAACTCAAATCAGCAGCGCAGATTCTCGCAACCACAAGCGTATCGCTGTCAGGCGAGCCAACCCGAACGGCAACGCCGGTAATCCTGTTTCAATACACGGGCGCGGGCCGCGTGCTCTTGCACGCGATCGATTCAACCTGGCTGTGGCGGCGCGGTGTGGGCGATGCGTACTTCGCTCGCTATTGGGTGCAGTCGATCCGCTATTTGGCCCGAGGCAAATTGAGCGGCGGCCGCGGCGTGCAGCTAACCTCCGACCGGCGCGAGTATCGCAATGATGAAGAGGTTCAATTGCGAGTTCGATTTCTCGATCCACAATTGAGCCCAAGTGGGGAGGAAGTGGCTCTCTCGATCGAATCCCCGGGGCGACCTCGGCAACGGATTGTGCTCCGTCGTAACGCGGTCGCCGCCGGCGTCTTCGAAGGTACGATGACGGATCTCAAGGAGGGCAGCTACCAGGTGCTAGTCACGGAGCCGCAGCTGCCGGGTGACCCGCCAGCCACGCGGTTCTCGATCGTAGCACCGCCGGGCGAACTCTCCCGACCCGAGATGGACCGGGCGGCACTTGTCGCCGCGGCGAACGCGACGCGCGGGCAGTTTTACACGCTCGAGGACGCCGGCCGGCTGCTTGAGGAGCTTCCGCCCGGCCGCCCCGTGCCGCTTGAAAACTTGCCGCCTTATTCCATTTGGAATCGTTGGTGGCTGATTTCTTTGTTTTTGACGTGCCTGATTGGCGAATGGATTTTGCGGAAACGCAAGGGAATGTTGTAAAGTAAACCCATGCATCCTTTGACGACTAAGATCGCGGCAATCGAACGACGCCTGATCGTGCGTCAGCGGCTAGAGTCCGTTTGTCGAATCCTTGCAATTGTGGTGGGCGCGATGCTCACGTTCGGCTTCCTGGACTACGCGGTACGCTACTCCGATCGCGGATTGCGCGTAATTGCGTTCGTGGCATTCGTCGCAATTGCCGGCGGGACGATCTATAGGCAGTGGACTTCGCTGAAAATACGGCAGCCCCGTGCGCTATCCGTCGCAAGGCGGATCGAACAACAGTTTCCACAGCTGGGCGATTCGCTCGCCAGCGCCGTGGAGTTTTTGCAGCAATCGGAGGAGGACGCAAGGGCCGGCTCCGCCCAATTGCGCCGGATGGTCGTTGCGGAAGCGGAAACGGCCGTTGAAAGCCTACCGCTGGAAACGGTGATCGACGCGCGGCCACTGCGCCGCGCTACGATCTGGGCGACTGCTGCCTTCGGCGTCGTACTCGTATGCTTGGCATTCGACGCAAGCTCCGTCGGCACGGCCCTCGCGCGGTTAATCTCACCGCTGGGCGACACGCAGTGGCCGCGCCAGCATTACCTGCAGTTTCGCGATCCGCCGGCCCGACTCGCAGTAGGACAAACATTTGAAGCGACTCTTACCGATCGCTCCGGCTCGTTGCCCGACGATGTGCGGATTGAATACCGGCTCAGCGAGAACGGCAAACGCTCGACGATTTCAGAAGGCATGTCCCGCGACGGCGACGTGCTGGTTGCCAGACGTGAAAACGTTCGCCATTCTTTTTCTTTTCGTGCGACGGGCGGTGATGATCAGGCCATGCATTGGATGCAGGTCGAAGTGGTCGAGCCGCCACGCGCGGAATCGCTCATCTTGACCGTCCATCCGCCCGCCTACACCGGGCAGCCCCCATTCACGGCTGAGCGCCATTTAGACGTACTTGCCGGCAGCCGCATCGAAGTTACCGGCACGGCAAACGAGGCGCTCGCTCAGGCTCGCGTTCTTGCGGACGGCCGCGAACCGATTGCGGCCGAAATCGGTGCGACATCAAATTCGCCTGCATCAGGCGACCGCACATTTCATATAGCACCCGACAAATGGATCGCGACAAAAGCTGGCGCCTACGAGCTTGAGCTTGCCAATTCCAGCGGCATTACAGGCGTGGCAGCTTCATGGCGATTGCGAGTCGAGCCGGATGCGACCCCGACCGTCGCGTGGGCCCGCCCGGCGGACGATATTCACGTGCTTCCTTTGGCGGTCATCCCGCTTCAAATTCTGGTCAAAGATGATTTGGCGATTCGCAGCGTCGAATTAATCTATGAGCGATCGGGGCGACGGGGCGATGAGGGGGGCAGCGAATTGAAGACTGGGCGGATCGAGCTTTTGGCCGGGCCGGAAAGCCCAACATCGGCGGCGGACGAAGTTCGAACCGTCGATCACGTTTGGTCGCTGGCGTCGCTCGGCCTAAAAGCAGGCGATCAGCTAACTTTGCGAGCCGAGGCCAGCGACTATCGACCGGGAGTTGGCAAAACCCTTGGTCCGCGACGCGTCACAATCATCACGATCGAAGAACTCGACGCGCGGCTGGCTGAGCAACAAACGCAAATCGTGCGACAATTGGAACGCGCGTTAACGGCCCAGCGCGCAACGCGCGACGAAGCTCGCCGCGTGGCCATTCAACAGCGCGACGCGGGCGCGCTTGCTGCCGGCGACCGAAATGCATTGCAATCGGCCGAACTCAATCAGCGTCGCGTCGGCTGGATGCTGGGCGATGCCAAAGAAGGGATTCCAGCTCTTGTCGAGAGCTTGCTTGCCGAGTTGGAAATGAACGGCGTCGCAAGCCCGGATGTCGCGCGTACGATGCGCGGACTAAAGGCCTCGCTTGGCGAGCTCGCCGGCGGCTCGCTAAGCACGGCCGAACGCGAGCTTACGGCAGCAAGGAAAGAGTCGAATGCCGCGTCCGACGAACAGGGCGAGTCGCTCGATCCACCGGAGCTTCCGCCACCGCAGGTGGACGATGTACCCGGTGTCCAGCCTCTCGCAGCTTCACCGCAAACGCAAGAATTACAGCAATCCTTGTCCGCCGCCGGCGCGGCACAAGATGAAGTCATCGCTACAGTCGAAAGGCTCGTGGCCGATTTGTCCGGCTCGGCCGATTTCAGCCGACATGTGCGAGAGCTTTCGCAACTCCACATCGATCAGATAGCCCACGAGCGAACGACAAGGGCGGAGATCGGCATTGGCACGATGCCGTTGGAGCTGAACGAGCTGACGCGCGACCAACGTGCCAACTTGAACAAAGCCTCGGCCGGCGAAGATTCGATTGCCAGGCGGTTCGAGAATATTCTGCTTGGCATGCGACAAATGGCCGAGAGCCTCGATCTGCAAGATGCGAAATCCTCTGACACGTTAAAGGATGCAATTGCGCTTGCCGAGCGACAACAAATCTCATCGCACATGCAAGACGCGACTCGCGCCCTGGCGGCCAATCGCGTCAATCGCGCGCTCGATCTGGAGCGGCAGGTCGCGGCCGAGCTTGAGCAAATGCTCAAATTTCTTCGCCATCAAGGGCCAACCGGCGCGGACCGGTTGGATGAGATGCGTCAGGCCCAGGAAAAACTGCAATCACTACGTGCCCAATTGACCGCGCTTCGCGAACAAGCCGCTCGCGCAGCATCACAAGGCCCAACGGCCGCCGCCGAGCGCGAGCAATTAGGCCAGCGCCAAGATGAGCTGCGCCGCGAAATCGAGCGTCTTTCGCGCGAGCTTGAGCGTCTCAAAGCGGGCGGCGCGGGCGCGAGCGCGAATCAATCAGCGAGCGCGCTCAACAATCGCCCGCCCGGTGAAGACCCAAGTGCCGCGGCGCCACCCAAGCCGGGCACCGACGAAGAATTGAAGCAAGCGGAGCAAAAGCTCGATGCAGCGGCCACGGAACTGGCCGAAGCCCGCGCCCAAGCCGAATTGGACCTGGCGCTGGAATTTATCAACCGCTTCCGCGGCGAGCTGGAAGAAATGATCGCGAGTCAACAGAAGTTAATCGTAGATACGGAAGAGCTGGACGGGGCCTTGCGTGCTAATCGCATTGCCGCGGATTTGGCGGCGAACCAACTGACGCAGCTTGAAGCGAGGGAGAGAGAATTGCTCCAGACCGCCGTCGAGCAGCGGGAGCTCTTGATGGGTCTCGCCGCGGTGCGAATCAGTTTGCAAGACGCCGAGCGGCGTTTGGCGAGCGCGGTCGACCTTCTTGCTGCAAAGAATTCCGGCATAGTCACACAACAAGCCGAGCGACACGCTCTCGCCCGGCTTGAGGCGATGTTGGAAGCCTTCGCGCAAACAGCGGCCGAAGCGCAGAAAAAGCCGGAGGGTGGCAACCGGCGAGGGGGCGGAAACCAGGGCCAACCGCCGCCGCAGCGCCGGCCCGCTTTTGAACTGCTGGAAGTAAAAATGCTCCGCATTTTGCAGATCGAGCTGAATCAAAGGACGGCAGCACATCAAATACGGCTGGCCGCCGACGGGCAGGCGAACGCCCAGCGGGCCGATTTGGTCCGGGAATCGCTGGAATTGGCCGCCGAGCAGCAACGATTGGCCGAACTGGCCCGGGAGATGCTTTCCCGCAATAATAGACAGCAGCAGGGCGAATAGAATTCGTTGCGACAATTGGTCGAAAGCGAAGGCGATATGAACATCCATCGCGTACTCTTTATCCTGGTGCTCATTTTAGCCGACAAGGCTTCCGTCGCCGGCGCTCAGTCGACTGACTTGCCGAGAGGCGCAACTTCCGGACAGTCCGGCAGCGAGTCACTTGGCGGACAGTTGCTTGATGACCTGAATCCCGCGGCGATTCCGCCGGCCGAATCCCAGCTGCCGCAATTGCCAAAGGCGGCGCCACGTCCGCAGGTAGATCTAGCGCCCGAGCTGCGTTTTAAACCGCCGGCGCGATTCGACGACCTGGGGCCCGGGCTCGGGTTGAATAACAGCGGTGAATATCTCGGCTCCCCTTCGGGCCCGCTCCCCTTGGTCCGGGCGCGGCAGGGGATGGAGCAAGCGGGCACTTTATTGGCTCAGCGCGGCGATGTGAATGATGTGCGCAGGGCGCAAGATCAGGTCGTCGCCCAGCTTGATGAATTGATCAACGGCCTATGCAAGCAATGTCAGGGCGGTGGAAATCCAAGCCCCAAGCCGCCGCAAGCCGGCCAACGCTCGCAGCCGAAGCCGGCCGGCGGCGCACGCCCCGGCATGAGCGCGATAGCCCCGCGTGATTCTACCGACGAACCGCGGCCATCGGGCGAGACGCACCAGGATTTAGCCGGCCGCGAGGAACTCATCAAGCAGCTCTGGGGCCATCTGCCGGAGCGCAGCCGCGAACAAATGATGCAATCCTATTCCGGCGAATTCCTGCCGAAGTACGAACTCGAGCTGGAAAAATACTATCGCCGTCTGACCGAAGAACAGCAGGCCGACGGGCAGAAGTAGGCGCGAAGAGCTAGTGGCAACCGACGCGGTTCAACGTGCGCTGCGTCCCAGGCGACCATCCCCTAGATGTTGTGTTTGGCCCTTGCATTTCGCCTCACTTAATTTTTTTCTTTTTCTCGTGAGGCGTTATTCAGCCAATATCGCCTCACCACGTCGTTGCAAGTTGTTGTGCAGTCGTGGTTTCGTAGCGATCCGAGGGGCGCTATTGACTGAATAAGGCCCCGGAGGTGGGATATTATTATTTGGGTTGGGGCGAAATGAGGTTCGATTTGTGGTTGCGCCGGCATGGGCGAATTTGCCAAACAAATTCGAAGGTGCGCAAAACTCTCCCCCGGGGGTTCTGCGCATCTTCGTTGATTCTCGGTGGGGAATTGGAACCTCGGAAATCACGAAAGAACCTGGCAATCTGAAATCGGCTCGCATCAGTATCGCAGACTTTTCGCCTTATGATCGAATTTAGTTTCCAAAGAGCTGCAATGGATTGCCGCGTGAACACATTATAGTAATTTGAGCTTGAATTGCGACTGGGTTTTTGGCCACTTGTAAAAGTTTTTCATCACGGACGCACAGAGGGCACGGAGCAGAAGTTATAAATGGCATGACGAATTACAAGAGCAGCGGTAGTGTGGCGGTTGCAAGTTGAAGAACAAAAATAGTGAATGGGGGGTGCGGCGGATGTTTGAAGTCACGAATTCGCTTGACAGTTTGGCATGGGGTGAATAGTTCATGCCGAAAAGAGGAGTTGACAGGATTGATGCGAAGGCATGCGGGCGGTATGGACGAAGATTGAACCGGTGGCCGCCCGCCACGGCGGGTAACTCCGGGGAACCAAGAAGAGAAGTGGCCGGGTGGCCAAATTAAGTCTTGACAGGGCGGCGGAGTGATTCGATTCGGCGAATTGACTCCGGTCTGCTTTCAATTACCCTCTGCCGCGGCCGGGCGACGCTGCTTGCCCGCAAGTAGCGCCGGCAGGCAAACTGTTCGCGCGCGAAAGCAACGCGCGGCGGCCACGCCATCGCGCCGCTCCGCGCTTCATCCGCGTGCCCGCGCCGATCAATGCGCGACTCGCATATGGCCCGGAGCCAAACGGCCAATCATTTCGCCCCCTTTCGCCCATCCCAAGTGTTAGGCGCCGCCAACGGCGCGCTACAATAACCGAGAATTGTGGTTGTCCCTGTCTTGTCCCCCCAGCGATAACCCAGGCCCTGTCGGCACTAGCTTTGACAGCGAACGCACACGATCGCTATAATGAAAGTCGATGAGTTCTCGTCGGCGGAACCGGGGCGGAGGACCCCACACACGCGGCCTTTATCTTTTCGGTGCGCGATGGTTGTGGAATCTATAGATCGCGAGCGGCTGGCTCGCGCTGAGCAGCATTTGCGATTTTGCACTTTGTGTGAGCACCAGTGCGGCGTTAACCGTACCGTCGGCGAGCGCGGTCCGTGCAAGGCAGGAAATGAGGCAAGAGTCTTCCGCCATCGCGTGGAACTCGGCGAGGAAGTCGAACTGATTCCCTCCCATCTCTTCTATTTATCGGGCTGCGATCTCCGCTGCGCATTTTGCATTGCAGAGTCAAACGCGTTCAATCCACTCGTTGGTACTGAATTGACTACGAGCTTTCTTTCCTCCGCTGTGGCGTGGGGGCAGGCACAAGGCGCGCGAAACATCCAATGGGTCGGAGGCGAGCCGACGATCCATCTGCCTGCGATCCTCAACGCGATGTCTGGTTGCCATGAGTTGCCGCCCATCATTTGGAAATCGGATTTTTATGGCTCACCTGCGGCGTTTGAGCTGCTGAAGGATGTGGTGGACGTTTACGTGGCCGACTTTAAGTTCGGTAACGACACGTGCGCCAAACGGCTTGCAAAGGTGGACCGCTATTTAGCAACAATCACGCGAAACTTGTCAGATGTGTTTGGACACGGGGATCTCATTATTCGACATCTTCTATTACCAGGTCATTTTGATTGTTGTTACCGACCCATCGTTGAATACCTGACTTGCAAGCTTCCGAACGTGAAATTCAGCATTCGCGATGGTTATTTGCCTCGATGGCAGGCAGAACAATATGGCGAATTGGCCCATCCTCTGGATAATTCTGTGGCCGCAAGAGCGTATAAACTGGCCAGATCGTGTGGCCTCAACATAGTTTGCTAAGTCCATCGACTCCTTACGAGCGAAGACTTCATGAACGCCGACGACGAAACTAACATTACTGATATTGAAGTGTTGCCGGACGGGCGCATCTATGTGTTTGGTACGTCACGCGAAGTTCTCGACGTCCTCGACGAGCTCCAATGCGGGCATGACGAAACCGTTCGACGCCGACTTCGTCGACAGGCAGCCGTATCGGAAAACACGACTCAAATAAAGGGCACACCATGACTGACGGTCCGGCTGAAGTCGTTGGCAATAAGCCACAACCACCGCACAAGCCCGCCGTACCGACTGCGAAGGTCAGGCTAGTGTCGCCAACTAACGCGCCGGCGCCGCGCGCCGCACGCTGTTCGGCCGCGCAACAGGAACTCGATGTTTTGGTGCGAGCACGCTACCCGATAATTTACGTCATTACCTGGGAGGAAGAGCGGGTCGAACGCTGTCTTCGCGAGATCGGCGCCGCGCGCAATAAGAATTTATTCGTATGGACGATCACCCAAGGAATTGTCAAGTCGGGTACCGACGCGCAGCAAAGCAAATCCGGCAGCGGCAACACTTCTGACCCACTCGCAGCTCTTGACGCAGTAATTCACCAGGTCGAGCCGGCAATTTACTTGTTCAAGGACTTTCACCGTTTTACGGAGGACGAGCGTTGCAACTTGTCCGTCGTTCGCCGGCTCCGCGACGTGGCCCATCACCTGCGTGACACATACAAAACGATTGTCATCACTTCGCCGCTGATGCGAATTGCGCCTGAGCTTACCAAAGATGTCACTGTGATCGACTTTGGTCTACCTGGGCCGGAAGAGTTCAACAAGCTGCTCGACCGCATTATCGAGGACGTTAAAGACAATCCCAAGGTGACGATCGACCTCAGCTCGGAGTCACGGGAGCGACTCGTGAGCGCTGCGCGAGGGCTCACGCTCAAGGAGGCCGAGAACGTGTTTGCTAAGACGCTCGTCACCGACGGTCGGCTCAGCGGCAGTGACGTGAACATTGTGTTCAGCGAGAAGCAACAGGTCATCAAAAAAAGCGGCTTATTAGAATACTACGCATCGCAAGAAAAATTCAGTGATGTCGCCGGCCTCGACAATCTGAAGGACTGGCTCAAGAAGCGATCGATCGCCTTTACGGATCGGGCACACAAGTTTGGGTTGCCAGCGCCGCGCGGAGTATTACTGCTTGGTGTGCAGGGCTGCGGCAAGAGTCTCTGCGCGAAGGCAGTATCAGGGCTTTGGGGACTGCCGCTGTTGCGATTCGATATCGGACGGATGTTCAGCAGCCTCGTAGGATCGAGTGAGGAAAATATCCGACGAGCAATACAAGTGGCCGAGAGTGTCGCCCCAGTCATCCTTTGGGTCGATGAAATTGACAAAGCCTTGGCTGGAGCAGCGAGTTCCGCAGGCAGCGACGGCGGCACGTCAGCACGTGTGTTTGGCACCCTGCTTACTTGGCTTTCAGAAAAAACGTCGCCCGTGTTTGTTATTGCTACCGCCAACGACATCAGCAATTTGCCTCCAGAATTATTACGCAAAGGGCGGCTCGATGAAATCTTTTTTGTCGATTTACCGACCGCTCTCGAACGCCGCGAAATCTTCCGCATCCATATTGAGAAGCGTGGGCGCAATCCTGACAAGTTCGACCTCGACGACCTTGCCCGCGTTAGCGAGGGCTTTAACGGCGCTGAAATCGAAGAGGCCGTCATCGCAGCATTATTCGACGCTTTCAGTAGTCAAAAAGAACTCAGTACCGAAATCATCAAGGGTGCGATTAGCGACACCGTGCCCCTTTCCAAGACAATGAGCGAGGAACTCAACCGCCTCCGAACATGGGCAAATGGCCGCTCGCGGCCCGCTTCCGGTACGCTGACTCAAATGGCCGACGAGGGTCGGCGAAAGATCGAAATCTAAATGCCCGATACTTATCGCTCAATTGAATTACAAAACCGAGAGGTGAAGCATGAGCACTGTGATGGTCATAACGCCAATTATAATTGCGAATTGGCCGGCAATAACGGCGGCTGTCACAGCCGCAGTAGGCACGATGGGCTTCGCGGCGCTTCAGGAAGCCCATTCCGTGGACCGCGCTCGGACTTCCGCAACCAATCGAGAAGAGATTGAAATCGAGGATAGCGAAGTCTTGCAAGCAGCCGCGGGCACCGCGGAAGAGCTAGTGGTAGAGCGCGACGGCGTCAGGGCGGTTTTTAGCCGTGACGCGCGCGGTGCTTTGAAACTGTGTCTCGACGGCGGCGGCCTGTCGAAATCCCAGCTGCGCAAGCTCGGCGAAGAACTGATCGGCCGGGTAACACAGCAGTATGCCTATCACCGCATCGTAACGGAATTGAAAGAACGCAATATGACCATCGTTGACGAGCAGGTGACGAAGGACCAAACCGTTAAAATCCGCGTCCGCAACTGGTAAGGAGCGCAGCATGGCACAAGAAGAGATAGAAATTGAGATCGACGCACAAGGCCGGGTGCAGGTTCGCACGATCGGCATTAAAGGAAAACGCTGTCTCGACTACGCCGAAGCGCTAGCAAGAATTCTGGGTCG
>Ga0190275_10001955_pt1 | contig 15021 bp, 11 predicted proteins | sample Popmic550T_FD_133745 | JGI IMG/M metagenome (GOLD analysis project Ga0190275, IMG submission 133745) | Populus adjacent soil microbial communities from riparian zone of Yellowstone River, Montana, USA - 550 T | ecosystem: Environmental > Terrestrial > Soil > Riparian zone > Trees stand | place... | reverse complement strand
GGTGCCTTCTCGGGGAAGGACCCGTCGAAGGTGGACCGCTCGGCGGCGTACATGGGCCGCTACATCGCCAAGAACGTGGTGGCCGCAGGGCTGGCGCGTCGCTGCGAGGTGCAGGTCTCCTACGCCATCGGCGTCGCGGACCCGGTGAGCGTGATGGTGGAGACGTTTGGCACGGCTACCGCGCCCGAGGCGAAGATCGCCGAGGCGGTGCGCCGGACGTTCGGTCTGCGCCCCCGCGAGATCATCGAGTACCTGGATCTGCTGCGGCCCATCTACCAGAAGACTGCGGCGTACGGGCACTTCGGCCGCTCCGAGAAGGAGTTCACCTGGGAGCGGACCGACAAGAAGGACCTGCTGCGCGAGGCCCTGGGTGGCAGCTCTCGCCTGAAGGCCGTGGGCAGCCCGTAAGCGGCTGGACGATCAAAGTTCCGGTGACTTGAACCCGCGCGCGTGGCCCAATAGGGGTCACGCGCGTTTCTTTTTTCCACCCGAGAGGGATACCGCCATGGCCAGGTCCGCCGGCCTCAAGAGGCCGAAGAACAGCTTTGCCCCTGTGCACTGTGACATCAAGGACCCGTCGCTCGCGGACAAGGGACGCGGCCGCATCGAGTGGGCTGGGCGCACGATGCCAGTGCTGCACCAGATCCAGGAGCGCTTCGAGAAGCAGAAGCCACTCAAGGGGCTGCGGGTGACGGCGTGTCTGCACGTCACGGCGGAGACGGCCAACCTGATGGTGGCGCTGAAGGCGGGCGGGGCGGAGGTGTCGCTGTGTGCCTCCAACCCACTGTCCACGCAGGACGACGTGGCCGCAGCTCTGGTGGAGGACTACGGGATGCAGGTCTTCGCCATCAAGGGCGAGGACAACGCGACGTACTACCGCCACATCGACATGGCGCTGGAGGGTGGGCCGCACATCACCATGGATGACGGCGCGGATGTGGTGGGAGTGCTGCACACCCGGCGCAAGGACCTGCTGAAGAACGTGCTGGGCGGCACGGAGGAGACGACGACGGGGGTGATTCGCCTGCGCGCGATGGCTCGGGCCAAGGTGCTGGGCTACCCCATCGTCGGGGTGAACGAGGCGAAGACGAAGCACATGTTCGACAACCGGTACGGCACGGGCCAGTCGACGATCGACGGCATCATCCGGGCGACGAACCGGCTGCTGGCGGGCAGCGTGTTCGTGGTGGCGGGCTACGGCTGGTGTGGCCGCGGCCTGGCGATGCGTGCCCGGGGGATGGGGGCCGATGTCGTCGTGACGGAGATCAACCCCACCACGGCGCTCGAGGCGGTGATGGACGGCTTCCGCGTCATGCCAATGAGCGAGGCGGCGAAGATCGGCGACTTCTTCTGCACGGTGACGGGCAACATCGACGTCATCCGCGCCGAGCACTTCCAGGTGATGAAGAACGGGGCCATCGTCTGCAACTCGGGCCACTTCAACGTGGAGCTGGATCTGAAGGCGCTCGGGAAGCTGGCGAAGAGCCGCAAGGTCATCCGCGAGTTCGTTGAGGAGTACACGCTCCAGGGCGGCAAGAAGGTGGTGGTGCTGGGCGAGGGCCGGCTCATCAACCTGGCCTCCGCCGAGGGCCACCCCTCGAGCGTGATGGACATGTCCTTCGCCAACCAGGCGCTGTGCAGCGAGTGGATGGTGAAGAACCACGACTCGCTGGAGCGGAAGGTCTACGGGGTGCCGGAGCACATCGATCACGAGATCGCCCGGCTCAAGCTCAGGAGCCTGGGTGTGAAGATCGATGCGCTGACGCGAGCGCAGGGGAAGTACCTGGCCTCCTGGGACGAGGGCACCTGAGTCGCGGAGGGTGTTCCGAAGAGAAAGGTTGCTGCCCGAGTGGAGAAGCCACTGGTTTGGGTGACCTTTTCAAGGTCTGGAGCGGGTTCGAACCGCGTCGCTTATGAGGCGATTACCAGGAGCGTGTAGGGCCTCACCGGCCGGGCAGCTGAGGAGAGGGACGAAATGGCCCGAAAAATCCTGACGCTGCTCCCGTCACTTCGGGAAGGTTGCCAGCGTGAGCGTCTCCGGTGGGGCTGGCAGCTCGCCTGGTAGCTTCAGCGCCCCGGAGACGTAGCGCCAACCTGTCCCGTCGTGGCGGAAGTCCGAGCACTCCACGAAGGAGCGGTCCTTCCCCTTCTCGAACACCTTGGCGAAGAAGAGCACCTGTGCCACGCCCCGCTCGTCGGGCGGCCGCCGATCCATCACCACCAGGCCCGGGAACTGGTGGCTCTGTGCATAGGCGCGCAGCCCACGCACCACCTCGGCCTCCGGCCGGGCGCGATCCGGGTGATCCGGGTGCAGGGACTTCCAGAGCCAGGCGGCCTCTCGGAGCGCGAAGGCGCTGTAGCGCGAGCGCATGAGGGCCTCCGCGTCAGCAGGCTCGGCCTCGCCGCGGTGGTAGGGCGCGCAGCACAGGCGGTAGCGGAGGCCAGAGGAACAAGGACAGAGCAGGGCAGGGGGCATGACCGGTGGTCCAGGAGCCTACCCGCATGCCGGGCGTGCCCACCTCCCGACGTATCCACGAGTGGACAGCTTGCCGGGTGGCCATGGCCCTTGCGGGCAAGGGGTGGAAGGCTTACATCCGGTCTCCCACCTTATGAGTCTCATCGAAGCCATCGTCCTCGGGCTGGTCCAGGGCCTCACCGAGTTCCTTCCCATCAGCTCCACCGCGCACCTGCGCATTGTCCCGGAGCTGTTCGGCTGGAAGGACCCGGGGGCGGCCTACTCCGCCGTCATCCAGCTCGGCACCGTGGCCGCCGTGCTCATCTACTTCCGCAGCGACCTGGTGAAGCTCACCGCCGCCTTCTTCCAGGGGCTGCTGCGCCGTGAGCCGTTCGCCACGCTCGAGTCGCGTCTGGCGTGGTTCGTGCTCGTGGGCACCCTCCCCATCGGTGTGTGCGGCCTGGCCTTCAAGAAGTACATCGAGAGCTCATTGCGCTCGCTCTACATCATCTCCGCCAGCCTCATCATCCTGGCGATCATCCTCTTCATCGTGGAGCGGATGGCCTCGCACCAGCGGACCCTGGCGGACATGCGCTGGCGGGATGGGCTGATCATCGGCGCGTGGCAGGCGGTGGCGCTCATCCCGGGCTCGTCGCGCTCGGGCACCACGCTCACCGGGGCGCTGTCGCTCGGGCTGCGGCGTGAGGATGCGGCGCGCTACTCCTTCCTGCTCTCCATCCCCGCCACCACGCTGGCCGGTGTCTTCGAGCTCAAGCATCTGCTGGAGGCGGACTCGCGGCCCTCCACCCTGGCCTTGGTGACCGGGACGCTGGTCGCCTTCGGCTCGGGCTGGGCGGCGATCGCGTGGCTGCTGCGCTACCTGCGCACGCGCTCGACCATGGTCTTCGTGGTGTACCGCGTGGTGCTCGGGCTGGGGCTGATCGGCCTGCTGCAGGCGGGCTTGCTCAAGCCGCTGTCGGGCGTGGAGAACCTTGCGGATCAGGAGCACCCGACGAAGCCTCCCGTGGAGAAGCAGGTGACGGACTGACGTGGACTCGCTCTTCGACAAGCTGGAGGCCCGGCTGGCCTCCCACCCGCCCCGGCCCATTAACCTGCCGGGGCTGGTGCTGCGCGAGTCCGCCGTGCTCGTCCCCTTGTTCGAGCGCGAGGGTGTGCCGCACGTCCTCTTCACCCAGCGGCCGGCCCACCTGCGCAACCACGCCAACCAGTTCTCGTTCCCCGGAGGCGGCAGGGACTTGGAGGATCCCACGCCTCTCCACACCGCGCTCCGGGAGACCGAGGAGGAGCTGGGCGTCGAGCGCTCGCGGGTGCGCGTGCTCGGCATGCTGGACGAGATCCCCACCATCACGGCGTTCCGCATCCAGCCCTTCGTGGGAATCATTCCAGGAGATGGGCAGTACCGCCCGAGCGCCGAGGAGGTGGCGTTCATCCTCGAGGTGCCGCTGGCGGGTCTGATGGATCCGTCCATCCGCCGCACCGAGAAGCGCACGGTGCAAGGCGTGGAGTACGACGTCTACTTCTACACCTACAACTCCCACGTCATCTGGGGCGCTACGGCGCGAATCCTCTACGATCTGCTGGAGCACATCGCGCAGCTCTCCTCGGGTGCTCCGTCCGCGCGCGGGACGGGCTGAGGACGCTCTAGCGCCTCAGAACTGGAGGTAGACGTACGGCCGCGCCTCCACGGACGCCAGGTGGCGGATGCCCAGGCCGATCGCCACAAGCACCACCGCGCGCGCTGGCGCGGGCAGGCGCACGAAGAGCTCCCCCACGCTGTCGTAGAGCTTCATGGGCAGCGCGTGGCTCACCACCGCCACCGCCAACATGATCCACACCAGCGTGCTCACGTTGGCCAGCCCTGGCATGAGCAAGAGCATGCGTGCGTAGAACTCGCCCGCGTGAGTCATGTCCGGGGCCCGGAAGACGACGCGCGTGAGCACCACCACCGTGAAGGTGAGCAGCATCCCCACGCCGACCCGCACCCACCCCATCGATTCTGCCTCCGGCCGGCCGCCGCGGATCCACCACCACGAGCGTGTGAGGCACAGCCCCACGCCATGCACGGCGCCCCACACCGCGAAGCGCCAGTCCGCCCCGTGCCACAGGCCGCCCAGCACCATCACCGTCATCAGGTTGAACAGCACCCGCGGCTTCGAGGCCCGGTTGCCGCCCAGCGGGATGTAGAGGTAGTCCCGCAGCCAGCTCGACAGGCTCATGTGCCAGCGGTTCCAGAACTCGAAGAGGTTCTTCGCCAGGTACGGCCGCTGGAAGTTCTCCGGGAACTCGAAGCCGAACAGCGCCGCCGCGCCAATGGCAATGTCCGAGTACCCCGAGAAGTCGAAGTACAGCTCGAAGGTGTAGGCCACCGCCGCCATCAGGCACTCGGCGGACGTGTACGCGGCCGGATCCGCGAAGACCGGGTCCACCAGCCCGCTCCCCAGCACGTCCGCGATGACCATCTTCTTCACCAGGCCCACCGCGATGCGGTACATCGCGCGGCCGCCCGCCTCCGGCGTCAGCGTGGGCACCTCGTGGAAGCGCTCCAGCAGCGCCGAGGCGCGGACGATCGGCCCCGAGATGACTCGCGGGAAGAAGAGCAGGTAGAGCAGGTGCTCGAAGTAGCTGTGCTCCGCGCTCGCCTTCCCGCGGTACACGTCCACCACGTAGCTGATGGCCTGGAAGCAGAGGAACGACAGCCCGATGGGCAACAGCAGCCCGAAGGGCTCCTCGCGCACCACCACCCCCAGCGGCGCCAGCAGCGTCCGCGCCGTCTCGCGGAACAGCTCCGCGTACTTGAAGCTGGCCAGCAGGCCCACGTTCGAGAGCACCGAGGCCGTCACCAGCAGCTTGCGCAACCCCTGGGACTTCGCCCGCGCCAGCCCCTTGACGACCAGGTGGTCCACCGCCGCGCCCCAGAAGAAGACCAGGACCGGCAGCGGCGTCCACACCGCATAGAAGAAGAGGCTCGCGACGAGCAGCACACTCAGCCGCGCGATGCGGTGGCGGTGCACCGCCCAGTACAGCGCGAAGATGAGGGCCAGGAAGACCAGATAGGGGATGCTGGTGGACGGCATGTCAGCCTCCCTCCGCCTTCCGCGCAGCGGGCGCTGGTGTGGTGTTGCGAGCCGGACCCTGGGCCTCGTCGCGGGCAGGCTCCTGCAGTGAGGCCCGGGCCTGGGGCAGCGGCGCCGTCTCGGGCTCGGGCGCCTGGAGCGGGGCCTGCCCCTGCGTCGGACCGGGGGATTGAGTCGCGGGAGGCGCCTCGGGGGCTGCCTGCTTCGGCGTGGGCGCCTGGGTGGGGACCTGGCCCGGATCCGGCGCCTGCACCTGCTCCGGTGGTGCTGCCTTGTAGGCCTCGTAGGCCGCGAGCAGATCCTTCACGAAGGATGCGGCCAGCTTCTCGTAGCCGAGCTGCGTCAGGTGCGTGCCGTCCGCGTGGCTCAGCGCTGGCTCGGCGCGCTGCCAGCGCAGCATGGAGCGCTCACCGCCCATGGCCGCCCGGGCGGACCAGTAGGCACAGCCTGCCTCCCGGGCCACCGCCGGGAGCGTGGTGAGCACCCGCCCCAGCGCGCTCGTCTCCGTCCAGCGGCCGTTCGCGTCCTGCATCAGGCGATCGGTGGGGCCCATGAGCAGGCACTCCGCGCCCGTGGAGGCCCGGAGCCGGGAGACCAGGGCAACGTACTCCTGGCGCAGCGTCTCGGGGTCGAGATCGGGCACGCCCGCCTCGTTGGTGCCGTACCAGAACACGAGCAGCTGCGGCCTGCGCGCCGCGAGCTGTGCGTCCAGTGACGCCGGCTCATAGCGGCTCAGCGTGAAGGCCGTGCTGCCAGGCAGGCCCGCCGAGTCAAAGGTGATGCCCGGCTGCTCGAAGTCCAGCGACGCGCCCAGCACCGTGATGGGACCGTCTCCCGTGTTGGTCACCTCGAGCGAGTGCGCGGGACCCGTGACGGGGAAGGCGCGCATGCGCACCGTGGGCGCGGTGGCTGGCGGTGGCTCCTCGGCGGGCACGGGCACTCCGTCCACCTTCACGTCGAGCTTCCCGGCCCCGGGCGCGTCCAGCCAGTACAGCGTCAACCGAGCCTCGGGCGATCTCGCGGGCGAACAGCCCTCGCAGAACTGGATGCGCAGCGAGGCCCCCGGCGCTCCCACCGCGCGGATGCCCGTGAGACCCCACGCCTCGCCCGCCTGGGACTCTGGCTGCAGCGCGTCCAGCACCTGCCACTCGCCGGTCAGCTCCCGCGACACGCGCGCGGCTGCCAGGCGCTGAGAGGGCTTGCCTGCGGCGATGAAGCCACGCCCGCCGTCTCCGAACTTCTTGGAGAGCACGCCCCGGACCGCGTCCGTGAAGAAGTGGGCCGAGGTGTGAGAGGCGCCCAGCTGAACGAGGCCCAGCCGCTCCGTCCCCTTCTTCTCCTCCAGCGCTCGCAGCCGCGCGAAGGTGCCCTTCAGCGCCGTGCCTCCCTCGACCAACCCCGAGGGATCATCCACCATGAGCAGCGGCTGGTGGGTCTTGGCATAAGCACGCTGGAGCGCGAAGTCGAAGAGGTGGCCCAGCAGGTCCGAGCCCCTGGCCCGTGGATGCACCAGATCCTCGTTGAACAGCTTCGCGGAGAGCCACTCGATCGAAGAGCCCTCGCCTCCCATGGCCGAGAGTGCATCCCAGAAGGCGCAGCCGCCCTCGCTCGCCACCTCGCGGAAGATGTCTCCCACCTCCTTGGAGCCTCGGCGCGGCACCAGCTCTCCACCCATCGTCCGCACCGCTGCGTCGATCGGCGCCATGATGAGGCAGGCCGCGTCCGGCACCGAGTCGCGCACCTGCTTCACCAGCTCCGTCGCCTGGGTGCGGATCTCCTGTGGGGTGATGCGGTTGCGAGAGATGTAGAAAGCCTCGTTACCGCCCACCATCAGCACCACCAGCGCAGGCTTGCGGTGGCGGAGCTGGGAGCGGAAGGCGCCCTTCTGCGCTCGGAGGAAGACCTCCGCCGTCGCGCCTGGCAGCCCGATCGTGTCGTAGACCACGCCCGGCTTCCCGTTCTCCAGCGAGACGCCATGCAGCTCCACCTTCCCGAAGGTCTGCAGCGAGAGCGTCTTCGTGTCCTCGGGGAGCGAGAAGCGTGAGAAGGCCACCCCCGGCAGCTCGAAGCGGGTGAGCAGACGCTGCATCGGCTTGCCGTCCGCGCTGAACTGCACCGTCCCCCCGTCCGGCTTCGTCTGGAAGAACAGCTCCGCGACGCGCGCGCCCTCCGCGGGGAAGCGCACGCTCGGTGAACCCGTGCCGCCGGACGCGAAGGCTACGCCCGTGTAGCCCAGCCGATCCTTGGGGTAGTTGCGATCGATGAGCCGAGTGACTTGCCAGCCCTCGCTCGCCGTTCCCGTCCGCACCGAGCGCCCCGAGCCCGTGGGCCGGTCGATGAAGAGGAAGCCCTTGCCGCCCGAGCCGTGGCGCTCCTGGAGCCGCGCTCGGATCATGTCGGTGATGTGGTCCGAGGCGATCAGCGAGTCTCCCAGGTGCACCACCCGCACCGGGTGTCTCCGCCGGTCCTCGCGCAGCTCGTTCAAGGCCGAGAAGAAGGGAGCCAGCCCGCTCTCCTCGCACCCCGTCGTGCCCAGGCGGCGGCAGCCCAGCTCGATGTCCACGTGCTGCGCGCCCATCTTCTCGCGCAGGGCCTCCAGCGAGAGCGCTCGGGCCCGGGTGAGGGTGTTCAGCCCCTCCAGATCGGACGGGGGCGCCGTGGTGGCGGCGGGCGCCTCCTCCTCTACCGCAGGGGTCTCCTCCTCCGGGGGCAGCTCCTCCTCGGGGGCCTGGGTCGGTATGCCCGCCAGTGCGTCATCCGTGTTGCGCTCGGACGAGCCCTTTCCCGTCAAGGACTTGGGAAGCACCAGCTCCGCCAGCCGGGGCGCCAGCGGTCCTTCCTTGCTCAGGCTCGGGATAGGACGAAATGCCTCCGGCAGCGGCGCAAGGGAGAGTCCGAGCGCGAGCGCCGCCGCGAGGACGATCGTCCATCCGGTGGATTTGGCTTTGGGGTCCAAACTGCGGCCATGAGACTGGCTTTTTGGTGCCGGGTCAAAACTCTGATCACAGGTGTCTCGGCTGGGGGGGAGCCGGGCATACAGGCGGTGGAAGCCGCCTCCCTCCCGGCCGAGAGGCGCTATGGTGCGCCGCCGTCCGCGCCGGCCCCCTGGCGCCCCTCAGGAGTCCTCGTACCGCATGGCCCTCTACCCCGTCATCATGGCCGGTGGATCCGGCACTCGCTTCTGGCCCCTGTCCCGTCAGGCGCGCCCCAAGCAGTTCCTCCCCCTGGCCTCGAAGAACCCCCTCATCACCGACACCGCCGCCCGGCTCAAGGGGCTGGCCTCGATGAAGAACACCTTCATCGTCTGTGGCCCCCTCCATGCCAAGGCCGCCGCGAAGCTCGTCAAGGGACTGCCAAAGCAGAACCTCTTGGTGGAGCCCGTGGCGCGCAACACCGCCCCGGCCATCGCGCTCGCCACGCTGCAGGTGGCCGCCAGGGACCCGAAGGGCATCCTCATCGTCCTTCCGTCCGACCACCACGTGGCCAACCCGGAGGCGTTCCGGCAGACGCTCGCCGAGGCGGCCCGAGTGGCCGAGGCCGGCCACATCGTCACCCTGGGCATCAAGCCCCACCGCCCCGAGACGGGCTATGGCTACATCCAGCTCGGCGAGCCCCTGGAGGGCGGCGGCCGGAAGGTGAAGGCCTTCAAGGAGAAGCCGGACCTGGAGACGGCCCGGGGCTACGTGGAGTCCGGGGAGTTTCTCTGGAACGGCGGCATCTTCATCTTCCGCGCGGATGTGATGCTGGAGGCCTTCGCCCGGCACATGCCCGAGCTGAAGAAGGGGCTGGAGTCCCTGCGCGCCGCGGTGGGCAAGCGCACCTTTCCCGCGGTCCTCAAGCGCGTCTTCCCCAAGCTGCCCTCCATCTCCATCGACTACGGCGTCATGGAGAAGGCCGAGAACATCGCCGTGCTGCCCGGGGACTTTGGCTGGTCGGACGTGGGCTCCTTCGCCGCCATCCCCGAGGTGCGCCCCGCGGATGAGCGAGGCAACGTCGTCTCCGGCCCCGAGTCCATCGTCGTGGACTGCGATGGCTGCGTGGTGGTGGGCGACAAGCGCCCGCTGGCCGTGGTGGGCCTGACGGATGTGGTGGTGGTGGACGCGGGAGACGCGGTGCTCGTCATTCCCAAGGACAAGAGCCAGGACGTGCGCAAGGTCGTCGAGGCCCTCAGGGCCCGCAAGGCCCAGAAGTTCCTGTAGGCCTCTGGGCCATTGGGCGAGCCGTCAGAGCTTACTCCAGCAGCGCAGAGCCCTGATCCGCCCCGACGAGCAGCCGCCAGACGTCGAGCCTCTCTGGGGAGGAGAGGGGGAGGTGCTCTCCCAGGAACACCTGTCGGTAGCCCGCATAGGCGCCCCTGAACTTCTCCTGCACGCCGTCCATGCACAGCGCGCCGCCCCGGGCATAGTGGTTCCCTCTCATGGAGAACCCCGGGCGGAATGACTCGCGCCCGAGCCGAACGAGCATGCGCTGCGGGCCTCCCTTCACGCGGTTGTTCCTCACCGTGAGCCCGGTGACCACCACGCCATCGGCCGCCAGCATCAGCCCGTAGCTGGCCGTTCCCTCGATGGTGTTCTCTACTACGTGCACGTTCCTGCCACCCGCGATGCGGATCCCCTGGCCATTGTGCGGCGGGAAGTTGCGGATGTTCTGGATGGTGTTGCGCTCCACCCAGATGTCCTCGGGGGGAGCGACCTGGCTCAAGATGGAGACCCCGCGGCCGGCCTTGGAGATGGTGTTGCCCTGGATGACGACGCCGCGGGCGCCCAGCGAGACGAGCACCCCATCCCCAGCCGAGGAGCCTACAGGGCGGATGGTCGCATTCGGGAACCCCGAGATCTGGTTGTTGCGGATGACCACCTCATTGCACTCCTTGATGTCCACCCCGTTCTCGCCGCTGTCGTGCAGCTGGTTGTTCTCGATGAGGAGCACTTCCGCGGGACCCACACCCCCCTGGCACTGAATCGAGTCTCCCGAGTTGTGATGGATGTTGTTACTCCGGATGGCGACGTCTCGTGACGGGCCCACCACCACCACGCCATGCGAGTCGTGTCCGGCCTTGATGAAGTGGTGGATGACGTTGTCCTGGATCCGGATGTGCCGGGCGCCTTGAACAATCACCCCCGCGCCCGCCGTCCCATCGCGCAGCTCGCTCCCGGTCAGACGGGACTTGTCGCCGCCTGGGAGGAAGACGACAGCGGCCATCGGAGCGCCGTCCACGTCCACATGCAGGTTCTCCAGGTTCCAGCGCCCCCGCACGAAGATGATCGCGCCCGGAGCCCTGTTGCTGCTCGGCATGAGGGTGGGACGCGACGGCCCCTCGCCCCGCAGGGTGATGGCCGCGGCTCCTTCACCGTGGGACTCCAGCACCAGCTGCTCCGAGTACGTGCCCGGAAGCACCCGGATGACATCGCCAGGACGCGCGAGCGATGCCGCTCGGCCCAGGGTACGCAGCGGTGACGCGACCGTGCCCTTCCCAACATCCGAGCCCTTCATGCCCACGTACCAGCTCCGACCCGTGGGCTGAGGAGGTGTCTCTGTCGGAGGAGGCGCTGTCTCCGTCGGGGGAGGCGGTCCCTCCTGCGGAGGTTGTCCGGCCAGGGGAGGCTGTTCCTCCTGAGAAGGTTGTTCCCCCAGGGGAGGCTGTCCCTCCAGCGGAGGCTGTACCCCCTCGGAAGGTGGTTCTCCTGGCAAGGACGGTTCTGCGGTGAACCGCTGCTCCGTCAGCGTCGCCGGCTCACAGGCGCTCAGCAGAAACCACGTGAGCGCTCCGCATGTACCGCCCAGGCTGCGCCTGCCGATCCTTCGCCCCATCATGCTGACCCCCTCGCCCCACGGCTCTGTGCAGGCGCCGAAGTTCGCCACGAGCCTCGCGGCCATCAAGGGGACGCATCTAGGGGGAGGTGGGCACAGGTGGCACTCAAGAGGGGCGAGTGCTGGAGTGAACGGTAGAACTCACGCGGATCCATGAGCGGTGCTCCAGGCTCACCGCCGCCGGCGGCGCAGCCAGAGCGCCAGGGCCACCCACGCGGCCGGAGCGAGCATCGGTGCCGCCGTGCAGCCCTCGCCGGAGTCATCCCAGAAGGAGCGGCACTTCGGCACTTCGTCCACCTCCACCTGGATGGGCGCGCTGGCGGGGCCGAGGTTCCCCGCCGCGTCCCGCGCTCGCAGCCGGGCAATGAAGCGTCCCGAGGCGTCGGAAGGCAGCGAGGTGATGCACAGCCCTCCAGGAGCCAGGGAGACGCGGACCTTGCCGTCCTCGAGGACGGACCCCGTCGTCGCCATCAGGGTCGGCTTGCCCTCCAGATCAGGCTCCGCGGGAGCCTTGCTGACCCAGATGTCGTAGCCGAGCTCCTTGCTCGGAGTGTCATTGTCCGTCGGAGCCGCGAACACGATCGTGATGTCTCCGAGCCGATCCTTGCCGCCGCGCTCCACGGCCACGCTCGGCTCGACGATGGCCGACGGCGCCGCCGTGTCGGCCTCCTGGTTCACATTCAGCGAGTATTCCTCGAACCCCGTCTTGAGTCGGTAGACGCCCGGGGAGAGCGGTGCGGAGGGCTTTACCTCGATGCTGCCCCTCGCGTCGGCCTCCGGAGTCAGCGTGACGGGGAGCTCGTTGTCCAGGCCGTCGAACAGCAAGACCTTGTCCGGGTCGAGCCGGTGGCCATAGGCGGCGTGAACGGTGAGGAGGGGGTTGGAGGGCAGGCCTTGTTCCTGCCAATTCGGGTAGACGCTCGTGATGGGGGGCGGGGAGGTCGCGGAGGCGGACGAAGCGGCGAGCAGGGCTGCGAGGCACAGCATGCGAAGGGCAGGGGCGCGTTGTCTCGAGGGCATCCCCGTCGTGGTAGCAGGGGCTGTGCCACCCGCGCGCCCGGGAGCGAGGCCGAGGCGCTCCTGAGGGACTGAGGCGAGGAGCTCACTGGCACTCCTGTCCTTGGGCCCGTGATTTTCTGACACTCAAGGGAGGCAACTCGTCCAAGGAAGACCTGCGCGCGGACGAGTTTCATCAGCCGCTCGTGGGCCTGGGCGACCGGGCGCGCCACGCCGGAGCGGGACTCGCCATACATCCTCGAGAGCTGGTCCATGGTGAAGCCCTGGAGGTAGTGCAGGCGCGGCTCGCGCCATGGCCTCATGGGCGGTGGCTCCCGCCTTCCGCAGTCGAGACTGTCGGCACTGCGGGGTAGCGCCTATCCTCAGACTTCCCACGTAGGAGGCAGGGAGGACACCATGAGATGGCGTTGGGAGGTATGGCTGTTGCTGGGGCACATCCTAGTGGGGTGCTCGCATGCTGCCTCTGGGCCTGCGCTGCGAAACACCGCGGGTGGCACGCTTCAGAGCGGGGCCTCCCAGCCCTCCTCCCGTGCTGGCCCTAGCGAGCCAGGACGTCTGCACCATCGCCGATCCGGGCGCCCGGTGGGCACCGAGGTGGCCATGGTGAGTGTGGCCGAAATGGCCGTGCGCACCGTGGCCAGCGGCGCCGTGCGGGTGGATGTCTTCGAGGCGCTGCTGGTGTACGCCGGCATCGACCATGAGGGTGACTTGCCCTCAAGCGGCCGTCCTCTCACACCGGACGAAGCGGCCCGGTTGCTGGCCGTCTTGCTGCAAAAGCCGGTGACGCTGGCCAACTTCCCGCCGCGCATGGGGGCCAGCCACTTGCTGCGTGAGGTGTTGGAGGGCGGCGAGGTGTCCCGGGAGGAACTGCTTCGCCGGGTGGAGCGCTTCAGCTGGGTGGCGGTGCTGCGGCCGGACGGCTACCTGGCCTGGGTCATCAATGGACGCACGCTGCAGAAGGTGGCCCCGGTGGAATGGCAGGACGGAGCCTTCCGTGCGCGCGGCTTCGAGGTGGGCCGCTTCTACACCGGCCAGGGAGGAGCCTTCCGGCTTGCGGACGCGCAGATGCGCCAGGCAGGCCCCCTGTTGGCCGAGGTGTACGACGATGCGGACTACCTCAGCCGCACGCTGGACGGTGCCGAGGAGGCGTTCTTCGAGCTGGCCCTCGCCATTGGGAAGCTGCTGACGTACCCGTCGGACAGCCTCGCGGCGCTGCAACACCTGCCGGCGGGACTGGCTGCCCTCATCGCCTCCTCGCCGGAGTACCTGGAGCGCTTCAGATACATGACGCGCGGAGAGCAGGTGAAAGCGCTCTCCAAGCTGGCAACCACCCTCATTGTCACCTGCGGCGCAGCCGGTGGTACCACGCGCACGTTGACGGCGGCCCTGGGCGGTGCGGAGGCCACTGTGCCGGTGTTGTCCCTCACAGTTGAGGGCGTGCTGGTGATGGAGCGCGTCGCGGTGCCGGTGGGGGCAGTGGCAACCGCAGTCGGCACGGGAGTCGGCGGCGTCTACGTCCTGTCCACTGCATCAGGGGGAGGCGGCCCAAGCCCCGGCAAGAGTGACGCCGGAGCCAAGGCCGCAATGGCGGTCGCTCCATCGTCGAGAGCGCTCGGACGGGCGCTCGAAGCAGCGGGGCACGTGCGTCCGCCAGGCTCTGCGGCGCATCACATCGTTTCGGGTAGCGCCCCTGCGGCCGCCCGAGCACGTGAGGTTCTGCAACGGTTCGGCATCGGCATCGATGATGCCGCGAATGGAGTGTTCCTTCCGGCCACCCGAGCGGCTCCGAAGCCTGCGGGTGCTGCGGTACACTCGACGCTGCACACGAACGAGTACTACCAGAAGGTGAACCGAATGCTCAGAGCGGCCACAACGCGAGCTGAAGCCCAAGCCGCACTGAACGCCATCAGGCAGGAGCTGCTGTCCGGAGGGCTTTAGAATGACGTTCTACGAACCCCTGGTTGCGAAGGGGTATGAATGGGTCAACTGCTACGACGGCAGTGACTACGAAGTCTTCGATGGCTTTGATGGTTCCTCGCGAGCTGAGCAATGGCGACCAGTGAAAGTTCGACGTGTTCGTGCCGATGAAAAGCAGGAGTTCAATCCCTCAGACTTCCCGTGGCTGGGTGCGGATGCGCTCGTGATGCGCAAGAGGGCGGTTGATGCTCTGCGGGACATTCTAGATGCGCATGGAGAGGTTCTTCCCCTAGCGACCGACGACGATATCGAACTGTTCGTTTTCAATGCTCGTACCGTCGATGCTCTGGACGAAGCGCGGTCGTCGGTCGTGAAGTTCCCGGGGACAAACCGGATCATGCACATCAAGCAAGCCGCATTCATCGATTCGGCGGTGCGCGGCCTCGACATCTTCCGGTTGCCGCACCGGGCGAGTTCAACGTACGTGAGCGAACGGTTCGTCGACCGCGTCAACGCGGCCGGGCTGGTCGGACTGGAGTTCAACAAGGTCTGGTCGTCGGAGTAACGTTCCTGCGAGTCCTCTTCGAGCATGGCACCCTGTGGTTCTCGGAGTGGGTCACTCCTCCTCGGGAGGGGCCTCCATGTAGTCGGGAGCGTTGATGCCCAGCAGCGCGAACGCGCTCTTCAGCGTCTGCTTCAGCGCCGCCACCAGCGCCAGCCGGCCCT
>Ga0190275_10001954_pt1 | contig 15023 bp, 12 predicted proteins | sample Popmic550T_FD_133745 | JGI IMG/M metagenome (GOLD analysis project Ga0190275, IMG submission 133745) | Populus adjacent soil microbial communities from riparian zone of Yellowstone River, Montana, USA - 550 T | ecosystem: Environmental > Terrestrial > Soil > Riparian zone > Trees stand | place... | reverse complement strand
GTAACTCAGCGACTGCCGCGCGGTGAGTCCTTCGGACATGCGCTTGCGAAGATCGCCGCGCCCGAAGTGTTCCATGGCCAGGAACAGGTGATCATCGGTGACGCCGAGATCGTAGATGCGCACGATGTTGGGGTGGCGGATCTCGCGCAGCATCTCGAATTCCTGCAGGAAGCGCTCCATCGACTGATCGATGCCGGTTTCCTTGCGGATCGCGGGGGTGACCTTGAGCACCACCACATCGCCGGTATTGGCGCTTTCGGCCAGGAACAGCTCCGAGACCGATCCTTTGGCGATGAGCTCGATGCGCCGGTATTCCTTGAGACGCGCGCCCGCGAAATCCTGCGCGGCGCGCGCGCCGGCGGACATGCGCCACCGGCTTTGCGCCTTGGCCTGTTCATCGGCGGCCCGGCGGATCGCGTCGTTGAGCTTGGTGTGCTTGATCTTGATCTTGCCGATGACTTCGAACGCGCCGGCGGCGCGCGCTTCGACCGCATCGGGCGATTCATCGTCGGCGGCGAGAAAAATGACCGGCGCGAATCCCTCGCGCGCCTGGAAGTCCCGAAGCCAGTCGAGCCCTGAGCCGCCCTTCCACTCGTGATCCAGCATCACCACGCTGTAGCCCTGCGCGAGGAAACCCGGCGTCAGCGGTCCGCGCACACGCGGGTTGTAGCTCACGATCTCGACGTCCGGCCAGTCGCAGGAAATGTGATGCCGCAGCAGCGTGCGATACCGCGGGTCATCGTCGATCAACATCAAACGCATCGCGAATTAGACCATGCGTGGCCGGGGTTGGCCACGCAGTGACTCGGTAGTGCGTTTGATGGCGATCATGATATCCCCGACGTTCGTGCCCGTAGGCCCGGTGTGTACCAGATCTTCAGCAGCCTCGAGCGCCGCGGCCGAATCGAACTCGCGCCACGCGCGCTCCACATCGCAGCCAGCGAGGGTCGCGCGATCGACCGTGCCCGCGTCGACGATCGCCCCCGCATCGCCGGTCGGTCCGTCCGTGCCGTCGGTGCCCGCGGCGAGCAGGAGCCACGGTTCGCCGGCGCGCAACTGGCGCGCGAAAGTCAGCGCGAGATGCGTATTGCGGCCGCCGCGGCCAGGCGACGCCGGCAATGTCACGGTCGGCTCCCCGCCCCACACCAACCCGGCGGCTTCGCAGGCGCGCGCAGCCTCGATGAGGTTGTTAGCAATCTCGCCGATATCGCCATCGACACGCGCGGCCCGCGACTGCAGCTCGATGCCGTGCGCCTGCGCCGCCTCGATCACGGCGAGCATGGCCATTTCCAGGGTGGCGATGACGTGCCGCTCGATGGCATCCGGCTTCCCGGCTTCGCGACCTAGCAACCCTGAGCCGATGACATCAGGGTCGTCCGCCGGCACATCGGATATGAACAGCGCGAGCGCGCGGCGTCCCGCGAGCATGCGCGCCACGCCACCGGCTTTGAGTTGCGACAGGCGCGCGCGCTCGGCATTCAGCGTGGCGATATCCCAACCCGCCGCGAGCCCGCGCCGGTTCAGCGAGCGCAGGTCTTCGAGCGTCGCCTCCTCGCGCAACAATTCCGCGAGACTCGAGCTGCCACCCGACACGAGGAACAACGGTGTGACGTCGGCGCGCAGCTCCCGCAGGCGCCGTTGCAACTCCGCTCCGGCGGCAAGGCTGCGCTCGTCCGGAACCGGGTGCGCGCTTTCGAGAATGGTGACTCCGGGCGCACGCTCGAGGTCCGGATCGACGTGACCGTCCTTGGTGATGGCGAGCGTGCGGACGATGCGATCCGCGAGCACGTCGCGCGCGCCCAGCGCCATGGCGCTCGCGGCCTTGCCGATGGCGAATACTTCGATGCTGCCCGGGAGCCGCGCGGCGCGCAGAAACCGGCACACGCAGGCGCGCCCATCCACGGCGCGCAGCGCGGCGTCGAACAGTTCCAGCAGGATGCGGCGCGCGTTCATGGGGGCCGGGCTGGCGCGCCCGCGGGCGCTTAGCTCTTGACGGCCTTCAGCGCGTTGCGGTCACCATCGCGCCGTGAAGCCTTGGCGTAATCCGAACGCTCCGACTGCAGCCTCCCCAGATACTCGGGGGTCACATCGCCGGTGACGTAGTGACCGGAGAAACACGAGGTGTCGAATTCCTTGATGCTCGAGTGATCGTGCACGCAGGCCTGGATGAGATCTTCGAGGTCCTGGTAGATCAGCCAGTCGGCACCGATGACCTGCGCCACCTCGGCATCGGTACGATTGCTGGCAACGAGCTCACTCGCGGCCGGCATGTCGATGCCGTACACATTCGGAAATTTAACCGGCGGTGCGGCCGAGGCGAAATACACCCGCTTGGCGCCGGCTTCACGCGCCAGATCGATGATCTGCGCGGAGGTGGTGCCGCGAACGATGGAATCGTCGACCAGCAGCACGTTCTTGTTGCGGAACTCGAGATCGATGGCGTTCAGCTTGCTGCGCACCGACCGCTGACGTTGTTCCTGTCCCGGCATGATGAACGTGCGGCCGACATAGCGGTTCTTGACGAAACCCTCGCGGTATTTGACCGCCAGGTGCTGCGCGACCTGCATGGCGCTGGTGCGGCTCGTGTCGGGAATCGGAATGACCACGTCGATGCCGTGATCGGGGCGTTCGCGCAGGATCTTCTCGGCGAGGCGATCGCCCATGCGCATGCGCGCGCGATGCACCGAGATGTTGTCGATCAGCGAGTCGGGACGCGCGAAATACACGTATTCGAATATGCACGGCGCATGGTGCGTGGTGGCCACGCACACCTGCGAATGCAGGCGGCCAAGCCCGTCGATGTAAATGACTTCGCCCGGCGCCACGTCGCGCACCAGTTTGAAGCCGAGCATGTCGAGCGCCACGCTCTCGGAAGCCAGCATCCACTCGGCGCCCTTCGGCGTTTCGCGCTGCCCGAGCACCAGCGGCCGGATGCCGTTCGGATCGCGGAAGGCCAGCAGTCCATGGCCGATGATCATGGCGATGACGGCGTAGCCTCCGCGGCAGCGCCGGTACACGGCGCTCACTGCGGCAAAAATGTCGGCCGGGGTGACCCGCGGCGTGCCCACGCGCTGCAGCTCGGAAGCGAGCACGTTGAGCAGCACCTCGGAATCCGAGCTGGTATTGAGATGGCGGCGGTCTTCGCGCTCGAGCACTTCGCCGAGTTCCCGCGCATTGGTCAGGTTGCCGTTGTGCGCGAGGCAGATGCCGTAGGGCGCATTGACGTAGAAAGGTTGGGCTTCTGAGGCGCTGTCGCACCCGGCGGTCGGATAACGCACGTGACCCATGCCGATGTTGCCCTTGAGCTCCTGCATGTGGTGCTGCTCGAACACGTCGCGTACGAGGCCCCGGCCCTTGCGGGTAAACAGCTCGCCGCCGGCAACGGTCGCAATGCCCGCTGCGTCCTGCCCGCGATGCTGGAGCACCGTGAGGGCGTCATAGATCCGTTGATTGACTCCGCTGGTTCCGACGATTCCGGCAATGCCGCACATTCGGGGTGGATCCTCAGGTGGAAGCGGACGGTTGATTCATCTTCATCTCGATGCGCTCGAGTTTCTCGCCGACGATGCCGCGCAATGCATTGGCCACGCCGATGGCGTACGGCAACAGGCGGGAGTTTTTCCAGCGCGGGTCTTCGTCCATGCGCATCGCCTGAATGGCGATCGTGAATGCGCCGACCACGACGACGCCGCGGATGATGCCGAAGACGAACCCCAGGAACTTGTCCATGCCGGCGAACATGGAGACGCGAACGTATTGTGCAAGCACCACGCTGACGGCGCCGCCCAGCAGCAGGACGCCGACGAAGATGGCAATACGAGCCACCCAGATGCGCATCGGCGAGCCGACCAGCACGCCACCGAGCAACGGCTCAAGCGAGGGAGCGAAGCTCCAGGCGAGCACGATGGCCAGAAACCAGGTGATGACCGCGATGGCTTCGCGGAGCAGGCCTCTTACCAGGCCCATGACGGCGGAAATGATCAGGATGGCGAGGATGATGTAGTCGACTGCGATCATTCGGTCCTTGCCCTCGAGGGAGCGCCGCATTGTACTCGACGCCTCGCGCCGAAAGCAGCCAACTGGCCGGCGGAAATCACGAAATCGGCACGATGCTGCCGGACTGCCCCACGCGCCGCAGCTGGGCGGCCAGGGCCTCTGCCGCGGCGCGGTCGCGGGTCGGGCCCACGCGCACCCGGTAAAGCTCGCGTCCGCCCCGGGTGATGGCGGCACGGAGGCAAGCGAATCCTTTGGCGGTCATATCCCGGACCAGCCGGTCGGCATTGTCCCGGCTGCCGAAGCTGCCGAGCTGCACGACGAAACTGCCGCGAACTGCCGGGGCGACGATCGGCCGCGGCGACTCGGCCCGGGGCGCCGGTGTGGCTGCGACGGGCGCGGCCGACTGCGATGGCGATGGCGATGAGGTTGGCGTTTGCGATTGTGCTGGCGACGACGATGGCGATGGCGCAGGTTCTCTCGGGGCGGCAGCCGCGACCTCGGCCTGCGGCTCGCCGGCGACGGCTGCCGATTCTCCGGGTGCAGCGCGCGACGCCACGTCATTCGTCGCCAAGGGCGATACCGGCGGCAACTCGACGGCCGGCCGGGCAGCCTGTGAGCTCGCGGGCTGCGTTGACGAAGTCGTTGCGTCGAGATCGATGGTGTAGCGACGCATCCCTTCATCGCTCGGCGTGCCGGCGGGGACGTCTGTGGCGCTCGGACCAGTGAGTAGTTCGGGCACCAGCAGCACGAACAGCGCAACGAGAATGATGGCGCCGGTCAATCGTTGCTTGGCTCGCGAATCCATGGGTGAACTATAGCCCAATGAATTCGCGCTCAAGGAATTCGAGTGCCGGACCAACCGTGAGGAAGGAGCCGAATACCAGGATGCGATCGCCAGGTCGCGCCGAGTCGCGCGCCACGCGGCACCCGCTGGCGACGTCGGGTGCCTGCGCGAGGACCACCGCACCGGCCGGCAGTTGTGTCGCCAGCTCCTGGCTCGACACGGCGCGGGGCCCTTCGAGCGTCACCAGTACCCAAGCATCGATGGCGTCGCCCAGGGCTGCTGCGATCCCGTGAATGTCCTTGTCGCCGAGAATGCCGCACACGGCGATCGTGCGGACGCGCGGCAGCGCGCGCAGGTTGACGGCGAGGCCCAGCGCTGCGGGCACGTTGTGCGCGACGTCGAGAATCCACTCGACCGGGCCCGTCATGCGCTGGAACCGGCCCGGGATCTGCACGCTGCGCATCGCCTGGCTGACGCTCTCGTGCGTGAGCGCGACGTCCACCCCCACGGCGATCGCCGCCAGCGCGGTGGCGGCATTGCCCAATTGATTGGCGCCCGCGACGATCGGCCGCGGAAGGTCGCGCAGGCTCACCTCGCCACATTCGAAGTCCCACCCGCCCTCGTGTGCGCGGACACGATAATCGCGGCCGGGAACCACGGCTTTCGCGCCGATCTCCTCGATGCAACTGAAAATCGATGGCGGCATCAGCCCGTTGCCAAGCACCGCCGGCCGACCCGGCCTGAAGATGCCGGCTTTCTCACGCCCAATCTCGTCGAGCGTTGCCCCTAACCACTCGAGGTGATCGAGACCGATGGAGCACACCACGGCGACGTCGGCGTCGATGATGTTGGTGGCATCCAGGCGGCCGCCGAGCCCGACTTCGAGCACCGCCACATCGACGCGCGCGCGCCGAAACTGATCGAGCGCCGCGAGCGCGTTGTATTCGAAGAACGTCAGCGTGGTGTCGGCGCGTACCGCATCGATTTGCTCGAAGGAGCCGATGAGGCTCTCATCCGTGGCCTCGATGCCGTCAATGCAGATGCGCTCGTTGTAGCGACGAAGATGCGGGGAGGTGAACCGGCCGCAGCGCACGCCAGCGGCGCGCAGCACCGCGTCGATCCAGGCCACCGTCGAACCCTTGCCGTTGGTGCCGCCCACGGTGATCACGCGACCTGGCGGTGACAGCAAATCGAGACGCCGCGCCACTTCGCGCACGCGGCTGAGCGTGAGGTCGATGGCGCTGGGGTGAGACTTCTCCTGGCGCTCGAGCCACCCGGCGAGCGAGCGCATGCGTTCGGAGTTACTGCGCGGGCGCTGACGCCGCTGCCGACGGTGCGACGGCGGCGGGCAAGCGCATCAGCATGCGCAGCACCGCGCCCAGGCGCTCGCGCATGTCGCGACGATCGACGATCAGATCGAGCGCGCCGTGATCGAGCAGGAATTCGCTGCGCTGAAAACCCTCCGGCAGCGTTTCGCGCACCGTCTGCTGGATGACTCGCGGGCCGGCGAAGCCGATGAGAGCGCGCGGCTCAGCCACGTTCAGATCGCCGAGCATGGCGAGGCTCGCGGACACACCGCCGGTGGTCGGGTCGGTGAGCACGGAGATGAAAGGGAGCCGTGCCTGCGCCAGCCGCGCGAGCGCGGCGCTGGTCTTGGCCATCTGCAACAGCGAGAACAATGCTTCCTGCATGCGCGCTCCGCCACTGGACGAAAAACACACCAGTGGTGCACGGTTTTCGATGCAGTGATTGACGGCGCGGCGGAATCGCTCGCCGACGACCGAACCCATGGAGCCGCCGAGGAACTTGAACTCGAACGCGCAGGCCACGATCTTGAGCCCCTCGAGCGTGCCGGCGACGGCGATCAGTGCATCGCGCTCTCCGGTCGCCTTCTGGGCCGCGGCCAGCCGATCGCGATAACGCTTGCTGTCACGGAACTTCAGCGGATCTTCTGGTGATACCTCGGCGCCGATCTCCACCTGTTCGCCTTCGTCCAGAAAACGCGCCAGGCGCTCGCGCGCGGTGATGCGCATATGGTGGCTGCATTTCGGGCAGACATTGAGATTGCGCTCGAGCTCGGCCCGGTACAGCACCGCGTCGCATGCCGAGCACTTGATCCACAAGCCTTCCGGAACCGAGCGCGTACGCCGCTCGGTCTTGATCCGCGAAGGCATGATTTTCTCGAACCATGACATGTTTGACGGCAATTCCTACTCCAGGGTGCGGCCGATAATAACGGATTGCGGCGGAACCCCGAACTCGGGCGGATACCGCACGGCCTCGAGGTACAGGCCCTCGGGCGGCGCAGTGGCCGCGCTGCTCTTGCGATCCCTGCTCGCCAGTACCGCCGCCACGCGCTCCGGTGGCGACTCCCCGTGACCCACCGACATCAACAGCCCGGCGACGTTGCGCACCATGTGATGCAGGAAGGCATTGGCCGTGATCGAGAGCGTGACCCACTCGGCGCTGCGCGTCACCTCGACGCGTTCCACGCGCCGCATCGGCGATTTGGACTGGCACTCGATGGCGCGGAACGCGCTGAAGTCGTGCTCGCCCACCAGCACCTGCGCGGCGGACTGCATGCGCGCGACGTCGAGCGGCCGTCGTTCCCAGCTCGCGCGGCCCGCAGCAAGGGCCGAGCGCGAGTCACGATTCAGGATGAGATAACGGTAACTGCGGGCCAGCGCGCTGTAACGCGCATGAAACTGCTCGGGCACCTCCTTCAACCAGGCGACGCTGACGTCGGCAGGTAGATAGGAGTTGGCGCCCAGGCGCCAGCCGCGCTCGCTGCGCACCGCGGCGGAATCGAAGTGAGCCACCTGCGCGCTGGCGTGCACGCCGGCATCGGTGCGCCCCGCGCACACGCATTCCACGGGCGAATCAGCCACGCGCGCGAAAGCGCGCTGCACGGTGTCCTGGACGGTTTGCAGCCCGGGCTGGCACTGCCAGCCTTTGTACGCGCGGCCGTCGTACTCGAGCCCGGCCGCGAATCGAGCCATTCAGGAGTCCTGACGCCCCGCGGGGACTAGCCGGGCAGCGACTCTAACAAGCGCTGCGCTTCCTGCTTCTGCGAGGCTGAGCCTTCCGACAGCACTTCATTGAGGATGTTGCGCGCGCCGTCCGGATCACCCATGTCGACGTAGGCGCGGGCCAGGTCGAGCTTGGTGCCCACTTCGGAGAGCGTGACCGGCTCGAGGTCGGGTACCGCGAGCTCTTCGGTGGGGCTGCCCGGAAGGTCGTAACCGTTGCCGAGATCGAGGTCCACCTTGCCGCGGCCCATGGCCGGCTGCTGCTGGGTGGGTTCGACCGGGAAGTCGAGGTTGTTGCGATCGATGGCCGCGAGACGTGACGTGGACGAGATGTCGAATCCGCCCTCCGGCATGTCGAACTTCGCCAGCGACGCCGTGGTGTTGGGATCGATCGAGCGACCCTTGGTGAGGTCCACATCGCCACCCAGCTCGCGCTCGGTGAGGAACCACGTTCCGCTGGCGCCGTGTTCCGTGAGTTGCGAGTCATCGGCGCCGCCCGAGTGGCGCGCCGCGGCAGCGGCCAGCAGACGCTGGGAATTCTCATCGAGCCCCGCGACCATGGTCGGCGCGTTGGCATCAGGACCCCGGGGCATGCCACCCACAGGCTTGAGGCCGATCTGCGAATCCGTTTGTTCGAGTGACCCGAGCTCGAGACCGAGATCGTCGAGCGCGAGCTCCGCGGTCTGATCCGAGCTCAGCTTGCGGCGCATCGCGCCTTCCACTTTCTCGCGGATCGTCGGCTCGTCGAGCGGACGCAAGGCGGGCTGCTCCACGGTCGGCGCTTCCGAGCCGGCCGGCGTCATCTTGACGGTCATCTCACGCGTGGTCTGGCCGTCATTCCGGTCATTGGGCATCGCCAGGCCTTCGCCGGTGGCGTCCGGGTCGCGCAGCGCGTTGCCAAGATCGAGATCAACGGCATCGGGATTGGAGCCCCCGGTCACGTCCATGCGGGCACTGACATCGAAGGGATCGAAGTCGACACGGCCCGAACCGCCGGCGTCGAGATTGAGGTCCACGCCCACGGCGCTGCCTGCGCCACCGTCCGAGAACATCGGGTCTTCGGGGGCGATCTGCTTGCCCATGATGACGATCTTTTCCCACTCGCCCGGGGCCGAGTCCGCGCGCGACTCTTCGAGCTCGCTCGCCATCGTGAGGAATTGATCTTTGTTGCCCCAGACGAAGAACACTTCGAGAAGCTTGAGCTTGAGATCGCGGCGCTCGGGCTCGCGTTGAATCGCAATGCGCACGAGATCGGCGGCCTGGTCGTACAGGCCGTAGGCCATGTGGAAATCGGCTTCAGCCAGTGCATCGCCCTGATCGAGATTGACAGCCGTCTCGCTGCTGATCGTCTCGTCGGTGCGCATCGTCGGCGTGAGCGGGATATCCTGGGTTTCCTGCAACGCGCGATGTGTGCCCGACTCCTCGACGAGGATGTCATCCGGAATGGCCCCCATGTTGGGCGCGCGCATGCGGCCCGTGTCGGACAGCGAATCGAGCGGCTGGGCAAGCCGGTCTTCGCTCACATCCGCGAGGCGGCCCAGGTTGTCATCGAATTCCGCGGACTTGCGCTTGCCGCGCGACTTGGCAAACAACAGGCCGAGGATCAGCAATGCGCCAGCGGCGAGGATCCACCACTTGTCGAGGAGGCTGTCGATCAGCGACGGCTCGTCCGTTTCGCTGGTCGCGGCAGCCGGCTGCTGCGCGGGTTCGGGTGTGGTGGCGGGGGTTTCGGCCGGCGCAGGTTCCGGCGTCGGCGTGCTGGCAGCCGTTTCCGGAGCGGGCACCGCCGTTTCGGGCTGCGCAGCGGGCTGTTCCACCGGAGTCTGTTCGGGGGTGGGTTGCGCCGCGGCCGGTTGCTGCGAGGCGGCCAACTTGGCCTGCAGATCGGCGAGCTCTGTGTTGCGCAGCTCGAGCATGCGCTTCGATTCGTTGACCTGACCTTCGAGCTCGCGGACGCGGTTCTGCAGTGCTTCCACTTCAGCGGCGTTCGCGGCGCTGGTGCCCGGGCTCGACGCGGAGTCGCTCGGCGGCACCAGTCGCAGACGGCCACTGCTCGCGCCCGCGCCCGAGGCGGCATAGGCACCGGTCTGCCGGCGAACTTCACCGCTCGCTTCGGACGGCGACACGGCAGCGATCTCTGCGCCGCTCGGAATACGCAACACCGATCCGGCGCGCAGGCGATTCATGTCGCCTTCGAAAGCTCCGGAGTTGGCGCGATAGATGGACACCATGAGCTGCGAAGTCGCCCCCCCGGTGCTCGCGGCCAGACGCCGTGCGATGGCCGACAGGCTGTCGCCACGCTGCACCTCGTAGCTGTCGCCACCACCGGCGGCCACTGGAGCGGCGCTCTGGGTTTCGGTTTGCGCCGGCCGGGAAATCTGACCAGAAGCAGCCGCGCCACCCACGGACGGCATCGCCTGCTGGACGGGCGCCACGCTGTTAGGGGCAAACACCGGCGGATCGAGCAACACGGTGTATTCACGCACCAGGCGGCCACGCGCCCAGGACGCTTCGATGAGCAGGGTGAGGAACGGTTCGGTGACGGTCTCGGTGGACCTGACGCGCAGTACCTGCGCACCACTCGCCGAGCGATCGCGAGTGACCGTGATCGATGACATGAATGGCGGCCAGTCGAGGCCGTAACGCGCGAAGGTTTCCTTCGTCGCCAGTTTGGCGTCGAGCGTCGCGAGATCTTCCGGGGTCGCATTGACCAGATCGATCTCGGCATCGAGCGGCGCGTTGAGCGGTGAATTCAGATGAACGTCACCGAGACCCAGTGCCTGGGAGATTCCGGGTAAAAGCAGAAGCGCCAGCAAAACCCGGGCGAGACCAATACGCAGCATTCGCGTCTCCACATCCACCGTCGGCTATGAGATTTCTTTATCGAAACAGAAGCTTAGAGCCGAAACTTCCGGCTCAAAGCTGAAACCGCCCGCAATATAACTTAAATATGCTCTCGCACCAAAATCTCGGCGATCTGGACGCTGTTCGTGGCAGCACCCTTCCTGATGTTGTCCGAAACGATCCATAAGTTAAGTCCGCGTTCGTGACTTATATCTTCCCTAATGCGTCCGACATAAACCGTGTCCCGGTTCGCGCCTTCAGTGGCTGCCGTGGGGTAGCCGCCCGGCCGCCGCTCGTCTAACACCTCGACTCCCGGGGCGCGCCTGAGCAGCTCGCGCGCGGTTTCGGCGGTGATTTTCTGCCGGGTTTCCACGGTGACGGCCTCGGAGTGGCCGATGAACACCGGAACCCGGACCGCCGTGGCGTTCACGAGGATGGACTCATCGCCGAGGATCTTCCTCGTCTCCCAATGCATCTTCATCTCTTCTTTGGTGTAGCCGTTGTCCATGAACTTGTCGATTTGCGGCACGCAATTGAAAGCGATGCGCTTGGCGATGATCTTCGGTTTTCCCGGCTCCTGTCCGCTCATCAGCGCCGTGCTCTGGGCGGCGAGCTCGTCGATGGCTTCCTTGCCGGCGCCCGACACGGATTGATAGGTGGCGACCGTGATGCGCGTGATACCCACGGCGTCGTAGATAGGCTTGAGCGCCACCACCATCTGGATGGTCGAGCAATTCGGATTGGCGATGATGCCGCGCTTCTTGTAGTCACCGATCGCCTTGGGATTCACCTCGGGCACGACCAGCGGAATGTCGTCTTCGTAGCGAAACTCAGACGTGTTGTCGATGACGATGCAGCCGGCCGCGGCGGCCTTGGGCGCGTACTCGCGCGAGACTTCACCGCCGGCCGAGAACAGGCCGATCTGCGCGCGCTTGAAATCGAAGGTGGCCACGTCGATCACCGGGATGTGCCGGCCGCGAAATTCCACGCGCTTGCCGAGCGAGCGGCTGCTGGCGAGCGGCAACAGCTCCGACACCGGGAAGTCGCGCTCCTCGAGCACCTTGATCATCATCTCGCCGACGAGACCGGTGGCACCGAGCACGGCCACGGTGAAGCCCCTGGAGGTATCTTTCGATTCGTTCATGGGCTAACTAGTCTTGGTGATGATGGGCGTGGCGGAGCGGACCTCGGCATTCTGGCCGCGATGCCGCAGGTAGTGGTCCATGAGGACGATCGCGAGCATCGCCTCGCAAATCGGCGTGGCGCGCACGCCCACGCAGGGGTCGTGCCTTCCGGTCGTGACCACCTCGACCGGGTTGCCGGCGACGTCGATGGATTTGCCGGGCACCTGGATGCTGGAAGTCGGTTTGAACGTCACTTGCACGACGACATCCTGGCCCGAGGATATGCCGCCGAGGATGCCTCCGGCGTTGTTGCTCAGAAAGCCGGTCGGGGTGAGCTCGTCGCGATGCTCGCTGCCGCGCTGCGCGGCCGAAGCCACGCCCGCGCCGATTTCAACAGCCTTCACCGCGTTGATGCCCATCATCGCGTGCGCGAGGTCGGCATCGAGCCGGTCGAACACCGGCTCGCCCAATCCGGGCGGCACGCCTCGCGCCATGACGGTGATTTTCGCGCCGACGGAATCTCCGTCGCTGCGTGTCTTCCACATGAGCTCTTCGAGCTCGGCGACGCGCGCGGGGTCGGGACAAAAGAACGGATTGTCGTAAGCCGTTTCGGGTTTGACCGGATCGAGGATCAGCGAGCCGATCTGGCTCAGGTATCCGCTGATGCTCACACCGAGATTCGTGAGCAGGTATTTGCGCGCGATGGCGCCGGCGGCGACACGCACCACCGTTTCACGGGCCGAGGAGCGGCCACCGCCGCGGTAATCTCGAAAACCATATTTCTGCTGGTAGGTGTAGTCGGCGTGCCCGGGCCGGAAGCGATCCTTGATCTTCTCGTAGTCGCGCGAGCGGGCATCGGTGTTTTCCACGACGATGCCGATGGGTGTTCCCGTGGTCTTGCCCTCGAAGGTGCCGGAGAGAATTTTTACTTCATCCCCTTCGCGGCGCTGGCTCACGAACTGCGTCGTGCCGGTGCGGCGGCGGTCTACGTCGCCCTGCAGATCGGCCGCGGACAGCGGGAGCCCCGGCGGACAGCCATCGACGATGCAGCCGAGTGCCGGCCCGTGGCTCTCGCCAAAGGTGGTCACGGTGAACAATCGGCCTATGGAATTACCCGACATCAGCTGTACGCCTTTTCTAGCTGCTCTCGCGTCAGCAGGAATACCCCGCCGCCGCCGCGTTCGAAATCGAGCCAGGTGAACGGCACCTTCGGGAACGCGCGCGCCAGCGCGCGCTCGGTGTTGCCGACCTCGACCACCAGCAATCCCCGCGGCTGCAGAAACTGGCGGGCTTCGCGCAGGATGATCACGACCGAATCGAGACCTTCACGACCGGATTCCAGGGCGCGTCGCGGCTCGTGGCCGTATTCACGCGGCAGCCCACGCATTTCGCGCATGCCGACATAGGGCGGATTGCTCACGATGATATCGTAGGAATTACCTGAAAGCGCCGCGAAATGATCCGATTCGATGAGCCGCACGCGACGTGTTAGTCGCAGGGCACGCCGGTTGATGGCCGCCACCTCGAGCGCGCCCGCGTCGATATCCACCGCATCGACGCGCGCTCGCGGAAACGCCTTGGCCGCGGCGAGCGCGATGCAGCCGCTGCCCGTGCCCATGTCGAGCACGCGGCGCACGCGCGCGGGGCTGATCCAGGGATGGAATTCGTTGATGATGAGCTCCGCGATCGCCGAGCGGGGGATCAGCACGCGCTCATCGACGTAGAACCGCAGCCCGGCAAACCAGGCCTCATGAGTGAGATAGGCCAGCGGCAGTCGCTCGTCGATGCGGCGGCGGACCAGCGTCTCGGCGCGTTCCCGCTCGCCGACTTTCACACGCCGCTTCAGCAGGCGCGCGGGTGCGTCGACAGGCAGTTTCATGGCGTGCAACACCAGCGCCGCCGCCTCGTCGCGCGCATTGTCGGTGCCATGCCCGAAGTACACGCCCGCCCGGCGCAGGCGCCGCGCCACGCTTGCGATCAGCTCGCCGACGGTGATGTGGAATAATCGCGCCATGTCGAATCGTTACTGGATTTCCGTGGCAGCGATCGCGGCGGCCGCCGCACTCGCTGGCGTATACGTCGCGCACCTGGTGAACCAGCCGGCCGTGGCTTCGCTCGAGTCGGGCACCGCCTTCCCGCAGCCACGCGCGCTCGCCGACTTCGAGTTGATCGACACGCGGGGCGCGCTTCGCAAGCCGGCGTCGCTGCGCGGACATCCGACCCTGGTGTTCTTCGGTTTCACGCATTGCCCCGATGTGTGTCCCACGACACTCGCGCTGCTGGCGAGCGTGCAGAAACAGGCGGCGGTGCCCGGGCTCAAGGTGGCGCTCATCAGCGTGGATCCTGAGCGCGACACACCGCAGCAGCTCGGCAAGTACATCTCGTCATTCGGCGGCGATCTTATCGGCCTCACCGGCACAGCGCCTGAAATTTCGAAAGCCACGAGGAGCTTCGGCGTGGCGGCAAGCCGCGTCGATCTGCCGGGTGGCGGCTATACCGTGGATCACTCCGCCGCCGTGTTCGCACTCGACAAAGGCGCGCGCATCGTCGCGGTGTTCACGCCGCCATTCAACGGCGCGGCGCTCACGCGCGATGTCATCCGGCTTTCTCCGCTGCTCGCGAGCGGCTCATGAACGAGCCCGTCAGTGACACACCACCTGGTGCCGGCGGGCGGGCGTTCGTCGCGCTCCAGCACCTCCTGCCGCAACATGGAATCTCGCGCCTGGTTCTGGCCGCCACGCGTGCGCGCGCGCCGGCTTTCAAAAACGCGCTGATCCGCCTGTTCGTACGTGGCTTCAGGCCCGACATGTCCGATGCGGTGGAAACCGAACCCACGGCCTATCCGAGCTTCAACGAATTCTTCACGCGAGCGCTGCGGCCGGGCACGCGGCCGGTGGATGCGGACCCGCGCGCCATCGTGTCGCCGGTCGATGGCACGGTAAGCGAAGCCGGATCGCTCACCGCCGACCGGCTGCTGCAGGCCAAGGGCCACCAATACACGCTGCGCGCGCTGCTCGCGGGCAATACCGCGTGGGAGCGCACCTTCGCCGGCGGCTCGTTCGCGACTATCTACCTGGCCCCTTACAACTACCACCGCATCCACATGCCGCTCGCCGGTGAGCTGCGTGAGTGTTTCTATGTGCCCGGCCGTCTGTTCAGCGTGAATCGCACCACAGCCCAGCTGGTGCCTGGCCTCTTCTCGCGCAATGAGCGCGTGTTCTGCGGTTTCGATGCCGGCGGCGTACC
>Ga0190275_10001953_pt1 | contig 15027 bp, 15 predicted proteins | sample Popmic550T_FD_133745 | JGI IMG/M metagenome (GOLD analysis project Ga0190275, IMG submission 133745) | Populus adjacent soil microbial communities from riparian zone of Yellowstone River, Montana, USA - 550 T | ecosystem: Environmental > Terrestrial > Soil > Riparian zone > Trees stand | place... | reverse complement strand
TGGCACGAGTCAACTCCGATATCCGGTAGCCACCCAGTTGATCCGCTTGGTCGGCGGCCAGGCCGGCAAGTTCGGGAACCAACACCTCACCCTCCTCACCCAAGGTGCAGGTGAGCAGGGTGACCCCAGCGCCCTCTGCCGCATAGCGGGCCATCGTGGCGCCGTTGTTGATCGTTTCGTCGTCAGGATGGGCGTGCACGAACAGCGCCCTGCGTGAAGGGCGAGCCTGGGTCATGCCCGCCGACTCTAATGCGCCTACTCGTCGGCGCCGGCCGCCAGGATCTGTAGCCGGAGCTCGCGTCGCCCGGCCTGGACGTCGGGGTCCGGATACGGGATCGCGGCAAGCAACCGCTGGGTGTACGGATCCTTCGGGGTGCGCAGGATCTCGTCGCGCGGACCCTGTTCGACGATCAGCCCATGCTTCATCACCGCGATCCGGTTCGACATCAGGTCGATGACGCCGAGGTCATGGCTGATAAACAGACAGGCGAAGCCGAACTCCGACTGCAACCCCTTGAGCAGGTCCAGCACGGTCGCCTGAACGGAGACATCCAGTGCTGAGGTCGGCTCATCGGCGACCAGCAGCTCCGGCCGCAGCGCCAGCGCCCGGGCAATACCCACCCGCTGCTTCTGCCCGCCGGAGAGTTCGTGCGGGTAGCGGTTGCGGTAGTTGCGGGGCAACTGCACCGAATCGAGCAGGTCCTCGATGCGCTTCTGCAGATCCTTGCCCTTGGCCTCGCGGGCCAGATAGAGGGGCTCACCGATGCTCTCCCCGATGGGCAGCCGCGGGTTGAGCGATGATGCCGGGTCCTGGAAGACGATTCCGATCCGCCGGTAGAGCGCCTTGCGCTCCTTGGTCGAGGACTTGGTGATGTCCTCACCGACGACCTTGAGGGCACCTGACTTGATCGGCAAGAGCCCGACCGCAGCGCGCCCGATCGTGGTCTTCCCGGATCCGGATTCACCGACCAGCCCCAAGACCTCCCCTGCGCGAATCTCCAGATTGACCCGTTCCACGGCGAGAAAGGCCGGAACCCGACCCCGCTTGGGATACTCGATGGAGACGTCGACGAGTTCGAGCACAGCTTCATGCTTGGCCTTGTACGCGTCGGCCTCGACGACAGCCTGCTGTGCCAGCCGCTCATTCTCCGCAGCCAGCTCGGCAAGATCGCTGTCGACCACCGTGACGGCGTCCGCAGTGGCCAGGGCGGCGGTGATGTCGATCTCGGAGTCGTCCTCACCACCGGCGCCGATGTGAGGCACCGCGGCGAGCAGCTCCTGGGTATACGGGTGCTGGGACGAGCAAACACGTCCCGGGTCGTGCCGCGTTCGACGATCTCACCCTTGCGCATCACGATCATGTTGTCGCCGAGGTCGGCGACCACGCCCATGTCGTGGGTGATGAGCAGGGTCGCGGTGTTGAGCCGCTCGCGCAGGGAGCGCAGCAGTTCCAGGATCTCGGCCTGGACTGTGACGTCCAGGGCGGTGGTGGGCTCGTCGGCTATGAGCAGGATCGGGTCACACGAGATGGACTGGGCGATCATGCAGCGCTGCCGCTGCCCACCCGAGAGTTGGTGCGGATAGGAGTTGAACGCCTTGACCGGATCGGGCATCTCGACCAGGTCGAGCAGTTCGATCGAACGCTTCTTTGCCTCCGACGGCGAGATGCCGAAGTGTAGACGCAGCGTCTCGGTGAGCTGAAACCCGATGGTGTAGACCGGGTTCAACGCGCTCATCGGCTCCTGGAAGATCGCCGCGATCTCCTTGCCGCGAACGTGTCTCAGCTCGTTGGCGTTCAACCCGCGCAGTTCCCTGCCACTCAGTTTGATGCTGCCGGTGATCCGACTGTTGCGGGGCAACAGATCCAGGATGGCCATCGAACTGGCGCTCTTGCCCGACCCGGACTCGCCGACGATCGCAAGCACTTCACCCGGCATCACCCGGTAGTTCAGTTTGATCGCTGCCGGCACCCACACGTTGTCGACGCCGAAATCGACTGAAAGGTCGGTGACCTCGAGGATTGCGCCGCCTGCGGATGTCGCGTACAGCGCAGACCGGTCAGCGCGCACTGGTGGCGTGAGGTGGGTCAACTCTTCGGTCATCGGGAGGCTGCCCTTCTGAAGTTCGCGACCCGGCGGTAGCACTGCGCGCGTGCCACCATGGGTCCATGGCTCGTCGCGCGGATGAAGTGTTCCGCCCGAAGTTCAATCGGGTTTCGGCCCTCGTCATATGGGGATTCGCCGCAGTTTTCGGCATCAGTGTGTTGCTCACCGCGGATCTGGACTACTACGCGACCGGACTGCCGGTCATCGCGTTGTTCGCCTTCGCCGCCTGGACCGCTCTGTGGCGCCCCTGTGTCTACATCAGCGACGACGGCGTGGCCCTGGTCAACGTGACGCGCACGGTCCAGGTCCCTTGGCCCGCCCTCATCCAGGTGGACACGCGTTACGCGTTGACCCTGATGACCCCCCGCGCGACGCACAGCGCCTGGGCCGCACCGGCGCCCGGCCGGCCGACGACACGACGAGCGATCCAGCGCAATGCGCCCGAGCGCGACGATGTCGAGCGGGTACGCCCGGGCGATCTCCCGGCCACCAACTCCGGTGATGCAGCACATCTGGTCCGTACCCGGTGGGACATCCTGCGCCATCAGGAGGCGATCGAGCTCGGAGCGGCCGACCAGACCCAGGAGGTCGTGCACTGGCACAGCCTGGACCTGGTGATCTGGGCCGGCCTGCTGTTGGCAGCCTTCGCACCGGTGCTGCTCTGATCCGTCGAGCACCCTAAGATCCGATCCCGGGGTTCGCCCACGAGACATCGCCTATGGGTTTCTGGGGATCCTTGGTCTTGCGAGGGTTGAACTTGCTCTGCCGCGGATCGAAGGCGTCGCGTAGCCCGTCCCCGATGAAGTTGATCGACAGGGCGATCAGGATGATGAACAGGCCCGGCCACCAGAACAGCCACGGGCGAGCGTTGAACGCTGTCTGGTTGTCGCTGATCAGCTTGCCCAGCGAGACGTCGGGAGCCTGGATGCCCAGGCCCAGGAAGCTCAACGCCACCTCGAGCAGCATGGCCGCGGACATCAGCAGGGTGGCGCTGACGATGACCACGCCGATGGCGTTGGGATAGATGTGTTTGAAGATGATTCGCAGACTGCTGGCACCGGCAACCCGGGCCGCGTCGACGAACTCACGCTCCCGCAATGAGAAGAACTCCGCGCGAACCAGCCGCGCCATGCCCGTCCAGAGCACCAAGCCCATGAAAAGGGACAGCAGCAGCGCGCCCTCGGCGCCCAGGCCCTTGCCGATCACCGCCGCGAGCACCAGAACGGGAATGACGAGGATGAGGTCGGTGAACCGCATCAGGACCGAATCGACCCATCCGCGGTAGTAGCCCGACAGAGCGCCGATGACACTGCCGATGACCGTGGTGAGGATGCCGATCACAAAGATCACCAGCAGGGAGTTCTGAATTCCCCGCATGCACATCGCGAAGTAGTCGCGGCCGATACCGTCCTGGCCGAAGGGGTGCTCACCCATTTTGAACGGGATGAGCGACAGGGTCGGCTGTCCGCCGTCTCGCAGGGGGTAGAGCGAGTTCGGTGTTTTCGACCACCAGCCCGGAACCGGGCCGAATCCGATCGAGGAAAGTCCCAACGCGGCGACAAGAACGAAGAGCGAGATCGAGATCAGGGCGAGTTTGTGCCCCAGGAAGCGCCTGAGGATCAGGCGGCCCTGGCTCAGGCCTACGGTCTCGCCGGGTTTGCTGGCCTCCACAGCTGGGTCGGGATCGGCAGAAGGCACCCCAGGCTCCGGCAGCATGGTCATGAGTCGGTCTCCCCTCGATCCGAGCGCCCGGTCATCGGGCGCGCACTCTCGGGTCCAGTGCGGCGTAGGAGAGATCGGCGATCAGGTTGAACACGATCACGAAGATTGCAACCACCAGGAAGAATGCCATCACCGGATTGGGATCGCCGCGTTGCAGGGCCGCGATGAACAACTGGCCCATGCCCGGGATGGCGAAGACCTGTTCGGTGATCACCGCACCGCCTAGTAGCGCCCCGACATCGGCGGCCACGATCGTTGCCAGTGGGATCAGCGAGTTGCGGAAGGCGTGTCGGACGATCACGGTCCGCTCGGGCAGCCCCTTGGCCCGTGCCGTACGGATGTAGTCCTGATTCATCACATCAAGCATCCCGGCTCGGGAGTACCGGCTGTAGGTCGCGATCGAGACCAGCACCAGTGCCGCTGTGGGCAACAGCAGGTGGGTGAAGGTATCCGTGGCCTGGATCCAGAAATCGCCCCGGATCGTCGGAGTCGACGAGCCGATCGTGGGGATCGGGCGGCCGCGGATGGCCGAGTTGGTGACGTAGGCGTTCCAGGACTGCATGAATCGGTCGATCAAGACCACCAGAGAGATGAAGAACGCCACCATGGCGCCAAGCCGCATCTGCATCCCGCGGTCGTAGCCGCCGACCAGATATCCCACTGCGCCCCCGATCGCGAGGGAGATCCCGCCGAGCAGCAGCAAGGTGGCGAAGGTGGCGTCGTCCAGCACCGGCTGGAGAGCTGCGTAACAGATCACCCCGATGACGGCTGTGATGCCCGAGGTGAGCACCGCCTTACGGTCCTTGAGTGATGACAACAGCATCGTCATCAGGGCAGCGATGCCGGCGGCGGACAGCACCACGATCACCGGGCCGAGCCCCGGATTGAGGAACCAGTCGGTGGCCGCCAGGTAGACCAGGACCAGGGCGGTGCCCACACCGGCGATGGCGAACACGGCCAACCGTTTACGGCGATCACCCCCGATCAGGGAGGACCAGATGAAGCCGGACACCGCGCCGATACCGATCGCGGCCAGCGGCGAGATGACCGGGTCACGCAGGAAGTCATTGAAAGGTAGGGCGATGAACTCCTTGGCAAGAACGGCGACCCAGAAGGAGGGAAGGGAGAAGAACAGGAAGGCCGCGAAGGTGACCGAGTAGTCGAAGCCGGTGTTCTGGCGAAGCGCGGAGACGATGCCCACCGAGATGCCGACGATCCAGGCGATCAGCGTCGCCGAGGTCACCAGCTGCAGGGTGGCCGGCACCGCGCGGGCCAGCAGTTCGCTGACCTGTTGGCCGTTGAAGTTGAGACCGAGATTGCAGGTATCGGCGAAGGGCAGTGCGCACCCGAGCGCCCCCTGCAACCAGCCCAAGTAGCGCAACGGGATCGGGGTGTTGAGATCGAGCGCCTGGACACGGGCGGCAATGAGCTGGTCCCGGTTGGGCAGTCGGCTCTCGCGGAACTCCTGCAGCGGATCGGTGGCCAGCGCGATCATCACGTAGATCAGGAAGGAGGCGCCGAGCAGGATGAGGAAGGAGACCAGGATGCGCCGGAAGATAAAAGCTGCCACGCCTCATGCACCCCTACGTAGATAGGGCCGCTTGCACGGGCCCACGGTCATGACTGTGCCCGCTCCGCGCCCACCATTCGCGTCAGGATAGCGGTCCGGGGTGCTGGGGGAGCTAGAGACTCATCCCCCAGCACCCCGGATCAGGCGCTAGTACTGCATCGTTGCGATCAGCCTTAGCTGCTGACCGTCCACTCCCAGAAGTTCCAGACGTTTCCGATCTGGCCCGGGTTGTAGACGACACCGGTGACGCGGTCCGCGTACGCGGCCACACCCGGTCCGACGAACAGCGGAAGACCGTAGAAGTCCCCCCAGATCAGGTTCTCGATCTCCAACTGCAGATCGACCTGCGCGTCGGTGTCGAGCTCCACGATCAGCTCGTCCATCAGAGCATCGGCCTCGGGGTTGCTGTAACCGCTGTAGTTACCGCCACCCTCGGTGCCGAAGATCTGCGGCACGCCGGTGACGCCCACGCCGGATGAGATCCATCCGAAGATTGAGGCGTCGTAGTCACCACCGGGCAGGAGCGAACTCCAGTCCGGCGAACCCAGGTCCTCGATGATGAACCCGGCTTCGGTGGCCGCCGCCGAGATCGCGGTGAAGGAGTCGACCCGGTTCGGGTTCTCGGTGTTGTAGAGAATCCGGATCGTCGGAGTGGCACCTGCCAGCAGTTCCCTGGCACCTTCGATGTCGGGCTCGGCATAAGCGTCGGAGCCATTGGCCTCGATCGCACGGTCATATCCGTCGGTGCCCGGGAAGAACAGCTGCGAGTCGTAGATCTCAGCCTCCGGGTTGAGCGGAGTGATGATCGATTCCAGAATCTGCTGACGCGGAACGACCTTCATGAACGCCTCACGCACGACGGGGTCCGCGAACACCGGCGAGTTGAAGTTCAGGTCCAGGTGATCGTAGGAGAACTGGTCACCTGTCAGCGTGGTGGCATTGCCCAGCGCCTCAAGCCCGGTCAGGGTGTCCCTGGACGGCTGGGGGGCGATGATGTCGACGTCACCGTTCTGCAATGCCGTGACCTGAGCCGCGGAGTCACCGACGAATCGGATGACCAGCGAGTCATAATCCGGAACCTGATCGCCCACGTAGGCCTCGTTGCGTACCAGGGTCATGGACTGTCCCGGGTCCCACGAGTCGACGACGAACGCCGCAGACGACAGGTACAGGCTCTCGTCGCTGGGAAGCTCGGTGGCATCGAATCCGGTGTTCCAGAAGTCGGCCGCGGCCTTGATCGTCGCGTTCGCTTCTGCCGGTGCATCGGCGTCACCTCGCGGGGCCTCCTCGAAGGCTGCGCGCAACTCTTCGACAGTGGTGCCGGCGCCCTCGGCGACGACGTGGACCGGCTGGTCGATGAGCTCGACGAGCTGGTAGTCGGCGAAGGGCTCGGAGTAGGTGATCGTCAGCGAACGGTTGTCCTCGCTGATCTCCGGGAAGTCCGTAAGAGCCAGCCCGGACGTGTCACCGGCGTAGTCGAAGTAGGAGGTGCCGCTGACGACCTCGCCTTCCTCGTCGGTGGTGGCGTCGTTGTAGTAGGCGGACTGGACGGCCCACGCCAGAAGCATGTCGTCGGCGTCGATGGCGTCACCGTCTGACCAGACGACATCCTCGTTCATCGTGTAGGTGACAGTCAGCGGGTCCTCGGAGTCGACAGTCATCGTGCCGAAGCTCTCATCGGGAAGGATGTTCAGCTCGGCGTCGAGATAGGTGAACGAACTGCGCGTGAGGTAGGCAAGTTTGCCGTTCATGTCCAGGTTTCCCGCGGAGCTCACATCGTTGAATCCGGTGACCTCGTTGACCTCGGCGATGGTGATGGTGCCGCCGGAATCCTCGCCGCCGCCGCCTTCGTCGCCGCTGTCATCGCCTCCGGACCCACAGCCGGCAAGGGCGAGGGCAGCAGCACTCAGCGCTGCGATCGCAACGCTGGAGCGGCTAAACCGCTTGGTCGTGTTTGTCACTATTTCTCCTCCTGGGGCACCATCGTGCGGGCCGGGCACGTCAATGTGCCCTCCGATCGGGTCATTACACCCTAACTTCCACCCGATGGTGTCCACCTTGACCAAGCTGTAACGATCCGTGGCGCCGCGGCAGCGGCGGGAGTGTCCTAGGTAACAACGAGAATGCCGGGCTCCGGCCGTAGGCTGACCGAGATCGTCGCCCAGTTTTCGTCTTCCGGTAACGGGGGACATCCTGGGCGCCAGGCAGGCCGCCACGGTGCTGCCATCGCTTTCCTCGGAGGTGACCGGCTTCTCCATGGCTAACGCAACCAAACCGCTGGTAGTCGATGGCAGGTCGAAGCTCAAGGCGGGCGTGAGCTTTCCCAGCCGAGCCCTGATCGCCGCTCGAACCCTGCGCACTGACCGTTGGTGGTGGCCGCCGGTTCTCAACGTCATCGGCCTGGTGTCCTGGTTGGCCTACGGCGGTATCCGGCTGCTTCAGCAGGACAACTACTGGGTAGCTGACTACCACTACCTCACACCGTTCTACTCCCCGTGCGTGTCCACCGGCTGCATCCCCGAGGCGGCGCACTTCGGAGCCTTCCTGCCAGACGTGTGGTGGTTGCCCTACGCCGCCCTGAGCCTGCCGTTCCTGCTGCTGTTCCGGTTGACCTGTTACTACTACCGCAAGGCCTACTACCGCGCCTTCTGGGCCTCACCGCCCGCCTGCGCCGTGGCAGAGCCACACGGAAAGTACACCGGTGAGACACGCTTCCCCCTGATCGGCCAGAACCTGCACCGTTACGCCTTTTATGCCGCGGTGATCATCTCGTTGATCAACACCTACGACGCGATCCTGGCCTTCCACAGCCCGTCCGGCTTCGGATTCGGCCTGGGCAACGTCATCCTGTTGCTCAACGTCGTGATGCTGTGGGCCTATACCGCCTCCTGCCACAGCTGCCGACACATCATCGGCGGTCGGATTCGGCATTTCTCCGCACACCCAGTGCGCTACAAGGCGTGGGGTTTCGTCTCGAAGCTCAACGGCAGGCACATGGAGCTCGCCTGGATCACCCTGGGAACGCTGGCCTTCACCGACTTCTACATCATGGCTGTGTCCGCAGGATGGTTGTCCGACCTACGGTTCGTCGGTTAGGACACCTGGATCATGAACCCAGACATCAGCAGTAGCCCATACCCCGGTATGTCGGACACCGCAGCCGCCGAGGCGGAACGGCACAGCTACGACGTGGTCGTCATCGGCGCCGGTGGAGCCGGGCTCCGAGCGGCCATCGCAGCTCGCGAAGCCGGCAAACGCACGGCCATCGTTTGCAAGTCGCTGTTCGGCAAGGCTCACACGGTCATGGCCGAGGGCGGCATCGCCGCCTCGATGGGCAATGTCAACAGCAAGGACAACTGGCAGGTGCACTTCCGCGACACAATGCGTGGCGGGAAGTTCCTCAACAACTTCCGGATGGCCGAGCTGCACGCCAAGGAAGCAGCCCAACGGGTCTGGGAACTCGAGACCTACGGGGCGCTGTTCGACCGGACCAAGGACGGCAAGATCAGCCAGCGGAACTTCGGCGGGCATGAATACCCGCGCCTGGCCCATGTCGGTGACCGCACCGGCCTGGAGCTGATCCGAACCCTGCAGCAGAAGGTCGTCTCCTTGCAGCAGGAGGACTTCCGCGAACACGGCGACTACGAGGCCCGGATCAAGGTCTTCGGCGAGTGCGCCGTCACCGAGCTGTTCAAGTCGGGGCCGGATGCGCGCAGCCCGATCTCGGGCGCGTTCGGCTACTGGCGGGAGACCGGCCGCTTTGTCGTCTTCGAGGCACCTTCGGTCGTGCTGGCGACCGGCGGAATCGGCAAGAGCTTCAAGGTGACGTCCAACAGCTGGGAGTACACCGGAGATGGCCACGCGCTGGCCCTCCGCGCGGGCGCGACTTTGCTGAACATGGAATTCGTGCAGTTCCACCCCACCGGCATGGTCTGGCCGCCGTCGGTCAAGGGCATCCTCGTCACCGAGTCGGTACGCGGCGACGGAGGAGTGCTGCGCAACGCCGAAGGCAAACGGTTCATGTTCGACTACATCCCGGACGTGTTCCGCACGCAGTACGCCGAGACCGAGGCAGAGGGCGACCGCTGGTACACCGACCCGGACAACAACAAGCGTCCACCAGAACTCCTCCCCCGTGACGAGGTGGCGCGAGCGATCAACACCGAGGTCAAGGCAGGTCGCGGCTCACCCTCCGGCGGTGTCTTCCTCGATGTGTCGACTCGCCTCAAGGCCGCGGACATCATCAAGAAACTTCCCTCCATGCATCACCAGTTCAAGGAACTGGCCGACGTCGACATCACCAAGGAGCCGATGGAGGTCGGGCCCACCTGTCACTACGTGATGGGTGGAGTCGAGGTCGACCCGGACAGCGCCCAGTCGCGGGTTCCCGGTCTCTACGCCGCTGGCGAGGTCGCGGGTGGCATGCACGGTTCGAATCGCCTGGGGGGCAACTCACTGTCCGACCTGCTCGTATTCGGCAAGCGGGCCGGCGATCACGCAGCGGTCTATGCGCACTCGCTGCGCAATGCCCGACCTGTTGTCACTGACGCCCAGATCGAGGCTGCGACGCGAGCGGCCTTGGCACCCTTCCTGATCCAGGATCGCCCGAACGTGGCGCGGGAAAACGCCTATACGATCCACGCCGAACTCCAGCAGACCATGAACGATCTCGTGGGGATCATCCGCAAGGCGGACGAGATCGAGTTGGCCCTCAAGAAACTCGATGAGCTCCGACAGCGGGCAGCGCTGGCCACTGTGGAGGGTGGCCGGGAGTTCAACCCCGGTTGGCACCTGGCGATCGACCTGCAGAACATGCTGCTGATCTCCGAGTGCATCGCCCACGCGGCCCTGTCCCGCGAGGAGAGTCGTGGCGGGCACACCCGCGATGACTTCCCCGGCATGAACCCGGAATGGCGCAAGCTCAATCTCGTTGTGGCCCTGGACAGCCCGAGCGGACTAGAGGACACCGACGCACGGGTGAGACTCGTCAAGCAACCGGTCCCAGCCATGCGCAGAGACCTGATGGAGCTCTTTGATCCGAATGAGCTCAAGAAGTACCTCACCGACGCGGAGCTGCCGCATTCGATCACGGCTGTGGCACCTCCCGTGTCCGCCGACCAGCCACTGGGAGGCTGACCAAATATGGCCTACGACGCCAAGTTCCGCGTGTGGCGAGGGGATGCCAGCGCCGGCGATCTCGAGGACTACTCGGTCGAGGTGAACGAGGGCGAAGTAGTCCTGGACATCATTCATCGGCTGCAGGCAACTCAGGCCGGTGATCTGGCCGTCCGCTGGAACTGCAAGGCGGGCAAGTGTGGTTCGTGCAGCGCCGAGATCAACGGCCGTCCGCGGCTGATGTGCATGACTCGGATGAGCACCTTCGAAGAGGCCGAGACCATCACGGTGACACCGTTGCGCACCTTTCCGGTGATCCGTGACCTCGTCACGGACGTGTCGTACAACTACGAGAAGGCCCGGGAGATACCGTCTTTCGCACCGCCGGAAGGCCTCGCCCCCGGTGACTACCGGATGGCACAGGTCGATGTCGAACGCTCCCAGGAATTCCGCAAGTGCATCGAGTGCTTCCTGTGCAACGACGTCTGCCACGTCATCCGCGACCACGAGGACAACAAGCAGAACTTCGCCGGCCCCCGATTCCTGATGCGCGTCGCCGAGTTGGACATGCACCCCTTGGATGCCGTCGACCGGCAGAAGCAGGCCCAGGAGGACCACGGCCTTGGCTACTGCAACATCACCAAGTGCTGCACCGAGGTCTGCCCCGAACACATCAAGATCACCGACAACGCGCTGATCCCGATGAAGGAGCGCGTCGTCGACCGCAAGTTCGACCCGGTGGTCTGGCTCGGCTCGAAGATCGGCCTGGCCAAGGGCAGCGGTCGGCCAACGGCCCCCACCACCAAGCCCTGAATGCGACTGCGGGTCAAGCAAGCAGGGGACGTACGACGTCCTCGAACTGACGATTGCCGGGTAGCCAGTTCACTTCCGTGAGCTCCGAACTGCCGAGCCAGCGCAGCTCCCGATGCTCCAGCGCGGTCGGCTGCCCCTGTGCTGATTCGGGATCGCTCAGCACCGCCGCCCACAATCGCACTCCCCCACTGCCGTAGGGGTTGGGCACTTCGCCCAGGAACTCTCCAGGCGCGACCGTGACGCCGAGTTCCTCCTGGCATTCCCGGACCAACGCCTCGAGTTCGCTCTCGCCCGGCTCGACCTTGCCGCCGGGAAACTCCCAGAGTCCGGCCAGCGCTGGTGGGGTCGAGCGCTGGGCGGCCAGCACCTTTCCGTCCTGGACGATCGCCGCGGCAACCACCGTTCCGGCCGGCGGGGTTGAGCTGATCACCCCGCCGAGAATGACACATTCCCGGGTCCCGCTCGGGGCTGCCCTGCGAAGCCCGATGTCGATCCAGACCTGGCAGGATCCGCGGGGTGACGTGGACAGCGCCTACTCCGGACCCCGTCGATGGACCGCTCACCGGCGAGGATCGGCCCATTCTGGAGGGATTCCTGAATTGGGAGCGGAGAACGCTGCTCAACATCTGCGCCGGCCTGACCGCCGATCAACTGGCCAGCCGTCCGCTGGCCTCCTCGAACCTGTCCCTGCTCGGGCTGGTACGCCATGTCGCCAAGGTCGAGCGATTCTGGTTCCGGCTACGAGCCGCCGGGCAGGACATCGAGCCGATGTACGACCCGGCGCTCGGCAAGGACGCCGACTTCGACGATGTCGATGCAGCGCAGGCGGAGTCTGACTTCGACCGTCTTCAGACCGAATGGCGGCTGGCCGACGAAGGGGTCGCCGGAATGGAGTTCGATGACACCTTCGAGGTCGGAGACCGAGTGTTCTCTCTGCGGATGATGTACGTGCACTTGATCGCTGAGTACTCCCGGCACAACGGTCACGCCGATCTGCTTCGCGAGAGCATCGATGGGGTCACCGCCCGCTGAGCGCCGAGTCTGGCGGTTTGCCGCCAACGGCTACAGGTTGTCCCCCCCATAACCGAAACCGATCTCGTTGCCGTCGGCGTCACCGAACACCGCCTTGCGCACGTCGCCCGGGTAGGTCTCCCACCTAATCGGCTCGATCCCGCGCTCGGCGATCTCAGCGACGAGGGCGTCGAGGTCGTCCACGAAGACGGTTTGCACGCAGTGACCAGCGTGCTCGGCGTTCTGCTCGACGACGAGCCATCGATGCTTGGCGAGCTCCCACACCGCTTCGGTGTCGGATGCGATGAAGCTCGGTTCCGCTCCGAGTAGTCGGACGTACCAGGGTTTCGCGCTCTCGTAGTCATGGACGTAGACACCGGCAAAAAGATCGAGAAACATTCAGACCTCTTCTCCTCGGATGCTTGCGCACCGGCCGAGGCGGCGAAGGCGTGGACCGCCATCGGATGCCCGAGCTACTCCCTCTGCCCTGCCCTGCCCGGATCGGACTCGCGAGAGTGTTGACATGACCGTAACGAAGCGTGGATCGGTGTGGTTCGGATCCGAATCCGGCGACCTTGACGCCTATCTGCAGGCCTATGAGGCGGGTGGATACCCAGTGTCCCGGGTGAAACATGCGACCTGCGCGATGTGTAACGCACGATCAGGGTTCTTCGTAAAGCTGGACGACGAGGCGGGAGTCGCGGTCCGCGAGTGTGTGTCCTGCGCCAGCTCGTATGTGATGCTGGACGGAGCTGAATTCCTGGAGTAAGCGGACCTCGGGGAAGCAGCCTGTCCCTGCGGCCAGGACCAATTCGATGTAGCCGTTGGCTACGCGTTCTTCGAGGATGGCGACATCCGATGGGTCAGTGTCGGTCTTCGCTGCAGGCAAGACGCGCTCCTCGGCGTCTACACCGACTGGAAGATCGACTACAGCCCCTCGCGCCATCTTCTCGAACGTGCCTGAGTGGAGCTCTTGGGGATGAAGCTCAGAAGAGGTCTCCCTGCACGGAGCTGCGGTGGGTCATGTCGAGAACCAACCGCGGTGTGCGCCACTGGCCGATCTTGGCCAACCATTGGCTCGGCGGATACGCGAGTCGGACGACGAAGTAGTTGACGTACTCGATCAGGGCCAACAGCCACACAGCCAGAACGACAGCTGTAGCCAGCGGCTGGTCTGGCATCCAAGTGATGACGCCGACGAGGCCGGCCAGCAGCAGGATGGGATCGACCACCCGAAACGATCGGTAGAGGCCCGCGAGTCCGACTGGCATCGGCCGCCGCCCTACCCACGTGCGGGCAAGCAGCCAGTAGACGCCCGCCTGCACCAGGATCACCAGCAGCGGAGCCAGGGCCGACCAGAGGGCCGCTTGGCTGCCCGCGTCGCGAAGTGGCGCGAGCTGGCTTCGGAAGGCGACAACGGTGAAGATTGCCGCCGCCACGAGTTCGCCCGAGCCCAGTTTCAGGAACTTCCGCCGCAGTTCTTGGCGACGTTCATCGGTGACCGCCACGAGGTCGACCTTAGCCAGGGGTGGTCACACGTTGAAGCGGAACTCCACCACGTCACCGTCGGCCATCACGTAGTCCTTGCCCTCGATCCGTACCCGACCGCGGGACTTCGCCTGCGCCATTGACCCCGCAGCCACCAGGTCGTCGTAGGAGACGATCTCGGCCTTGATGAACCCGCGTTGGAAGTCGGTGTGGATGACCCCGGCCGCCTCGGGTGCCGTCGCTCCCTTGGGGATCGTCCAGGCCCGGGACTCCTTGGGGCCAGCGGTCAGGAATGTCTGCAGACCGAGGGTGTCGAACCCGATGCGGGCCAGCTGGTGCAGACCCGGCTCGTCCTGACCCACAGCGGCCAGGAGTTCGGCGGCTTCGTCGTCGGGCAACTCGGCCAGTTCTGCCTCGATCTTGGCGTCCAGCACAATGGCTTCGGCGGGGGCGACCAGGGCACGAAGTTCGTCGATCGCCGCAGGGTCGGCCAGTTCTTCCTCGTCGACGTTGAAGACGTAGAGGAACGGCTTGGCGGTCAGGAGCGAGAGCTCGGACAAGACGCCGAGGTCGACCTTCGAGCCGTAGAGGACCTCGCCGCGGTCGAGGACGACGGCAGCCTCGGTAGCGGTCTCCAGCACGATCCGCCGGTCCTTGGCCAGCCGGACTTCCTTCTCCAGCCGCGGGATCGCCTTCTCGAGGGTCTGCAGGTCGGCCAGGATCAGCTCGGTGTTGATCGTCTCGATGTCGCCCTCCGGGGAGACCCGGCCGTCGACGTGCGCGACGTCGTCGTCGGCGAAGACCCGGATCACCTGACAGATCGCGCTCGCCTCGCGGATGTGGGCCAGGAACTTGTTGCCCAGCCCCTGTCCCTCACTCGCGCCGCGGACGATGCCGGCGATATCGACGAAGGACACAGCGGCCGGAACGAGCTTCGCGCTGTCGTGCAGTTTCCCGAGCACTGGCAGCCGCTCGTCGGGCACGCCGACCACGCCGACGTTTGGCTCGATGGTCGCGAAGGGGTAGTTGGCCGCGAGGACGTCGTTCTTCGTCAACGCGTTGAACAGCGTCGACTTTCCGACATTGGGCAACCCGACGATGCCGATGGTCAAACTCACGAGGTGCCAGGGTACGGAGGTCGCGACTGGGCCGACTCAGGGTGGCCCCGAGTCGAATGATTCGACTGAGGGCAACCCTGAGTCG
>Ga0190275_10001952_pt1 | contig 15036 bp, 16 predicted proteins | sample Popmic550T_FD_133745 | JGI IMG/M metagenome (GOLD analysis project Ga0190275, IMG submission 133745) | Populus adjacent soil microbial communities from riparian zone of Yellowstone River, Montana, USA - 550 T | ecosystem: Environmental > Terrestrial > Soil > Riparian zone > Trees stand | place... | reverse complement strand
TTCGCGGAAATAGTTTTCGAAACCCGCCGGCGAAATCACCTCAATGATTTCGCAGGGAGCATCGCTCGCATTCCAGAACGTGTGCCACTGGTCGCGCGGCTTGTGCACGAGGTCGCCCGCCTCGGCGTAGACGACGTCGTCGCCGAGCAGCGCGCCCATCCGGCCCTCCAGCACGTAGGAGTACTCGTCCTCGCGGCTGTGGCGGTGAAGCGGCGCGGCGAGGTGTCGGGGCGGCATCGGGTGCTCGACGAGGGAGAACCCGCCGGCGGCGGTCTCCTCCGTGCCGATCATGAAGCGGACGCCGATCGAGCCGAGGCTGCCGGCCTTGCCGTCGCGGGGGCCGACGATCTTCGGGGCGGGGTGGGTCGACATGCGGGCGAGTCTTTCGATGAACGAGGTGTTTATCGATCAACCGGAGACGGTAACATCGCTGAACGCCGTGTCAACCCAAAAGCGCCGATACGAGCTCAAGGCCCGCGCCGAGGCGCAGCAGGAGACCCGCGCCCGGATCGCCGGCGCGGCGGCCGCCCTGCACGAGGAGGTGGGCGTCGCGAAGACGACGGTCGCGGACATCGCGCGCCGGGCGGAGGTGCAGCGGCTCACCGTCTACAACCACTTCCCGGACCTGGACGCGCTGCTGCCGGCGTGCAGCGCCCACTGGCTGGCCGAGCACCCGCGGCCCGACCTCGAGCCTGCGCTCGCGCTCGAGGACCCCGCGGAGCGCCTGCGCGCGGTGCTGACCGCGCTCTACGGCTCGTACCGCGAGAACGCGCCGATGCAGCGGCGGTTGCTCGGCGAGCGGGCGACGGTCCCGGCGCTCGACGCGTGGCTGGCGCGGTCGGCGGACCCGGCGCTCGCCGAGCTCGCCGCGCGCCTCTCCGCGGGCTTCGATCGCCCGGACGCCCACGCGCTCGTCGCCCTCGCGCTCGACTTCTGGACGTGGCAGCGCCTCGACCGCGAAGGGCTCGATGACGCCGCGGCCGCCGGGATGATGGCCGGCGTCGTCCGGGGCGGTGCCGGCTAGGGGCACGGCGGGGCGGATCGCAAACGCAAGAACGGGCTGATCGACGAGGTAGTCGTTAACCAGGTCCCGGTGGTCCTCGGCTCCAGCCGTCCGTTCTTCGCCACCGGCGGTCTGGCCGAGGGGGCCAACGGAGAGGGAGGGATTCGAACCCTCGGACGAGGTCAACCCCCGTCACACGATTTCCAGTCGTGCCCGTTCAGCCGCTCCGGCACCTCTCCAGGCGGCTGACAGGGTACCGCCGCTCAGAGCTGCCAGGCGCCGCCGCGCAGCACGGGGACGTGCTCGCCGTCGCGCGTGACGCCGCTGACCGCGACGTCGTCCGAGCCGATCATGAAGTCGATGTGGATCTGGCTGTCGTTGACGCGGCCGCGGTCCTCGTCGCGGTCGATCACGAACGGGAAGCCGGCGCCGAGGGCGATGTGGCTGGCGGCATTCTCGTCGAGCAGCGTGTCGTAGAAGATCGTGTCCAGGGCACCGATGCGGCCCTCGCGGTCGACGAGTGCGACCTCGCCGAGGCGGGCGGCGCCGGAGTCGCGCTCGATGATCGTGCGCATCGTGCCGCCGGCGGTGTCGGCGTCGATCTCCACGACCCGGCCGCCCTCGAAGCGCACGCGCATGCCGTCGACGACGGTGCCGTCGACCAGCACGAGCGGCTTGGTCGTGCTCACGACGCCGTCGGCGCGCCGGGGGTCGGGCGTCGTGAAGACCTCCTCGGTGGGGAGGTTCGGCATGTGCTGGAGGCCGTCGACGGTCTCGAAGCGCGCCGCGTGCCAGGTGGAGCCGCCGAGGAGGCCGATCGTGAGGTCGGTGCCGGGCCCCTCGTAGTGCAGGGCGTCGAAGCGGCGCTCGGTGAGGCGCGCGGCGGCGTCGCTCAGCGTCTGCGCGCGGACGCGCCAGACCGCGACCGGGTCCTCCTCGTCGAGCCGGCACACGTGCACCAGCTGCTCCTCGAGGCGGGCGAGCGCCTCGGCGGGCTCGAGCTCGCCGAACACCAGGCCGCCCCAGGCGGTGGTCGCGCAGGGCACGATCGTCCAGTTGGTCGTGCGCGCGTTGACGACCTCGCCCGCCTCCTTGATCGAGGGCAGGCGGTCGCGCCCCGCGCGGACCGGGTCGAGGTCGGAGAGCAGGCCCGGCGCGACCGGACCCGAGAGCCCGACCCGCGCGCAGCGCTGGTCGCCGAGCTCGAGCATGCGCTGCCCGTACCAGGAGGGCACGAAGTCGAGCGTCTCCGGGCGCGCGTGCTCGATCCGGGCCCGCTTGACCCACGGGTCGAACCACTGCACGTCGACGAAGCGGGCGCCGTGCCGATAGGCGCTGGCCGCGATCGCGCGGACCATGTACTCCTTCCCGGGCTCGCAGGTGATCGAGACGATCTGGTCCGGCTGCACGTTGGCCCCGAAGCCGACCGCGAGATCGGCGAACCGGGCGAGGGTCGCTTCGTCCATGTCGCCCGAGGCTAGCGACTGGATACCGCCCCACCGGCCGACGGTCAGCTTCCCGGCGCGGCGCGAGCCGCCGCCACCGCGGCGGCGGGCGTGTCGCGCCAGGGGTCCCCGTGGCCGAACCCGGTGACCGCGGCCTCGACCGTCTCGAGGCGGGCGAGCGAGCCGTAGGCCTGCGCGCCGGAGATGTTCAGCGCCCGCGGCATGAGGCGCGGCCCGCCCGCGCCGGTGAGCGGGTCGCGGGAGCACATCGCGTCGCCTACCAGCAGCGCGCCGGCGCCGGCGAAGTGCAGCGCGCAGTGGCCGTGCGCGTGGCCCGGCGTCTCGATGGCCTGCGGCCGTCCCGGCACGTCGAGCTCGGCGCCGTCCGCGTAGGTGGTCACGTCCGAGATCTTCTGCGGCAGGCCGTTGCGGGCGAAGTGCGCGAGCAGCCCCCACGTGGCGCCATGGCGCAGGTAGGGCAGCAGGCTCGACTCGGTCTTCTTGCGCCCGGCGGTGCGGGCCTGCTCGGCGGCGGCGGCGTGCACGTACACCGGCGCGCCGGTCTGCGCGCGCACCGCCTCGGCGAAGCCCGTGTGGTCGCCGTCGGCGTGGGTGAGCACGATCGCGGCGACGTCGGCGATGCTGCGCCCGGCGACGCGCAGCGCCTCGTCGAGCTGCGGCCGGTAGTGCGGCAGGCCGGCGTCGACCACGGTCACGGCGCCGTCGTCGACGACGAGGTACCAGTTGACGAACGGCGTGCCGCACCGCCACACGCCGTCGGCGATCTGCACGAGGGGCATGCGCCCTCTCTATCAGACCGCGGTCGGCAGTTCCTCGGGCAGACCGAAGTGCGGGAAGAGCTCGGGCATACGAAACGCCAGCACGCCGGCGATGAGCGGGCCGCGCAGGGTGAGCAGGTCGAGCGCGATCGGCCGGTAGCGGCCGGTGCGGCGGTCGAGCAGGTAGGTGCCGACCGCGGGCTGCCCGTTGGCGCGCGCGGGCGCATAGCGCAGGCGCGGCGCCGGGCCGCCCGGCATGAGCCACGACTCGCCGATCGCATCGCGCCCCTGGTACCAGCCGGCGTAGGGCGGCATCGCGAACGTCGCGTCCTCGACCAGCAGGGCGAGGATCGCGTCGACCTCGCCGCGCTCGAAGGCGTCGACGAAGCGCCGGACGAGGTCGCGGACTCGCTGGTCGCCGAGCGAGCGCAGCGTCGCCTGCTGGCTGCGCTCGGGGAGCCGCTCGCCGGCGGTGCGGCGGGCGCGCTGCAGGGCCGCGTTCACGGACGGCACCGTCGTATCGAGCGCCTCGGCGGTCTCCCGGGCGGAGAAGCCCAGCACGTCGCGCAGGATGAGCACCGCGCGCTGGCGCGACGGGAGGTGCTGGAGCGCGGCGATGAAGGCGAGCTCGAGGGACTCGCGCTGCTCGTAGCGGGCCTCGGGCGACGCGTAGCCGTCCTCGGTCGCGAGCACCTCGTCGGGGTAGGGCTCGATCCACACCGGCGCCGACAGCGGCTCCTCGGGTCCGTCCTCGCCGCCCGCGGCGGGCGGGCCGTAGTCGATCGGGAGCACGCGCTTCGGGCGGCGGGCGATCGCGTCCAGGCACGCGTTCGTCGCGATCCGGTACATCCACGTCCAGAACGTGCTCCGGCCCTGGAGGCCTCCCAGCGCGCGCCAGGCGCGCAGGAGCGTGTCCTGGAAGGCGTCCTCCGCGTCGTGGAGGGAGCCGAGCATGCGGTAACAGTGGGCGTGCAGGCCCGCGCGGTGCGCGTCGACGAGCCGCCGGAAGGCGTCCTCGTCACCGCGGCGAGCGGCGTCGAGCAGCTCACGTTCGTCTATCGCGATGCGCAAGGTCACGAACGTTAGACCGGCACCGGTGCCCAGACTGACCGCGGGCCCGGAGTCCGCTACCAATCGGGCATGCCCGTACCGCTCGCCGGCCGCAGCGACGCCGACATCGTGACCGCGCTGCGGGCGGGCGACGAGCGGACGTTCGCCGCTCTCGTCGACGGCTACAGCCCCACGCTGATCCGCGTGGCGATGGCCTACGTCCCGAGCCGCGCGGTGGCCGAGGAGGTCGTCCAGGAGACCTGGCTCGCGGTGATGCGCGGGCTCGACGGCTTCGAGGGGCGCTCGTCGCTGAAGACCTGGGTGATCCGCATCCTCACCAACCTCGCGCTGCGGGGCGGGGCGCGCGAGGGGCGCAGCGTGCCGTTCTCCTCGCTGGAGGCCGAGGGGCCGTCGGTCGAGGCGGACCGCTTCCTGCCCGCCGGCCACGACCGCTGGCCCGGGCACTGGGTCCTGGCCCCGGCGGCGTGGCCGACGCCCGACGAGGGCCTGCTCGCGGGCGAGACGCGCGCCGTGATCGTAGAGGCGATCGACGCGCTCCCCGCCGCGCAGCGGATCGTGATCACGCTGCGCGACATCGGCGGGTGGCCGTCCGAGGACGTCTCCGACGCGCTCGGCATCTCCGCGGGCAACCAGCGCGTCCTGCTGCACCGGGCGCGGACGAAGGTGCGCGCGGCGATCGAGCGCTACCACGGCGCCGTCCAGGACCTGCGCCCGCTGATGGACCGTGTAACGCCCGAGCCGCCCGGCGGCACTGCACGGAAGAGCCGATGAGCGCGCCCAGCGACACCCGCGAGACCGCCTGCCGGGACATCGCCGAGCACGCGACCGGCTACCTCGACGGTGCGCTGCCGCCGTCGGAGAACCGGCGCTTCCGGATCCACCTGTCTCGGTGCCCGTTCTGCACCGCCTACGTCGAGCAGATGCGCACGGTGTCGAGCGCGCTCGGCGGGCTCTCCGGCGAGCCGCTCGCCCCCGCGCGGCGCGCCGAGCTGGTCGCGGCCTTCCGCGGCCTCGGGCTGTAACGCCCGCGGCGCCCGCTGCAACTGCACGGCAAGCCCCCGATTCGAAGGACGCCGCCATGTCAGACGATCGCCAGCACATCGAGCCCTCCGCCCCGCGCCGCGCGGGTCGCCGCGAGTGGATGGGCCTCGCCGTCATCGCGCTCCCCGGCCTCCTGTACGCGATGGACCTCACGGTCCTCTTCCTCGCGGTTCCTGCACTGACGCGCGAGCTCGACCCGTCGAGCTCGCAACTGCTGTGGATCACCGACGTCTACGGCTTCCTCATCGCCGGGCTGCTCGTGACCATGGGCACGCTCGGCGACCGCATCGGCCGCCGGCGCCTGCTCATGTGGGGCGCGGCGGCGTTCGGCGCCGCGTCCGTCATCGCCGCGTTCTCGACCAGCGCGGAGATGCTGATCGCCGCCCGCGCCGCGCTCGGCATCGCCGGCGCGACGCTCGCGCCCTCGACGCTGTCGCTGATCTCGAACATGTTCGCCGACCCCCGGCAGCGCACGTTCGCCATCGGCGTGTGGGCGACGAGCTACTCGGTCGGCGCGGCCATCGGCCCGGTCGTCGGCGGCCTGCTGCTCGAGCACTTCTGGTGGGGCTCGGTGTTCCTGCTGGCGGTGCCGGTGATGGTGCTGCTGCTGGCGGTCGGCCCGCGGCTGCTGCCCGAGTTCCGCGACCCGTCCCCCGGCCGCTTCGACCTGCCGAGCGCCGGGCTGTCGCTCGTCGCCGTGCTCGCCACCGTCTACGGCATCAAGCACCTCGCGACGCACGGCCCCGGGACGACCGCCGTGGTCGCGATCGCCGCCGGTCTCGCGGTCGGCGCGGTGTTCATCCGGCGCCAGCGCACGATCGTGGACCCGCTGATCGACCTCGGGCTGTTCCGGGCGCCGGCCTTCAGCACCGCGCTGGCCGCCAACACGCTCGGGATCTTCATCGCGGGCGGGGTGTTCCTGTTCATCGCCCAGTACCTGCAGCTCGTACTCGGCATGGGGCCGCTCGAGGCCGGGCTGTGGACGCTGCCCTCGGCGGGCGCGTTCATCGTGGGCTCGATGCTCGCGCCGGTCGCCGTGCGGTTCCTCGGCCCGTCGCAGGTGGTCGCGGGCGGGCTCGCGCTGGCGGCCACCGGCCTGGCGGTGCTCACGCAGGTCGGCGCCGGCTCGGGGCTCGCCGTGCTCGTGATCGGCTCGGTGGTCATCGACCTCGGGCTGGCGCTCACGGTCACGCTCGGCACCGACCTGATCGTCGGCGCCGCGCCGCCCGAGCGCGCGGGGTCCGCCTCGGCGATCTCCGAGACCGGCGCGGAGCTCGGCGGCGCCCTGGGCGTCGCCGTGCTCGGCAGCATCGGCGCCGCGATCTACCGCGGCGGGGTCGCCGACGCGGTCCCGGGCGACGTCCCCGCGGCGGCGGCCGAGGCCGCGCGCGACACGCTCGGCGGCGCCGTCGGGGCGGCGGACCAGCTCCCGGCGGGCGTGCTGCAGGCCGCCGGCGAGGCGTTCACCCACGGCTTCCAGGTCTCCGCCGGGCTCACGGCGGGGATGGCGCTCGCGGTCGCGGCCGCCACCGCGGTGGTCATGCGCCGCCGCGGCGGCCGGGGCGCCGAGCCGGCCCTCGCCCCGGGCGTGGCGCCGGCGGAGTGCTGAGCGCCGATGAGTTTCGGCACGCGCCCGGGTCAAAGGGGACATGAGCGCGCTACAGCACGCCAGTATCGCCACGCGCCTCCCGGCCCAGGACCTGGACCGGGCGCGGCGCTTCTACGCCGAGAAGCTCGGGCTCGAGCCCGCCGAGGAGCGCCCCGGCGGGCTCCTGTACCGCTGCCGGAGCGGCGAGTTCGCCCTCTTCGCGTCCGCGGGCGAGCCGTCCGGCGCCCACACCCAGATGGGGTGGGAGGTCGACGACATCGAAGCCGCGGTGCGCGAGCTCCGGTCGCGGGGGCTCGAGTTCGAGCACGTCGAGATGGAGGGGATGCCGGTCGTCGACGGGATCCTCGAGGTGGAGGGCAACTACCCGAGCAAGGGCGGCCGCGGGGAGCGCGCCGTCTGGTTCCGCGACAGCGAGGGCAACCTCCTCGGCATGGGCCAGCGGATCGTCTAAGTCGCTGCCATGCCGCCGCCCGCCGGCCACCGGGTCGTCCACCTCGAGCTCCACACCGGCAACCTGCCGCGCGCCTGCGCCTTCTACACGCGGCTGTTCGGCTGGAGCGCCGAGATGATCCACGCCGGCACCGGCTCCTATCTCTCGCTCGGCTGGGGCGCGGGCCTCGGGGGCGGCGTCGTCGAGCGCGAGACCGAGCACCCGCTGTGGCTCCCCTACGTGCACGTGGGCGACGTCGACGAGGCCACCGGGCGCGCCCAGGAGCTCGGCGCCTCGGTCCGGCTCGAGCCCCGCGAGGGGCCGGCGGGCTGGCGCAGCATCCTCACCGTGCCCGCCGGCGCCGAGATCGCGCTCTGGCAGTCCAAGCGTTGATGGCCGATTCCACGACCCCACGTCGCCTGGCGGCGCCTCGTGGACCGGCCGGAGGCCGCGGACCGAACGCGCGAACGCACCCGGGCGTGTGCTCGGGCACGATGCCGGGATGCACCTGACCGAACGCTTCAGCTGGTATGACCGGGAGGTCGCGTGGGCGCGGCTCGGCTCCGGGCCCCCCGTGGTGTTCTGCCACGGCACGCCGTTCTCCTCGCTCGTGTGGGCGCCGTTCGCCCGGGCGCTCCAGGACTCCTTCACCGTGTACCTGTGGGACATGCCGGGCTATGGCCAGTCGTCGATGGCCGACGGGCACGAGGTGGACCTCGGCGTCCAGGGCGAGCTGTTCCGCGATCTCCTGCGCCACTGGGAGCTCGACCGGCCCGACGTGGTCGCCCACGACATCGGCGGCGCGGTGTCGCTGCGCACGGCCATCTTGCACGACACCCCCTACCGGTCGCTGATGCTCGTCGACGTCGTCGCGATGCCGCCCACCGGCTCGCCGTTCTTCAAGTTCGTCCAGAAGCACCACGGCGTGATAACGCAGATCCCCGACCACATCCACGCCGCGATCGTGCGCGCCTACGTCCAGACCGCCAGCGCGCGCGGCCTGCGCGACGAGGACCTCGACGCGCTGGTGGCGCCCTGGAACACGGCCGAGGGAAAGGCAGCCTTCTACCGCCAGATCAAGGAGACCGACGACCACTTCCTCGAGAAGATCGCGGCGCAGCTGCGCGCGCTGAACTGCCCCGTGCGCATCCTGTGGGGCACGGAGGACGCGTGGATCCCGGTCGAGGTCGCGAACCGCCTCGGCGGCCTGATCCCGGGCGCGACCGTACGGCGCATCGAGGGCGCCGGCCACCTCGTCCAGCTCGACGCGCCGGTGGAGGTGGCGAGCGAGGTCCGCGCGTGGCTCACCCGATGAATCCGGCGGGGACGGCGAGTCTCGTCAGGTGCCACTGCGACATGAGGAGGTCCCATGACCCCCGCCGATGGCCGCCTGCAGGCGGTCCGTGACTGCTACCGCGCCTACGAGACCGGCGAGCGCCGGCTGGTCGAGCAACACCTGGCCGAGGACTTCACGTTCTCGGCCCCGCCCGACGTCGGCATCGACCGCGCGACGTACTTCGAGCGCTGCTGGCCGGCCGCCGAGACCACCGAGGCGTTCGACTTCAGGAGGCTCGTCGAGGCCGGCGACGAGGTGTTCGTGACCTACGAGGCCACGCGGACCGACGGCCGGCGCTTCCGCAACACCGAGATCTTCGGGTTCGACGGCGGCAAGGTCAGGAGCGTGGAGGTCTACTTCGGCTGGGACCTGCCGACGCGGTGAGGTCGGCGGCGAAGCCGACGATGCGCGCCGCCGATGTGCGATCCGGGTCGAGGTCCGGGTTGTAGATCGCCATGCTGCAGCCGAAGCATCGCGGCGATGCGAGCGCGCGGCGCGCGATCGTGAGGAGCTCGTCCCAGCCGAGCCCGCCCGGCTGCGGGTAGTCGACCGCCGGGAGCTCGGCGGTCCGCAGCACGTCGAGGTCCAGGTGCAGCCAGAACGCCGGGGCGGCGCCGGCGAGCGCGTCGATCGCGGCGCCGGCCGCCGCCGCCGCGCCGCGCGCCCGGACCGCCTCGTCGTCCAGCAGCAGCGCGGCCGTCCCGTCGAGCGACGCCAGGCCCGCCTCCTCGATCTCGGGGCGGTCGCGCGGGCCGAGCAGCGCGAGCGCCTCGGGGGCGAGCAGCGGCGCGAGCGCGTCGAGCGGCGCGGGCAGGTTGTCGAGCCCGCCGAGCGCGATGGCGACCTCGGAGTCCGAGGCCTCGCCCGTCGGCGACAACCGCGGCGGCCAGGCGTCCTCGTGCCCGTCGACGAGCAGGAGGCCGGCGGCCCCGAAGCGGTCGCGCCCCGCCGCGAGCGCCCCGAGCAGGACCGGGCAGTCGCCGCCGGCGAGGAGGGGCCGCAGGCCGCGGCCGAGGCTGCCCGCGACGGCCTCGCGCGTTGCCGCCACGAGGTGCCCGAGCGCCGCTTCGTTGAGCAGTCCGGAGTCCCCGCGCGCCCCGCCGGCGGAGAGCAGGTCGAGGTCGCCGGCGTCGCGCGCCGCGACGCGCTCCGCGAGCCCGGCGCCCCGCAGCACCCGGATGGCGCCGGCGATCCCGCCGGGCCGCGCCATCGACGTGTACGGCACGCCGATCAGCTCGAACGCCACGGGCGGTGCGCGCTAGCGCCTGGCGTCGAGCTCGGCGTAGCGCGACGCGAACGCCTCCGCCGCCTCGTCCGGCGACCACGCGACGAGCTCGATGTCGAGCGGCTCGACGCCGTCGAGCTCCGGCCAGTGCCACCGCTCGGCGCTGAACGCCCGCCGCTCGGTGGCCAGCAGCGCGCGATCGGCGTCCTTGATCCCCTGGACGTCGCGCTTGATCGCGAACCGCTCGTTGATCGTCTCCTCGAGGCGGTCCTCGGCCGCCTTGAACGCGGCGCCCAGCGCGCTGCGGTGCTTGATCGGGTGGGGCATGTCGCCCAGGTACGCCTCGGTGGCGTCGTGCATGAGCGCGGCGAAGACGTCCTCGACGTCGCCGCCGCGCTCCTCGACCAGCCGCGAGACGATCACGCTGTGCTGCGCCACGGAGTAGAAGACCCGGCTGTGGCCGCCGAACCGGCATTGGTTGGCGAGCGCCCGGGCGATGTCCTCCACGACCAGCTGCTCCGGATCGGGATCGAACGGGTTCACCCACCGGCCCGAGACCGTCTGGAGATACGGCCCCGGAGCGGGCGGCGCGTGATCGGGCCCGGCCATGCGGGCGATGATAGGGACGCCCTCAGCCGCCCTTGGCGTAGGTGCTCGCGCCGTACCAGTCGATGACCACCGCCGGCTCGTCCCCGACGACCCAGCCGTCGTGGCCGCTCGGCAGCGAGGTGACGTCACCGGGCCCGGCGACCATCTCGGTGCCGTCGTCCATGCGGAGCGCGAGCTGGCCGCTCACGTGGTACTGGAAGTGCGGCACCTGGCAGCTGTGGGTCTTGGCGATCGGCATGACGTCGTTCGACCAGCGCCAGCCGGGTTGGAAGATGTACCGGCCGACCTCCCCGCCGCCGATCTTGAGGATCTCGGCCCGGCCGTTCGGGAACTCGCGCACCTCGTCGGGCCGCTCGAAGCCCTTGTGCTCGGTCTCCTGCCGTGTGTGGATGTCCGTCATGGGACGCTCCCTCCTGCCGTCGTCGGTTGGTTGAGGACCCGGCCGCGATCGTCCCGGGCGACCGTCCCGCTTCCGTCAGGACCTCCGTCAATCCAGCGTCAAAAGGGAGGTCGACGAGGGCGAGCGCGGTTAGGCTGGCCCACCGTGATCGTTCGGCTGCTCGGGCCGCTGGAGATCGAGCTCGAAGGCGAGCGCGTCGACCTGCCGTCCGGCAGGCCACGGAGCCTCTTCGGCTGGCTGGCCGTCCACCCGGGCCTGCATGCCCGGCGCGAGCTGGCGGGCCGCTTCTGGCCCGACGTGCTCGACGCGAGCTCGCGGGCCAGCCTTCGCAGCGCGCTGTGGGCCTTGCGCTCCGCGCTCGGACCCGCCGCCGGTCACCTGCGGACGACGCGGGAGCAGGTCGGCCTCGACGAGGAGGTCAGGACCGACCTCCGCGAGTTCCGGCGGCTGGTGGCGGCCGGCGATGCCGCCGGCGCGGTCGATCTCTGCCGCGGCCGGTTGCTCGGCGACCTCGACGACGACTGGGTGCTCGAGGCGCGCGAGGAGCACGAGCGCGAGCTCGCCGCCGTGCTCGCCGGACTCGCGCGCGAGGCCGAGGCCGAAGGCCGCTGGGCCGAGGCGGTCGACTGGACTCGCCGGAGGCTCGCGCTCGATCCGCTCTCAGAGGAGGTCGCGCGGGACCTCATGCGGATGCTCGCGGCGGCCGGCGACCGGGCCGGGGCCCTGGCCGTCTACAACCGGCTCCGCGACCGCTTCCTCTCGGAGCTCGGGATCAGCCCCTCGCAGCAGACGAGGACGCTGGCGCGCGTGCTCGGCCGGAGCGAGGCCGGCGCCCCGGAGCCGGCCGGGGCGGGAGAGGCGGGGGCGCCGTGGCTCGCCGACGCGCTGCCGTTCACCGGCCGGATCGACGAGTTCGAGACGCTCGTCGAGGCGTGGCGCGTGGCGAGGCAGGGCCGGGGCGGCGTCGTCGCCGTCAGGGGCGAGGCCGGCATCGGGAAGACGCGGATCGCGGCGAAGCTGATTGAGACCGCGAGGGCGGGCGGCGCGGCGGCGGCGGTGTGCGCCGGCCTCGACCTCGGAGGAGGAGCGCCCTTCGGCCTCTGGGCCGAGCTGCTCCGGGACCTCGTCCAGGCGTGCGGCGCCCCACCGGAGGATCTCCCCTGGGTCGCCGATCTCGCCCGGCTGTCCCCGGAGCTCGAGGGCGCCCTCTTGCCTGCGCCGCCGCTCTCGCGGTCGCCGTCTCCGCAGCTCGAGCGGGTGCGGCTGTTCGAGGCGATGGTCGGCATGCTCGAGTGGGCCGCCCGCATCCGGCCGCTCGTGCTCCTGTTCGAGTACGTCCATGCCGCCGACGTCGCCAGCCTCGAGCTGCTCGGCTATGCCGCACGGCGGCTCCCGCGCCTACCGGTCCTCGTCGTGCTGACGCGGCGGGACCTCCCGCGCAGTCCCGAGGTGGATGCCGTGCTTCAGCGCCTGCCGGCACGCGGCACGACGCCCCTGGAGATCGAGCTCGGCCCGCTGGCGCCGGACGACATGGGTCGCCTCGTGCGCGCGGCCGAGAACCTCGACGCCCGGCAGGTCGGCCGCGTGGTGGAGATGGCCGACGGCAATCCGCTGCTGGCGGTCGAGACCGCGCGCGCGATCGCCGCCGGACGCGCGCAGCCGGCGGAGAACCTCCGCGCGACCGTGCGCGCGGGGGTGACGCGCCTGGACAGCGAGGCGCGGCTGCTGGCGGAGCTGGTGTCGGTGGCGATGCGCGAGCTGGACCGGGCCGAGGTCGAGCTCCTCCCGGTCGAGGACCCCGCGGGCTCCGCCACCGCGGCGATCGAGGTGGGGCTGCTGGTCTCCCGCGCCGGACGTCTGGGGTTCCGGCACGCGCTCCTGCGCGAGGCGGTCTACGCCGAGCTCCCGGAGCCGCACCGTGCGCAGCTGCACGAGCGCTTCGCGGCGGTGCTCGTCGCCGGGGGATCGCCCCGGCGGGCGGCCGAGGCGGCTCGCCACCTGCTGCTCGCCGGCCGCGACGAGGCCGCCGTCGAGCACCTCGAGCGTGCCGCCCAGGATGCCCGCTCGGTGGCAGCGTACGCCGAGGCGGCCGGGTTCCTGGAGGAGGCCGCGCGCATCGCGCCCGACCGCGCGCCGTTGCTCGAGGAGCTCGCGGAGGTGGAGGCCTGGCGCGGTCGCCGGGAGGCTGCGCTGGACGCATTCGCCCGCGTGCAGGAGGCGCTGGGCACCGCGGACGCCGCCGCGCAGGCGCTGGCCTGGATCAGGCGGGGCCGGTGGCTTCGCGGAGCGCTCTGCTACCCGAGCGAGTCGCGACTCGCCTACCTGCGCAGCCTCGAGCTGCTCGACGTCGCCGCCCGCGCCGAGCCGGCGGCTCGCACCGAGGCGCTCGCCGGGCTCGCGTGGGCCGAGGCCGCGGCCGGCGACCTCGAGCGCGCCCAGGCGCTGCTCGACGATCTCGACCGTCTGGACGGCGCGGGCCCGATGGCCGACCTCGACCGCGAGGTCGCCCGCGGACATCTGCTGATCCGCGCCGGGCGGTTCGCCGAGAGCTATCTCCCGTTCTCGCTGGCGGCGACCCTGGCCGGCGAGAACGGCCGCCCGGACATGACCTACACGTGCTTGATCAACGCCTCCAGCGCCGCCGCCTGCACCGGGGACTTCGAGCGATCGCTCGCCTTCGCGGACCGCTGCCGGGCGATGATGCGCGAGGCCGGTCTCGCCCTGCTCGAGGCCAACGCGCTGGCGGCTCGCTCCCATGTCCTGGCGCGGCTCGGCCGGCTGGAGGAGGCCGCCGCGAGCGCGGCCGCCGAGGCCGAGCTCGGCGACCGGCTCGACGACGCGAGTCTCGCGGCGATGGCCGCGCACGACCGGGGGATGGTCTGTCACGCGGCCGGGGATCACGCGGCGGCCGCACAGCTCTTGGCGGAGGCGCTGGAGTCCGACCCGCCCGTGAGCCGGGCGCTCGCGCGCCTCACCCGAGCCGAGTCGCTGGTGGCCCTGGGCCGCCTCGAGGAGGCGGAGGGCGAGTTGCGCGCGACGGCGCTCGAGCCGCTGGGCTCCGGGGACTTCCCGGACACGCTCGTCGCGCGGCTGGCCCGCGTCCAGGGTCTGATCGCCACGGCACGCGGCGACCCGGCGCTCGCCTCACGGCGCCTGCAGGAGGCGGCGCGGACGTGGCGCCGGCGCGCCGGCGTGGACCGCCCCGGCGACAGCTACATGGCGGTGCTCGCCGATTTCGGCCGCCCGCCGGTGCTCGGGCTGGTCGAGCCGCGGCGCGAGCTGGAGCGGGTCGAGCGCGAGCTCGCGGCGCTCGGCGAAACGGTCCCCGTCACCTAGGAGGAGGTCTCGATGCTCGAGTTCGACGACGGCGCGCGCAGCGAGGCGCCCCCGGAGGAGGTCTGGAAGATCCTCTACGACCCGGTGCGGTTCACCGAGTGGTGGGAGGGCTTCGAGACGACCTCCGTCGGCGACGGCGAGTTCACCTTGCAGCAGGTCGGCGTGCCCGAGCTCCAGCTCCTCAACCGGCTCGACGTGCGAGAGGACGAGCAGGCGGTCGTGATCTCGTGCCTGCTCCACGACCTGGTCTTCAGCTGGCGGCTCGAGCCGCTCGACCACGGGCGGGCGACGCGGATCTCGGTCCACGTCGAGATCCCCGACGAGAAGGTGGAGCGCCTCGGGCGTCGCCAGCGCGAGGTGATCCGCGCCTCGGTGCAGAACCTCGCGCAGCTCGCCGCCGAGCGGGAGTAGGCCGGCCGTCAGCCGTCCTCCTCCGCTCGATGCGCACCCCGAAACCGCCGCTGGCGCTCGCGCTGTCCGCACGGAGATTCGGCGTGCCAGCGACGGGTGCCCGACCGGGTGGCGTCATAGAACACCAGGTCGCACTCGGGACGCGCGCAGCGCCGCAGCCGGGCCGGCTCGATCTCCCCGAGCTCGAGCACGACCCGGCGCGCCAGACCCGCGACGGGCGAAGGATCGTGCCATCGCAGGCGCGCCTGCAGCTCGCCCGCGTCACCGGGCTCGAGCCGCGCCTCGGCGCGGCTGGGCTGCGCCAGCGCGGTCAGGCGAGCGGCCTGCTCGTCGAGCGCCCG
>Ga0190275_10001951_pt1 | contig 15036 bp, 15 predicted proteins | sample Popmic550T_FD_133745 | JGI IMG/M metagenome (GOLD analysis project Ga0190275, IMG submission 133745) | Populus adjacent soil microbial communities from riparian zone of Yellowstone River, Montana, USA - 550 T | ecosystem: Environmental > Terrestrial > Soil > Riparian zone > Trees stand | place... | reverse complement strand
GAGCTCCAAGACGGCGGCCAGCTGGCTGCACCGGGTTGCGAGCGCAGCCGCGGCCGGCTCGTGATCCGGAGGCAGGGACACCCGCTGTTCGCGATGCCGCAGGGATTCCACGCTCGGGTTCCATCGCGCCACATCGAGAGCGGCAAGGGCATCAGTGGCCTCCAGGACTGCCATCCGCAGGGCGCCTGCCGCTTGGGAGATCGTCAATTGTTGTCCTGGGGACCCAGGGCCAGGGACGGCCCCGGCCACATCCCAGGCCGACCATGCTGAGTCTGGGCCAGGGTCAACATCGGGTAGCAGGGCCAGTCCAGGGCCGATCACGAGTTGTCCGGACCTGACCGCGGCCGCGGGCAGGTCCGGTATGGCTGGAATCCCGCGGACGTCGCCGGGCACTGGCAGAACCAAGCGCAACGGCGGACCGCCCGCCGACCGTAGAGCGCCAAGGGCCCAGCCCACCGGGGCTGGCTCCGGGTGGTCTGGCAAACCTCGGATGACGTTGATCCCGACGTCGTGGATGGCCGACACAGCAGCGTCGTAGGACACGGTTCCGCGTAGCCATGAGTTTGCCCACGCAGTCAGGGCACCGCCCCTGCGGAAGCTCCAGACGCCATGCCGGGCCGGTAGTGAGCGTGGCTGGGGTGAAGTCGGCACTCGTCGACTGTAATAGCGCTGCCGGGTTCGGCCGTTTCCCACGCGAAGATGACCTTGCGGTGGTTGGATGTGCCCATGGAGTCATGGGTCATCTGGCTGATCGCCGCCGGCGTGCTCGCCGGGGCCGAATTGCTCACTCTCGACTTCGTCCTGCTGATGCTCGCCGGTGGGGCATTGGGCGGCGTAGCGGTCGCGGCAGTTGGCCTTCCCGTGGGGCTGCAACTGGTTGCCTTCGTTGTCGTCGCGCTCGGTCTACTCGTCTTCGTGCGGCCGATCGCGAAGCGACAGCTTCTGGCTCGTACGCCGGAGCAGATCGATGGTGCGGAAACCTATGTCGGCAAGGTTGCCGTCGTCACCACCCGGGTGGATCACATGGACGGCCGGATCCGGTTCGGCGCCGATGACTGGAGTGCGGTGTCGCAATCGCGCGGCGAGACATTCGAGGTCGGCAGCATGGTCAGAGTCATGCAGATCCGCGGGGCGACAGCGGTCGTCGCGGAATCGCACGAGTAGTCCAATCCCTGGAGGGAAGCGTTCGTGAATTTGCTCATCGCACTGGCGGTTATCGCCATCATCGTGATCATCATCGTGGCGAGAAGTATCAAGATCGTGCCGCAGGCGCAAGCAGCTGTCGTGGAACGGCTTGGACGCTATAGCCGCACCCTGTCCCCAGGGCTTGCGCTGCTTGTGCCCTTCGTCGACCGGGTGCGGGCCACGATCGACCTTCGGGAACAGGTGATCTCCTTCCCGCCGCAGCCGGTGATCACCGCCGACAACCTGCAGGTCGGTATCGACACCGTCGTCTACTTCCAGGTCACCGATCCCCGTCTCGCTGTGTACGGCATCGCCAACTACATCCACGGTATGGAGCAACTGACCACGACGACTCTTCGTAACGTCGTCGGTGGCTTGAACCTGGAAGGTGCCCTGACCGGGCGGGACGGCATCAACTCCCAGCTCCGCACCGTTCTCGACGGCACGACCGGCCCTTGGGGCCTGCGAGTGGCGCGTGTCGAGATCAAGGCCATCGAGCCTCCGCTGTCCATCCAGGACTCGATGGAGAAGCAGATGCGCGCAGATCGGGAGAAGCGGGCAGTGATCCTCACCGCCGAGGGTCAGCGTGAAGCCGCGATCAAGATGGCAGAGGGCCAGAAAGTCGCGCAGATCTTGTCGGCTGAAGGACAGAAGCAGGGCGCGATCCTCGGTGCCGAGGCAGAACGGCAGAGCCAGATCCTGCGTGCCGAAGGTGAGCGGGCAGCCCAGTTCCTGACCGCGCAGGGACAGGCAAAGGCCATTGAGACCGTTTTCGAGGCGATCCACCGAGGCAAGCCCGACTCGGGTCTGCTCGCTTATCAGTACCTGCAGACTCTTCCCCAGATCGCGCAAGGTGATGCGAACAAGGTCTGGATCGTGCCCAGTGAGTTCAGCCGAGCACTGGACGGCCTGGCCACGATGACCGGTGGCAAATCCGAGAAGTCGTGGATGGACGTCGAGGCGAGCGCTGATGACGGGGCTGGTTCTGCGGCGAAGATCGACACCGAGGGCTGGTTCGACTCGAACCTGCCGCCGGCAGCGGAGCAGCCAGAGGCGAAGTTCGAGTTGAGTGAATCCATCGATGCAGGCATTTCGATCCCGGCGTTACGGACCCGCGGAAGTTCGGCTCCCGCCGGCGCTTCCCCACTGCCTCCGCCGTCGGGGGCGCCGTCGGATGGGCCGCCACCGACGGACCCGGGCCAGCCTGGGTCGGTACCCCCAGCCACGCCAGGTGCCGCCCCGTCCCAGGGCCCGCAGGGGCCACAGTCTTGGCCGCCCCCCAACCAGCCTGGTCAGCAGTAACCTGCCTTCATGCGGTCTATCTGGCGTGGGGCAGTCTCTTTCGGCCTGGTCAGCATCGGGGTGCGGATGTACTCCGCAACCGAGGACAAGGACGTCCGCTTTCATCAGGTCCATCGCGAGGATGGCGGGCGGATCAAGTACAAGCGGGTCTGCTCGATCGACGGCGAGGAGGTGGCCTACTCCGACATCGCCAAGGGTTTCGAGCTTCCGGATGGTCAACTGGTGATCCTCACCGACGACGATCTGGACGACATGCCACTGGGCACCAAACATTCGATCGATGTGATCGAATTCGTGCCGGGAGACCAGATCGATCCGATCCTGTACGAGAAGACCTACTACCTCGAGCCGGACACCGGCCCGGCCGTACGCCCGTACGTACTGTTGCGAGAGGCGCTGGAGAAGTCCGGGCGGATGGCGCTCACCAAGATCGCGATCCGGCAGCGAGAAGCTCTGGCCGCCATCCGGGTCCGGGACGGCGTCCTGGTGCTGCACACCATGCGTTGGCCCGATGAGATCCGCGACGCTGAGTTCGGTTTCCTGGACGAGGACATCACCGTACGTCCACAGGAACTGAAGATGGCCGATTCCCTGATCGAGTCGATGGTGGCCGATTTCGATCCAGAAGAATTCAGCGACGACTACCGAGAGGCGATGACCGCGCTGATCGAGAGCAAGCAGGCAGGCGGCGAGGTGCACACTCCCGAACCCGAGGTCGAAGAGGACACCGGCGGCCAGGTCGTGGACCTGATGAGCGCGCTGCGGGCCAGTGTGGCCCGGGCCAAGGGCAGCGCATCACCGGCGACGTCGACGAGCTCCAACCGCGGCAAGGACTCCGCCGAGGGAGACGGTTCCCAATCGCAGCGCACAGCCGGGAAGAAGTCAGCACCGGCGACAGCGAAGACTGCGTCCAAGGCGACCGCTAAGAAGACGACCGCTAAGAAGACGACCGCGAAGAAGGCACCTGCCAAGAAGACTGCAGCAAAGAGGGCCCCGGCAAAGAAGGCGGCCGCCAACACCCAGCGCCGGCGTTCGGCCTAGCCAGCGGCCCCCCATGAGCGGCCGGGCGAAGCCAGCCACCTCCGTCGCTGGGGTCAGCGGGCCCTCGCCGGATCGGCTGGCGACCTATCGCCGTATGCGACGGGCCGACCGCACGCCGGAGCCGATCCCGGACCGGCATGCCGATGCCGGCCAGCACGGTTCGGTGTTCGTGATCCAAGAACACCACGCGAGGCGTCTGCACTGGGACTTGCGCCTCGAGCGTGACGGGGTGCTGGCCTCGTGGGCGGTGCCGCGCGGCTTGCCCGCCGTGCCGGGTGAATCCCGCCTGGCGGTGCACACCGAGGACCATCCGATGGAGTACCTGACCTTCCACGGTGAGATCCCGGCGGGGGAGTACGGCGGCGGAACCATGACCGTTTATGACACCGGCACCTACGTCACCGAGAAATGGGACGAGCGGCACGTCATCGTCGACCTAACCGGAGAGAAGATCACCGGCCGGTACGCGCTGTTTCCGGTCGAGGGCGACAAGCAATGGAACATCCGCCGGCTGGATCCGCCCAGCGATCCTGACTATGTCGCCGTCCCGGACCGGATCGAGCCGATGATGGCCGTCCCAGGTGAGTTGCCCTTCGCCGGTGAGGACGCGTCGTGGGCCTATGAGATGAAGTGGGACGGCGTCAGGGCGATCGGAACTGTCGAGGGCACCGCGCTACGACTGCGCTCACGCAGGGGCAACGACATCACCTCGAGCTATCCGGAACTCGGTGGTTTGGGGATCGCCATGGGTGCCTTGGATGTGGTGCTGGACGGGGAGGTCGTACGACTGGGTGCCGACGGGCGTCCGGACTTCGGTGCCCTGCAGCACCGGATGCACGTGGCCGATGCGAGCCGGGCCAGGAAGCTGGCCGAGTCCGCACCGGTGACCTACCTGATCTTCGATCTGTTGCACGTGGCCGGCCGGTCCGCGACCAGCCTTCCCTACGAACAGCGTCGTGCCCTGCTGGCAGACGTCGTACCGGAGGGTGCGCGATGGCAGGTGACGCCGTGGTGGCCCGGGGGAGGTGCAGACGTGTTGGCGGCCAGCCGCGACTACCAGCTCGAGGGAATACTTGCCAAGAAGCTGGATTCCCCCTATCGGCCGGGCCAGCGAAGTCCGCTGTGGCGCAAGGTCAAGAATGTCCGCGCCCAGTCGGGCGTCATTGGCGGCTGGTTGCCCGGCGCGGGCCGACGCGCTGGCGGTATCGGATCGGTCCTGCTCGGGATTCCGGAGGGGGATGGCCTTCGATTCATCGGCAGTGTGGGCTCGGGGCTGACCGATCAGATGCTCGACGATCTCGGACGGAAGCTGCGAGGCCACAGCCGTAGGACTTCGCCGTTCAACGAGGTCATTCCGCCGACGGCAGGGAAGAAGCCTCATTGGGTCGATCCGGTGCTCGTCGCTGAGGCGTCCTATGCCGAGTGGGGATCCTCGGGGCGGCTGCGCCATCCGGTCTGGCGCGGTCTGCGGAGTGATCTCAGTCCCGAGGACGTCGTCGACGAGTCCTTGTAGCCGGCGACGGGCAGAATGCGCGCATGGCTGGTGAGAAGGTGCGGGTACGGGTGGGCGAGCGCACCCTGGCGGTGACCAATCTGCAGAAGGTCCTCTACCCGGAGATCGGCTGGTCCAAGGCCGACGTCATCGACTACTACGCGAACATCGGTCCCACGATGCTGCCCTATGTCCAGGGTCGGCCGGTGACCTTCAAGAGGTATCCCGACGGCGTGGACGGCCAGTCCTTCTTCGAGAAGAACACCGCGCGCAACGCCCCGGAGTGGATCGCCCATGCAGTCTTGCCTGCCACCCGCAGTACAAAGGACCGCACCGAACTGGATTACGCGATCCTGGACGACCTGCCCAGCATTGTGTGGGCGGCCAACCTCGCGGCGCTGGAATTGCATGTCCCGCAGTGGCGGGTCGGGACCAAGAAGCAGCCGCTGGCACCGGATCTGATGGTCTTCGATCTCGACCCGGGCCCACCAGCGACCATCGTGGAGTGCTCGCAGGTTGCGCTGCTGGTGCGTGAGGTTCTCGCCGAAGACAGGCTGACTGCTTACGCCAAGACGTCGGGCTCCAAGGGGATGCAGCTGTATGTGGGGGTCAAGGTCCGCGACCCGGAACGAACCAGCGCCTATGCGAAGTCCCTGGCCGAGCGCCTGGCAACAGAGCATCCCGACCTGATCGTTTCCCAGATGGCAAAAAACCTGCGACCGGAAAAGGTGTTCATCGACTGGAGCCAGAACAACCCGGCAAAGACGACCGTGGCGCCTTACTCCCTGCGCGCCAGGCCCGAACCCACCGTGTCGACGCCAATCAGTTGGGATGAGGTGGACGGCTGCCGCTCGCCGGCTGACCTCCGATTCCTGGCCTCAGAGGTCCTGGCGCGCGTCGAGGAGCACGGTGACCTCTTCGAGGGACTCCTGGCCGAGAAGTCAGCGTTGCCGTAGCTAGCGGGTCTGGTCTCGGTCTCGGTTGCGCCGCCGGTTCCGATCGCGGCCCCCGGTGCTCGCCCCGCGGGCGCGGACCGAGTAGTACAAGCCGATCAACATGGCCCCGACCACCGTCACCGGCACAATCGCGTTGTCGAAGTAGAGGACGGTAACTACAACGGCGATGGCATAGAGCATGGGCACGGCAACGTCGAGCTGCTTGCGATTCATGGGGCTCCCTGATCGAGGTGCCGTCAGTCTCGCAGCCCGCATACGGCCGGCGTATCCACCGAAAGGTGGACGACGACCAAGTCGGTCGGAGGCGTCGCCTAGCCTCGGGCTGGTGGAGGTCCATGCATTGTCCCGGGCCGAGGCACGCCGCGTCGCGGTGCGTGCGCAGCTGCTGGACAGGCCTAGGCCGACCGATCTGATGGACGTGGTGCGGCATCTGACCCTGCTGCAGAACGACTCCACGGCCGCGGTTGCGCCGAATGCCGATCTGGTTGCCTGGAGCCGGCTGGGCGCGTCATACTCGCCGGCCGACTTGTCCGACGCCGTCGAGAGCTGCGTCCTGATCGAACTGCACGGCATGATCCGTCCCTGTCAGGATCTTGCCCTGTACCGGGCCGAGATGGCCGAGTGGCAAGGATTGGATGACGTGCCTGACTGGCGGCAGAGCACGCTGCGCTGGGTGAAGGCCAATGACGGCTTCCGTCGGGACATCCTCGAGCTGCTGAGGTGCGACGGGCCGCTCACATCGCGGGAGCTCCCCGATACAGCCACCCTCCCTTGGAGATCCTCGGGCTGGAACAACAACCGCAACGTCCCCATGATGCTGGAGTGCATGGTCCTGCGCGGCGAGGTGTCAGCAGCCGGCCGTCGCGGACGCGAAAAGTTGTGGGACCTCGCGACTCGGATCTACCCCGATGACGAGGTGATCCCCGCCGGCGAGGCCCTCCGGCTGCGCAACGAGCGTCGGTTGCGCGCTCTTGGCATCGCGCGGGGTCGAGGGCCGGAGTGCCCGGTTGAGCCCAACGACGTGGGCGAGGCCGGAGAGCCGGCCACCATCGACGGCGTCAAAGGGGCCTGGCGTGTCGACCCCGAGCAGCTGGGACATGGATTCAGCGGACGCGCGGCGCTGTTGTCACCGCTGGACCGGCTGGTCTACGACCGAAAGCGAATGATGGAGATCTTCCAGTTCGACTACCAACTGGAGATGTTCAAGCCAGCAGCCAAACGTCGATGGGGCTACTTCGCATTGCCGATCCTCTACGGGGACCGGCTGGTGGGGAAGCTGGACGCCACCAATGACCGCAAAGCCGGCGTACTGCACGTGAACGCGCTGTATCAGGACGTTCCGTTCACCAGTGCCATGGAGTCCGCAGTGCACCGCGAGATCAAGAACCTCGCTGATTGGCTCGAGGTGGAACTCGCGCTGCCCGCTTGACCGGACCTGGCTGAGTCGGAGATGGATGTTGCTGCGGTGTCCGAGGGGGGACTTGAACCCCCACGCCCGTTAAGGGCACTAGCACCTCAAGCTAGCGCGTCTGCCATTCCGCCACCCGGACGAGATGCACCTAGGGAACGGGTGCAGCGGGCAACGATACCCAAGCCACGGCGACGGTTTGTGGAGCCGGTGGTAGGAAAGCCACATGGCTACCTCGTCCCAGACCCAGACAGCGCACGATGAGGTCGTGGAGCTCTGCTCCGACCTGATCCGCATTGACACCACCAACACCGGAGACATCGAGACCAGCGCCGGCGAACGGGTGGCCGCGGAATATGTCGCGGCCAAGCTCGAAGAGATCGGGCTGGAGACGACCATCCTCGAGTCGATCAAGAACCGGGCAAGCGTGGTGGCCCGCATCGCCGGGCAGGACAGCTCGCGGGAGGCCCTGCTGATCCACGGCCACCTCGACGTCGTACCCGCCGAGCCCGCCGAGTGGAGCGTGCACCCGTTCTCCGGCGAGGAGCGCGACGGGTACCTGTGGGGCCGGGGCGCGGTCGATATGAAGGACATGGACGCCATGACCCTTGCCGTCATACGGCAGTGGCATCGGGACGGGTACGTTCCGCCGCGCGACATCGTGCTGGCCTTTGTTGCCGACGAGGAGGCCGGCGGCAAGCTCGGCGCCCGGTGGTTGGTGGACAACCACCCGGACTTGTTCGAGGGCTGTACCGAGGCGATCAGCGAGGTAGGCGGCTTCAGCCTCACCGTGCGCGACGATCTGCGGCTCTACCCGATCCAGACTGCAGAGAAGGGCATCGGCTGGATGCGGCTGCGGGCCAGCGGGCGCCCCGGTCACGGTTCGATGGTGCACGAGGACAACGCGGTCACCCGGCTCTGTGAAGCGGTTGCCACCCTCGGCCGCCACCAGTTCCCGATCACGATGACCAAGACGGTTCGTCAATTCCTGGATGCACTCAGTGAGGCATATGAAGTCGAATTCGATCTCGACAACATCGACGCGACCCTGGCCAAGCTGGGCGGATTGGCCAACATCATCGGCGCCACCCTGCGAAACACGGCCAACCCCACAATGATTGAGGCTGGCTACAAGGCCAATGTCATCCCCAGCTCGGCCAGCGCGGTGGTCGACGGCCGCTTCCTGCCCGGGCAGGAGGAAGAGTTCGAGCGCCAACTCGACGAGGTCCTCGGCCCCGACATCAGCCGGAAATGGATCATCAAGGATCAGGCTTTGGAGACCGGGTTCGACGGCCCGCTGGTCGAACAGATGGCCGCCGCGTTGTGCGCCGAGGATCCCCACGCCCGGCCGGTGCCGTACACGATGTCGGGCGGGACGGATGCGAAGTCCTTCGAACGGCTCGGCATGCGCTGCTTCGGCTTTTCGCCGCTGCAACTGCCGCCGACGCTCGACTTCGCCGGCCTCTTCCACGGCATTGACGAGCGAGTGCCGATCGAGGGTCTGCAGTTCGGGGTCCGGGTGCTCGATCGCTTCCTGAGGGCGAGCTGATGGCTGACCGTCAACCGACGGCCCTGATCACCGGCGGCACCGGAGGATTCGGGATCGCCCTGGCCCGGCAGTTGCAGGCTCGCAACTTCCGGATTGCCCTCGCCGATGTGGACGTCGACCGTGGGCCAGAGGTGGCTGAGGAACTCGGTGCCTTGTTCGTGCCACTCGACGTCGGGGATCTTGCGGCAAATCACCGGGCGGTGGCATTGGTCGAAACCCACTATGACGCTCTGGATGCAGTCTTCCTCAACGCCGGCATCCTGGGTCGACAGGACCCGGCAGACCCTCTCGACATGCCGGCATACGAGGCAATCGTCAGCGCCAACCAACACGGCGTCGTCTACGGGATCGACGCGGCCGTCCCGGCTCTGCGCCGGTCGGGGGGCGGGCGGATAGTGGTGACAGCATCCTTGGCCGGCCTCGTGCCGATGGCGGGTGACCCGTTCTATTCCATGACCAAGAGCGGCGCGATCGCCTATAGCCGGGCCATGGCCCAGCGGCTGGTCGGCGAAGGCATCACCGTCACCGTCGTCTGTCCCGGGTTCGCCGACACCCCCATGCTCGGACGGCTGAGACCCGCCTTCGAGCAGGCTGGCTTTCCGATCCTCACGGCCGAGGAAGTCGCCGCGGCTCTGGTACTGGCCCATGACGAAGGAGGAGCTGGATCTGCCTATGTTGTCCAGCCGGGCATGCCGCCAACGCCTTACCGGTTTCCGAACGTGCCCGCGGCGCGCGATCCGCAGGGAGCCCATGTCGCCGTCCCGACCGGGCTGTCCGCCCATCCGCCGGCTGACCACGACGATGACAACGCATAGTTCTTGAGCCCGCTTCACTGCTCCTGTTCGGTCGGCCTGATCAGGATCTCGTTGATGGCGACGTGTCGCGGCCGCGTCACGATGTAGACGATGGCCTCGGCAATGTCGCTGTCCTGCAGGTGCTCGACATCGGCGAAGCGCGCCTTGATGGTCTCCAGCACCTCCGGTCGGTTGTGGCTGGACAGTTCGGTGTCGACAGCTCCGGGCTCGACCAGGGAGACGCGGACGTGGCGGCCGGTGACCTCCTGGCGTAGTGACTCGCTGAAGGCACCTACGGCGTGCTTGGTGGCGTTGTAGACACCGCTGCCCCGGCGAGCGACGCGCCCGGCAACGGAGCTGACGTTCACCAGGTCGGCAGCACCGCGCGGGTTGTTCTCAGCCGCCTCGAGTAGCTGCGGGATGGCAGCCTTGGCGCAATAGAGAAGTCCGAGCAGGTTGACATCGACCATCCGCTGCCATTCCTCTACCGGAGCATCGAGGATCGGCCCGAGCAACATCACGCCCGCGTTGTTGACGAGGATGTCGAGGGAGCCGTACTCGGACACGGTGCGTTCGACGACCGACTCGGCGGCGGCCAGATCGGCTACGTCGGCCTCGATCGGCAGGGCCCTACCCCCGGACTCGCCGATTTCGCTGGCCAGCTCCTCCAGACGGTCCAGGCGGCGCGCGACGAGAGCGACGCTGGCCCCCTCAGCAGCCAAGGCACGTGCGGTGGCGGCTCCGATTCCGCTGGATGCACCTGTTACCAGTGCGACGCTTCCGGTCAGGCCCGAACTGGTGATCATGGGAACAGACCCTACGTCCGCGTGGACAGCCGGAATCTCCGGCCAGCTAGCGTTGTCCCGTGACGATGAAGGCATGGCGCGTCCATGAACTCGGTAGCCCAGCCGACGTCCTTGCGTTCGAGGACATCGACGTCCCGACCGCCGGCGAGGGCCAAGTGCTGGTCAAGGTCGCGGCGGCTGCGCTGAACTTCCCGGACCTGTTGATGATCGCGGGCAAGTATCAGGTGCGACCACCGCTGCCCTTCGTCCCGGGGTTCGAGTTGACCGGTGAGGTCGTTGCTACCGGGCAGCGGGTGATCGGCGGGCCGGCAGCCGGGTTCGGCGCGTACGCGGAGTACGCCGTGTTGGACGCTGATGCCGCTTGGCCAGTGCCTGACGGGATGCCCGTCGAGCACGCCGCAGCGCTCTTCCTCACCTATCAGACCGGACATTTTGGTCTGCATCGGCGGGCTCGCCTGCAGGCGGGTGAGGTCGTCCTTGTCCACGCCGGAGCCGGGGGCGTGGGCTCGGCAGCGATCCAGTTGGCCAAAGCCGCCGGCGCGACGGTCATCGCGACCGCCGGAGGGCCGGAGAAGGTGGCGGTCTGCCTTCAGCTCGGCGCCGACCACGCCATCGACTACCTGGCCGAGGACTTCGTCGGCCGAGTCAAGGAGATCACTGGCGGCGCGGGGGCCGACGTGATCTATGACCCGGTCGGCGGTGACGTCTTCGATTCCTCGCGCAAGTGCGTCGCCTTCGAAGGCCGGATCGTGGTCGTCGGCTTCACCAGCGGCCGGATGGCCGAGGCGCCGACCAATCACGCGCTGGTCAAGAACTACAGCGTGCTCGGACTGCACTGGGGGCTGTACCGCACCCACGATCCGTCCCTGATCGCCGAGGTCCATGAAGATCTGACCCGCCTGTACGCAGAGGGCGCGATCAAGCCCCTCGTCTCGCAAACCCTTCCCCTCGCTGAGGCGCCGCAAGCGCTAGCCGCGCTCGGACGGCGCGAAACAGTCGGCAAGGTCGTGCTCAGGCCCTAGCTCGGCCTCAGAGGACCGGGCCTGGCAGGTGGGCGTGCGTCCGGCGCCGACGCATTGTCACCTTGCGGGTGCCGTCGGCATGCAGGAGCACCCTGGACAGCTCCCAGCCACCGGTGTCGGCCTGTAACGACAAGAGCACGGCGGCGGATGCGCGGTCGGTGCCCGGGGGAATGCGCACGGGTACGTACTCGTACTCCGTGCGCACTGTCTTCATCCGAGGCATTGTTCGCTCAGGACTGGATGGTCTGCAACTCCCCGGTCGTGCACTGTGCCCGGAGCGTGCCCAATGCGCTGCTCAGTCGCCCACCTCGGGTGCTTCCGCCTGAGGAGGAGAGCTCGAGACATCGTCGAGGGCACGCCGGATCTCGACAGGCAGACTCAGGCTCTCTGCGTCCAGCGAGGCAGTGAGCTGGGCGACAGTCCGAGCACCCACGATCGGCGCCACGACACCGGGCTGGTCCCGCACCCAAGACAGGGCAACGGCCAACGGAGATGTGCCAAGACCGTCGGCCGCGGTGATCACCGCCTCGACGATCCGCTGGTCCCGTGGTGTGCGCAGCGGATCGATGTGTTCGGCCCACTGTGGATGCCCACCCCGGGAATCCGACGGGGTGGAGTGGCGGTACTTGCCCGTGAGAACGCCGCGCGCCAACGGCGAGTACGGCAGCACGCCCAGGCCCAGGGCCTGTGCGGCGGGCAGCACTTCAGCCTCGACACCTCGGCGCAGCAAGGAGTACTCCACCTGATGGGCGACGATCGGAACGCGTCCGGTCCAGGCGCGCTGCCAGGTCGCCGCCTGGGCGGATTGCCAGCCGGAGAAGTTGCTCACCCCCACGTATCGGACCTTGCCGCTGTTCACTGCGTGATCCAGGGCGGCGAGGGTCTCCTCAAGCGGGGTCTTCTCGTCGAAGGTGTGCAGTTGCCACAGATCGATGTGATCCACGCCGAGTCGATGGAGTGAGTTGTCCAAGGCGTTGAGCAGGTGCCCGCGCGAGTTGCCACGATCCATTCGGCTCGGACCCGTCGACAGACTCGCCTTGGTCGCGAGCAGAACCTCACCACGCGCGATCGAACCCCGAAACAGCCGACCCAGGGTTCGTTCGCTCTCGCCCTCGGCGTACACGTCCGCGGTATCGACCAGCGTGCCGCCGGCGTCCAGAAAGGCTCGAACCTGCGTGCCGGCCTCGTCCTCGTCAGCGTCCAGGCCCCACATCATCGTTCCGAGGGCCATCCGGGAGACGACGAGGCCACTGGTGCCGAGACGGCGCTGTTCCATGACCGGCACCATATTCCGACCGGCATACGCCTTCGCCGTAAGGTCTCCTCCCGTGCGTCTTGGACTCAACCTCGGCTACTGGGGTGCAGGCAACGACAGCGACAACCTCAGCCTGGCCCGCGAGGCCGACGCCATGGGCTACAGCGTCGTCTGGGCGGCCGAGGCTTACGGGTCGGACGTGCCCAGCGTGCTGGCCTTCATCGCCGCACAGACCAAGCGGATTGACGTCGGCGCAGCGATCATGCAGATCCCGGCCCGAACCCCGGCTACGTCGGCCATGACGGCGGCCACCCTGGACACCCTGTCCGGAGGACGGTTCCGGATGGGCCTGGGTGTCAGCGGCCCCCAGGTGTCCGAGGGCTGGCACGGGGTGCGATTCGACAAGCCGTTGGGCCGTACCCGTGAGTACGTCGAGATCGTGCGGATGGCCCTGGCCAGAGAACGCCTTCGCTACGACGGCGACCACTACGTCCTGCCACTGCCCGACGGCCCCGGGAAAGCGCTGACCCTCACCGTCCATCCGGCACGAGTCGACATCCCGATCTATCTGGCGGCTGTCGGACCCAAGAACCTGGAACTCACCGGAGAGATCGCTGACGGGTGGTTGGCCATCTTCTTCTCACCCGAACACAGTGCCGACCAACTCGCTGCGATCGAGGCCGGCCGTCACAAGGCAACTGCGACAGGGGATTTCGACATCGTTCCTACCGTGCCGATCTGTATGGGCGACGATCTGGCGGCAGCGGCGGACCTGATCCGGCCCTACTGCGCGCTCTATGTGGGCGGGATGGGGAGCCGGGACAAGAACTTCTACAACGCACAGGCCCGCCGGATGGGGTTCGACTCCGCGGCCACCGAGATCCAGGACCACTACCTCAACCGGGACTACGCTGCGGCAGCTGCTGCCGTCCCCTTCGAGTTCGTCGACGCTACGGCCTTGATCGGCCCGGTTGGCCGGATCGCCGAGCGGATGGCTGCCTACGCCGACGTGGGGGTCACGACACTGACTTTGGCCGTCAATTCCGGCGATCTCGAGCAACGGATGGCCACGCTTCGCGGTGCCGTCGACGCGCTAGAGATGTCTGGGCGAGCCTGAGAAATGGGCTGGTTCGAAGCGATCGTGCTCGGCCTCGTTCAGGGACTGACCGAGTTCCTGCCGATCTCGAGCAGCGCACATCTGCGCATCGTCGGCGACCTGGCTGGTTGGGACGACCCAGGGGCCGCCTTCACCGCGGTGAGCCAGATCGGCACCGAGATCGCCGTGCTCATCTACTTCCGCCGGGACATCGCGCGGATCATCACAACCTGGACCCGCTCCCTTGGCAACGCAGACCTGCGGTCGGACCCGGACGCCCGCATCGGTTGGCTGATCATCATCGGCACGGTCCCGATCGGGTTCTTCGGTTTCGTCTTCCGAGACACCATCACCGGGCCGCTACGGGACCTGCGGATTGTGGCGGCAATGCTGATCCTGCTGGGCGTCGTCCTCGCCATCGCCGACCGGGTCGGTTCGCGTGACCGTGAGCTCACCCAGCTGCGGTTCAGGCATGGCGTCGCCATCGGCTTCGCCCAGGCACTGGCGCTCATTCCAGGAGTCTCCCGATCCGGCGCGACCACCAGCGCTGCCCTGTTCCTCGGATACACCCGAGCCGAAGCCGCGCGCTACGCGTTTCTGCTCGCAGTTCCCGCTGTGCTCATCTCGGGAGTGTTCGAAGCCTTCGATATCGGCGCCGAGGCCGACACGGCGTGGCCGCAGACCATCGTGGGAACCCTGGTGGCCGGCATCGTCGGATACCTGGTGATCGCCTTCTTCATGCGCTACATCAGCACCCACACGTTCACGCCGTTCGTGATCTACCGGATCGCGCTGGGAGTCCTGGTCTTCTCGTTGCTGGCCGCGGGCGTCCTGGACCCGCGATGACCGACCGCCGAAGCAGGTCCTACCCATAAGCTCCTGCTAACCGCCGAGGATGCGGACCGTTGGAGCCGGCCGGCTCATTCACGCGAGGGGTTCCTTACATGGGTCGAGGACGAGGCGTTTCGCTTTTCACGCTCATCTACCTGGCAATCGGCGTCGTCGTGGCGCTGACCAAGGGCTACAACACCTTCACGAACTTCTCGGAGATCCTCTCGTTCGTGATCGCCGTCATTCTGTGGCCCGCCGTCATCTTCGGTGCAGACCTGCGCGTCAATGTGGGTGCTCTC
>Ga0190275_10001950_pt1 | contig 15061 bp, 11 predicted proteins | sample Popmic550T_FD_133745 | JGI IMG/M metagenome (GOLD analysis project Ga0190275, IMG submission 133745) | Populus adjacent soil microbial communities from riparian zone of Yellowstone River, Montana, USA - 550 T | ecosystem: Environmental > Terrestrial > Soil > Riparian zone > Trees stand | place... | reverse complement strand
CTGGTGCGCGAGGCGGCGCGGGCCGTGCCGGGCCTGAACCCGGAGCTGTTGCGGCTGCTCGAGCACGTGATCTACGCACACCTGAAGATCCCGGAGTGGGGGTCGCCGAGGCTGCCGGCGATCCCGGAGGTGCTGATCGTCCACCACGCGGACGACCTGGACGCGAAGTTCGAGATGTACGCCCGCTGCCTGGCGGCGGACGGCGGCGACGGCCCGTTCACGGCGCGCGACCCGGTGCTCGGCCGGCCGCTGCTGAAGGCGCGGACGGTGTAGCCGTGCACCCCCCGTCGATCGGGCGGGTGGCATTGTGTCCACGGCTCCCCCCGGGGGGCCCCCGGGGGGTCAGTAGAAGCAATGAGCCGGCTTGACAAAAGTATGTGAGAATGACGCCGCGGCGGGCGCCCGGACGCGGAGCGTTGCCCGGCCGGGACTTGCGGCCGACGGCGACGAATCGACCCGCTGTTCTCCCACGACACGCCACCTCAGGAGCGGTAGCGCGGATCAGAAATGATTCTTCCGCCGCACCCATGGGTCGCGGAAATATGTCCCAGGGTCGGATCGACAAATGCCTGGCCGAATCGAGACGGATAGAATCCGCGATTCGGACAATATAAAGCTCTGGGAGCGAATACGTCTCTACCCGGAGGTGCGTCGTGAGCAATCGAGCAGGACGTGATCACTCACACGGAATCCTCTCGGCCACCCTCTGGTGCGGCTGCGTCGTATCGATCGTGAGCGGTATCGTGGTCGCCACGTACGCGCACTACCTGGCACGACAGGAGCAGCCTGCCCCCACCCCACAAGTCGGCCTAACCACCTACCCGAAACACCCCGACCTCACCGAGAGCCCGGCCGCGAAGGCCGCCCCGACCCCACCCAGCCCGGTCGCGGACCCGTACAAGAAGCTGAATCAGGACGCCGAGGAAAACCTCAAGGCGATCAAGGCGATCGGCGCCGGTAGCGGCAACCTCCCCCCTCCACAATCAACGCCGGAGAGTCCATGAAGTTCCACCTCACGGCCGTAGTGATGCTCTTGGTCCTCTACGCGGTGGCGGACGGCCAGCCCTCCGCCCCGCAGGCGGGGGACGGCAAGTCGTCGGCCTCGGAGGCGCTGCTGGGCAAGTTGGTCGTGACCGACCGCGCCATCCTGAAGCAACTCACGGTCATGGAGGCCCAGCGAGACGCGGCGGAAAAGGTCTTGAACGCCCTCGTCAAAACCGACACGGCGACCATCAAGCAACTCCAGACCGCGAACGCCGAGATCACGAAACTCGACCGGGAGATGAAGTCGCTCAAGGACTTGGCCGGGGAGGTCCGGTCCACCAGCCAGGAGGTTCGGAAGCTGGCCATCGAACAGGCCCAGTTGCGGGAGGACGCGCGCAACAACCGCGCCGACAAGATGGCTCTCGACACGCGGTTGGCCGCCGTGGAAAAGCAGCTCCAGGGGAAGGAGGCGACCGCCGCCAAGCAGAAGCAGCAGTTCGAAGCCCTCGTTCCGACCGTGCGTGATCGGAAGCAGGTGCTAATCGCCACCGTGGCGGAGGCCGATTCCGAACTGAAACGCCTCCGAGGGGCGGACAAGGCGGGCGACGACAAGACCACGGACGAGCACGCCGTGGACAGGTGGCTCTCCACGAAGACCTGGGTCGAAGTGAACACCGCCCGGCATCGGGACATGAAGGTTCAGCTGGACGGCGGGGGTCCCGGCGGGCGACTGCCGGTTCAGCAGCATAACGCGGTGTGGAAGGAGTGGCGAGACCTCGGCGTCGAGCTGGAGAAGAGTCCGCGGCGGGTGAGCGAGCTCGAGCGCCGGGTCAGTCCCGAGGCGAACCAGGCCGTGATGGGCGCCACGCGGAAGCGGGACGAGGCGGTGAGAGAGCTCGAGGAGTTGAGGAGTCGCAGGTAGTACCGCGGGTGGCTCGGAAGTCGGGTCGAGTCTGCGAGACCCATAGCCGCGGCACCAACGGCGGCCCTCGGCTCGCCCGTCCTCACACCACCTTCGGGGTCATACCCGATCGGGTGGAATCGTGACCGGCCGGCTCCGCGCCGCGGAGCCGGCCGGTCACGGATGTAGACGATCTGGTATCACTCCTTCCGCGGGACGGCCCCGCCGGGCGGCCGCAGCGACGGTGAGGTATCGATCTTCGGCGGGGACGGTGGGGCCACTTCGAACAAGTTGGGCGGGCGGGCGCTCGACTCCAGCGCCTGCTTCGCCCTCGTCGCGGCCGTGGTCCCGGTGTAGTCGTTGGCGATCTTGGCGAGCGTCGCCCGCGCCGCCTCCAGTTCGTCCGCCGCCTTCTTCTCGCGGGCCATCTGCGCCAACTGCGCCTTCCGCTCGGCCACCTCCTGCTCCAGCGCCGCGACCCGCTGCACCACCTGATCCTCCGACAGGTGGGCGGCGAGCTCCTCGTGCAGTTTCACGTACCGCGCCCGCAGCTGCTCCACCGTCGGCGGGGCCGGTATCTTCAGGTCGAAGTTCCGCTCCGACGGGGGGACGGGGCCGACCGGCGGCGGCGGCGTGGGCAGGTCCGCCTTCGCCGCCGGGGGCGGGACGACGACCGGCGCACCGGGGGCGGGTGGGGCCGCCGTGTCCTGGAAGACCACCCCGCCCGCGGCCGTCGCCGCGGCGGCCGTCACCACCAGCGCCAACACGGCGTTCTTGACCTTGGTCAGCAACATGGCTCGGAGTACTCCTTCCGTGAGCGCGGCGGCGGGCGGCGAGACCAGTCCCGCCGCCCGGCCCGCCGCCACCTGGGTCGCCACCCGAATCGCGTCCGCCACTATCCCCGCCGGCACCCCGGCCGGCGCCGCCCGCTGCGCCAGCAGCCCCGCCAGCGCCCCGGACAGGAGCCCGCCGCGGCGGCCGAGCCGCTTCGCCAGCAGCGCCCGCGCCCGCGCCAGCCGCCCGGCCACCGTCCCCTCGGGCACGCCGAGCTGCCGCGCCGCCTCGGCCCGCGTCGTCCCGCCGAGGTCGCACAGGACGACGACCGCGCGGTACCGCTCCGGCAGCAAGGCGACGGCCTCGTCGAGCAGCGGCAGGAGTTCCTGCCACGGGTCCGGCGGTCCGGCGTGCGGGTCGGGAACGTCGGCCGGCAGTGCCTCGCGCGCCCGCCGCCGGGCGGCGCGGCGGGCCTGGAGGGCGGTCGTGCGGGCGACGCCGTAGAGCCAGCGGCCGACGCGGTCGCGCGGGACCACGGCCGCGGCCTTGCGGACGAGGACGAGGAAGGTGGCCTGGAAGGCGTCCTCGGCGTCGTGCCGGTCGAGGGCGCGGCGGCACACGCCCCACACCATCGGGGCGTGCCGCGCCACGAGCGCCGCGAACGCGCCCTCGTCGCGCCGCTCGACGAACCCGCCGAGGAGCTGGGCGTCGGTGCGTGCCGCGTCGTCCGCCGTCTGGAGGTGTCGGACGATGCGGGTGGTGTGGTGCTCGGCCATGCCCCTCCCCCGCGGGCGCCGCCCGCTACCACTCCCTCTCCCGCCCGGCGGCGGTTTGATACGCGAGATTCCGCCGCCGTCAGCGGGTGTACGCCGCCCACACCGCGTCCAGCGCCGCGGCGGCGCCGAGCCGCAGCCGCACCGTCACGAACTCGGACACGTCCGTGTCGCCGGGGTTGATCTCGACGCTCGGCTTCCGCCAGTGGTAGGCGTCGAGCACCGGCGCGGAGATGTACGGGAACACGCTGGTGGTGCCGACTGAGAACACCACGTCGAACCCGCGGGCCGTCTCGCGCTGGTACAGCTCCAGCTGCCGGGCCGGGAGGCGTTCGCCGAACAGCACCACGGCCGGCCGCACGACGGCGCCGCAGTCCGGGCAGTGCGGCAGGGGGGCGAGTCCGGCGTAGTCCTCGACCTCGGTCGCGTACCGGCAGCGGGTGCAGCGGACGGCGTGGAGGTCGCCGTGGATGTCGATGACGTTCCGCGACCCGGCCCGGCGGTGGAAGCCGTCCACGTTCTGGGTCAGCACCCAGACGCGCCCGAAGTGGTGTTCCATCCCGGCGATGACTTCGTGCCCGCGGTTCGGCGCGGCCCCGCGGGACGCCGCCTCGATCTGCCGGAGGTACTTCCAGGTGAGCGCCGGCCGCTCCCGGAACGTGTCGCCGGACATGATCGACTCGATGGGCAGCCCGTCCTCGGGGTCGGAGCCGGTGTAGAGCCCGCCGACGCCCCTGTAGGTGGGGAGCCCGGAGTGGGCCGACAGCCCGGCCCCGGTGACGAACAGGACGCTGCCGGCGCCGCGGAACAGGGCGGCGGCCTCGTCGATCGCGGCGGTGTCGGGTTCGGGCACGGTGCGCCCTCGCGTGGAGCGGCCGCGTCAGCGTATCACGACTCGGTCAGGTGGAACAGAAAGGAACGGCGGTCGGCACGGGGTTCCGGCTCGGGTCTCGTAGGTCGGGCCGAGTCGGCGAGGCCCGACGCGGGGCGCGGTCCGCGAACGACGAAACCCCCGGTGCGCCGGCGCACCGGGGGTTCGGTTATCGTCCTCGCTACCCCGCGTCGGGCCTCGCCGACTCGGCCCGACCTACAAAACGCACGTTACACCGCCGCCATCACCAGCGCGCCGTTCTGGCCGCCGAACCCGAAGCTCGTGCTCAGCCCGTAGCGCACCCGGCCCTCGCGGGCCGTGTTCGGAATGTAGTCCAGGTCGCACGCCGGGTCGGGGTTCTTCAGGTTAATCGTCGGCGGGTACACCTGCGTGTGCAGGCTCATCGCCAGAGCCGCCGCCTCGATCGCGCCGCTCGCCCCGATCGAGTGGCCGATCATGCTCTTGATGCTCGACAGCTGCACCTCGCGCGACCGGTCGCCGAACACCCGCTTCACCGCCGCCGTCTCCATCGCGTCGTTCAGCTTCGTGCTCGTGCCGTGCGCGTTGATGTAGCCCACGTCGCGGTGGTCCACCTCCGCCTCGTTCAACGCCGCCAGAATCGCCCGCGCGCCGCCGCGGCCGTCCGGGTCCGGCTTCGTCACCGAGTACGCGTCGAACGTGCTCCCCCAGCCCTTCACCTCGGCGTAGATCGGCGCGTTCCGCGCCTTCGCCCGCTCGTACTCCTCCAGCACCAGCACCGCCGCGCCCTCGGCGATCACGAACCCGTCGCGGAGCCGGTCGAACGGCCGGCTCCGCTCCTCCGGCGGCAGCGACCCCTGCTTGCTGAGCGTCCCCAGCGCCGTGTACGCCAGCAGCATCAGCGGGTCGATGCGGCTGTCGGCGCCGCCGCACAGCATCACGTCGGCGTCGCCGCGGCTCACGAGGCGGAAGCCCTCGCCGACGGCCTGCGTGCCGGCGACGCACGCCGTGACGACGGTGTTGTTCGGCCCCTGGCAGTTGAACGCCATCGAGATGTGCGCCGCCGCCATGTTCGGCAGGTACTTCAGCAGCCACAGCGGGAACATCTGCGGGTCGCCGCCGGCGGCCGGCAGCTTCGTCGGGTCGAAGCCGTCGTCCTGGCACGCCCGCGCCAACAGCGGCGCCAGCTCGCCCAGGTCCATCGGCACCAGCCCGGCGCCCATCACGACGCCGAGGCGGCCCGGGTCTTCCTTCGAGATTTCGAGGCCGCTGTCGCGGACGGCGAGGCCGGCGGCGCCGATGCCGAAGCGGGCGGCCCGGCCCATCACCTTGACGGACTTGCGGAACGCGTGGGGGATGAACGGCTCGGGGTCGAAGTCGTGGACCTCCCCCGCCACCCGGATCGGGTGGTTGGAGGCGTCGAACGAGCGGATCGGGCCGATGCCGCTGTGCCCGTCCACGCACCCCTGCCAGAAGGCGTCCTTGCCGACGCCGTTGGGGGCGACGACGCCGACGCCGGTTACAACCACCCGCCGCATGACGATCCCTCGGTCGGCCGCCCTCGCTCGTCCGTGAGAGGGGCCGGCACGTCACGCATCCCGTCGCCCGCCGCGGCGTCCTGCCGCGCCAGCGGGGCAACTCGTTACGGATCGGCATCCTCCGGTCCGCCGCGTTACCGAAATTGCCCAACTTCACCACCCACTCCATATCTACCCCGTTCCGCGGAACCCTTCAATCCCCCAAACCTTCACGAATCGGAACGCCCGACACGGGTTGCGCGCCCGGTGGTGGTACAACCGCTACAACCCGTCCTCCGCCGCTTGCGGCGATGCAACGCCGCCAGCGGCGGAAGCAGGATGGCAAACCCCGGGACGCCGAGCGCCCGAAACGCACCCCCGTTTCCCGAAACCTACCCCGGGGTGCGGCGCGTCCGTTATAATCTGGGCAGGCGGGCGCCCGTCGCGCCGCCCCGCGAAGGACGCCACCCCGATGACCGGTTCGTTCCGCCTGTCGCTGCTGGCCGCCCTCGCCGCGGCCGCCGGCGGGCTCATCCCCGCCCCCGCCCGCTCCCAGAACGCCGACGTCGTCCGCACCACCGAGGGGATGTTCGTCAGCGTCCCCAGCCCGATCACGTCCGAGGGCGTGAAGCAGATCAAGAACCTGGTCGAGGCGCGCGTCAACAGCACCACCCGGCCGGTCAAGACCGTCGTCTTCGACTTCAACCCGGGCGGGAAGGACGCCGCCAACCCCGACTTCGGCGCCTGCTACGGGCTGATGCAGGTCATCGACCGCCTCAAGGCCGGCGTCACCACGGTGGCGTTCGTGAGCGGCAAGGCCACCGGCCACACCGTCCTGCCGGTCCTCGCCTGCCGCGAGCTCGTGGTGGCGCGCGGCGCCGCGCTCGGGCCGGTCGCCGCCGACGGCGTCGCGCCGCTGGGCGCGGCCGAACTCGCCGCCTACGAGGCGATCATCAAGGACCGGAAGCTGCCGCCCGCGGTATTGCGCAAATTCTACGACAAAGACGTCCACCTCGTGAGCGCCCAGGCCAAGCCCGGCGGCGACCTCAAGGGCGTGCAGTACGTCGACCGGAGGAACGCCGCCGAGATGGCGAAGGTGGTCGGTGTCGGCCAAGAGGTGGACTTCGCCCCGGTCGGGCAGGTCGCCGCCTACACCGGCGACCAGGCGCGCCAGCTCGGCCTCGCCAACGGCGTCCACGAAACCCGCGCCGACGTGGCCGAGGCCTACAACCTGCCGCCGACCGTGCTCACCGAGACGCAGCTCGACCGCGCCCCGGACGCCTACAAGTTCACCCTGTCCGGCGACATCGACGGCGGCACCCGCGAGGCCATCGGCCGCATCGTCCGCGACGTGAAGCGCAAGAAGGGGAACATGCTGTTCCTCACCATCGCGGCGACCGGCGGCGACCTGTCGGCGGCGCGCGGCCTGGCCGACGACCTCCGCGACGCGGCCCAGGGCGAGGACGCGGTGATGGTCGTCGGGTTCATCCCCGACGGGGCGCCGGACGCGGCCGCGTTCGTGGCGCTGGGCTGCTCCGACATCGTCATGAGCAAGCGCGCCGACGCCACCGACCCCGGCACCGAGCCCGGCGAGGCGACGCTCGGCGACTTCGGCGCGAGCATCAAGGCGAACAAGGCCGGCACCCTGGACGCGCACCGCAAGAGTCTCCGCGACCTGGCCGAGAAGCGGTTCATGCCGCCGATCCTCGTGGACGGCCTGTTCGACCGCGACCTCGAAATCGTGCAGGTGCAGAACACCACCCAGCGGTCGCAGCGGCGGCTGATGAGCCGGGCCGAGGCGGAGGCCGACAAGGACAAGTGGACGGTCCTCCGCACGGTGAAGCCGGCGGGTCAGTACCTGAAGCTGACGGCGTCGCTGGCCGAGGAGCTGGGGGTGGCGCGGTTCACGGTGGAGGGCCGCGACCCGGCGGCGGTGTACGGCCTGTACGGCGTGACGCCCGACAAGGTGAAGGACGTGTCGGCGCACTGGGTGGACAAGTTCGCCGAGTTCCTCCGCAACCCGGCGGTGACCGTGCTGCTGGTCGTGATCGGGTTCACCGGCCTGATCCTCGAGCTGAAGGTGCCGGGCCTGACGGTGCCGGGGATCGTGGCGGCGCTGTGCTTCATCATGGTGTTCTGGTCGCAGTCGCGGTTCAGCGGCGAGATGTTCGTGCTGGCGCTGCTGCTGTTCCTGCTGGGGCTGGCGCTGCTGGGGCTGGAAATCTTCGTGCTGCCGGGGTTCGGGGCGCCGGGCATCATCGGCATCCTGTGCATGCTGGCGGGGCTCGGGCTGGTGACGTTCGAGAAGGTGCCGGACACGAGCGACCAGTGGGGGATGCTCGGCATCCGCATGGTGACGTACCTGGGCGGCGTGATGGGGGCGGTGGTGCTGGCGTTCATCATCGCGCGGTTCCTGCCGAACGTGCCGTACGCGAACCGGATGGTGCTGATGGCGCCCGGGGACGGGCCGGCCTCGTCGGCGCTGCCGGGGGCGGCGGAGGCGGCGGCGCTTTTGGGGGCGATCGGCACGGCGAACACGCCGCTGCGGCCGGCCGGCGTGGTGCGCTTCGCCGACCGGTTCGTGGACGTGGTGTCCGACGGCGGGTTCGTCGGCGCCGGCACCCGCGTGCAGGTCGTCGCCGTCGAGGGGACGCGGATTGTCGTCAAGGAAGTCTGACCCCGGCTCGGCGTGGGGCCGGTTTCCAACCGGCCGGCTCGGGGCTTCGGCTCGGGGTTTTAGCCCGGAGGGCGTCGGCGAGTAGCCCGGGGTGGAACCCCGGGCGGGCGATGGCGTGATCCCTGGGAGCGACGCGGCGCGACCTCCGCCACAGGCCGCCCGGGGTTGCACCCCGGGCTACACGCCGACGCCCTCCGGGCTAAAACCCGAGCCGGCCGGTTGGAAACCGGCCCCACACTCACACTCACACTCCCGAAGATGGACTACCTCACCGTCGCCCTGCTGCTGGTCCTGGTCGGGGTCGTGCTCCTCGGGGCCGAGGTGCTGCTGCCGACCGGCGGCCTCCTCGTCGTCGGTGCGTTGTTGTGCTTCGCCGTCGCGGTCGGTACGATCCTCTACTACGGCACCGCGCTGGAGGCGACGGTGGCGATGGTCGGCATGGCCGTCGGGCTGCCGGCCGCGGGGTTCGCCGCGGTGGCGGCGTGGCGGCGGCTGTCGATCGGCCGGGCGCTCGACGGCGAGCCCGGCGACCGGGCCGTGGACGTGCCGCAGCTGACCCGCCTCGACGAGCTCCTCGGCCGGGTCGGCCGGACGCTGACGCCGATGCGGCCGAGCGGGTCGGTGGCGTTCGACGGCGAGCGGGTGGACGCGATGACCGAGGGCATGATGCTCGACGCCGGCGTGTGGGTGCGCTGCGTCGCGGCGAAGGCCGGCCGGGTGGTGGTGCGGCAGATCGACCCGCCGGCCGACCTGAGCGACGTGAACCCGGACGCGCCGCCGCCGCCCCGCGGGTCGGACTTCAACCTGAACCTCGACTAGACCGGAACGCCCACCCGCCGCGGCGGGTGGGCTTCGCCCCCGAAAGGACGAACCCCGTGACCTGGTCCGCCGCCTCCGCCCTCGCCCTGTTCGCGCAAGCCGCCAAGAACGGCGGCAGTTCCACCGGCCCGACCAGCGGGCAGTGGGTGATGATCGTCGTCGGCATGATCGCCGCGCTGCTGTTCCTGGTCTTCCTGTTCGTCTTCTTCAGCTTCATCCGGCTGTGGATCCAGGCGCTGCTCACCCGCGCCGACATCAGCATCTTCAACCTCATCGGGATGAAGCTGCGGAACGTCGACTACGGCATGATCGTCCGCCAGAAGATCGCCCTGGTCCAGGCCGGGGTGAAGGTCACCACCGAGGACCTCGAAAGCCACTTCCTCGCCCGGGGCAACGTGCCCAAGACCGCCACGGCCGTCATCGCCGCGCACAAGGCCGGGCTCGACCTGCCGTGGCGCACCGCCGCCGCCATCGACCTCGCCGGCCGCGACGTGCTCGAGGCCGTGCGCACGTCGGTCAACCCGAAGGTCATCGACTGCCCGGACCCGGCGAAGGGGAAGCAGTTCCTCGACGCCGTGTGCAAGAACGGCATCCAGCTGCTGGCGAAGGCCCGGGTGACGGTGCGGACGAAGCTCGACCGGCTGGTCGGCGGGGCGACCGAGGAGACGATCATCGCCCGCGTCGGTCAGGGCATCGTGAAGGCCATCGGCTCGGCGCACGACCACAAGGAGGTGCTCGCCAACCCGGGGCTCATCTCCGAGGAGGTGCTCAACTCCGGGCTCGACGCCCAGACGGCGTTCGAGATCGTGTCGATCGACATTGCGAACCTGGAGCCGGGCGAGAACATCGGGGCGAAGCTGGCCGGCGACCAGGCCGCGTCGGACCTGCGGGTGGCGCAGGCCGAGGCCGAGAAGCGGCGGGCGGCGGCCGTGGCCCGCGAGCAGGAGATGCGGGCGCTGGTGGAGGAGAACCGGGCCAAGGTGGTCGAGGCCGAGGCCCAAGTGCCGCAGGCCATCTCGGAGGCGTTCCGCAGCGGGCACATGGGCGTGATGGACTTCTACCACATGAAGAACGTCATGTCCGACACGACGATGCGGAACAACATCGCCAACATGACCGGCGGCAACGACAGCGGCCCGGGCCGGAACTAGGCATGAAGGGGTGAAGGGGTGAAGGGGTGAAAGGGTGACGAACCCTCCCCCCGGACGCACCCCTTCACCCCTTCACCCCTTCACCCCTTCACCCCTTCATCGATATGGGTCCCTTCCTGTTCCTGGTCGTGGCGGTGGTGGTCATCTCCGTCGTGGTCGGGGCGATCGCGCAGTTCCTCAACAAGCTGAACGAGGCGGCCGCGGCGCCGGCGCGGCCGAACGGCGCACGCCCGGCCAACCCGCCGGCCGCCGGCAAGGACATGGACCGGTTCCTCGCCGAGATCGACCGCCTCCGCCGCCGCGCCGCCGCCGAGGCCGCCGGCGAGCAGCCGGAGCGGGCCGCGCCGCGCGCCGAGCCGGTGGCCCGCGCCGCGCCGGCGACCCCGCCGGGCGTGCGGCCGCAGGACGCGGGCCGCGGCCGCGACCCGGACCGCGAGCAGGAACAGAAGCGCGAGCGCTACCAGGAGCGCGAGCAGGACCGGAACCAGGACCGGTCGCAGGAGCGGCCGAAGGCCAAGCCGCCGGAGCGCCAGAAGGCCCGCCCCGCCCCCCGCGCCGAGCCGGCCCCGGCCCCGGTGAAGTCGCGGCGGATCGAGCAGCCGACGGCGCCGCTGGCGGCGCCGGTGACGCCCGGCACGCTGTCCCCGGGCCGCGTCGAGGATCTGCCGGTCGCGCCGGTGGTGACCGGCCCCGCCGCCTCGACCGGCGCCCACGCGGCGACGCGCGTGACGCGCATCGCCGACCGCGCCCGGCCGGTGGCGAAGACGGACTTCGCCAAGAACCTGACGGCGCTGCTCGGCTCCGGCCAGGGCGCCGCCATGGCCGTGGTGCTCGGCGAAATCCTTGGGCCGCCGAAGAGCCGGCGGCGCGAGTAGCCGCTCGCGGCGTTGCACCGCGGTGCAACGCCGCGAGCGGCGGCACACCAATTCAGCCCCCGCGCGAATCCCGTGTTCTATACTCGGTCGCCCCCCGAGGAGCGTCCGGTATGCGGTTCATCATCGCCGAGGAGTTCTACCACCAGATGCTCCAGGTGCCGTACCACACCCCGGACTGCTACGTCCGCCCGGGGGAGTACCTGCACCACATGTACATCGACGGGGTGAAGTACGCCATCGCCCCGGCCGTGCTCGACGGCCTCACCCAGGCCGAGGCCCGCAACGACGCCGAGGCCATCGCCCACCTGCGCCTCCACAAGCTCCACTACGAGGCGCTCCTCGCCGACGCCCAGCGCATGGGCGACCTGGAAGGCGTCACCCTCATCGGCGACCCGCCCCCCACTGACGAGGAGGCCGCCCCGGTCGCCGCCGCCCACTACACGCCGCGCGTCCCGACCCGGTGGGAAGACCTCGGCCTCGACTCGGCGTTCCTGTTCGACCTCACCCTCCGCACCATCTTCACCCGCGGCCAGCTCACCGGCGCGGAACTGGCCCGCGATATGTGCGTGCCGTTCGCCGTGCTCAACCCCGTCCTCCAGAGCATGCGCAAGCAGTCGCTCATCGACATCGTCAGCCAGCGGGGGTCGAGCGGCGACGCCGGCTTCGTCTACGAGCTGAAGCCGCCGAAGGGGACGGCCGGGGTGCACGAGGCGATGGAGAAGACGACCTACGTCGGCCCCGCCCCGGTGCCGTTCGCCGACTACGTCGAGAGCGTGCTGGCCCAGACCGTGAAGAAGATTGCGGTGACGCGGCGGAGCATCCGCAAGGCGTTCGAGGACCTGGTCATCACCGACGAGGTGCTCAACGAGATCGGCCCGGCGATCAACTCGGCGCAGTCGATCTTCTTCTTCGGCTACCCCGGCAACGGCAAGACGAGCATCGCCGAGCGGATCGCGCGGCTGATGGGCGACGCGATCTACGTGCCGCACGCGGTCGAGGTGAGCGGGCAGATCATCAAGGTGTTCGACCCGATCCAGCACACCGCGTTGGGCGAGGCGGGCGACGCGGAGGACGTGTCGCAGACGTCGTTCATGAAGAAGGCGGTGGGGTACGACCAACGGTACGTGCGGGTGAAGCGGCCGACGATCGTGGTGGGCGGCGAGCTGACGATGTCGATGCTCGACCTGAAGTACAACCCGACCGGCAAGTTCTACGAGGCGCCGCTGCAGATGAAGGCGAACGGCGGCATCTTCATGATCGACGACTTCGGCCGCCAGCAGGTCCGGGCGATGGACCTGTTGAACCGCTGGATCGTGCCTTTGGAGAAGAAGTACGACTACCTGAACACCGTGACCGGCACGAAGGTGGAGGTGCCGTTCGACCAGGTGCTGATCTTCAGCACGAACCTCGACCCGAACCAGCTGGCGGACGAGGCGTTCCTGCGGCGGATCAAGTTCAAGATCGAGATCCGCGACCCGGAGGAGGCGCAGTTCCGCCGCATCTGGGAGCTGGTGTGCGCCGCCCGCCGGGTGGAGTACGACGAGCGCGGCGTGGACTACCTCATCCAGAAGTGGTACAAGCCGACGAAGCGGCCGTACCGGATGTGCCAGCCGCGCGACATCCTGGACCAGATGCAGAGCATCGCCAAGTACAACATGGAGCGGATCAACTTCAGCCCGGACCTCATCGACGCCGCGTGCTCGACGTACTTCATCTCGGCGGAGCAGAAGAACTACGGGGCAAAGGTGACTTTGCAGTAGGAGACAGGGGCAAGGAGCAAGGAAGAAGTGGACCGAAAGCCCACCCGTGGCAACGGGTGGGTGCTGCCCCCTGTTAAACTAACGGGGTGAACGCACTCGTTACCCAACTCAAGTCCCGCGCCGCCGACCTGGGCTTCGCCCTGTCCGGCGTCGCGCCGGCGACCGCGGCCGACGGGTTCCCGCACTTCGCCGCGTGGCTCGACCGCGGCTTCGCCGGCGAGATGGGCTACCTCCACAAGCACCGCGACGAGCGCCGCCACCCCGCGAGCGTCCTCGACGGCGTCCGCTCCGTGCTGATGCTGGGAATGGAATACGGCCCCGAAAGCCCGGGGACGGCCGTCCCCGGGCTTGCCGCGCGCGTCGCCCGCTACGCCGCCGGCCCCGACTACCACCGCCACCTGTGGGACCGGCTGAACGCCCTCGCGGCGTGGCTGACGGCCGAGGTTCCCGGCAGCGCCGCCGAGGCCGTGGCGGACACGGCGCCGCTGCTGGAGCGCGACTTCGCCCGCCGGGCCGGCCTCGGCTGGGTCGGCAAGAACACGATGCTCATCCACCCGCAGCGCGGCAGCTTCTTCTTCCTCGGCGCGCTGCTGACCACGCTCGACCTGCCGGCCGACGCGCCGTTCACGGGTTCGCACTGCGGCACCTGCACCGCGTGCCTGACGGCGTGCCCGACCGGCGCGTTCGCGGCGCCGCACGTCCTCGACGCCACGAAGTGCATCAGCTACCTGACGATCGAGCTGCGGGGGTCGGTTCCGGTCGAGCTGCGCGAGCCGCTGGGGAACTGGCTGTACGGGTGCGACGTGTGCCAGGACGTGTGCCCGTGGAACCGCAAGTCCGCCGGCCCCGCCGCGTTCCCGCACGACCCGGAGCTGGCGCGGCTCGACCCGATCGAACTGCTGGGGCTGGACGAGGCGGCATTCCGGGCGCGGTTCAAGCGCACGTCGCTGTGGCGGAACCGCCGGCCGGGGCTGCTGCGGAACGCGGCGCTGGTGCTGGGGAACGTCGGCGACGAGCGGGCGCTGCCGGCGCTGGAGCGCGCCGCGGCGACGGAGGCCGACCCGATCCGCGAGGCGGCGGCGTGGGCGGTCGGGCGCATCCGGGCGCGGGTAGTCCGTGTTTGACACGCCCCCCGCGGAGGCATTACGATCGGCCGGTGGCCCGATCGTCAGCCGACCCGATCGTCCGCGTCAGGCGTACTCGCCGGTCCGCCGAAACACTGTTCGGCCACCGGAGGGCAGCGACGGGTGCCGCTCTTCACTTGCATCACCGAGAGACAAGACTCGTCCTTCTTGACGCAGCACCTTGTCCCCGACTGCGAGAACGCGATCCGCGCGCACACCGCAGCTTGGTGTGATCGCCGTGCTGGCTGTCCGGCAGATGGGGAGAGGGAGTGGCTTGGCCGCGTAGCCAGCGGGGCCGTCTCGGTCGAGTTCGGGCTTGTCGGCTTGTTGCGAAATGTGTGGGTCTGGCGGGATGGCTACAAGCGAGAGCCGCCCTACTTCACCTACGTGGTCCGCACTGAAGCGGAGCAACAGGCCGAACCCCACGCGGCAGCAGACCGCGGCCTCGGTAGCAATTCCTGACTCACAGCAGCACAGGCCGCGGCTGCTGAATTGGTTGTTCGGCGGCCGAGGCGCGTATGGCGACTTCGCTCGAGTGGCGTCGGTACTTCGAACACAACGCCGTGTCGTTGCTGGAGATCCCGTGGCACACCGGGCCGGACCTGACGCCCGAGGAAGTCGCGGCCGTCGCCCAGTCGCTCAAGGAGTTCCAGGCCGGCGAGAGTTCCGAAGGCAAGCACCTCTTCAACCACGCCCGCGCGTACGCCGAGCGGGTCGGTGATCCGGAGTACGTGACGGCGGTTCGGCTGTTCATCGCGGAGGAGCAGCGGCACGCCCGCGACCTGGGCCGGTTCCTGACCGCCAACGGCATCGGGCTGGTGCGGACCACGTTCACCGACCGGGTGTTCCGGCGGAT
>Ga0190275_10001949_pt1 | contig 15063 bp, 18 predicted proteins | sample Popmic550T_FD_133745 | JGI IMG/M metagenome (GOLD analysis project Ga0190275, IMG submission 133745) | Populus adjacent soil microbial communities from riparian zone of Yellowstone River, Montana, USA - 550 T | ecosystem: Environmental > Terrestrial > Soil > Riparian zone > Trees stand | place... | reverse complement strand
TCGTGGCGGTGTTCGCCGGCGCACCGCAGGCCAACAACCCGAGCGGACAACCCGGCATCGCATTGCACCTCGACGCCGGGGCGGCGCGCGGAGCGACGTACAACCTCGGTGGCGGGAACCTGGTGCCGGCCGACAACGATCTGAATCCGGCCCTGGAGCAGTTCAACGCGCTGAAGGCGTCGAACTTCAACCCACGTCGAGCGAAGATCTTCTACTACATGATCTGGGCCGATCAGCATGACGGCGGTGGCAGCAGCGGAAACGCGTTCGCCATCCCCAACGACAGTTTTGTCGTATCGCTCGGCGCATTCCCGGCGCACGGCACCGCGGACCAGAACGTGGGCACGTTCATTCACGAGTTCGGGCATGCCCTCGGCCAGCAGCACGGCGGCAGCGACGACGAGAACTACAAGCCGAACTACCTCAGCGTGATGAACTACACCTACCAACTGGCCGGTGTCCCGCGGACCGGTGCGCTCGCACCGTACTTCGGCTACTCCGCCGTAACGTTGCCGAGCCTCAACGAGGCGGCCCTTAACGAGGCCGTCGGGCTGAACAGCACATCCGCGGCCAACTACCGCACGGCCTGGTTCTGCCCGGACGGCGCATTCGCAGTCAGCCCGGGAACTGCGCGGGGGCCGGTCGATTGGAACTGCAATGGGGTCGCCTCGGGAAGGTCGGATGTCGACCTGAACTTTGACGGTTTCGAGAGCACACTGGTCGGTTGGAACAACTGGGGAACGCTGACCTACGGCGGTGGCGCGGTCGGCGCGGATGCGAACCAGGCCAGGCTCGCACCGCAGCAACTGCTGCCCAACGAACTTACTTGGGAAGAGGCCCGCAAGTTTGCGCGCTGACCGTCGCCGTGATGGAGGGGCTCGGACGGTTCGCATCCGTTGCACGAGTGCAGTAAGCGGTTTTGCACCCGCAATGCCGCCGGTTCCTACTCCGCGGGCTTCGCCCCAGCGATGTTGACCAGCCAATTGACCCCGAACTTATCGGCACACATGCCAAACGTGTCCCCCCAGGGCGCCGCGTTCAACGGCATGGTGATCGTCGCACCGTCGGTGAGCTTGTCCCAGTAACCGCGCAACTCGGCCTCGTCCTCGCCGCTGAGGGACACAGAGATGTTGTCGCCGGGGTTGTAGTCCATGCCATTCGGAGTGTCGGCGCCCATCAACACGAGCCCATTGGGCGAGGTCAGCATCCCGTGCATGATCTTGTCCTGCTCGGCGGGATCCTCACTGGCGTGGAATTCACCGAACGTGCTCAGCGCCAGTTCGCCGCCGAACACGGAGTGGTAGAACTCCATGGCCTGCCTCGCGTTGTCGCGGAAGCCGAGGTAGGGATTGAGGTGCGTTGCCATTCGGATCGATCTCCATTTCGTTTGGGGACCAGGCCATTCCGACCCGCTCGGTGGTCATTGCCGACGAACCCGCGAGCGGTGTGCGCCGACCTGGAACTGTGTATCACGGCGTGCCGACAGTCACCTCCGGTCAGTCCGGCGGCTCACCTCAAGCGTTGTCCGCGTTCAGTTCTTGACTGGGAATGAATGGTGTTCGTGGGCGACAACCCAGCGCCCCCGTTCCTTCCGCAACCCGAGGCTCAACCGCAGCCGGTTATCGGGATCGTCCCGCAACTCTTGCTCAGAGCCGCAGCGCAGCAACGCATGCGCGAACGCGACGTCGTGGCCGGCGGTGACATCGAGGGAGACGATCTCGAAGCATGCTCCTTGCCGCTGCCAGTCGAAGAATGGGGGCCATGTCTCCCGGTAGGCGTCGCTGCCGCGCACCCCGTCGTTCGGCGGGGGAACGTCGAACATCACGATGTCCTCGGCGTGATCGGCGAGCACCCGCGGCAGGTCGCCCTCGTGCACCGCCTGCGCCCAACCCACGATCAGCTCACGGATAGCGGCTTCGTCATCTGCCATGCTGTTCTCCTCTTACGCGCTCGTGCCAATTCGGCGAGTCCTCGGTCAACCCACGGTCAGACCGCAACAGCGAAAGAAACTCATCGCCCGGCTGGGCCGGCGGTACTGATCCGACCCTCTGCGGATGCTCGGTACCACCGCAGGGTGGCGGCGATGGCGTCATCAAGGGGCGTGGCCGCGGCGCGGAAGGCGGTGCGGAACTTGCCGTCGTCGACGACCCAGCGATCGGTGAATTGGTACAGCGTGCTGAGGTATTCGCGCATCGCCGGCCCGACGATTCCCACCAGACGCAGCGCAATGCCCCCAGCAGCGAAGCATCGTGGCCGCTCGCCGGCCAGTTCGTAGACGTCGGCGATGACTCGCCGGGTGCTGCGGGCCGGTGCGACGGGCAGGTGCCAGACCGATCCGGCGGCGCCCTGCCTGGTGCCAAGAGTGATCAGCGCGGTGGCCACATCGGGGGTGTAGGAATAGCTGTGCAGCGTGTCCGGATCACCCATCACCTGCGCGGTCCGACCGGAAAGCGCTGCCCCGAAAACGGTTTCGCCAAGCGCCGACTGCGTGGTTCCGGGCCCGAAGTAGTCGGAGGCACGCCCGATGGCCACCTCGACCCGGCCCAAATCGTGTGCCCGAAGCAGCTCGGCGGTCATCGCCGCGCGGGTGACGGCCTTCACCGAGGTCGGCCGCACCGCCAAGGTTTCGACGAGGTCACGGCCCCCGGTGGGTCCGTAGGAATACAGATTGTCCAGCACGACAAGCCGAGCGCCCGCGGCCCGCGCTCCCGCGAGGACGCCGCGCTGCAGCGGTGGAAACTCGGTGGCCCATCGGCTGTAGTTCGTGGCGTTCAGGCAGAAGTACACGACGTCCGCCCCGGCGGCGACGCTGGCGGTGAATGCCGGATTCGTGGCGTCCCCGGCCACGATATTTACGCCGGGGATGCTGCCCCGGCCACTGCGGTTCACCGCCATAACGTCATAGCCGAGATCGGCCAGTTGCCGGGCGACGAGACTGCCCACCTGGCCGGTGCCGAAGACGATGCGCCGGGTCATGACGCGCGTTGTGGGCGGGAGTTGATCGTCGCGGTCGGATTGAGGAGCACCGGCAGGATCGCGGTGAGCGCGGTGACCACCACGGCGCCCGCCGAGCCGAACACGGTGAACTGCTCATCGACCTGGACGCCGATGGAGGTAGTGACCGCCCAGCCGATGCCCCAGATGAGGGCGAGAGCGGGCGCCCAGGCGAAGGCGCGCCGGCCGAACCGCGCTCGCAGCGGGATCGCCTGCGCCGCACCGACAGCCAATCCGGCCACTGCACCCTGGATGACCAGTGCGGTCAGGCTGGTTTGGTAGTCGACCGCCGCGGCGCCGATGCGCAGTCCGATGGTCAGGCCGATGGCGGTGGTCGAGATCCATTGCCAGGCCGGTGGTCCGCTGCGTCCCATCCCAAGAGACTGGACGGCGCCGAGGATCGCGCCGGTGACCAGCCCGCCGGCAGCGGCAGTCGTCGGGCTGTCGACGGGGCCGACGAGCAGCATGGCAGCGAATCCGCCGGCCGGGAATCCGACGAACGTCGCCATCCAGCGGCCAATGGTGCGGGCCTGACTCTTGCGGGGGGTTGCTCTCTTGCCGGCGATTGGGGCCGTGGTGCTGGTCTCCTGGTCAGACATGGTTCCTCCTGGGGATGGAAAGGGTGGGTTGGTCGGTGTGCTCGGCCGCGATCCAGGCGGCCACCAGGCTGTCCGGGAAATCGGCCAGATGATCGCGAACGAGTGCGTCGAGCAGTTCGTCGTCGTGGTGCAGGTGCGCTGCGGCCACCGCCGCGAGCTGACGGTCGCGGGTGGTTTCGGCGTGCTGCGCGGCGCGAGCCAGCAGAATGTCGGGCTGGTCGGCGAGCAAAGCCGCCGCTACCAGCAGCGCGGCGCAGCAGCTGGTGGTGGCCCGATCACGGATTTCCGTTCGGGCGTCGGCGTTGCCACCGATCAGCTGTCGAAGCAGGTCCTCGATGTCATCCGGCATGACTGAACGATGAAACTTGGCGCTGATGACCCGCTGACGACCACCTGACGGCATCGCACCTGTCCGGCACAACCCCTGATGACATCAGGGTGAGCCCCGGATGCGCCGCGCCCCAGGCTCCACAACAATCAGGCGATGACCAACCCCCTGGAGCGTCCCTATCGCCGACTGACACTGTCGGTCACCAACAAGAAAATAGCCGGCGTCTGCGGCGGCATCGCCGAGTACTTCGGCGTCGATCCGACCCTGGTACGGCTCGCCGCTGTGGTGCTGGCGCTGCTCGGCGGCAGCGGACTGTTCATCTACCTCGTCGCGTGGATCATCATGCCCAAGCCGTGAGGATGCCCCAACCTGGGCGGGACGAGCGAATCCGTTGCGGGATAGCCGCGCCGACCAGATTCGAGGTCGGCGAGCGCCCCGACGTGGCCGACGAACCCGCCGCCTGATGCCGCCGGCTTGCAGCGGCGCTGGGCCGATAAGTTGTATCAGCAGATGCGAGGACCGGCCGGGCGAACGTGCCCGACGCCGCCATCAGCTGTATCGGAGGTTGGCTCTGTGAATCGTTTCCACCGGCGTTACTGCGCCAGCGCCAAATGGGACGCCCTGATGCGTGAGCGGCTGCTCCCGGACGCAATCGACGGGGTCGACCTCGGGGACAACGTGCTCGAGCTCGGCCCCGGACCGGGGTTGACCACTCAAGCGCTGGCGGCCAAGACGAAACGGCTCACTGCCATCGAAATCGACCCGGACCTGGCACGGGAAGCCGGTGAGCGCACTCGCGGACAGGGCAATGTTGAGGTTGTGGTCGGGGACGCGACGGAGCTGCCGTTCCCGGACGCGGAGTTCAGCGCGGTGGTCTGCATGACGATGCTGCACCACCTGCCGGATGCGGCGGCTCAGGACCGGCTCTTCGCGCAGGCCCGGCGGGTGCTGCGGCCAGGTGGGGTGCTCTGCGGGTCGGACAACCTGGGCCGGGGCGTGCGGTTTCACATCATCCACATCGGCGACACCAAGACGGTCGTCGACCCTGTCACGCTCCCGGCGCGGCTCCGTGCCGCTGGGTTCGAGCGGGTGGATGTCCGGGTGGGTTCCCGGCTGGTTTTCCACGGCTACCCAGCGGCCTAACAGCGGGCAACTCAGGTCAACCGTGTTGTCCAGACGACCTCACGGAGCCGGCGTTCGCCTGCCGGTGCCATGTCGACAACCGCCGCCTGGCGCAACGTCAGGCCGGTACCGCGCGGGAGGGCGTCCGCGCCCTTCAGGGTGACATGCGGCCGATAGGCGGCACCGATGAACTCGGGGTCGTCGAACTGCGCGCCCATGTCCAGCAAGGCCCTGACGAGTCGGTGGTGCAGCCGGCTCAGCTCCACGGTTGGCTCGATGAGCGACACCGGAACATTCTGCGCGTGACCGAATCCTTCCTCCGGTCCGACGCTCAGCCGAAGCGCAGGGTGAGCCAGTAGGATCTCGCTGACGGCCGGGAGCAGTTCCGGCAGACCGCCGACGATGATGAACGTGGGGGCGACCGTCATGTGCAGGGGCCATTCCCGCAGGGTGAATGCATCGCCGACAGCCAGCGGCCGCAGCGGCAGAATCACGACAAGTCTTGACACAGGGGAGATCTCGCCGGCTACGTCTCAGTGGGCGTCAAGATAGCGCCATCGCGAGTCGACACGCACGAACCGGCTGTTCTCGTGCTGCACTCCGGTCTCACGCCCGCGACGATAGCTCGCACGGAACTCCACTGTGCCGCGCTGTTCGAGCAGGCTGCCGCCGGTGGCGCCCAGGATTTCCAGCCCGGTCCAGCGGACCTCCGGATCCAACTCAAGCGTCGGTGGGCGGGTCGATGGATGCCAGGTGTCGAGCAGGTACTGCGCACTCCGCAACGCGAATGCCGAATACCGGGAACGCATGAGGCGCGATGCGGTGGGAGCAAACGCGAGGCCGTCGTGCAGCGGTCGGCAGCATTCCTCGTACAGCGCGCCACTGCCGCACGGACAACTCGATGCGGCGGCGGATTGCCGAGCGTCGATGGATTGCCGAGCGTCGCGGGGGTGCGAAACGTCGAGGGGTCGCCCGCCGATGGAGCGTTCGCCTCGGGTGTCCACGCCGTCACCGTACGTCGCTGGCTCGCCCGGTGTTACTTCAGATGCTTTCCCTGGCCGAAGTAGGCCACGAATTCGGGCGCGACCCGGGTCAGGAATGTTCTGTCGGTCAGCCACAGAGCGTAGGCCTCGGCAAACAATTCGCCCGGCTTTGTGTGCCACTCCTTCCGCGCATATGGCGTGATTCCGATGACGCGTTCCCGGGCATCGGGTGACAGCCTGTCCACGAATATGATGAAATTCTGCAATCGCTTGGAGCGAATCTCCTTGCCCTCTCGGTGCACGACGGTCTCGAGCGCGGCATTCGTCTTCCGGACCGACTCCGCGGCCGAATTGAGCGCATCCAGTATCGGCGCCAGCCGCTTCTGTCCCGCGGTGAGTTCGATGAGTAGCGGTTTCCAGTGCGCGGATAAGGTGGGATTGTTCCTGGCCTCCTCAGCCAAAGACTGGGCCGCACTGATGAGCAACTGCTTCGCACTGTCGATCTCGGCCTTGGGCAGGGCGGGGCGCTGCCCGTGATCAGTCACCAGGTCGAGTCCGTCGACCGCCGCGTTGATCCCATTCTCCGCGACCTCATATAGGGATACGAGAGCGTTCTTGACCGCAGCGACGCGTGCCGATTCATAGCTCTTCAGAATCGCCGCGTTGGCGCCCTGGGTTTTCCTGACGTAGTCATCATTGGCTCGTTCGAAGTCAGCGAACGCGGCAGCTTGAGCGTCGACCGCCTTGGCCTGGGCGTGCGACACATGACGGTAGTGATGAGCCTCCACCGCATGGCCCAGCTCATGGGCCAATGTCATCGTGCTGTGGCAGTGCAGCTTCTCGCCCGGTGAGCCAACGAATTGCGTGGCGTCCTCGGAGAATGCCTGCTTTCGGACCAGGAGCGTCGTTTTCGTCTTGTTCTGCGGATGCCAGCCGAACACCGCTTCCTGCGGGTCACGGGAGGTGTCGGCCTTTGTGGTGTATTCCAGGACAATGCCCTCGAGGGCACGGACGGCCTTCGGGTCGAGCTTGTCGATGAGCTGAACGGCGACAACGAACTCCTGGAGTTGCTGTGCGGTCCAGGAACGGACGTCGGCGACCGTGACTCCTTTTCCGGCCAGATACTTGACGAATGCGTCCGGAGAATGTGTCGTCGGCGGTCGCGGAGCGCTCTTTCCGGCCACCCGAATCGTCGCCGCACCCGTCGCGTCCCAGCTCATCAGCACCGGAAGCTTGGGCGAGGCGGCTCCGACCCGCACCGGAATCATCAGCCGCAGCTCGGTACCAAGCCGCTCTGCGCAGGTGAACCGGTAGAGCCCGTAATCGAGTGAAAGCCGCGTTGGTTCGGGAAAGTTTCCCATCACCTGGTGCGAGGTCACGCCGGCGGACTTCGCTCGAACTGCCCAACTCTTATCGGCTTCGGACTGACTGTCGAACGTCTCCGAATCCTGGGTGACGTCAACGCTCGAGTATGTCAGCGCCACCGGAGCTGCGGCGCTTGCGGCTGGCGGTTTCGTCGCTCCGAGGTCGGCGCGCACCTCATCGGCGAGTTCCATCAGCAGCGGGCGGTGCTTGGTCGTGAACTGGGTGTCTGCCTTCAGCACTCGCAGCAGACTCACCCGGTCCGCAGCGGTGAGTTTCTTGGTGTCGATGACGCCGGTGTGTTTGGCCAGTGCGGCGATGCCGTTCACACTCGACGCGTCCGCCAGTTGGGTTTTGCTGAAGCTCATTCGGCGGACGGTCGTCGCCCGGTCGCGGGTGGCCCGGTAGCCCGCGGCCCCCCGCTGCTCTGGCCCGACCAATCCGTGGATGGGCACGGGGGTGACCCGTTGCGCCGGTTCGGCAGCCGGATCCACCGATGGTGTTGAACGGCCTGCTTCCAGTCGACGGCCATTCCGCAGTCCGCGTATCGGAGTAGACACCAATTCACCTCGCGTGTCGGAGACCATGAGGCCCGGTTTGCTTGCGGCTGAAAACATTCGACCCGCGACGCGTGTTCGCGCTCCGAAGTTATTCACGATAGCGAGCGCCGCGGCGAATGACGAGATGGTCAGCGTGGAAATGAGCCGACTTGGCAAGAGCGCGCACTCGGGTTGCTCACAACGAGATCGAGGCCGCCGGTTTCGAACTCAACGTGATCCCCGGCAACTCGCTGTACTTAGCTGCCCGGACCAGGTGGCTGATCAGCAGATCCGCAGGCAACGCCTGACCCTGGAACTCGGTGTCGTCGGTGGTGTGCCCGTCCTCGACCAGGGTGACGTCGTACCCGCGGTGCACGGCGCCGTAGAGGGTCGCCGTAATGCAGGCGTCGGTCTGGGCGCCGCACAGCACGACGTGGTCCACCTTCCGAGCTGCGAACACCGCCTCCAGATCGGTGTCGGCAAACGAGTCGCCGTATTGCTTGTCGATCCGCGGCTCATCGTCGGCCGGAACCAGATCATCGACGATCTGCCATCCCGGCGATCCGATCGGCATTTCGGGCTCGTTGTGCTGCACCCACACCACTGGCGTCTGGGTCGCGCGGGCCCGGTCAACGAGTTCGGCGATCCGTCCCACCACCTCCTCTCGATGATGGGCGTTGCCGACGACGTCGTTCTGGACGTCGACGACCAGTAGGGCGGTCTGGTCTCTTCCCGTAAGTTTGCTCATGCGACTGAGGCTACGACGGGGCACCGACAGTCAGCCCTGACGCGGGAGCTGCCGGTGAGCTAGCGTCCTAGGGGTGAGCTTTGACGTCACCGCGGACGCCTATTCGCGCTTCATGGGTCGTTACTCCGAACCGCTGGCGGCCCGATTTGCCGAGCTACTCGGCATTCGGGATGGCGACCGGGCGTTGGACGTCGGTTGCGGACCCGGAGCACTGACCTGGCAACTGGTGCAACGACTCGGCCTGCCGGCCGTGTCGGCCGTCGACCCGTCCGAGTCCTTCGTGGCCGCGTTGCGCGCCCGCTTTCCCGGTATCGACGTGCACCACGCGGTCGCGGAGAAACTGCCGTTCGACGATCGCCGGTTCGACCGCACAGATGCGCAACTCGTCGTGCACTTCATGACCGACCCGGTCGCCGGCCTGACCGAGATGGCCCGGGTGACCCGCCGCGGGGGACTGGTCGCGGCGTGCGTCTGGGACCACGCCGGCGGAACGGGCCCGCTGTCGCTGTTCTGGGATGCCGTCAAGGCGCTCGATCCGGCCGTGCACGACGAGGCCGAGATGGCCGGCGCCCGCGAGGGACACCTGGCGGAGTTGTTCGATCTGGCCGGGCTGCGGGATGTGGAGTCGTCATTGGTCACGATCCGCAGCGGCTTCGCGGGATTCGACGAATGGTGGGAGCCGTTCACCCTTAGTGTGGGGCCGGCCGGGAAGTACGTCGCGCGGCTGGATGCAGAGCAGCGGTCTGCCCTGGCGGCGGAGTGCGCACAGCGGTTGCCCAAGGGTTCGTTTGAGATCAACGCGTCCGCGTGGACTGCGCTCGGGTGGGTGTGATCCAGCGGATCGGTGTCACCGACCCAGCGGCGCGAGCGTCCAGATTGGCGGTAGGCCGACGGACGGCACCGGCGGGGCGGACGTGCGAGCGACCGACGTCAGGAACGGGTTGGGGTTGGCCGGGCACACTGTTCCTTCTGCAGGCAAAGAGCCGTCCACCAGATAGCTGTTGACATACGTAAACACGCATTCACTTCGGCCGTATGCGGTGTGACCCCAGCCGGCGTAGCCCAGAAGGCGACTGTTTCGCAGCAGTTTCGCGCTGGCTTTCGCTCCGTCATAGTGGGTGATTCCGTCAAAATAGTTACCGACCACCAGAACGGGGTGAGCGGTCCGGGTGCTCCACGGCCCGATATAGCGATCGTCGTTCACTGGCCACGCCGCGCAACCAGAATTAGTCCACCACCAGTAGGGGCCGAACCTGGAGCCGGCCGCCGCGAACCGATCAATCAACCGAAACGCGGACAGACTTTGCGGGTACTGAATGTCTGCACATTGATTGCCGAAGAAGGCGTCCAGACCGTTGTTGTACTCCTGCGCCGCGACCGCCTGGACAGTCAAACCGTTGACCAGCAATTGCCGAAGGGCGGCCACTTGGGAGACAGCTGCCTGATCGCCGAGTACGGCATCGGCCAGCGCATCCAAGTAGGCGCCAAATCCCTCCGGACCGCCCCAGCTCTCCGGCGCGTACATCGCACCGGTGGCATCGGCGATCAGAAAATCGTAGGTATAAAGGGAGCCGTCCGGAAGGGCCAGCGGCTGGGCGCGCAGAGCGGTGGCCAGGTTCTCCCATCGGTCCGCTGACCCTCCTGGGGCTGAAAATGCGCAATCGGGTCCGGCCTCATCACAAAGCCGCAGCATTTCGTCGAACTCGTGCTGGGTGGCAACCCGGTCCGAGACGATCTGCCGGCCGCTCGACCACAGGCGCGGATCGAGTACACCGTCGATGACCATCGCCCGGATGTTCCGCGGGAAGAGGTTCGCGTAGGTGTTGCCCAAGTAACTGCCGTAAGAAAAGCCGAGGAACGTAAGCTGCCGATCCCCGACAGATCGGCGGAGTAGATCCAGGTCTCTTGCAACGTCGGCGGTGCTCATGTGGTCGACGACATCATTACCACGGTCGAGGCACTTGTGGGCCAAGTGGCGGTATGTAGCGAAGAACGGCCGGTACTGGTCCTTGCGATAGGGGAAGAGGGGCACACCGGCAAGGAAGGCATCGAGTTCGTCCTGAGAGTCGAAGCACCTCAGGGGCTGTGAGGCGCCCACACCGCGGGGGTCGAAGCCGATCACATCGAACCGCCCACCAAGCGCGCCGTCCAGCGCCGTCCCGAATCCGTCGAGCACCATTCCGACGCCTGAGCCGCCCGGTCCCCCGGGATTCACGAATACCGTCCCGATCCTGTTTGCCGGGTTCGATGCGGGCACCCGAGCCAGCGCGATCGGTATCGTTTTTCCCCTTGGCCTGTCGTAGTCAAGTGGAACGGCGGCCGTGCCGCATCCGAGACCGACGAACTCTCCGCCGCACGGCGCCCAGTTGATGACCGGTGCGGGGCCGTGACTCGGCCCGGGTGCAGCAGACGTTGGATTCTGCTCCGACGCCGCCGGATTCGGGACCGCCATGATCAAGCAACTGATCAGTCCAGTGACGAGACCGATTCCTATTGAGCGTCGCACATTAGTCTCCTTGCTCAGAGAACAAAGGACGAGCCCCAGGTCGTGGTGACCGGGGATTCAGTATCACCCCAGCAGCACTGGCCGGCCAGTGGGAGCGAGTTGACCGGAATGTTTCGCCCAGTGCAATTTCTCGCTGCGGCGGACCTCGCTGATCTGCCCATGTCGGGTGGGTGACTCGATGAGGTTTCAGAAGTCGCAACCGATGGTTGCATTACAGCGAATCTTGGGCTACCGTCATGTGCAACCAATCGTTGCAGAAAGCGAGAAGCACATGGAGTACGGAACCATCGAGCGCGAGTTCCACGTCGACGCGGCGCCCGAGATCGTCTTCGACGTCATCAGCAGCCCCGAACACATCCGGCAATGGTGGGACGCCGAGACTGACATCGAACCGGTGTCCGGTGCGACCGGGGAGCTGGTCTGGAGCGACGAAAATACCGGCCGCGCACATGTCAGCCCCATCACCGTCGTGGACGCCCAGCCACCGCGGCTGTTCTCGTTCCGCTGGGTTTATCCCGACGACGCCGCCGCGAGATCCGACAACTCGCTGCTGGTCACCTTCCAGCTTTCGCCGTCCGAGCGGGGCACGGTGGTGCGGATGACCGAGGCGGGATTTCGCGAGAAGGGTTGGGAGGTAGCCGTCCTCGAAGAGCAGTACAACGAGCACGTGGTCGGCTGGGATCTTTTCCTGCCGCGCATGGCCAAGTACTTGACAGAGTTGGTATCCGCTCCATGAGCGTCGCGATCAACGACGACCTCTGGTCGGCGATCGGGGATCCGACGCGACGACGGATGCTCGACCTGCTGCTCACCGACGGCGGCGGAACGGCAACCAGCCTCAGCGAACAGCTGCCGGTCACCCGCCAAGCCGTCGCGAAGCATCTCGGAGTGCTCGATCGGGTTGGCCTGGTGCACGTCACACCCAGCGGCCGAGAGATGCGGTACCGGGTCGACGATGCGCAACTCGCCCGGGCGGTCGCGCAGCTGTCCGCGGTCGGTGCGACCTGGGATGCCCGGCTGCGGCGCATCGCGACGATCGCCGAGGCCATCCAGCGCAGCAAGAGCCGTGATGCAGCGCAGCAAGAAGAGCAGTAAATCAGACAAGCACGTCACACCCGAGAAAGGGATCAAAATGGTTGACATTCTGCACAAGGTAGGAATTGCGTCATCGCCGGAGGACGTTTATACGGCATTGAGCACCGTAGAGGGTCTAGCCGGCTGGTGGACGGACGACACACAAGGCGAAAGCACGGTCGGCGGAGTGCTCCAATTCCGCTTTCCGCCGGGCGGTTTCGACATGTTGGTGACCGATAGCGATCCGGCCACCCATGTTGCCTGGCAGGTGATCGACGGGCCCGAAGAATGGATCGGCACCACCATCAATTGGCACCTCAAACAGGACGGCGACTTCACCACTGTCCTGTTCAAGCACCAGGACTGGCGGGAACCGGTCGAGTTCATGCACCACTGCAGCACGAAATGGGCGGTCTATCTGCTCAGTCTCAAGTCGCTTGTCGAGACCGGGAAAGGCGCACCGGCGCCGCGCGATGTCAAGATCGACAGCTGGGACTGATCCAGCTCAGGCTGTGCATCACCGGCTCCAATCGGTTGCCGCGAGGACCTCCGGCTCACTGAGGTACACCTCGTGGTCCAGGGCGGCGTCGACGACGACAGTACGAAGGCCATAGTCAGCGACAAGCCGGCCGATGATGCCCGCGTGCAGATCGCTCACCCCCTTGCCGTGGGCGAGTCGGACGCGCTGTGGTGATATCGACCCCGGGGTGAGCTCGTGGCGGGTGATGATGCGGGCGTCATCGCGGACCGCCGACTCGGCGTTCGCCATTTGGGCGGCGACCGCGGCCGATGCGAGGTCGGCGTGTCCCTGCGAGATGATCTCGAGCATCGCGGCGAAGGCGCCGGTCCAATCGTCGGGATGCTCGTCGAGGTAGGCCTCGATCGGCTGCATGATCTCGTCATGGATCTGCAAGCCACCCTCGGTGGCGGCGATAGCGGCCGGCTCCCAGGCGATGACGTTGATGTCCAGGTCTGGGTGCCGGTCGGCCATCGCCATCGCCACGACCCCGCCGGAGCTGAAGCCCATGACCTGCGCCGTGCCGCCGAGTTCTCGCACAATCGCGGCGGCGTCGTCGGCGTGCTGGGCGACGCCACCCGCGGGCCAGCCGGCGCGAGGCGTGGCCCCGGTTCCGCGACGGTCGTACCAGGCGACCCGCCGACTCACGCCGGCAAATGCCCGGGCCAATGGCTCGAGCATCTCGGCGTCCTCGGCGGCGCCGTGGATCAGCAGCAGCACCGGTCCGGCGCCGACGGTGCGGAAGGGGAGCAGATCAGGCATCAGGGCATCCTTTAGTTTGACTCTATTGAATATCAGCGTAAATTAGCGGAATGCCCCAGCAGCCGCAACGGCGTTCTTACGACGCTTCCGGGCGCCGGGCTCAGGCGCAGGCGAACCGCGAACGAGTTCTCGACGCCGCCCGCGGTCTTTTCGTGCGGCAGGGGTATGCCGGTACTTCCATCGCCGACATCGCGGGGGCGGCCGGGGTCTCGGTGCCGACGGTCTTCGCCCATTTCGGGTCGAAGGTCACGCTGTTCAAGGAATGCGTCGAAAGCGCGCTCGTCGGAGACGCAGCGCCGGTCCCGCTGGCCGAACGTCCGGAAATGATGCACGTGCGCGAGGGCCGCACAGCTGAAGAGGTATTCAGCAGATTCGCTGCCCTGATCGCGGCGGCGGGACCGCGCGTCGTCCCGATCTCCATGGTGATGTACGGGGCGGCCGATTCCGACACCGAGATCCGCTCCCTGGCGCGCCTGATGGACGAGCACCGCTTGACCGGAGCGACCCAGCTCGCCCGCATCGTGATGGACCGCATCGGAAGCCGCCCCGACACGGACGATGCGAACCTGCTGTCCGAAATTCGCGATCTCATCTGGACCATGAATTCGCCAATGACGTTCAGCCTGCTGGTCACCGAACGCGGGTGGTCCGTCGAGCGTTACCAGGCCTGGGTCTGCAGGACGCTCACAGCGGCCATCAGCGGGCCACTGCCGACCTGAACGGTGATCGGCGCGTCATCCGGCCAGCTCCAGGCGACCGTCGACCTCGATCACGTCGCCGCGCTCGATCAGCCGGCGCAGGTAGGTTTGATGGCCGCGGACGCCCCTGCCATCGAAGAACGGCACCAGGAAGAACAGCGAGTTCGGCACCGCCATCACGGCCCTGACCAGGTACGACTCCCGCGGCTTCGGGTACGCCTCGAGCCTGGGCCGGTCCAGCAGTCGCATCATGGTGGATGCGACTACCTGTGGTGATTGAGGAGGGTCCTGAAACTGCAGCAGGTTGCCACCGGTGATCGCCTCCCGGTGCAGCATCCGGGTGTCGGTCGCCGACGGCAGCACCGACCCGACCGTGATGCCTTCGGTACGCAGGTCCATGGCGATCGACAACATCGCACCACGAAGGGCGAACTTCGACGCGCAGTAGATCGGCGTCTCGGGCTGCGGAAAGATCCCCGCGAGGGACACGGTGCTGATCACCCGCGGGTCGGGGGAGTTCCGGAGCAGCGGGAGGGCCAGCCGCGTGACGTACAGCGGCGAGAGAGTGTTGACGAGGATTTCGCGGTCCATCGAGGCCAGGCTGCGCTCCCCGAATCGCTCGGTGCTCGTCATGCCGGTGTTGTTCACCAGCACGTCGATCCGGCCGCAATGCGCCTGGATACGTTCCATGACGGTTGCGATCTGCTCCTGGTCGGTCAGATCGGCCCGGATGGCCAGGTGCTCGGGCTTCGCGGCCGGCAGCTCTTTGACGACCGACTTTGCCCGGAGTTCGTCGAGGTCGACGACGATCAGCGTCGCGCCCCGGTG
>Ga0190275_10001948_pt1 | contig 15072 bp, 12 predicted proteins | sample Popmic550T_FD_133745 | JGI IMG/M metagenome (GOLD analysis project Ga0190275, IMG submission 133745) | Populus adjacent soil microbial communities from riparian zone of Yellowstone River, Montana, USA - 550 T | ecosystem: Environmental > Terrestrial > Soil > Riparian zone > Trees stand | place... | reverse complement strand
GCTGCCGCGGCTGCCGCGGCCCCTGCTCCGACGGAGGGACAGCCCGCCGCTGGGACCGCGACCGCGCCCGCCCCGTGATCTGACTGGGGTCCCTGGAGACTCCACCTCCGGGGCCCCCCCTCCCGATCACGCCAGCACCCGCCATACACTCCAGTCCCAGAGGGACGGCGGCCATGACGAGCAGTATGAAGACGGGGCTGGTGCTTGCAGGGGGCGCGGCGCGCGGGGCCTATGAGGCCGGCGTCCTCTCCTATCTCCGCGAGGAGTTCGAGCCTCAGTTCGGCCGCGCACTGAAGCTGGACATCCTCGCGGGCACCTCCGTGGGTGCCATCCACGCCTGCTATCTGGCGGCGACGAGCCACGAGCCCCTGCAGCAGGCCCGGGGCCTCATCGCGCACTGGCACGGCATGAAGGTGGAAGAGGTGCTCCGGTGCAGCTTCGGAGACATCTTCCGCATCATCCGCGAGGCCCTCAGCAAGCCCACCGCCGACTCCACCCGGGACATCCAATACGGCGGGCTGGTGGACCCGCGCGGGCTGCGAGCCCTGGTGGGCCGTGGCATCTCCTGGCTGCAGATCGGCCGGAACCTGCGCAAGGGCCACCTCGACGCGCTCGCCATCAGCGCCACGCACGTGGGCACGGGCGGCGCCACCGTCTTCGTCCAGCGGGGTGACGGAACGATCCCTCGGTGGAGTGACGATCCGGACTACCGCGCGGTGGCCACCCGCATCGGCCCCAACCACGCGCTGGCCTCGGCCGCGATCCCGGTCGTCTTCCCCGCGGTCCGCGTCCGCGGTCAGCTCCATGTGGACGGCGGCCTGAGGCTCAACGTCCCGATCAGCCCCGCGCTGCGGCTGGGCGCTCAGCGCGTCATCGTCATCTCCATGCGGCCGGCCGCGGACGCCCGGAAGGAGCCGGGCGCCACCGTGCAGGAGCGCGAGCAGGTCTCCGCGAGCGCGCCCTTCCTCGTGGGCAAGATGCTGAACATGCTGATGACGGACCGCACGGATCAGGATCTCGGCCGGCTGCGACGGCTCAACTCCATCCTCGAGGCCGGGACGACGGCATATGGGCCGGGCTTCGCGGAGACGCTCAGCGCGGCGCTGTACCCGCACCGCAGCCAGCCGGTGCGCTACATCCGCGAGCTGCTGGTGAGGCCCTCGCGGGAGCTGGGCGAGCTGGCCGCCGAGTACGTCAAGACGCCTGACTTCCGCCGCCGCAGCAACGGGCTGGCCCACCGCGCCATTCTGCGGCTGGTGGAGCGCGAGGCCCCGCGCGAGGCGGACATGGCCTCCTACCTGCTCTTCGATGGGGGCTTCGCGGACATCCTCATCGATCTGGGGCGGCGGGACGCCCGAGCCATGCAGGCGCAGTGGGAGCGCTTCTGGTCGGACGAACCGCAGACAGTGTCGGAGGCCGCCCTCATGAAGACGTCCTCGGCCGCCAGCGCCGCCTGAGCTTCACGCGGCGCCTGGGCGCTAGGGGCTCTGCTGCGCCTGCGGCGTGTCTTGCGGCGCGGCCTCTGGCTTGTCCGCCGCCTTGACGCCCGGCTTGTCCGGCTTCTTGTCCGGATCGTGGACGAAGAGCTCGAACTGCCGGGGCTCGGTCCGAGTGTCCTGCTCCACCGTGAAGGACAGGCGGCTGATCTCGTGGCCGTCCTCAGTCTCCACCTGGACGCGCCAGTCGCCCGGCTTGGGGTTCGAGGTGTACGCGAAGCTGCGGTAGCCGCGCTCGATGCCCTTGTTCCGGATGGTGAGGGGCACGGTGCTCATCCGCGTCCACCCCTTGTCCGGGTGGTCGTAGTACCACTGCACGTTCACCCGGTACCAGTCGAAGCCCTTGGGGGCGAAGATGCTGAAGAAGTAGTACGCCTTGTCCCCGGCGCGCGCGACGAAGTCCTGGTCCCCCTTCTGCCAGGGCTTCCACCACTTCGGCTCATGCGAGAGGTGGTACGCCGAGCCCCGCTTCTCCACGCCGTGGTAGATGCCGCTGAACTGCACCGCCAGCGGCACGGGCGGCAGCACGCGCACCAGGAAGAAGAACAGCAACACCACCTGCACGCCGAAGCCCGGGATGGCGATCTGCTTGATGGCCTGGACATAGTCCAGGATGTTCCACTTCTGCAGCACCCGCATGACGCCGTAGACGGCGCCGCCCGCCAGCACCTGCGCGAGCAGGAAGATCCAGAAGTTCGCCTTGCCGATGATAACGGGCAGCACGTAGGCCAGGTACATGCTGACGCACAGGCTGAAGAGCGCCACGCGGATCACCGGCCCGAGCTTGCGGAAGAACGGCAGCTCGTTGGCCACCATCAGCCCGAACATGGTCACCAGGAACACGAACGCCGTCAGCCCCGAGGCGCTCTTGAAGAAGAACAGCGTGTAGGAGCTGAGCAGGCTGCCGAAGAAGAAGTGGATGGCGTCCTCGCGCCAGCGCCAGACCTTGGACAGCACCTTCGGTGGCTCCACACCCTCCGGATGGCGCTGCTCCAGCAGCATCAGCGTGGCCAGCACGCCCAGGTACACGAACTGCTGGACCATCGTGAGCGTGTCGTCGATGCGGCTCAGCGTGACGACGTCGTAGACGAAGCCGATGAAGAAGAACGCCGCGATCTCCACCATCTCGTTGCGCTGGCGCCACTCCTGCACTCGCTCCATCACCGAGCCGGTCTTCGCCGTGGGTGTGGAGTCCTCCGGATCTGCGGGCTTCACACCCGGCGCGGCGGCCAGCACATTGGAGGAGCCTTCAGCGGAGCCTTCCGACAGGGTGGCCGACGTGGGCTCAGGAGTACCCGTCGTGTCTCCAGGGGTGGGCGGTGTTGCGGTAGCCACGGCATTCCCAGCAGCCTGATGGAACGGTCGAGAGGAACTCGGCGCGGCGTTCACCCCCCACCCAGGCCTGGAACAGGGGGTTGCTCATCCGCACCGGGCCACCGTGCGCTCGCGGTAGCGGCTGCGCATTCTATGTGTGAACGCGCAGCACGCCACTGTGGCCAATGGTACGCCCTCGTCAGCCCTCGGCCTTCTTGCCGGCGACGAGGTCCGCCAGCTCGCCGCGCTCGGCCAGCTCCATGAGGATGTCCGAGCCGCCCACGAACTCCCCGTTGATGAAGACCTGGGGGATGGTGGGCCAGTTGGTGTAGTCCTTGATGCCCTGGCGGATGTTGGGGTCGGCCAGCACGTCCACCGTGTGCACCTCCCCGAGGGGCTGCAGGATCTGCAGCGCCCGGGCGGAGAAGCCGCACTGCGGGAACAGGGCGTTGCCCTTCATGAAGAGGACAATCTTGTGGGAGCGGATCTCTTCGTCGAAGCGAGACTTGAGTTCAGGGTTCATGTGCGTCGGGTCCTCTCTCAGCGAGGCCCGAGCTTCTTCGATTGCTCGGGCGTATAGGTTTTTAGCGCCAGGGCGTGCAGTTCGCCCGTCCCCAGCCAGTCCTGGACAGCGGCATAGACGAGCTTGTGCTGCTGCACCATGGGCTTGCCGGCAAAAGCCGGGCTGACCACGGAGGCCTCGAAGTGGTCCCCCGTGCCCGTGGTGTCCCGCACCTGGACCTCGGAGCCGGGCAGGGCCCCGAGAATGCGTTCGCGAATGCTTTCCGGGTCCAGCATCAGTGCATCCCCTTTCCCACCATGAGCATGGCCGGGTCGACGCCCATCCCCCTCAAGGTCTCGCCCCACAGCTCGGAGGGGTTGCCCTCGAGGATGGCCTGGGCCGTCGCCTCGGAGAACAGCCAAGAGCCCACGGACATCTCCTGCTCCAGCTGCTTGGGCCCCCAACCGGCATAGCCCAGACAGAAGCGCATGTGAATGTCCGGAGTCTCCAGCAGCGGCCCCAGGGCATCCAGCGTGACGCTCAGGTAGAGGCCCGGGAGGACGGGGTGCTTCTCCTCAATGGAGTCGTTGTCGTGGAGGATGAAGCCGCGATGGGGCTCTACGGGCCCGCCAATGAAGACGGGCTGCAGGTCGCGCTCGGGAGCGATCTTCATGGACTGCCCCCGCGCCAGCTCGCCGAGCGTCAGGGGGGCCCCTCGGTTGACGACGAGCCCCATGGAGCCCCCTTCCCCGTGCTCGACCATCAGGACGACCGAGCGGTGGAAGTTGGGATCCCCGAGCTGGGGCATTGCCAGGAGCAACCCGGGAGCGAGCGTCTTCACACGCCGAGCATTGAACGTCCCGGAAGAGCGTGCAACCGGTCTTGTGGCTCCTCTGTGAAGAAGTCTCAGTGCCAGCTGGTGTGCTTGGACTGAAGCGCCTGGGCCAGCTTCTCCGGCATCACCGGCTTGCCGATGAAGAGGTCCGCTCCGAGCCCCTTGCACTTGCGCGCCATGGCCGCGTCGCTCATGGCGCTCACGCCGATGAGGATGGCCTGGGGGAAGCGCTCGCGCAGGCGGGACATGAGGGTGACACCGCTGCGGCCCGGCAGGAAGACGTCCACGATGGCGGCGTCCATGCGCTTGTTGCGCACGGCGAACTCGGCCTCTTCGGCGCTGCCCACGGGCATGGGCTCGTAGCCCCACTGGGTGAGCAGCTCCACCAGGAGCTCGCGGCTGGAGGGATCGTCCTCGACGACGAGCACCGAGCCGCGCACCAGCTCGACCTTCAAGTCATCGTTGCGCCGCTCGGGGCTTGCCTGCGTGGCACCCGGGGCAATGGAGAGATCATCGGTCGGGAGGGACATGGCTGGCTCGAGAGGGCAAGAGAGGTGTGCGTTGAGGGAACGCTCCCGCGCACGGAGGGAATTCCTCCGCCCATGCCTGGAAAGCCGAGGTGTCCCAGGGGCTTGAACGAAGGGTCACGCCTGGCGCGTGCGGGGGGCGAGCGCCTGGGAGGCAAGCGAGGCGCCAAGCACGAGCAGCACCAGGAGCATCCAAGCGGGAATGACGACGCGGGTACCACCCTCGTAGATGAGCGCGACATAGCTGGTGCCCAGGTAGCGGCCGAGCGACATGGGCTCCATGCGGGCGATGCCGAAGAAGCTCACGGTGGACTCGGCGAGGATGGCGGCGGGCAGGCGGCTGAGGAACACGGCGAGGACGAAGGGGCGCAGCGCGGGCCACAGGTGGACGCGGAGCAGGTGCAGCCCGCTGCCTCCGAGCGCGCGTGAGGCGGCCACGAACTCCTGGCCCTCCAGCGTGTCTAGGCGGTTGCGGAACACGCGCGCGGGCCCGGCCCAGCCCACGAGCGCCAGCGACACCACCATGAGTCCAAAGGGGCCCAGGCCCGCGCCAGCGCCCGCATCCACGAGCGACTGGCCCGCGAGCTGGAGCACCATTACCACCAGCACGTCCGGGAGCGCGAAGAAGGCATCGGCCAGGCGCATGACCCAGCGCTCCACGGCTCCGCCCGTCAGGCGGGCCACGGCGGCCACGAGCAGGCCCAGTCCGGTGGAGAGCCCCCCGGCGGCCAGCCCGATCGCGAGCGAGACCCAGAGGCCGCCGAAGGCCAGCTCGCACACGCTGCGATCCGGGTGGGTGGGATCGTTTCCGAGCGGGCAGGTGCTCGCGAGCACTTCCGGGAAGACGCGGCCGGCGAGCAGGCTCAGCACGCCGAGCCCTCCCAGGAGGGCCAGCCCCACCCACGCCTGGACGGGGATGCGCCTCATGTCCGGTCCTCTCGGGCGCGGGGGTCGACGATGAGCCGGACGCCCTCGACTGCCAGCCCCACGACGGCGAGCACCGAGGCGAAGACGGTGGTGGCCACGACGACGACGGCCACCTGCTTCTGGAGGACGGCGAGGACGTAGAGCTGGCCAAAGTACGGCAGGCCGAAGACGCGCTCGGCGGCGAAGGAGCCCGCCAGCAGCGCGGTGGCCACGGGGCCAATGGCGTCCAGCAGCGCCGGGAGCACGTTGGGCAGCACGTGGCGGCGCAGCACGACGCCGGGCGGCAGGCCCTTGCTGGCGGCGGTGCGCACGTAGTCACGCGCCAGCTCGGTCTCCAGCGCATCCCCGAGCAGCGTGCCGAGGAAGACACCGGGCCAGATGGAGATGACGAGCGCGGCGGACAGCTCGGGGAGGAGGCTCCCACGCTCCACGACGGAGGGGGCCAGCAGGAGCGCCGGGATGAAGACGGGCGTCCCGAAGGCCATGGCGGGAATGACGTCCCCCAGGAGCGCGAGGCGGCCTCGTCTCCAGCGGTTCTTGAGGAGGGCGAAGGTGAGCGCCCAGAGGAGCGCGAGCACCAGGGCCACCAGTCCGACCCCGACGCTGCCGGAGAGCTTGAGGAGCAGCTCGTCGCCGGTGACGCCCTGAGCGCTCGTGCCGAGGCGCTCGCCCCGGAAGAGCTTCTGCCACGGGCGCAGGAAGCCCAGGGGCTCGCCCACGCCGAGATCCCGCCGGTAGGAGGCCGCCAGCTCCGGCGACACCTGACGCTTGCTGTCGTCCTCAGTGGTGAGCGGGAGGCTGGCCATGAGGAAGTACGAGGCCAGCGCGACGATGGGGACGAGTGCGAGCTGCCGGCCAAGCCGGACCAGGAGCTGCCTCATGGCCTCGAGCCCCCCTCCCCTGCCTCGGGCGCGAGCCGGAGGGACTTCAGGGCGAGGAAGTTGAACGGATCCACATCCAGGCCGCGCAGCTTCGGCCGCGAGCGGTAGTAGCGGTCCGGGTGATACAGCGGTGCGATGACGGCCTGCTCCTCCAGCAGCACGGCCTGGGCCTGGGCGTACAGCGTCCGAGCCCGTGCCGCCTCGGCCTCGGCGTCGGCCTCTTCCAGCAGCCGCTCGAAGCGGGCCATGGGCTCGCCCCCCGCCTGCGTCTCCCAGCCCGTCTGATGGTTCCCCTCGCGCTCGAAGAGGGTGAAGAAGGTGTTCGGGTGGGCGTAGTCTGCGCCCAGCCGCCGCAGGTACATGTCATAGGCGCGCGGCCCCTCTGGGGTGCGCCGGGCCACCTCGGACGAGAAGTCCGACCGCGCATCGAGCGTCACCGTGAGGCCCACGGCGGCAAGCTGCGCGGCGATGCGCTCGGCGATGGCCACCTCCGGGACGAAGGAGTCTCCGGCCCTGAAGACGAGGCGCAGCGGACGCTCCAGGCCCTGCACGCCGCGCAGCTCCTCCTGGGCGCGCTCCCGGTCGAAGCGCGGCAGGAGTGCGGCCTCCTCGGGAGTCGCGGCTCCAGGCAGATCCGGCGGGAGCAGCACGTTCGTGGGCCGTACGGCAGGCAGAAGCCCGGCGAGCAGCGCCTCCCGATCCAGGGCGCGAGCAATGGCGCGCCGCACCTCGGGCCGGTTCAGCGGCGGGCGCTCGGTGTTGAAGGAGAGGAAGTAGGTGGAGAGCAGCGGCTCGTCGTGGAGATCCGGAGGGCGCTGCCCGTGCAGGGCGAGGGCACTGTCGATGAAGACGAAGTCCACCCGGCCGCGCTCATAGAGGGCTGAGCCGATCTCCGACTTCATCAGCGTGACCACAGGAGCGGGGTGCTCGCCAGGCTCGAGCGACGGTTGGAAGGCCGAGGCCGGGTTGTGGACCAGCCGCACGCGCTCCCCTGCCCGGTCCCAGCGCTCCACGCGGTAGGGCCCGAGCGACAGGGGCCGCCCATCCCTGGGCCGATCGAAGTAGTCGCGGATCTCCTCGTCGGACTTGCCGGCGAGCTCCGCAGAGGGTGCGGGGAAGAAGAGGTAGACGTTGGCCAGGCGCGACAGGAAGTAGCTGCGAGGCCGCTCCAGTGTCACGCGCAGCGTGTGCGGGTCCAGCGCCTCCACCCCTGTGCGCTCGAGCGCGGCTCGGACCTGCTCTGCGGGAGCACCGCGCTCCTGAAGCTCCACGGCCTCCCGAGCCCCTGCAATTTCGGCCATCTCCCCGCGCTCGCGGCCGAGCATCGCGCGCCGCCACCCGAAGACGAAGTCCTGGGCGGTGAGCGGTGTGGTGCCATCCGACCAGCGCACGTCCCGGCGCAGGTGGAAGGTGTAGACCTCGCGTCCCTGGGCGTCGCGCTCCCGCTCCCAGCGCTCGGCCAGGCCCGGCTGGACGGAGTTGTCGGTCCCCAGGGTGGTGAGCCCCTTCTGGGTGGCGAGCATGACTGGGTAGTTCGACCAGCTCGCCGGGTCCGAGTAGCTCCAGTCCAGCGTGGTGGGCATCGCGGGGACGATGATCTTGATGCCGGGGTCGGGCTGGAAGCCGCACGGCCCACAGGCCGTGGCGAACCACAGCCCCATGAGCGCCAGCACGAGTCGAGGACGAGAAGCCACCGCCGCGAGTTCTATCGCACCGGGATCCAAAAGGAACGAAGCCGCGACCTGCTCTCCAGAGATGAGAATGCGCCCCACCCCGTGGGCCTGTTAGAGGTCGGCCATGGCTCCTCGTTCAAGACCCGCCGTGGAAGGCACACCCATCCGGGTCCACTACGACGCGGGCTGGGGCAACCACCTCACCCTGCGCGGCAACAAACCCCCGTTTGACTGGAGCACGGGCGTACCGGCCATCGGGGCCGAGGGGAATGTGTGGACGTTCGTCTGGCCGCGCTCCTCGGGCGTGCTGCAGCTCAAGCCGCTGCTCAACGACAGGGGCTGGTCCATCGGAGGCAACTACCGGCTCGAGGCGGGCGCCCCCGTGGACATCTACCCCTTCTTCAGCCCCGTGGGAGGCACGCTGCACAAGGTGCATGACTTCCACTCACCGCAGCTGGACAACTCTCGCACGCTCATCATCTCCCTGCCGCCGAGCTACGCGGAGAACCCGCTCAAGCGCTACCCCGTGCTCTACATGCACGACGGCCAGAACGTCTTCGAGGACGCCACCTCCTTCACCGGCGTGTCCTGGGGCGTGGATCGCACCCGCGACTCGCTCGTCGTGCAGGGGCTCATGGACGAGATCATCGTCGTGGGCATCTCCAACATGGGCACCCGCCGCGGGTACGAGTACACCGCCGGCCCGGCCTCCGAGCGCGGCGGCGGCGCGGACTCATATGGGCGCTTCCTCGTCGAGACCGTGAAGCCCTGGGTGGACCGCCAGTACCGCACCCTGCCCGGCCGCGAGGACACGGCGCTGATGGGCTCCTCGCTCGGCGGCCTCATCTCCTTCTACCTGGGGACGCGCTACCCGCACGTCTTCTCCAAGGTGGCCTGCCTCTCCAGCGCGTTCGGGTGGAACGGCGTGGACCTCGTCAGCGAGGTGGAGCGGTGGCGGGAGCCTCTCGCGGTGAAGTTCTACATCGACGCCGGCACCCACCGAGACCCGCGGATTCCCACGCTGCGCATGAAGGAGGCCCTGGAAGCCCAGGGCTACGTGCAGGGCGAAGGGATGTACCACTACGAGGACAAGGGCGGCCGGCACACCGAGGCCTCCTGGGCGGCGCGCGTCCACCGGCCGCTGCGCTACCTCTTCCCCTGGCAGAGCGCCTCGAGCCCGCGCTGAGGCCCGCAAAGGCGAAGGGCCCGGAACCGCCTCGCGATCCCGAGCCCCTCACTTGAAGCCGTCGCCCTCTACATCAAGCGGGGGCGCCCACTGGGGCTGCCTGAGTCTCCGGGACGGTAGGCACCTTCAGCCCATCGCCCGCGGGCTTGCGGCCGAACTCCTCCGGCTTGTCCAGCACCAGCGCCACGCGCAGCACATCGTCCACGAACTCCACGGGGATGATCCGCAGCTGCGCGCGGATCTTCTTCGGGATGTCCTTGAGGTCCTTCTTGTTCTCCTTCGGGATGAGGACCGTCTTGATGCCGGCGCGGTGCGCCGCCAGGGTCTTCTCCTTCAGGCCGCCGATGGGCAGCACGCGGCCGCGCAGGGTGATCTCACCCGTCATCGCCACGTCCCTGCGCACCGGCACCTTGGTGAGCGCGGAGACCAGCGCGGTGCACATGGTGACACCGGCGGATGGGCCATCCTTCGGGATGGCACCCTCGGGCAGGTGGACGTGGATGTCGTAGTTCTCGAACACCTTGCGGTCGATACCGAACCGGTCGGCACGCGAGCGCACGTAGGACATGGCCGCCTGCGCGGACTCCTGCATCACCTCGCCCAGCTTGCCGGTGATGATGAGCTTGCCCTTGCCCGGCATCACCGTGGCCTCGGTGGTGAGGATCTCTCCTCCCATCTCCGTCCACGCCAGGCCGGTGACAATGCCCACCTGGTCCTCGCGCTCGGCCACCCCGTAGCGGTAGCGCGGCGTGCCCAGGAACTTCATCGCCTGCTTGCGATCCACCGCGATGTCCCGCTTGCCGTTCTTCAGCACGTCCCGGGCGATCTTCCGGAACACGCCGCCGATCTCACGCTCCAGCGAGCGCACGCCCGACTCGCGCGTGTACCGGTGGATGATCGTCCTCAGCGCATCGTTGGTGAAGTCGACCTTGAGCTCCAGCAGCCCGTTGGCCTCCTGCTCCTTCGGGATGAGGTAGCGCCGCGCGATGCTCAGCTTCTCCGGCTCGGTGTAGCCCGCGATCCGGATGACCTCCATGCGGTCCTGCAGCGGACCGGGGATGTTGTGCATCGTGTTCGCGGTGCAGATGAACATTACCTTGGACAAGTCGTAGTCGAGGTCCAGGTAGTGGTCATTGAAGGTGTGGTTCTGCTCCGGGTCCAGCACCTCCAGCAGCGCCGCGCTCGGATCGCCGCGGAAGTCCGTGGACATCTTGTCGATCTCGTCCAGCAGGAAGACGGGGTTGTTGCTGCCCGCCTTCTTCAGGCTCTGGATGAGCTTGCCCGGCATCGCGCCGATGTACGTGCGCCGGTGGCCGCGGATCTCCGCCTCGTCTCGCACGCCGCCCAGCGACAGGCGAACGAACTTGCGGCCGGTGGCCCGAGCGATGGAGCGCGCCAGCGACGTCTTGCCCACGCCCGGCGGCCCGACGAAGCAGAGCACGGGGCCCTTGAGCTTCTTCACCAGCTGCTGCACGGCCAGGTACTCGAGGATGCGCTCCTTGGGCTTCCTCAGCCCGTAGTGGTCCTCGTTGAGCACCCGCTCGGCCTCGGTGACATCGAGACGATCCTGCGTCTCCTCGTACCAGGGCAGGCTGATGATCCAGTCGATGTAGTTGCGGACGACGGTGGCCTCCGCGCTCATCGGGCTCATCATCCGGAGCTTCTTCAGCTCCTTCTTGACCTTGAGCGTGGCCTCCTTGCTCATCCGCTTGTTCTTGAGCTTCTCCTCGATCTCCTGGATCTCGTTCTTGAACTCGTCGCGCTCGCCCAGCTCCTTCTGAATGGCCTGCATCTGCTCATTCAGGTAGTACTCCTTCTGGGTCTTCTCCATCTGCTTCTTGACGCGCGTGCGGATCTTCTTCTCCACCTGGAGGATCTCGATCTCACCCTGCATCAGCTCGTAGAGCTTCTCCAGCCGCTTGGCCGGGCTCTCCGTCTCGAGCAGCGCCTGCTTGTCGTTCAGCTTCAGCGACAGGTGGGCGACGATGGTGTCCGCCAGCCGAGCCGGGTCATCAATGCTGGCCACCTGCATCAGCATCTCGGGAGGAATCCGCTTGTTGAGCTTGACGAAGGCCTCGAAGACCGAGTGCACGCTGCGCACCAGCGCCTCGAGCTCCACGGACTTCTCGGACACCTCCTCCAGCTCCTCCACCTCGACCATGAAGAAGGCGTCGTTGGGGAGGAACTTCTTCACCTTCGCCCGGCGCACGCCCTCCACCAGGACCTTGACTGTGCCATCCGGCAGCGGCAGCAGCTGGATGACGTGGCCCACGGTGCCGAAGTGGAAGATGTCGTCGGGAGTCGGGTCGTTCGTCTTGGCCTTCTTCTGCGCGGCCAGGAGAATCACGGCCTTGTCATCGGGACCCTTGTGCGCCATCGCGTCCTTGAGGGCCGCGATCGACTTCTCCCGGCCGACGAACAGCGGCACCACCATGTGCGGGAACACGATGATGTCCCGAAGGGGCAGGAGCGGAACGGTGATGCCCCGCTTCTTTTCATCCTTCTTGTCGTCACGTCCGAAGAACATTTGCTCGCCACCTGCCTGCTTGCCGACCGAAGTCGCAAGTCCCTAGTGAAGTTGCCTGCCCGCCTGCCAGCCCGGCAGACGTGCGAGATACAAAGACGGTTCTATAACACGGTGAATACACCTGCCGTTCCCCGGCTAAAGGTTGGGGAACGCTCACCTGCCTTCAAGGGAACACCCGTCCGTCATCGTGTGTCCGCCTGCTGCTTCAGCGGGCCTCGGCCGTCGCCCTACCGGCTGGCCCCACCATGCCTATGCCCAGCGTCTGGAAGAGGAAAGCGAACATGTCCGCGCTGGACTCGATCGCCTTGGCCACCTGGTCTGCCCCCCCATGGCCCGCGTTGGCCTCGATGCGCAAGAGCGCCGGCGCGCCGGGCCCTTCCAGGTTCTGTACCGCCGCCACGAACTTGCGAGCATGCATCGGATCCACCCGGTCATCATGATCCGCCGACATCATCAGCAGCGGAGGGTAGCGCCCCCCCGGCTTGAGCCGGTGGTAGGGTGAGTAGGCGTAAAGTACCTGGAACTCCGAGGGCTTGTCCGCTGTGCCGTACTCGGGGACCCACGTCCGGCCGCTGCCGAACTGGTGGTAGCGCACCATGTCCAGAAGAGGCACCGCGCACACCACCGCGCCGTACAGCTCCGGCCGCTGCGCCATCGCCGCACCCACCAGCAGGCCGCCGTTGCTGCCGCCGTAGATGGCCAGCTTGTCCGGCCGGGTGTACTGCTCACGCACCAGGTACTCTGCCGCAGCGTGGAAGTCGTCGAAGACGTTCTGCTTCCGATCCAAGCGTCCAGCCTCGTGCCAGGCCTTGCCGTACTCCCCTCCGCCGCGGAGGTTGGCTACGGCATAGACCCCGCCTGCGTCCAGCCACGGGAAGATGCTGGAGCGAAAGCTCGGCTGCATGCTCACGTTGAAGCCGCCGTACCCGTACAGCAGCGTGGGCCGCTGCCCGTCCCGCTTCAGGTCCTTCCGGTGGACGAGGAACAGGGGGATCTTCGTGCCGTCCTTGGATGGGTAGAAGATCTGCCGCACCGTGTAGAGGGCCGTGTCGACGGGCACCTCCACCCGGGCCCACAGCTCCACCTTCCCCGAGGAGATGGACGTCTTGTAGACCTGCCGGGGGGTGGTGAAGGAGCTGAAGAGGAAGAAGGCCTCGTCCTGGTCCTCCAGCCCCACCAGGTTGCTGGAGGCGCCCACCCCTGGCAGCGCCACGGTGCGCACCGGCTTGCCCTCGAGCGTCGTGAGCCGCAGCTCGCTGGCCGCATCCCGCAGGTACTCCATGGCCAGGTGCCCGCCGACCAGCGTCAGGCTCTCCAGCGAGGCCACGGGATCCTCGGGGAGGATCTCCTGCCAGGCCGCCCGCTCAGGCTTCGCCGGGGAGACGCGGAAGACGCGCTTCCGGGGCGCACCCTCGTCGGTGGAGAGGTAGAACTGGTCCTGCCAGGCCAGCACCGAGTACTTCGCGCCGACGCCCTTCACCAGCAGGCGGAAGTCCTTCTCGCCCACGCGCTTCCAGTAGATGTCGTTCTCGCTCCAGCCGCGGACGATGAAGACGAAGAGGTACTTCCCGTCCCGGCTCAGATCCACGGAGACGAACGTCGACGGATCCCCCGTGCGCGGGTGCACCAGCGTGTCCTTCTTCGGCTCCGTGCCCAGCGTGTGGAAGCGGACCTCCGTGTAGCCGGGCCGCTGATCCACGGGGATGGAGTCATCCACCGGCAGCCACTCGTAGTAGAAGCCCTTGCCGTCCGGCGTCCACTTGGGCTCGGCGTACTTGGTGCCCGGGATGACGTCCACCTGGGACCACTCGCCGGTGTCCACGTCCATGACATGGAGGATGGACTCGTCCGCGGCGTTGGGCTTCTGGGCGAAGGCCAGCTTGCGGCCATCCCACGAGGGCACCGCGAAGCCGAGCGACACCGAGCCGTCCTGGCTCCAGCCGTTCGGGTCGATCAGGACCTTCTCGGGCCCGCTCTCGCCCTCACGCCAGTAGAGGATCGCCTTCTCCTTGTCCTTGTGCGTGCGGAAGTAGAAGTACCGGTTGGCACGGCGGAGCGGCGGGGAGATGGACTCCTGGTAGAACAGCTCGCGGAAGCGCTGGGCGAGAGCGTCCCGGCCGGGCACCTTCGCCAGCCAGTCCCGCGTGAAGCGGTCCTGGGCCTTCATCCACCCCTGGACCTCGGAGGCCTTCTCATCCTCGAGCCAGCGGTACGGATCGGCCACCTGGACCCCGTGCAGGGTGTCCACGAGAGGCTCCGAGCGTGTCGCCGGGTACTTCATGCGGTGCGTTCCCTCCTGGAACGAGACTGCCGCGGCCAGCGCGGGCGTAGAGGCGGCGGCGGACGGGAGCTCTTCTCTCGTCGCCTCCTTCGGGCCTGCACATGCGGCGAGCAACACCCAGGCGGGGAGCAGCAGTCTCTTCATGACCGCTTCCAGATACAGGAAGGGCCTCGCCCGGCCCACAAAAAGTGCGGGCCCCTTGGGAGCGGCCGAGCGCCCGGGAAGTCCCCAGGCACACAAAGGGCGCGCCTGACCCGCTACCAAGATCGTGACGCGCCCCGTCATGCCCTCCGGTCGAGAACCAGGGTCTAAGCGGACTCCTTCTTGGGCTCTGAGTCCTTGTCGTGGGCGTAGAGCACCACGGGCTCGCTCTTCTTGAAGATGACCTCCTCGGAGATGAGCACCTCGCGTGCCGTCTTGCGGGAGGGCAGCTCGTACATCACTTCCAGCATGGCGCCCTCGAGGATGGAGCGCAGGCCACGCGCGCCCGCCTTGCGGCGGATGGCCTCGGAGGCAATCGCCTTGAGCGCCCCGTCCGTGAACTTGAGCGTCACCCCGTCCAGCTCGAAGAGCTTGCGGTACTGCTTGGTGAGCGCGTTCTTCGGCATGCTGAGGATGTTTACCAGCGCGGGCTCGTCCAGCTCCTCCAGCGCGGTGATGATGGGCAGGCGGCCGATGAACTCGGGGATCATCCCGAACTTCAGCAGATCCTCCGGCTCCACGTGCTTGAGCAGCTCGGTGAGGTTGCGCTGCTTCTTGGACTGGATGTCCGCGCCGAAGCCCAGGCTGCGCCCGCCCAGTCGCCGCTCGATGATCTGCTCCAGCCCGCCGAAGGCGCCGCCGCAGATGAACAGGATGTTCGTCGTGTCCACCTGCAGGAACTCCTGCTGGGGGTGCTTGCGGCCGCCCTTCGGGGGCACGTT
>Ga0190275_10001947_pt1 | contig 15074 bp, 8 predicted proteins | sample Popmic550T_FD_133745 | JGI IMG/M metagenome (GOLD analysis project Ga0190275, IMG submission 133745) | Populus adjacent soil microbial communities from riparian zone of Yellowstone River, Montana, USA - 550 T | ecosystem: Environmental > Terrestrial > Soil > Riparian zone > Trees stand | place... | reverse complement strand
TGAGCAGCGCGTCGCGCGCCTTCTCGTCGCCGGTGCGCGCCCGCATGATCAGGTCGGTCACGGTCAGCGGCGTCTCGGCCAGCAGCGCGCGCGTCTCGGTGGGCGAAAGCTCGCGGCCCAGGTAGCGGCTGAGCGTGGCCAGGTTGGAGGTGTGCGCCTCCCAGCAGCCGTTCGCGCCGCACAGGCAGCGCGGGCCGTCGGGGTTGATGGGCACGTGCCCGAACTCGCCCGCCGAGTGGCCGTGCCCGCGCATCACCTGCCCGTTCACCACCACCCCCGCGCCCACGCCCTCGGACACGGTGACGTAGACGAAGTCGCCCGTGTCGCCCTCGCGCTGGCCCAGCCACATCTTGCTGAGCGCGCAGGCGATGGGGGCGTTCTCGATGTGCACCGGCAGCCCCGTGGCCTCGGCCAGCGCGCCGCGGATCTCCACGTCCTTCCAGCCGAGCTGCGGCGCGTTCAGGATGCGCCCGGTGAGGTGGTCCACCATCCCCGGCACCGCGATCCCGATCCCCTCGCAGTTCCCGCCCTGACCGTAGGTGCGCAGGATCCGCTCGATCCGCGACGCCAGCTCCGAGGTGAGCGTGGCCGGGTCGAGCGGCGTGTCGAAGGTCTCCAGCGCGATCTGCGTTCCCGCGAAGTCGCTCAGCATCAGCCAGGTCCGCGCGAAGCGGACGTCGGCCGCCACCACCAGGCGGTCGCGGGTGCGCACGTGCAGCATCCGCGGGCGCCGGCCGCGGGGCGACTCGACCGCCTCGCCCTCGCACAGCACCCCCTCGGCCATCAGCTCGTTGACCAGCGCGGTCACCCGCGGCCGCCCCACCTCCATCCGCCGCGCCAGGTCGGCGCGCGAGATCGGCTGGTGCTCGCGTACCAGGTTCAGCAGGATCTGCCGGTTGATCTCGCGCCCCGTGGTGCGGGTGGCGAGGGTGAAGTTGGTGACGTTGATCTTCCTCACGCGGGGTGTCCCTTCCGGGGCCTGGGCGACGCTTCCGTCACGGGAGGCTTGCGCGTCCGGCGATGCCGCGGTAACGTTTGCGGCGTTAGTTCCGACTGAGAACAAAATGTCGGAGCCCAGCGCCGCACGCAAGCCTCCCGGTTTGCAAGGCAGCCGCCGCCCGCCACAAGCGAGCCGATGCCCGCCCGTTTCTCCGCTGATGGAGCCGAGCCGCTCCACCTTCATCCCGACCGCTTCTTCAGCCCCGACCCCGGCGTGCGCCGGATCGCGCGGGAGCTGTACGAGGGCGTGCGCGACCTCCCCCTGGTGTGCCCGCACGGCCACGTGGACGCGCGCATCCTGGCCGAGGACGCGCCGTTCCCCGAGCCCGCCGCGCTGATCATCGTCCCGGACCACTACATCTTCCGGATGCTGTTCTCGCGCGGGGTGCCGATGGAGGCGCTGGGCGTGCCCACGGCCGACGGCACGCCGGTGGAGACCGACCCGCGGCGCATCTGGCAGACGTTCGCCGAGCACTGGCACCTCTTCCGGGGGACGCCGACGGGCGCCTGGCTCGACCAGGAGCTGCACGACCTCTTCGGCGTGCGCGTGCGCCTCTCGGGCTCCACCGCGCGCCATGTCTACGACGCGATCGCCGAGCGGCTGCGCTCGCCCGAGTTCCGGCCGCGCGCGCTGTTCGAGCGCTTCAACATCGAGGTGCTGACCACGACGGACGGCGCGGCCGACTCGCTGGAGCACCACGCCGCCATCCGCGACAGCGGCTGGGGCGGCCGCGTGGTCCCCTGCTTCCGCCCCGACGCCGTCTTGCGCATCGCCGCGCCCGGCTGGGCCGGCGCGGTCGCCGACCTCGCCCGCGCGGCGAACACGTCCGTGGACGACTACGCCGGCTTCGTCCGCGCGCTGGAGGCGCGCCGGGCGTTCTTTCGCGCGATGGGGGCCACGTCCACCGACCACGCCGTGCTGGAGCCCTACACCGCGCGGCTGCCGGAGGAAGAGGCCGAGCGCCTCTTCGCCCTCGCCCGTGCCGGCCGTGCGTCGGCCGAGGACCAGCGCCGCTTCGAGGGGCACATGCTGATGGAGATGGCGCGCATGTCCGTCGAGGACGGGATGGTGATGCAACTCCACCCCGGCGCCCTGCGCGACCACAACGGCCCCGTCGCCCGCCGCTTCGGGCCCGACAAGGGCGGCGACATCCCCGTGGCGACGGAGTACACGCGCAACCTGCGGCCGCTGCTGAACGCCTACGGCAACGATCCCCGGCTCACGCTGGTCCTCTTCACCCTGGACGAGAGCACCTACGCCCGCGAGCTGGCGCCGATCGCCGGGCACTACCCCGCCGTCCGTCTCGGCCCGCCCTGGTGGTTCCACGACTCGGTGGAGGGGATGACGCGCTTCCGGCATTCGACCACCGAGACGGCCGGCATCTACAACACCGCGGGCTTCAACGACGACACGCGCGCCTTCTGCTCGATCCCGGCGCGGCACGACCTGGCCCGGCGCGTGGACGCGAACTACCTCGCCGGCCTCGTCGCCCGCCACGTGGTCACGCAGGGCGAGGCGCACGAGATGGCGCGGGCGCTGGCGTACGACCTGGCGCGCGAGACCTACCGGCTGAACGCCGCCCCGGTCGAGACGCCGGCGGACGCGCCCACCTCCATCGCGGCGGACTGACGTGGAGACGAACGGCCGCCCCGTGCTGGTTCGCGTCCACCCCACGGACGACGTGGCCGTGGCCGTGACCGCGCTGGCCGCGGGCGCCGAGGCGTCGGTGGACGGCGTGCGCGTCGTCGTCTCCGAAGACGTGGGGGCGGGGCACAAGGTGGCGTTGCGGGCGATCGCGGCGGGCGAGCCGGTGCGCAAGTACGGCTTCCCGATCGGCGTCGCCGCGGAGGCGATTCCCGCGGGCGCCTGGGTGCACTCGCACAACCTGCGCACCGGGCTGTCGGGGACGATGGAGTACCGCTGGTCGGGCGACGGGACGGCGTCGGTGGATGGAGATGGACCCATCTCCATCCCCACCTTCGCGGGCTACCGGCGCGCGACGGGGCGGGTGGGGACGCGCAACGAGGTGTGGATCATCAACACCGTGGGCTGCGTGAACACCGCGGCGGACCGCATCGCCCGCGCGGCGACGGAGCGGTTCGCGGGGCAGGTGGACGGCGTCTTCTCGTTCAGCCATCCGTACGGCTGCAGCCAGCTCGGCGACGACCTGGGGAACACGCAGAAGATCCTGGCCGGCCTCCTCCGCCACCCCAACGCGGGCGGCGTCCTGGTCCTGGGCCTGGGCTGCGAGAACAACCAGCTCCACGAGCTCCTCGCGCTGGCCGGCGAGGTGGACGCGAGCCGGATCCGTTTCTTCAACACGCAGGACGTGGTGGACGAGGTGGAGGAGGGGATCGACGCCGTGGCCGAGCTGGTGGCGGCGATGGCCGGCGACCGGCGCGAGGAGGTGCCCGCCTCGGAGCTGGTGCTGGGCCACAAGTGTGGCGGGTCCGACGGCTTCAGCGGCATCACCGCGAACCCGCTGCTGGGGCGGATCGCGGACCGGCTGACGTCCATCGGCGGCGGCGTGATCCTCACCGAGGTCCCCGAGATGTTCGGCGCCGAACAGGTGCTGATGGACCGCGCCACGGACGAGGGCGTGTTCGGCGGGATCGTGGAGATGGTGAACGACTTCAAGGACTACTTCCTCCGCCACGGCCAGCCGGTCTACGAAAATCCCTCCCCCGGCAACAAGGCGGGCGGGTTGACGACGCTGGAGGAGAAGTCGCTCGGCGCGATCCAGAAGGGCGGCCGCGCCCCCGTGACCCGCGTGCTGCGCTACGGCCAGGCCGCGCGCACCGGCGGCCTGCAGCTCCTGGAGGCGCCGGGGAACGACGGCGTGTCGTCCACGGCGATGGTGGCGAGCGGCGCGACGGTGCTCCTCTTCACCACCGGCCGCGGGACGCCGCTGGGCTTTCCCGTCCCCACGCTCAAGGTGTCGTCCAACTCCGCCATCGCGCAGAAGAAGCCGCACTGGATCGACTTCGATGCCGGCGCGCTGCTGGACGGCGGCGCGACGATGGAGGCGCTGGCGGACGAGCTGTTCGCGCTGGTCCTCGACGTCGCCTCGGGCCGCGTGCGCACCAACAACGAGACGCACGGCTACCGCGAGATCGCCATCTGGAAGGAGGGGGTGACGCTGTGAGAACCCTCGACCTCACCCATATCTCGTGGAGCATCCCGACCAGTTCCTCGCGGAGCGTCCCGACCGGGTCCTCGCGGAGGATCCCGAGCAGTCCCTCGCGGAGTATCTCGAGCAGTCCCTCGCGGAGTATCCCGACCATTCCCTCGTGGAATTTGCGACTGAAGTCGCGGCTACAACGGCACACAGTCCGCCTTCGCGGACTTCAGTCCGTAGTGACGCCGAGCCGGGCGCGACACGCTGCCTCTCAGCCGAGGATTCCGCGGCACTTGTTCAGCGGGCCGAGGCCGTGGAGCCTCGCGCAGTTTGCGAGGCTTCTCGTAGTTGTTGCTGCGGCTTCAGCCGCCGGTCAGCGGATCTTCCGCAGGGTGGAGGCGGCAGAATGACGCCCCCCATCCTCTCGCGCGAGCTCGTGCTTTCGGCCAGGTCCGAAACCCGTTCGGACGTTCGTTTTCCCGCGCCGGGGCTGCTGGATCTGCCCGAGCGGGTGGTGCAGTTCGGCACGGGGGCGCTGCTGCGCGGGCTGGTGGAGCCGCTGGTGGACGACGCCAACGTGCGCGGCGAATTCGGCGGGCGCATCGTGATGGTGGGGCAGACCGGCAGCGGCCGCGACCGCGCCGTCAACCGCCAGGACGGCCTGTTCACGCTGGTCGCGCGGGGCCTCGTGGACGGCGAGCCGCGCAGCGAGCGCCGCGTGGTCGCCTCCGTCAGCCGCGCCCTCTCCGCGGTGGACGAGTGGGACGCGGTGCTGGCCTGCGCGCGCGATCCTCAGATTGCCCTGATCTTCAGCAACACCACGGAGATCGGGATTGTGTTGGACGAAAAGGACAGCGCCGAGGCGAATCCCCCGCGCTCCTTCCCCGGCAAGCTCACGCGCTTCCTGTGGGAGCGCACGAAGGCGTTCGGGTTCGATCCCGCGCGCGGCGTGGTCGTCCTCCCCTGCGAGCTGGTGACGGACAACGGGGCGGTGCTGCGCGACCTTGTCCTCCGCCTCGCCCGGCTGTGGGGGCTGGGGGATGATTTCGAGCGCTGGGTCGCATCCTCCGTCCCGTTCTGCAACACGCTGGTGGACCGCATCGTCCCCGGCACCCCGGCGGCGCACGAGCACGCGGCGGAAGAGGCCGAGCTGGGCTACGCCGACGCGCTGCTGACCGTGTCGGAAGATTACGCGCTCTTCGCCATCGAGGCCGGCGCCGGCGTGCGCGAGCGCCTCCCCTTCGCCGGCGACCCGCGCGTGGTGATCGTCGACGACATCTCGCCGTACCGCGAGCGCAAGCTGCGGCTGCTGAACGGGACGCACACGGCGATGACGCCCGTCGCCCTCCTCTGCGGCTGCCAGACGGTGCTGGACGCGGTAGAGGACGCGCAGGTGGGTGCCTTCATCCGCCGGGTGATGCTGGACGAGATCGCGCCCTTCGTCGCCGCGCCCGAGGCGGAGACGTTCGCGCGCGAGGTGCTGGACCGCTTCGCCAACCCCTTCATCCGCCACGAGATCGCCGACATCGCGCTGCAGCAGACGATGAAGCTGCGCGTCCGCATCGTCCCCTCCGTCCTCGCCTTCGCGCGCGAGACGGGGATGGTGCCCGCGTCGCTGGCCTTCGCCTTCGCCGCGTACCTGCGCTGGATGCGCGGCGACGGCGAGGGCGCCCAGGCGAGGGACGACCAGGGCGCCGCCATCCGCGCGCTCTGGCAGGAGTTGGGGGATGACCCCGCGTCGATCGCGCGCCGCGCCTGCGCGGACACGGCGACGTGGGGCGCCGGCCTCGCCGCCGTCCCCGGCTTCGCGGACGCGGTGGCGGGCTACCTGGTGCGGATGATGGCGATCGGCACGCCGGCGGCGCTGGCGCAGCACCTCGCGCGCGCCGCCGCCCACGAGCCCCGTCCGGCCGCGGCGGTGGGGGGATGATGGACACGACGTCCACCGCCACGCGCGCCGACGTGATGCGCCGGCTGACGGAGCTCGGCGCCATTGCCGTCGTCCGGCTAGGCGACGCGGAGTCCGCCGTCCGCGCTGCGGAAGCCGTCCACGCAGGCGGCATGCACGCGATCGAGGTGACGCTGACGACGCCCGGCGCGCTGGAGGTGATCCGCCGCCTCTCCACCGTCGACGGGATGATCGTCGGCGCGGGCTCGGTGCTGGACGCCGAAAGCGCGCGGAACGCGATCCACGCCGGGGCGCGCTACATCGTCTCCCCCGTCTTCCTCCCCGAGCTGGTGGACACCGGCCACGCGGCCGAGGTGGCGGTGCTGCTCGGCGCCTTCACGCCGACGGAGATCCTGCGCGCGCACCGCGCCGGGGCGGACGCCGTGAAGGTCTTCCCGTCGGACGCGCTGGGGCCGGCGTTCATCCGCGGAGTCTTGGGCCCGATGCCCTTCCTCCGCCTGGTTCCCACCGGCGGCGTCACGCCCGAGAACGTGGGCGACTGGCTCCGCGCGGGCGCGGTCGCGGTCGGCCTCGGCGGCGCGCTGGTGGACGCCAAGCGCGTGGCGGCGGGGGATTTCGCCACGCTGACGGAGCGCGCGCGCCAAGTCGTCGCCTCCGTCGCCGCGGCGCGCGGAGGTGCCGCGTGAAGCGCGTGGTCTGCTTCGGCGAGCTGATGCTGCGGCTGAGCCCCACGGGGGACGAGCGGCTCTTCCAATCCCCCCACCTGCGCACGTGGTTCGGCGGGAGCGAGGCGAACGTGGCGGCGGGGATCGCGCACCTGGGCGGCCCCAGCGCCCACGTCACCCGTCTCCCCGACAACCCCGTGGGCGACGCGGCGCTCTCCGCCCTGCGCGCGGAGGGGGTGGACGTCTCCGGGATCCTGCGCGGCGGCGAGCGGATGGGGATCTACTTCGTGGAGCCCGGCGCCGACCTGCGGCCGATGCGCGTGGTCTACGACCGCGCCGGCTCCGCCTTCTCGCGCATCGACCCGGCGGAGCTGGACTGGCCGGCGCTGCTGAACGGCGCGGGGTGGCTCCACCTCTCCGGCATCACCCCCGCGCTGGGCGACGGGCCCGCCCGCGCCGCGCTCGACGCGGCCCGGGCGGCGCGCGCGCTGGGCGTGCGCGTGAGCGTGGACCTCAACTACCGCCCCGCGCTCTGGGCCGGGCGCGATCCCAAGACCGTCGTCCCCGAGCTCGTGCGCGGCTGCGATCTCCTCGTCGGCAACCCGGGCGCCGCGGCCGCGATGCTCGGCGTCGACTCCGGCGACGGCGACCCGCACGACGCGGGATTCGTCCGCGGCGCGGCCGAGCGGATCGCGGCGGAGCTGGGGTGCGGCGCGGTCGCCATCACCCTGCGCGACGTCGTCAGCGCCAGCGAGCACCGCTGGACGGCGGCGCTGTGGGACGGGGCGGACATGCACGCGGCGCGGCGCTACACCGTGCGCCTGGTGGACCGCGTGGGCGGCGGCGACAGCTTCGCGGCGGCGCTGATCTACGCGCTGCAGGACGGCAGGGACGCGGCGGCGGCGCTCGATTTCGCCACCGCCGCCAGCGCCCTCAAGCTCACCATCCCCGGCGACTTCAACCGCGTCTCCGCGGCCGAGGTGGACCGGCTCCTCTCCTCCCCCAGCGCCTGAGCGTTCGTCATGGCCGCGAACCGCACCCCCATCGTCGAGCACCCCGCCCCCGAGATGGGCCGCGCCGCCGCGCCACCGCGGGCGCCCGCGGCCGAGGTGCCGCCGCCCCCGGGCTTCGGCTACCGGTGGACGATCTGCGCGCTGCTCTTCGCGGCGACCACGATCAACTACATCGACCGCCAGGTGCTGGGCCTGCTCGCGCCGATCCTGCAGACCGAGATCGGGTGGAGCGAGACGGATTACGGCGACATCGTCTCCTGGTTCAGCTTCGCCTACGCGCTGGGCTTCCTGGGGATGGGGCGGCTGCTGGACCGCATCGGCGTGCGCAAGGGATTCTCCTTCGCCATCGTCTCGTGGAGCCTGGCGGCCATGGCGCACGCCTTCGCGCGGACGCCGCTGGGCTTCTCCCTGGCCCGCGGCGCGCTGGGGCTGGGCGAGTCGGGGAACTTCCCCGGCGCCATCAAGGCCACGGCGGAGTGGTTCCCCAAGAAGGAGCGCGCCTTCGCCACCGGCATCTTCAACGCCGGCAGCAACGTGGGCGCCATCGTGGGCCCGCTCACGGTGCCGTTCATCGCGGCGGCGTGGGGGTGGAAGTGGGCCTTCATCGTCACCGGCGCGCTGGGCTTCGTCTGGCTGGCGTTCTGGCTGGCCATGTACCGCTCGCCGGAGCAGCATCCCCGCGTTTCGCGCGAGGAGCTGGCGTACATCCGCAGCGACCCGGTCGAGTCCACGGCGAAGGTTCCCTGGCTGAGCCTGCTCAAGCACCGGCAGACGTGGGCCTTCTTCCTGGGCAAGTTCCTCACGGACCCGATCTGGTGGTTCTACCTGTACTGGCTGCCGAAATTCCTGGACGCCAGCTACGGGGTGAAGCTCACCGGCGTGGCGCTGCCGCTGATGGCCATCTACCTGGTGGCCGACGTGGGCTCGGTGGGGGGCGGATGGGTGTCGAGCGCGCTGATCAAGCGCGGCTGGAGCGTGAATCGCGGGCGGAAGACGGCGATGCTCATCGCCGCCCTGCTGATCGTGCCCACGATGTTCGCGCCGCACGCGGCCAGCCTGTGGGTGGCGGTGGCGATCGTGAGCGTGGCGGCGGCGGCGCACCAGTGGTGGAGCGCCAACCTCTTCACCACCGCCAGCGACATGTTCCCGCGCCGCGCCGTCGCCTCCGTCGTGGGCATCGGCGGGTTCGCGGGGGCGATGGGCGGCGTGCTCTTCCAGCGCGCCACCGGCCGCATCCTCGAGGCGACCAACAACAACTACTCGGTGATCTTCATGATCTGCGGGCTGGCCTACGTGACCGCCCTGCTGATCATGCACCTGATCGTCCCCCGCCTGCAGCCGGCGCGGCTGGACGGCGAGGCGGCGGCGTGAAGGCGGCCGCGCTGGCGCTCGCCGCGCTGATTCTCACGGCGGGCGCGGGCGCGCAGCGGCCCACGCTCTGGCTGGTGGGCGACAGCACCATGGCCGACCGCGCCGACGCCGGGCGCAACCCCGAGCACGGCTGGGGGCAGCACCTCCCGCACTTCCTGGACGGCGTGACGGTGCGCAACGCGGCGGCGAACGGGCGCAGCAGCAAGAGCTTCATCGACGAGGGCCGCTGGGCGGCGGTGCTGGCGGAGGTCCGCCGGGGCGACTGCGTGCTGGTGCAGTTCGGCCACAACGACGAGAAGCGCGAGGACCCGGCGCGCCATACCGAGCCGCACGCCGGCTACCGCACCAACCTGCGGCGCTACGTGGCCGAGGCGCGGGCGAAGGGGGCCGACGTGGTGATCCTGAGCCCCATCGTCCGCCGCCGCTTCGACGCCCGCGGCGCGCTGGAAGACACGCACGGCGACTACCCGCGCGTCGCGGCGGAGGTGGCGCGGGAGACCGGGGCGCCGTTCATCGACCTGCAGGCGCTGTCCCGCCAGCTCGTCCAGGATGCGGGCGTGGAGGGCTCGAAGGCGCTGTTCGTGTGGCTGCGGCCGGGCGAGAACGCGATGTACCCGCAGGGCCGCGAGGACGACACGCACCTCTCCGCCCGCGGCGCCGCCGAGATCGCGCGGCTCGCGGCGGACGCGCTCAGGACCAGCGGCCTCCCCATCGCGCGCCACGTCCGCCCCCGCGAATAACGGGGCGGAGCGGGCGGATTCGGGTCGATGGAGATGCAGGCGCGTCCGCGACAGATCGGCTGGATGACGGCGGATGACAGTCGATGCGGGACCTCGGCGTGGGACGTCGGGCACGGAGGGCTGGGGCGGAAACGGCTTTGTTGCGCCACGAAGGCGCGGCGCTTACACTCTTTCTCCCATTCGGTATGCAAACGGAACAAAATCGTTTGACATACGGACCTCCGTCCCGGCGCACGAGCGGCGCGGCACCCGGAACGCGACTCCGGCGCGCCGCCGCCCACCCGCGCCCCGTCCCGCTTCGGGAGACGGACGCGGGTCGAAAAATCGAGTCCACGTGCGGGTTCAGGCCACCGCCGCGAACGAGCGAACGCGCGCCGCCCGACGGTGCGCGGGAGCAGGCGAGCGGCCCGGGATGCCACGTTTGTTCCCAATTGCAACAAAATCCCACCGTTCGCCACCGCGCGGCCAATCGGGCCGGCGGGGAGCGAACGAAATCCGACAGGCGGTCCCGTGATCCTTTCTTTCCAGGAGTGTCCACGATGAGATGGACCCATGTCCTCGCACTCTGCGCGGCGCTGCTCAGCCCGCTGGCGGCACGCGCGCAGGACGGAACCGGCACGGTGGCGGGCACCGTGGTGGAAGACGGCACCGGGCGGCCGCTGGCCGACGCGGTGGTGAGCACCACCGGCACCGGGCGCCGCGCGGTGACCGACGCGGCCGGGCGCTTCACCCTCACGCAGGTGCCGGCCGGCTCGCGCATCCTGAGCGTGACCCGCCCCGGCTACAACGGCGAGCAGACGGTGACGGTGGCCGCCGGGCAGACCGCGACCGTCACCATCCGCGCGCGGGCCGGCGGCGTGGCGCTGCAGGGGGTGGTGGCCGTGGGCTACGGCACCCAGCGCCGGCGCGACGTGACCGGCGCGGTGAGCTCCGTCAACACCGAGGCGCTGCGCAACACGCCGGTGTCGTCGCTCGACCAGGTGCTGCAGGGGACCGCGGCGGGGGTGCAGGTGTCGGCGGCGTCCAACACGCCGGGCGGCGGCATCTCCATCCGCATCCGCGGCACCTCGTCCATCACCGGCAACAGCGAGCCGCTGTACGTGGTGGACGGCTTCCCGATCGAGAACGACCCCGAGGCCGCCTCGCCGGGGAACGGCGGGCGGGCGACCGCGTCGGTGCCGTCCAACCCGCTGGCCGCCATCAACCCCAGCGACATCGAGAGCGTGGAGGTGCTGAAGGACGCCAGCGCCACCGCCATCTACGGCGCGCGCGGGGCCAACGGCGTGGTGATCATCACCACCAAGCGCGGGCGCGCGGGGCGGCCGCAAGTCTCCATCGACCTGTTCAGCGGCACGCAGGAGGTGACCCGGCGCTACGACCTGCTCACCTCGAGCGAGCTGGCGCAGGCGATGAACGAGGCGTCGCTGAACGCCAACGGCCCCGCGCTCTTCTCGCAGGCCGCGCTCGACACGCTGGGCGCCGGCACCGACTGGCAGGACGCCATCTTCCGCCGCGCCCCGCTGCGCAGCATGCAGGCGACCGTCTCGGGCGGGAGCGCGGGGAACAACTTCACCCGCTACGCGGTGAGCGGCGGCTGGTTCGACCAGCAGGGCACCGTGCTGGGCTCGGCCTTCAAGCGCTACTCGCTGCGGGCCAACCTGGAGCAGGGGATCGGGCCGCGCTTCCGCTTCGGCACCAACCTGGCCGCCAGCCGGGTGAGCACCTCGTTCGTCCCCACCGACGGCGAGAGCAACCGGCGGGCGGGCGCGGTGGGCGCGGCGCTGCAGTCGTACCCGTTCCTCCCGGTGCGCTTCGCCAACGGCGTCTACCCGTACCAGGGGAAGGACCTGGCCAGCGTGGGCGTGCCCAGCAGCAACGCCGCCGAGCTGGTGAACCCGGTGTCGCTGGCCAACGAGGTGAACGACGACGAGGGCGACACCCGCCTGCTGGGCAACGCCTTCACCAGCTACGAGATCTTCCGGGGGCTGGTGGCGTGGGTGAGCGTGGGCGGCGACTACTCCGACCGCTTCCGCAACACCTTCTACCCGCGCACCACGCGCACCGGGCTCGAGGCGCCGAACGGGCAGGCGATCCGCGGCACGGCCACCATCCTCTCGGTGCTGAACGAGAATACGCTCACCTACGACCGCGACATCGGCGGGTCGAGCCACCTGAACCTGCTGGGCGGGTTCACCTGGCAGACCAACGTGACCGAGCGCACCAACGTGAGCGGCTCCGACTTCGTGACCGACGTGAACGGGTTCGACGACATCTCGTCGGCGCGGGTGCCGGGGACGCCCACCAGCCGCCGCGAGAAGTGGGCGCTGGAGAGCTGGCTGGGGCGCGCGAACGTCTCCATCCGCGACCGCTACCTGCTCACCGCCACCGGGCGCTTCGACGGCTCGTCGCGCTTCGGCCGCGGGAACAAGTGGGGCTTCTTCCCCAGCGTGGCCGCCGGGTGGCGCGTGTCGGAAGAGCCGTTCATGCGGGGCGTGGGCGCGGTGAACGACCTGAAGCTGCGCGCCAGCTACGGCGTGGCCGGGAACCCGTCGATCCGCCCGTACCAGTCGCTGGCCCGGCTCATCGCCGGCGGCTACTCGTTCGGCGGCAACCCGGTCACCGGCTACTTCCCCGTGGGCGTGGCCAACGAGGCGCTCACCTGGGAGAGCACCCGCCAGTTCGACGTGGGCTTCGACCTGGGGCTCTTCGACCGGGTGACGGTGACGGCCGACTACTACAGGAAGACGACGGAAGACCTGCTGCTGACGGTGGACCTGCCGTCGGAGTCGGGGTTCGCGCGGGCGCTGGTGAACGCGGGGACGGTGGCGAACCGCGGGGTGGAGCTGGCGCTGGGAATCGACGTCATGCGCCGCGACGACGCCGGCCGGCGGCCTTCCTGGCGCACCAGCCTCACCTGGGCGCGCAACCGTAACGAGGTCACCGACCTGGGCGGCGACAACGAGATCACCTCGCCCACCATCAGCGACGACTTCAAGCTCCCGGGGACGGTGGTGCGCGTCGGCCAGCCCGTCGGTGTCTTCGTCGGCTACCAGACCGGCGGCATCGTGCGCGACTCGGCGATGGCCGCCTCGATGGCGGGGATCGTCAACCGCGCCTCGGGGAACGCCTACCGGCCGGGCGACGTGATCCTGGTGGACCAGGACGCCAACGACACCATCGACGCGCGCGACCGCACCGTGATCGGCGACCCCAACCCCAGCTTCACGCTGGGGTGGCAGAACTCGCTGTCGTACCGCGGCTTCGAGCTGTCGGGGCTGCTGCAGGGGAGCTTCGGCAACGACATCCTGAACCTGAACCGCTGGCGGCTGACGGGCGGCGACCTGGCCACCAACATCCTCCGCGACCGCTACGAGGACCGCTGGACGCCCTCCAACCCCGACGCCAGCTACCCGCGGCTGGGGGTGAACACGGTGGGCGCGGGGACGACCGACTACAACGACCTGATCCTGGAGGACGGCTCGTACCTGCGGCTGAAGACGGTGTCGCTGGCCTACGTGCTGCCGGCGCGCTGGCTGGCCGCGCGCGGAGTGAGCGGGGCGCGCGTCTACGTCACCGGGAGCAACCTGGCCACCTGGACCGACTACACCGGCTTCGACCCCGAGGTGAGCAGCTTCGGCACCGGCAACCTGAACCGCGGCATCGACATCGGCGCCTATCCCGCGTCGCGCTCGTTCGTGCTGGGGCTGAACTTCACCTACTGAGCGCCATGAACCGGAGGCACACCATGAACAATCGCACGCGGGCCCTGGCGCTGCTGGCAGTGGCGGCGCTGGGCACGGCGGGGTGCAAGGACGACTTCCTCACCGAGGTCCCGTACTCCTTCGTGTCGCCCGAGAACCTGTTCACCTCGAGCGACGGCGCGCTGGCCGCGCTCAGCGGCACCTACGCGGCGTTCCAGGCGCGGGTGCCGGAGCTGGGGGTGAGCGACGTGGACTACTACGGCCGCCAGTACTGGATGCTGGTGGAGTACCCCACCGAGGTGGTGACGCTGCGCCTGGGCGCCACCAACGAGCGCACCGAGCCCGACATCTTCCGGGTGCGGCCCACGCACAACTACATCATCGGGGTGTGGCGTGCCGCCTTCCACGCGGTGAACCGCGCCAACTCGGTGATCGACAACGTGCCGGGGATCGCGTCGATGGACGCGGGGCTGCGCGACCGGGTGGTGGCCGAGGCCAGGTTCCTGCGCGCCTACCACTACTTCAACCTGGTGCGGCTCTTCGGCGGGGTGCCGCTGTACCTCACCGAGACGCGCTCGCTGGAAGACATCCAGAAGCCGCGCGCCACCCAGGCCGAGGTGTACGCCGCCATCATCGCCGACCTGACCGACGCGGCCGGCGTGCTCCCCGTGCGATACACCGGGCGCGACGTGGGCCGCGCCACCAGCGGGGCGGCCAAGGCGCTGCTGGCCAAGGTGTACCTGCAGTACGGCGCGGTGGGCGGCGGCGGCGCGGCCGCCTTCACCCAGGCCGAGAGTTGGGCGCGGCAGGCGATGGCGGGCGGCGGGGGCTACTCGCTGCTGCCCAGCTACGCCAGCGTGTTCGACCAGGCGAACGAGAACAACGCCGAGGTCATCTTCGACATCCAGAACACGCGCACGCCGGGGGCGGGCGGCTTCATGTGCGACCAGTTCGCCCCGCGGCCGGTGCCCAACCAGACCGACTTCCCCTTCTGCGACAGCCAGAACCCGTCGTTCGGGCCGGAGTGGCCGTTCTTCTACAGCTACCACCCCCTCGACACGCGCAAGGCGGGGACGTGGCTGCTGACCTACACCAAGAAGAGCGGCCCCACCGTCACCTGGGACTCGACGGCCACGGCGGTCACGGCGTACGGGCACTTCGCCCCGTCGCCCAACAAGTACATGGACAAGACCCCCGGCGCGCAGGACGGCGCCGAGGAGCCCAACTTCATCCTGCTGCGCTACGCCGACGTGCTGCTGTCGCTGGCCGAGGCGATCAACGAGAACGCGGGCCCCACCGCCGAGGCGTACGGGCTGGTGAACCAGGTGCGCGCGCGGGCGAAGGTGCCCGACCTGACGCCGGGCCTCTCCAAGCAGGCGTTCAAGGACTCGCTCTTCGTGGAGCGGCGCTTCGAGTTCGCCATGGAGGGCCACGGCATGTTCGACTCGCAGCGCAACTGGACGTGGGCCAGGCAGCGCATCGCGCAGTACAGCACCAACGCGGCGCGGGCGTTCTGGAACCGCCCGCGGCCGGGCAACTGCAGCAGCTGCCTGGCGC